>Ga0209913_1001622_pt1 | contig 11745 bp, 7 predicted proteins | sample PersoiDNA2013203_FD_185805 | JGI IMG/M metagenome (GOLD analysis project Ga0209913, IMG submission 185805) | Permafrost soil microbial communities from the Arctic, to analyse light accelerated degradation of dissolved organic matter (DOM) -... | ecosystem: Environmental > Terrestrial > Soil >... | reverse complement strand
GACGCACCGTTCGATAAAGTCTGCTACATCGGTTGCGGCGTGACCACCGGCGTGGGCGCCGTGCTGTTTACGGCCAAGGTGGAAGCGGGCGCCAATGTGGTGGTGTTTGGCCTGGGCGGCATCGGCCTGAACGTGATCCAGGCAGCCAGGATGGTGGGCGCCGATAAAATCATCGGTGTCGACATCAACCCGGCGCGCCAGGAAATCGCCCGCAAGTTCGGCATGACGCATTTCGTCAACGCCAATGAAGTGGAAAACGTGGTCGACACCATCATCCAGCTGACCGATGGCGGCGCCGATTACAGCTTCGAGTGCATCGGCAATACCACCACCATGCGCCAGTCGCTCGAGTGCTGCCACAAGGGCTGGGGCCAGTCCATCATCATCGGCGTGGCGGCGGCCGGCCAGGAAATCTCGACCCGTCCGTTCCAGCTGGTGACGGGCCGCGTCTGGAAAGGTTCGGCTTTCGGCGGCGCGCGCGGCCGCACGGACGTGCCGAAGATCGTCGACTGGTATATGGAAGGCAAACTCAATATCGACGACCTGATCACGCACCGCTTGAAGCTCGATGACATCAACCAGGGCTTTGACTTGATGAAGAGCGGTGAATCGATACGCTCCGTCGTACTTTACTAAGCTACGCCGTACCACGGTGTTTTTGCGGAGACCTCGGGTCTCCGTTTTTTTTGCCCGCACGATTCGCCGTTTATCGCTTTAATATGCCGTTCAAGCCTCTGTTTTGCCGCTTCATCGCATGGCGCTCGATGCCCATGCCTTCCTGCGCTACCTTATGCATGCCGTACCACGGCACTTTTTTGCGGGGGACTCCGACCCCCGCTTTTTTTTGCCTGCGCGGTTTACCACCCATCGCCCGGGTTTGCCGTCCAGTCGCCCATTTTTACCATTCATCGCGCACTGCTGGAGCTGGGATTCACCCGGCGCTACAGTCCAGTCTCTATCACTTTTAACGAGGCAGCCATGAGCACTCCCCACCGTTTGATCCTCAGCCTGGCCGGCATCCTTATCAGCGGCAGCGTGCTGGCCGTGCAGCCGCCGGAACCTCCCCGGCCTCCTGTCGCGCCTGCGCCGCCCAGCAAGCAGATTAATGTGTTCAACAGCGCTGACGAAGGGTATGCACTGGTCGATAGCAGCAAGGACAGTGTCACCACGACGGGCAGTGGCATCGATGGCGTGCAGATCAAGCACTTGAAAGAGACGGTCAAGGGGCAGTTCCTGTGGTTCCGCGACCAGGGCAAGCCATATTTGCTGCAAGATCCCGCCTTCTTGGCCAGGATCAATACAGCTTGGCAGCCTGCGCAGGCACTGGGCCAGCAGATGAGTACCCTGGGCAAGCAAATGGGGGCGCAAGGCAAGAGCATGGGCGCCCTGGGCAAGCAGATGGGAGCACAGGGCCGCAATCAGTCGGCCGCAGCACGCAGCGAAAGCGAACAAATGCAGGCGCTGGGCCGCCAGCAAGGAGAAGTGGGACGTCAACTGGGGCAGGCTTCACGCCGCCAGGCCCTGGCCAGCAGCGATAGCGAACGGACAGCGGCCGACCGCGAGGTGGAGACATTGCAGGCAAAGATGGAAAGCCTGCAAGACCAGATGGAGCGGCATGGCGACCGTCTTGCCTCAATGAATGATCGCGATGATGCTTCGATGCAAACCTTATCCCGGAAAATGAAGGAAAACAGCAAGCCTATGGACGCGCTGGGCAAGCAGATGGGAGAGTTAGGCCAGCAGCAAGCGAAAGCCGCCCGGCAAGCTGACAAGGCGACCCGTGCCATCATCGCAGAAGCCTTGCGCAGCGGCAAAGCAAAGCCCGTCTGATTGCCTGGCCGTGCCTGATGCATATGCCTAGGGAACACGGTGTTTTTTGATCTGGCTGCTAATATCTTCAAGCAACTTTAATCGCTAGAGGTTTCACCAGCCAATAACACCGTATTACCTGGACTTGCCATGCTTAAAATATTAAAAAGTGTTTTTGCCGAAAAGAAAGCGGTACCACCGCAAGACGCTACCACCGATGACCGCATTCTGTTGAATGCCTATTGTTCCAACGGCCATCCGCCGCCCATGGCCTTCCCGCACGACTTGCTGGGCGACCGCGATCATGGCGATCCGGAACTCGGCAAGCACCTGGACGGTTTTATGGGCTATGTGCAAAGCCGTGGCGACGGCGTGATGACACGCACCCGCTACCATTTATTGCGCCACATACAAAAAGTGCAGCGCCACATCAGCGTGGTGGTGCCGGCCGAGCAGCTGGACGCCTTCCATGCCTGGGCGCTAGAGGCAAACGCCATCTTGTTCCTGCAAAATGGCAATATCCACGATCCCGCCGGCTTGCTGTTGCAGGCGTCCGATGGCGCGGATGAAGATCCGGCGGCGCAAATTCCTTATCCTCAAGACGCCTTTGAGCGCAAAGCCCGCACTGACCGCTTGCTGGCAGAGCAGTCCATCCATGTGCCGTCCAGCTTGCCACCGGTGATAGCCGTGCCGGAAGTGAGTTTGCGTAGTCCGCAAGAGGTCGCCGCGCGCGTGCTGGCGCTGTTTGCCGTGGCCTTGCGCGCCGAATTCCTGTCCGAGGATAAAACCTTGTCGGCCGACGAAATCGGCGCGCGCTTGCCGCTGGCGCTGGCCGCCGCCACGCCGCGCGAGCTGGCTTTCCTGCATGAGGCCACGCCGGCAGCGCAAGACCTGGCCCAGTTCGGCTGGCGCTACGAATGTGTCAATGTGCTGGCATGGGCGATCGGCTTGATCGACAAGCTGCCATTCCCGGCTGAAATCTGCAACGTCGGCCAGCTGGCTAGCCTGGTGATTGATGCCGATACCGAACAGTTGCTCAGTAGCGCGGCCTTGCGCCCGGCGGCTGAACTGATCGATGCCCTGGACTTGCATTACCGCTTGCATTGGGCTGTCAGGCAAGCCCATATCGATGGCAAGAATGAGCCGGACGGCATGATATCGGGCGTGGTGCTGGAACGGCATTATGCGCTGAACTGGCTGACCCGCTTTGAAAATGCTGACTGGGACGATGTCGATACGCCGACCTGACAGACACCGTGTGGCCGGTGCTGCAGCGAAAACACCCGGGCGGAAAAAATCCTGAGCTGCGTGCCGGTATAATCACGGCATGCAAAATCTTCTCCACAACCTCAATCCCGAACAATTGGCCGCCGTCACCCTGCCGGCGCAGAATGCGCTGATCCTGGCAGGCGCCGGTTCGGGCAAGACCCGCGTGCTGACCACCCGCATCGCCTGGCTGATCCAGACCCAGCAAGTGTCGCCGGCCGGCATCCTGGCCGTAACCTTTACCAATAAGGCCGCCAAGGAAATGCTCACGCGCTTGTCGGCCATGCTGCCGATCAATACGCGCGGCATGTGGATAGGTACTTTCCACGGCCTGTGCAACCGCTTGCTGCGCACGCATTACCGCGATGCCGCCTTGCCGCAGACTTTCCAGATCCTCGACTCGCAGGATCAATTGTCGGTGATCAAGCGATTGTTGAAGGCGAATAATATCGATGATGAAAAATTCCCGCCGAAGACGGTGATGTATTTCATCAACAATGCCAAGGACCAGGGCTTGCGCGCCAGCGACGTGGAAGCGTATGACGCACACGAACGCAAGATGGTCGAGCTGTATCAGATTTACGATGACCAGTGCCAGCGCGAAGGCGTGGTCGATTTTGCGGAATTGCTGTTGCGCACGTATGAATTGCTGAGCCGCAACCAGCCGCTGCGTGAACACTACCAGGCGCGTTTCCGCCACATTCTGGTCGACGAGTTCCAGGATACGAATAATCTGCAATACAACTGGCTCAAATTGCTGGCCGGCCATGGCAGCCGCGATGGCGGCGCCCTGTTTGCCGTGGGCGACGATGACCAGAGCATTTACGCTTTTCGTGGCGCCAACGTGGGCAATATGAGTGCTTTCGAGCATGAGTTCCAGGTACAGAATTTGATCAAGCTGGAGCAGAACTACCGCTCGCATGGTCACATCCTCGACAGCGCCAACTTGCTGATCTCAAACAATAGCAAACGCCTGGGCAAGAATTTGCGCACGGATGCGGGCCATGGCGAGCAGGTGCGCGTATATGAAGCCAGCTCCGATTTGCAGGAAGCGCAGTGGATTATCGAAGAATCCAAAAGCCTGATCGCCGATGGCGCCTCGCGCAGCGAGATCGCGATTCTGTACCGCTCGAATGCGCAGTCGCGCGTGATCGAACATGCGCTGTTTTCGGCCGGCATGCCCTATCACGTATATGGCGGCCTGCGCTATTTCCAGCGCGCCGAAGTCAAGCACGCGATTGCATACTTGCAATTGATGGATAACCCGCATAACGATTCGGCTTTCTTGCGCGTGGTGAACTTCCCCACGCGCGGCATCGGTGCGCGCTCGATCGAGCAATTGCAGGCGGCGTCGGAACAGTACGGTATTTCCTTGTACGCGTCCGTGCCCTATGTAGCGGGCAAGGCAGGCAGTTCGCTGGCCGGTTTTGTGAAACTGATCGAAGGTGTGCGTTTTGAAACGCAGCAATTGTCCTTGCCGGAAATGGTCAGAGTGGTGCTGGAAGCGAGTACCTTGCTGCAGCATTACCAGAATGAAAAAGAAGGCGCCGACCGCATCGAAAACCTGGAGCAGATGGTCAGCGCCGCCAGCCAGTTCATCTCCGAAGAAGGTTTTGGCCAGGGCGCACCAGCCCATCTGGGACCGGCCGCGCAGGCGCAATCGGGTGCTCCGGTAGTCAACCAGGATGGTATCGAGATCCTGGACGCCGATGCGCCATTGCCAGCCGTGATGTCGCCGCTGTCCGCCTTCCTGTCGCACGCTTCGCTGGAAGCTGGCGACAACCAGGCGCAGGCGGGCCAGGATGCCTTGCAGATGATGACGGTGCACTCGGCCAAGGGCCTGGAGTTCGATAACGTCTTCATCACGGGCCTGGAAGAGGGATTATTTCCGCACGAAAGCAGTTCCAAGGAAGAGGGCGGCGTGGAAGAAGAGCGCCGTTTGATGTACGTGGCCATTACGCGCGCGCGCAAGCGTTTATACATGAGCTTCTCGCAGACGCGCATGTTGCACGGCCAGACCCGCTACAACATGAAATCGCGCTTCTTCGATGAATTACCTGAAGAGTCCTTGAAATGGCTGTCGCCGAAAGTGCAGGCCAACTGGTTTGGCAACCGCAAGTCTGCCTGGGATGAAGCGCCGCGCACGGTGGGCAGCCTGGGTTCGGACAACGCGATCGCGCAAAAGATCGCGCAAAAAACAGCCGGGCCCGGCTGGCGCATCGGCGAATCGGTGGCCCACGCCAAGTTCGGCGAAGGCGTGATCGTCAATATCGAAGGCGGCGGTGGCAATGCCCGCGCTCAGATCAACTTTGGCCAGCACGGCATGAAGGTGCTGGACCTGGGGATTGCCAAGCTGGAGAAGCTGGGAAGATAAGTATTCACGGCCATAAAAAAGGGGCAGCCTGCAAAGGCTGCCCCTTTTTATAGATGGGTATCTATCCAATCACGCTTCTGGCTTGTCCAGCGACACCTTTTTGCTGTCCTCCACCGGCAAGCCAAAGATTTGCCGGTACGCCGCATAAAACGAGCAGTGCATGACGACTGTCAGAATCATCGACAGCGGCATCATCAGCTGCACGCCCATGCTGCGGCCGGCGATCAGGAACAGCAGCTGGCTGGTGACCATGCTGATGGCGAACCAGCTGGCGCCAAACACGAGGAAGGCGGACAGCGAGCGCCAGACGGCGAAAAAGCTGAAGAACAGCGATTTGCCCAGGCTGACTTTTTTCCAGTAAATCAGCGGTGCGGCAAAGCAGAACGCCATCGCAGCTGGCACATACAGTGCAATGGTCAGCAGCAGGGAGGCGCCCATATTCGAGTTGCGGATGACGTCCTCGGCAGTTTCCTTGTTCAATTGGCCCGTCAGCAACTGCCACAAGGCGCCGCCATCGACCAGCGACGAAGCGCCGATGGCGACGATGGCCATGATGATGTAGAGCACCCCCAGCGCGAACAGCATGGGGAAAACGGGCTTGCGGAAGCCCGACAGCAGCAAGCTGGGCAAGACGCGTTTGCCCTGGTCGATATGCAGGCAGCCTTGCACGAAGGCGACCGAGAAGACGGGCACGAGTATGACGGGCAGCAGCTGGCCCAGCAGGGGAATGATGCTGACGGCCAGCATGCATAACATATAGCCGAGAAACAGCATCGACATGCCGCCCGGTTGTTTGCGAAATAGGGCGAAACCCTGTTTCACCCATGACCAGCCTGTACTTGCAGGTAATTTTTCCATTTTTTAAAACAATTCAGGGGCAGGTGTAGCAATACGTTCGCGCAAAATGCGTTCGAAATGCGCCGGATCGTGCGCGGTCAGCATTTCCGCTACGCGCGGCTGATAATAATCGTACAGGCGCGACAGCCAGAAGCGCAACGCGGCGGCGCGCAGCATCGGCTGCCATGCCGCATGCTCTTCGGCTGTGAACGGCCGCACGGCCTGGTAGGCGGCTAGCAGGGCGCGTACTCTCGGCTGGTCGAGCACGCCTGTATCCAGGTGGATGCACCAGTCATTGACGGTGACGGCCACGTCGAACAGCCAGGTGTCGCAACCGGCAAAATAAAAGTCGAAAAAGCCCGTCAGTTGTTCGCCGTCAAACATGACGTTGTTGCGGAACAGGTCGGCGTGCACGGGACCGCGCGCGATGGCTTTATAAGTATCGCAAGCAGCAAAGGCATCCTGGAAGTGTATTTCCGAGCGTAACAGGTGCGCCTTGCTATCGTCCAGATGCGGCAATACCAGCGGCGTGGTGGCGTTCCACCAGTCCAGCCCCCGCAAGTTGGGCTGCTGCAGCGGGAAGTCTTGCGCTGCCAGGTGCATCTTCGCCAGCATGGCGCCGACAGCCGCGCAATGCACGGCTTGCGGCGCCATTTGCGAGCTACCGTCGAGCTTGCTGACGATGGACGCTGGCTTGCCTTGCAGGGCCGTTACCAGTGCACCATCGGCATTCGGGATGGGATTGGGCACCAGCACGCCGCGCTCGGCCAGATGGCGCATCAGCTGCAGATAAAACGGCAGTTGTTCGAAGCTCAGGTTCTCGAAGATCGTCAGCACATACTCGCCCCGCTCGGTACTCAGGAAGAAGTTACTGTTTTCGATGCCGGAAGCAATCCCTTTGAGCGCCAGAGGCTTGCCGAGTGGAAATTGTGTCATCCACTGGCCGATATCGTCCAGGTGTAGCGCGGTAAAAACTGCCATGGGAAAGAAGGTGTGAAATTCAAAAAGTCAAAAAAAAGCCTGCTGCCCCGCGGATGGGCGGGGCAGGGCAACAGAAAGTACTGCTTTATTTAGTTGGTTGCGGCGGTTCTGGCGTGGTATCGGCCGCATCGTCGTCGCGCTGTTTCTGTTTTTTCTTGCCCAGGTCGAATTCCAGTACTTTCCACTGCGGACCGCGCAACTGGCTATTCGTCGGATCGCCCGGCGTGCCCGGTCTCATGTAATAGGTGCTGCCGCCGGTGCTGACTTTGACTTCACTGACCACGCCTGCTTCGCGTTTTTCCGTAATTTGCTGACGTGGAGCTACTGGTGCGACGGTAATGGGCGCGTCGCCGACTTCCTCGATCTGTTCCAGCTTGGGCGGCGCATCGCTGGGCTTGGCTGGCGTCTGGGCGCCCGCAATGGCCGAAACTGCCAACAGTGGCAGGGCCAGGAATTGCCAGAATGTGGAGGTACGCATCATGATGGGTTCGCTTCCGTGTGTGGACTGCAGCAGTGCAGGGTTATTCAGTGTATTAAATGCGATGCGATAAATTTGTCTACAGGCCATTGTAACAAACTGGTACGCAATGCTGTTTTAAAACGCTGAAATGGCCGCCAGTTGCCCGCCAGTGCACGTTTACAAGGCTGGTATCGCTAAAAACAGGACACAGGATGGCCATAAGTGCAGCCCTAAACTCTGCGATAATTGTGCGATATTCCACCCGTCTGCGGCTTTTTGCCATTTTTCTTTCAAGCAGGCGTGGCTCACCTTATTTTATTGGCATTATGCAAAATACCCTGCTGTTGGTCGACGGTTCCAGTTATCTTTATCGCGCTTTCCACGCGCTGCCGGACTTGCGCAGCCCGGACGGCTACCCTACAGGCGCCATGCACGGCATGGTCAATATGCTGCGCCGCCTGCGTGCCGACTATCCCGCCGCCTACATCGCTTGCGTATTCGATGCCAAAGGCAAGACTTTCCGCGATGATATGTACCCGGAATACAAGGCTACGCGCGCATCCATGCCGGACGACTTGCGCCTGCAGATCGAACCCATCCATGAAGCCGTGCGTGCCATGGGCTGGCCGATATTGATGGTCGAAGGCGTGGAAGCGGACGACGTGATCGGCACCCTGGCCGTGCAGGCGGCCAGTGCCGGCATGAATGTGGTGGTATCCACCGGCGACAAGGATCTGGCGCAGCTGGTCAATGGGCAAGTTACCCTGATCAATACCATGAGTAATGAAAAGCTCGATGAAGCGGCCGTGCTGGTCAAGTTCGGCGTGCCGCCCAACCGCATCATCGATTATTTGTCGCTGATCGGCGATACGGTCGACAACGTGCCTGGCGTGTCCAAATGTGGTCCGAAGACGGCCGTGAAATGGCTGACGCAATACGACAGCCTGGAAGGCATCATGGAAAATGCGGCCAAAGTCACGGGCGCCGTCGGTGAAAACCTGCGTACGGCCCTGCCTTGGCTGCCGCAAGCGCGTGCCTTGATCACCGTCAAGACCGATTGCGACCTGGCCGGCCATATGACGACGATCAATGAATCGTTGCAAGCCAGGGGCGAAGACAAGGAGGCCTTGCTGGCCTTCTTCCAGCGCTATGGTTTCAAGGCCTTGCTGCGCGAACTGGGCGCTACGCCGCCGCCGATGTCGCCGGTGGGCGCGCCAAATGCAGTCGCCAATACTACAGGCGATATGTTTGCCGATGCGGCAGCAGCCCCAGCCGCCGAGTATGAAACCGTGCTGACGGATGCCCAGCTTGATCGCTGGATAGACCTGATCAATGCTGCTGCCCTGACGGCGGTCGATACGGAAACCACCTCGCTGGAACCGATGACGGCGCAAATGGTCGGCATCTCCCTGTCCGTGGCCGAGCACGCGGCTTGCTATATTCCACTGGCGCACGATTATGCGGGCGCACCGGAACAGTTGTCGCGCCAGCATGTGCTCGACAAGCTGCGCCCGTGGCTGGAAGATGAAAGCAAGCCCAAGCTGGGCCAGAACCTGAAATACGACAGCCATATCTTTGCCAATCATGGCGTGGTACTGCGCGGTATCAAGCACGATACCTTGCTGGAATCCTATGTGTTCGAGTCGCACAAGAAACACGACATGGATGGCCTGGCCCTGCGCCACCTGAACTACACGACGATTCCGTTTGAAGATGTATGCGGCAAGGGCGCCAAGCAAATTACCTTCAACCAGGTGGAAGTGGAGCAGGCGGCCAAATACGCGGCCGAGGATGCCGATATCACCTTGCGCCTGCACAACGCCATGTGGGGCAATGTGGCTGGTGATGAAAAACTCACTTTTATCTATGAAAAGATCGAGTTGCCGACGGCGACAGTCTTGCAAAAGATCGAGCGCAACGGCGTGCTGATCGACGACGTCTTGCTTAATATCCAGTCGGCCGAGCTGGCCGTGAAAATCCTGGAACTGGAAAAGAAAGCCTATGAACTGGCCGAGCAGCCCTTCAACCTGGGTTCGCCCAAGCAGATCGGTGAAATCTTCTTTGAGAAGCTGAAATTGCCGGTGGTGAAAAAAACCCCGACCGGCGCGCCATCGACCGATGAAGAAGTGCTGCAAAAGCTGGCCGAAGATTACCCGCTGCCAAAAGTGCTGCTGGAATACCGCGGCATGGCCAAGCTGAAATCGACCTACACGGATAAATTGCCGAAGATGATCAACGTCACCACGGGCAGGGTGCATACGAATTATGCGCAAGCCGTGGCCGTGACAGGCCGTCTGGCGTCGAATGATCCTAACTTGCAGAATATCCCTATCCGTAGTGCGGAAGGGCGCCGCATTCGCGAAGCATTTATTGCTCCACCGGGCAGCAGCATCGTTTCGGCCGACTATTCGCAAATTGAATTGCGCATCATGGCGCATATTTCGGGCGATGAAGCGATGCTGCGCGCGTTTGCCGACGGCATCGATATTCACCGCGCCACCGCCGCTGAAATCTTTGGCGTACCGGCCGACGAAGTGCAAAGCGAGCAGCGCCGCTACGCCAAGGTGATCAACTTTGGCCTGATCTACGGCATGAGCGCGTTTGGCCTGGCTGGCAACCTGGGCGTGGACCGCACTGCCGCGCAAAGCTATATCGACCGTTACTTCGCCCGTTTTTCCGGCGTGAAACAGTATATGGAAGACACGCGCCAGCAAGCCAAGGCGCGTGGTTACGTGGAAACCGTGTTTGGCCGCCGTTTGTGGCTGCCTGAAATCAACTCGCCGAATGGCCCGCGCCGCCAGGGCGCCGAACGGGCTGCTATTAATGCACCGATGCAAGGCACGGCCGCCGACCTGATCAAGCTGGCCATGATCGCCGTGCAAGACTGGCTGGAGCAGGATGGCTTGCACACCAAGATGATCATGCAGGTGCACGATGAACTGGTGCTGGAAGTGCCGGACGCCGAACTGGAGCTGGTCAAGCGCAAGCTGCCGGAATTGATGGCGGGCGTGGCGCAGCTGAAAGTGCCGCTGACTGCCGAAGTGGGCGTAGGCAAGAATTGGGATGAAGCCCACTGATAAGCTGTGGAGGTGTCGGCTTACGCGGGGCTACACCGCTAAGCCGATCTACGCACTGGGTCCAGAAAGTTGATTGCACTTAGACGTAGCATTTCAGTAATGTAGGTCGGCTTAGCGCGGCGTAAGCCGACATTTTTTATGAACGTCATATTTCAGGAGAAACGCATGCATGACATGATCAAGGATTGTGAAAGTTTGCTGGGCCAGAGCAGCTTGTCCGGGCCCGATGGCCGGCGTGGTTTCCTGAAGGTGGCGCTGGGCACGGGCTTTGCCGTGGCCGTGTTGCCGGTGGCGGCGCAAAACGTCATCAAGACCGATACCGTGGGTCTGGTGACTGGTACCATGACGGTGATGGTCGATGGCCAGGCCGTGCCCGTGTACGCGGCCCAGCCTGAAGGCAAGACGGGTCTGCCCGTGGTGCTGGTGATTTCCGAGATCTTCGGAGTGCACGAGCATATCGCCGACATGGCGCGCCGTTTCGCCAAGCAGGGTTATCTGGCGCTGGCGCCTGACCTGTTCGTGCGCCAGGGCGATCCGACCAAGGTCAGCAGCATTCCGGAATTAATGAAAGGCATCATCGCCAAGACGCCCGATGCGCAAGTGCTGTCCGACCTGGATGCCGTGGTTGCCTGGGCCAAACAGAATGGCGGCGATACCAGCCGTTTGGGCATTACCGGTTTTTGCTGGGGCGGCAGGGTCACCTGGCTGTATTCGGCGCACAACCCGGCCGTCAAGGCGGGCGTGGCCTGGTATGGCCGACTGGTGGGCGAACCCAGCCCCTTGATGCCGACCAATCCCATCGATATTGCCCCGACATTGAAAGTGCCGGTACTGGGCTTGTATGGCGGCAAGGATACGGGCATCAGCCAGGAATCGATCGCCAAGATGAAGGAAGCGCTGGCCAAGGGCGGCAACAAGTCCGAGTTCGTGGTCTACCCCGA
>Ga0209913_1001621_pt1 | contig 11767 bp, 6 predicted proteins | sample PersoiDNA2013203_FD_185805 | JGI IMG/M metagenome (GOLD analysis project Ga0209913, IMG submission 185805) | Permafrost soil microbial communities from the Arctic, to analyse light accelerated degradation of dissolved organic matter (DOM) -... | ecosystem: Environmental > Terrestrial > Soil >... | reverse complement strand
TCCAGTCGCCCGACGGCGCCATCGCGATGGTGCTGGGCGACGGCAAGGAAGTGGCCTGGATCGACCATCTCGACGAGCTGCCGGCCGCCATCCGCGCCCTGCTGCAGGAAGAGCTGGAAGGGCGTGAGTTCATGCCGGAGATCGAGCGCATCGTCGACGTCAGCAGCTTCGCCACGCCGTGCACTTGGAGCGTGGCCACCGACCGCGGCGAGACCGACTTCGTGCTCAAGGACGAAGGCGACATCCGCCGCATCGGCGAAGCGTCCCTGCTGGTGGCGGACAACCACGGCATCCACTACCTGATTCGCAATATATTCGGCATCGATAAGCACAGCCGCAGAATCCTCGACCGCTTTTTGTAAACCGCTCTCGGTAAATCGTTCCTGAAGGAGTTGGCATGCACTACCTCTTGATGTACCGGCTGGCCGAGGATTACCTTGAACGCCGCCCCCAGTTCCGCAGCGTACACGTGGCGGCCGCGCGCGCGGCCCAGGAACGGGGCGAGATGGTGCTGGCCGGCGCCCTGACCGATCCGGCCGACATGGCCGTGCTGCTGTTCCAGGGCGATTCGCCCGCCGCCGCGGAAGCGTTTGCCCGCGCCGACCCCTACGTACTGGAGGGCCTGGTGAGCTCGTGGCAGGTGCGCGCCTGGCACACGGTGATCGGCGCGGCCGCCGCCCATACGCTGCCTGGCTGACCGGCGCAACAGGGAGATGGTGTTTTCGTCCAGCTTTTCCCGATTGTCCACTTCAATGGTGCCGTTCTGCCATACACTTTGATTTTGGATTGCATGCGGCCGCCGGGGCGGGCGAGGGGAGTCGTGGATGAACCAGCAGGGCAAGGGAGAATTCGACGCCAGCCGGCTCGAACTGGCAATCGAGGCAGCTGAACTCGATCTGTGGGAAAACGACCTGGTGGCCGGCACCGTCACCCGTCCCGCCACCCGCATCTATGCCGAGCTGGGTTACAGCCTGGAGGAAGTGTCCGGCATGGTCGAGGGTATTTTCGCCCTGATGCACCCGGACGACGCCGCCGGCTTTCGCCACGCCCTGCGCGAACACGTCGCCGGCCGCACGCCCCGCTACCAGGTCGATTTCCGCATCCGCGCCAAGAACGGCCAGTGGGTCTGGTATGCCAACCACGGCAAGATCATGGACCGCGACAGCGCGCAACCGGGCCGCCGTTTCATCGGCGTCACCTTCAATATCGACGAGGCCAGGCGCGCCGAAGCGCAGCGCGCCACCCTGAGCCGGGCCGTCAAGCTGCTGTCGAACTGCAGCACGGCGGTGGTGCAGGCGGCCAGCGAACAGGCTTTGCTCGAATCGATCTGCAATCTGGCGGTGGAAGTGGCGGGTTACACCATGGCCTGGGTGGGCTTTCCGGAAATGGAGGCGGACGGCCTGCACATCCTGCCCCGCGCCGTCAAAGGCGTGGGCGACCTGGCCCGGCTCACGGCCGTGCTGCGCGCGGCGCCGGCCGAATTCCTGGCCGGCCATCCGGCCCGCGTGGCCTTCGACACGGCGCGCGCCGTCATCGTCGACGACATCCGCCTCGATCCCCGCGTGGCCTACATCCGCGCGGCCGCCGAACTGCGCGGCTACCGCTCCAGCATCGCCTTGCCCCTGCTGGTGGGCGGCGCGGCGGCGGGCGTACTGTCCATCTATGCGCCGGAAGCGGGCGCATTCACCCGCGACGAAGTCAGGCTGCTGGAAGAACTGGCGGCCAATCTGGCCTACGGCATGGCGGCGCTGCGCACGCGCGCCGAGCGGGCCCAGGCCAAGCTGGCGGTGCAGCGCGAACGCGAGCAGTCCGAGGCGGCCCTGCGCCGAAAGCAGCTGGAACTGAGCGAGAGCGAGGCGCGCCACCGCGAACTGCTGGAAAACCTGCAGACGGCGATCGTGGTGCACGACGCGGATGGCGGCATCGTCTTCAGCAATCCCCGCGCCGCAGAACTGCTGGGCCTCACCACGGCGCAGCTGCGCGAGGCCAGCGCGGGCGATCTGCGCTGGGACTTTGTCGATGAAAGCGGCGCCCAGCTGGCGCCCGCCGACTATCCCTTCAGCCGGGTGCAGCAAACCCGGCGTCCCGTGCACGGCGTGTTGATGGGCGTGGTGCACGGGGGCGGGCGGCCCAATACCTGGATCCTGGTGAGCGCCTTTCCCGACTTCGATGGCGACGGCGCCTTGAAACAGGTGGTGGTCAATTTCGACGACATCAGCGCGCGCCGCCATGCCGAGGAGCGCGCCCACCAGATGGCCTTTTACGACATCCTCACCGGCCTGCCCAACCGCCGCCTGCTGCTGGACCGCCTGCACGGCGCCCTCGCCGCCAGCGCCCGCAACCGCTGCCATGGCGCCCTGCTGTTCGTCGACCTCGACAAATTCAAGAGCATCAACGACCTGCACGGCCACGCCAGCGGCGATCAGCTGCTGATCGGGGTGGCTGAACGCCTGCGCAGCTGCGTGCGCGATGCCGACACGGTGGCGCGCCTGGGGGGCGACGAATTCGTCGTGCTGCTGCCCGACCTGGACCACGACATCGAGGCGGCATCGCACAAGGCGGCGCTGGCGGCCGAGAAGCTGCGGGTGGCCCTGAACGCGCCGTTCGACCTGCACGGCCATTTGCACCGCACCTCGCCCAGCATCGGCGCCACCATGTACAGCGGCGCCGACAGCGGCGCCGACGTGCTGCTGCGCCAGGCCGACATCGCCATGTACAAGGCCAAGGACGCGGGCCGCAACACCCTGCGCTTTTTCAGCGCCGCCATGCAGCAGGCGGTGGAAACCCACGCCGCGCTGGAAGCGGATCTGCGCCACGCCGTGCCCGGCGGCCAGCTGCGCCTGCACTACCAGCTGCAGGTCGATGGCGCCGGCCACCCGATCGGCGCCGAAGCCCTGGTGCGCTGGCTGCATCCCCAGCGGGGCGCCGTCTCGCCCCTGCAATTCATCGGTATCGCCGAAGAGAGCACCCTGATTCTCGACATCGGCAACTGGGTGCTGGATACGGCCTGCGCCCAGCTGGCGCGCTGGTCGCAGGATCCGCCCATGGCGGCGCTGACCCTGGCCGTCAACGTCAGCGCCCGCCAGTTCCGCGAGGTGCATTTTGTCGACTGCGTGGCGGACGCGCTGGTGCGCCACCGCTTCCCGCCCGGCCGCCTCAAGCTGGAACTGACGGAGAGCGTGATCGTGGGCGACGTCGACGACGTGGTGCGCAAGATGCACCGCCTGCGCGAGATGGGCGTGGCGCTGTCGATGGACGATTTCGGCACCGGCTACTCTTCGCTGGCCTACTTGAAACAGCTGCCGCTGGACCAGATCAAGATCGACCAGAGTTTTACCCGCGATATCAGCCTCGATCCTGTCGACGCCATCATGGTCAAGACCATCATCGACCTGGCGCGCAACTTCCGCCTGCACGTGATCGCCGAGGGCGTGGAGACGGCCGAGCAGCTGGCCTTCCTGCGCGAGAACGGCTGCCAGGCCTACCAGGGCTATCTGTTCGGGCGGCCCTGCGACATCACGGCCTTCGAAGCGCTGGTGCGGCCCGCTTTGCTGGACGGGGCGGGGCAGGAAGACGATTTGTTTGCGCGGCGGGCGTAACGGCGAGGGCGCGCGATGGCGGCTTTGCTTCGCTGCGACGGCCACGTCTGCTGAATTGACCGCCGCCGCAGTCAGGCTTGTGTAGACTTTGCCTCGCGGCTGCCCACGGTGGCGGCCATTCACCAGGCGGGAGTCTTCCATCGGCGCGCAGCAGATTCACTTTATCGTCATGGCGATCGGCTCGGCGGGGGACTTGTTCCCCATGCTGAAGCTGGCGTTGGCCCTGCGCGCGCGGGGACAGCGGGTCAGCTTGCTGGGCCCTGAGCAGCACCGGCCCTTCGTCGAAGGCGCGGGTCTGGCCTTCCGCGGCGTGCCGGTCGATGAAGCGGTGCTGGACGATCCCCGCTTGTGGGATCCCCGCCATGGCTTCGGCGTGGTGTGGCGCGCCACCCGCGGTGCAGCGGCCGACCTGATCGATTATGTGGTGGCGTTGCCGGCCGGCGAACCCTGCGTGCTGGTGGTGCATCCGCTGGCGCTGCCGGAGGCGGATCTGTGCCGCGCGCTGCGGCCGGCGCTGCGGATCGCCGCCGTCTACCTGGCGCCGTCCAATCTTCCGACCATCTACGACCCGCTGGTGATCGGCCACGTGCGCGTGCCGCGTTGGGTGCCGCTGGGAGCACGCCGCTGGCTGTGGCGGCGGATCGGCGCCCGGCTGATCGATCCGGTGGTGCTGCCCGGTTTGAATAGGCGCCGGCGCGCACTGGATCTGCCGCAGGTGCGCGAGGCGCTGCCTTATTTGTTCGGGGTGGCGGACTTGTCGCTGGCCCTGTTTCCCCCGTGGTTCGGGCCGACCCGGCCCGATTGGCCCCGGCCTTTGTTGCATGGTGGCTTTGCCCTGTTCGATCCGGCCCCCGACGCGCCGCGGTCGCCCGCCCTGGAACGTTTTCTGGCCGAGGGCCCGCCTCCGATTGTATTTACGCCGGGGACGGGCAACCGGCAGGCTGCGGCATTTTTCGCGGCGGCCGTGGCGGCTGTCCAGCGCCTGGGGCGGCGGGCGATTTTTCTGACACCCCATGAGGCGCAGCTGCCCGGCGCATTGCCGCCGTCAATCTTGTGGCAAGCCTACGTTCCCCTGCGTACATTGCTGCCGGCTGCAGCCGGGCTGGTGCATCACGGCGGCATCGGCACGACTGCCGAGGCCGTGCGCAGCGGCATTTTTCAGCTGGTGGTACCATTCGCGCATGATCAGTTCGATAATGCAGCGCGCATACAGGCGCTCGGTGTCGGCCTGATCTTGCCGGCGGCGCAATTGTCCGCGGTGCGGCTGACGCACCGTTTGCGCCGTCTGCTGTCGTCACCCGCTGTCGCAGCGAAGTCGCGCACCCTGGCATCCCGCCTGGGCACCGAGCCCGACTTCTCACCCCTCTGCGAGGCCCTGCTGACGCTGCCTTTGTGACGGCAACCCAGTTTGCGTGTTGTATTTTGATGCGAACTGATTAATTTCTGTTCATTATGAGCGCTACCGAACAGAACCGATAGTGCGGAATAGCAATAATCAATCTATCAACCGCGGACGAGATCCGGCTTGACAACCTATTAATAACACTAGAATGGAACAATAACCATGAAACTTGCTAAAAAGCTCTTTTCCCTGACCGCAGTCGCCGCGGCTGTACTCGCCAGCCAGTCCAGCTTCGCTGCTGACGACTTCATCAACCCAGACTGGGCCAACACCGCGACCTACATCGGCGCCGGTATCGGTGGCACCCGTGGCTTCATGAACATGGACGATTTCCACCGCGCCATCGGCAGCACTGGAATCGAAAACAGCTTTTCGGAAGACAAGAAAGACACCGGCGGCAAGCTGTTTGTCGGCAAAAACTTCAATCGCTATTTCGCGATGGAACTGAGCTACTTCGACCTGGGCAAGTTCAACTACAGCGCCTCGACCTCGAACGGCAACACCCTGAACCGTGAAACCGGCGTGCGCGGTGCTGCCCTCGACCTGATCGGCACCATCCCGATGAGCGAGCGCTTCTCCATCTACGGCCGCGTCGGCGGTTCCTACGCTCGCGTCAGCGACTCCTACAGCGGCAACATCGCCGGCCGTCCGGGCGTTGCATCGCAGACCAACAAGTCGGGCAATGTCAAAGCCGGCATCGGCCTCGAGTACAAGTTCAGCGAAGCGCTGGCTGTGCGCGGTGAAATCGAGCGCTATCGCATCAAGGATGGCTTCGAGCGCCGTGGCGACGTGAACTTCGCATCGGTCTCGCTGGTCTACAAGCTGGGCCGCCCGGTTGCCGCCCCTGTGGTCTACACCCCACCACCTGAGCCAACGCCAGCACCAGCTCCAATGGTCGAGCAGACCCCGCCGCCAGCACCGGCACCAGCCCCCGTGGCCGTGTCGGAAAAAGTGTCCTTCGCTGCTGAAGCCCTGTTCGACTTCGACAAGTCGGTTGTCAAGCCAGCCGGCAAAGCTGCCCTGGACGATCTGCTGATGAAGCTGCAAGGCATGAACACCGAAGCCATGGTCACCGTCGGCCACACCGACTCGGTCGGCACCAACGAGTACAACCAGCGCCTGTCGTTGCGTCGTGCTGAAGCTGTCAAGGCTTACCTGGTCTCGAAAGGCGTCGATCAGTCGCGCGTCTTCGTCGAAGGCAAGGGCGAGACCCAGCCAGTTGCTGACAACAAGACCGCCGAAGGCCGCGCCAAGAACCGTCGCGTGACCGTCGAAGTCGTCGGCAGCCGTACCGGCCGTTAATTCAGCCACGGACAGGGCAGGGCGGCATGGCTGCCTGACTCTGGAAGATCAAAACCGCCCCGCGCAAGCCGGGCGGTTTTTTTTGGCGCTTTCACCGTTTGCTGTTGAAAACCCCCAGCGCCGCTCTGAGGAAGCCTTCGGCCGTGTCGACGCGCCGCAGGTCGATTGCCCATCGCCAACCCAGATAATTTTCCAGGTATTTCGTCGCGACCCCGTTGAAATGGTGCAGCCAGTTTTTAAAGCGGCTGTGATAGGCATTGACGTTCTGGATGTGCACGGCGCCCCGCACCCGGCCGCCTTGACTGAGATTGACGGTTTCATGGCGAAGCTGCGCCTGTCGCGCAAATGCTGAATACGCGCCATTGGCATCGCTCATGAGAATGATGTCGCGCTCCAGTTTCGGCAGCAAATGCGTGTGCAGCGCTTCGGCAGTCAGCGCCCCGCAACCGGCAAGAAAATCGATCGTTTGGCCGCCCCTATCTCTCGCCACCACGATATTGACCAGTTCATCGGCAATGCCCCGCTTGCGGGCGACGCCCCCATGCCGTCTCGGCTTTCTTGTTAATTGTCTCGAGCCCTTTTGCGATTCCAGCAAAAAGGTTTCGTCCGCTTCCGCCACACCCGCCAGGGTGCGGGGCCGGTCCAGCTTGGCCCAGCGGAGAAAACGGTGGCGCCAGCGAAAACTGGTATTCGGATGCACACCCACCTTGGCAGCGGCGCTGTGGACGGTGCAGGCAGGGTCGCGCAGGCAATCGCAATAGGCCAGCCAGCGATCTTTGAGACGCAGCCGGGCCAGCGGCGTGCCCGTCAAGCCATTAAAGGTGACGCCGCAGGAGCGGCAGCGGTAACGTTGCAAGCCGTTGGCGAAACCGTGCCGATAAAAAGTCTGGCCCTCGCAGTTGGGGCAGCGTTTGCGCGCGCGGGCGATTTGGTCGATCAGGGCGGCGATGCGCGCGCCATTGACCAGTTCCGACATGAAGACGCAGACGGCCAGGCGCGCATGGTGATTGAGTTCCAGCAGCCGGCCGAACAGGTGTGGATCGGGCGGAAAATCCGGTGGAAAATCCGGTGCAGACACCTGCTTGCAAGCGGCCATGCTGCTCTCCTGATGAGGGGATGAGCAGGTATGACCTCGACAATGTTAAAAGGTTCAGCTGCGTTCCACAGCTAACGGTGAAAGCGCCGGCTCGGGCCAGATCGATGGGCAGCGCGGCAGCAAAACCCCGTTTTCGTGAAACAGCGCACTGTACGGGCAAGGCGCTTCGGCTGTAATGGCGCATGCGCATCTTGCGCGATGGCAGCTGGCGCACGCGCCGCGCCCGTACGAAAGAATCCATGACCAAGCATATCCAGAAGCCGCGCGACGGCGTCGTCAGCGTACGGGGCGCCCGCGAACACAATCTCAAGAACGTCTCCCTCGACATTCCCCGCGATGCCCTGGTGGTGTTCACGGGAGTGTCCGGCTCCGGCAAATCCTCGTTGGCGTTCGGCACCCTGTATGCGGAGGCGCAGCGGCGCTATCTGGAATCGGTGTCGCCCTACGCGCGCCGCCTGTTTCACCAGATGGCCGTGCCGGAAGTGGACGATATCGCCGGCCTGCCGCCCGCGGTCGCGCTGCAGCAGCAGCGTGGCGGCGCCACCACCCGCTCGTCGGTCGGCAGCGTCAGCACCCTGTCGAACTCCCTGCGCATGCTGTACTCGCGCGCTGGCGATTATCCGCCCGGACAGCCCTTGCTTTACGCGGAATCGTTTTCACCCAACACACCCGAAGGCGCCTGTCCCACCTGCCACGGCTTGGGGCGGGTCTACGCAGTGACGGCGCAGTCGATGGTGCCCGACGACAGCCTGACCATCCGCGAACGGGCCGTGGCCGCCTGGCCGCCCGCCTGGCACGGCCAGAACCTGCGCGATATTTTGACGACCCTCGGTTACGACGTCGACACGCCCTGGCGCGATTTGCCCAAGAAAGACCGCGACTGGATTTTGTTCACCGAAGAGCAGCCGACCGTGCCCGTCTATGCCGGTTTTACGCCCGCCGAAGTGAAGGCCGCCCTGAAACGCAAGGAAACGCCCAGCTACCAGGGCACCTTCACGGGGGCGCGCAAATACGTGCTGCAGACCTTCGCCACCACCGAGAGCGCGTCCATGAAAAAGCGGGTGGCGCGCTACATGGTCAGCAATGAATGTCCCACCTGCCGCGGCAAGCGCCTGCAAAAGGCCTCCCTCTCCGTCACGTTCGGCGGGCTCGATATTGCCGACATTGCGCGGTTGCCGCTGGCGCGCCTGGCCGACCTGCTGCGGCCCCATGCCGATCCCGCCACCCTGGAGCTTTCCCGTCAAGGAAAACATGAGGCGCACCCGGAAAAACGCATCGTCACCCAGCGCATTGCCGCCGACCTGACGGCGCGCCTGGACGTCTTGCTGGCGCTGGGGCTGGGCTACCTCTCGCTCGATCGCAGCACGCCCACACTGTCACCGGGCGAATTGCAGCGCCTGAGGCTGGCGACGCAAGTGCGCTCGAACCTGTTCGGCGTCGTCTACGTGCTGGACGAGCCGTCGGCGGGCCTGCATCCGGCCGACACGGAGGCCTTGCTGGGCGCGCTCGCCCAATTAAAGGCGGCTGGCAATTCCCTGTTCGTCGTCGAGCATGCGCTGGATGTGATCCGCCACGCCGACTGGATCGTCGACGTGGGCCCCGCCGCCGGCGAGCAGGGCGGCCAGATTTTGTACAGCGGCGAGCCGGCCGGCCTGCAGCAGGTGGCCAACTCCCAAACGCGGCGCTTCCTGTTCGATACGGCGCCGCCAGCGCTGCGCACGCCCCGCAAACCGGCCGGCTGGCTGCGCCTGGAGGGGGTGACGCGCAACAATCTGAGGAACTTGTCCGTCGAGTTTCCCCTCGGCGCGCTGACGGCGGTCACGGGCGTGTCGGGCTCCGGGAAATCGACCCTGGTCAGCCAGGTGCTCGTCGAGCTGGTGACCAAGGGACTGGGCCACGCGATTGAGCCGGATGTGCCCGATACGCCCGGGGAAGCGGATCCTTTGGAAAGTACGCCGGCCGAACCCGTGCAGGGAAACATCGTCGCGGGACTGGAGCAGATCAAGCGCCTGATCCGGGTCGACCAGAAACCCATCGGGCGGACCCCTCGTTCGAACCTTGCCACTTACACGGGGCTGTTCGACCATGTCCGCAAACTGTTTGCGGCGACCAAGATGGCGAAGAGCCGCAAATACGATGCGGGGCGATTTTCCTTCAACGTGGCCAAGGGACGCTGCGAGCACTGCGACGGCGAGGGCTTCGTCATGGTCGAGCTGCTGTTCCTGCCCAGCGTGTACGCCCCTTGCCCTACCTGCGGCGGCGCCCGCTACAACGCCAAGACCCTGGAAGTGCGCTACCAGGACAAGAATATCGCCGAGGTACTGGGCTTGACGGTCGATGCGGCAGCCGAATTTTTCGCGGCGGAACCCGCCATTTCCCGCTCCCTGGACATGCTGCGGGAAGTGGGGCTGGGCTATTTGCGGCTGGGGCAGCCCGCCACCGAATTGTCCGGCGGGGAGGCCCAGCGCATCAAGCTGGCCACCGAACTGCAGCGGGCCGCCCGTGGCGAAATGCTGTACATACTGGACGAGCCCACCACGGGCTTGCACCCTGCCGACGTGGAACGCCTGATCGTCCAATTGGACCGCTTGGTGGAGGCAGGCAACACCGTGGTGGTGGTGGAACACACCATGGCCGTGGTGGCCGCCTGCGACTGGGTGATCGACATCGGACCGGGCGCGGGCGACGAGGGCGGGCAGGTGGTGGCGGCCGCGCCGCCGCGCCAAGTGGCGAGGGTCAAAACCAGTCGTACGGCGCCGTATCTGTCCCGCTATTTTTCCCCCGCGAAGCAGGCATGAGCGTTTATGTGTGGCGTCGATATGCGTTAGACTAGGGATATTTTGCCAACACATCCTGCCATAAAGACAATGATCGATAACAATCAATTCCGCCGCATCCTGGCGCGCAATGTCGCCGTGCCGCTTGGGGTAGGCGTGCTCAGCTCGCTGGTATTTGTCGGCATCATTGTTTATCTGGTCAATGTGTTGACCTGGGTGGAGCATTCCGAGCGCGTGATCGGCGATGCCAACGAGGTCAGCAAGATGTCGGCCGAGATGGAAACGGGCATGCGGGGCTACATCATCACCCGCGATGACGCTTTCCTTGCGCCGTTCAAGGCGGCCAAGCCGCGGATCCAGTCGGAAATCGACGCGTTGCTCGACGAAGTGAGCGATAACGCGCCCCAGGTGGCGCGCCTGCGCAAAATACAGGCGGCGCAGAAATTGTGGGAACAGTTTGCCGACGAGGTCATCGAGGCGCGCCGCGGCGATGGCGATTATGCGGCGCTCGTCAAGAGCGGGCGCGGCCGTGCCCTGACGGATGAGGTGCGGCGCCAGTTCGCCACCTTTCTCGACATCGAGGAAAAACTGCTGGTGGAACGCAATCTGTCCGCCAAGTCGACCACGCGCTGGTCGGTGACCCTGTTCCTGCTGTTCAGCCTGACGGTGGCGGGCCTGCTGGCGTATTTCGGGCGGCGCGAACTGGTGACCCTGTCCAGCTCGTACACCAAGGCGATGGAACAACAGGCGGCCCACACGGCCCTGCTGGAAAACCAGGCCTGGCTGCGCGACGGCCAGCACGCTCTGGGCGACGCCATGGCCGGTCACCTGGCTTTGCAGACGATGGCCCAGGCCACGCTCGACCAGGTGACCCGCCAGCTGGGCGGCCTGGTGTCGGCTCTGTACGTGCGCGAGGATGGCGGCGTGATGCGCCGCGTGGCCACCTACGGCTTTGCCGAAGCCTGGGCCGGACAGAACCAGTTGTTCAAGCCGGGCGAATCGCTGGTAGGCCAGGCCGTGCGGGAAGACCGCCTGCTGGCGCTGGACCAGTTGCCGCCCGATTACATCAAGGTCAGTTCCGGCCTGGGCCGCGCCACCCCCACCCAACTGCTGATCGCCCCTTTCCGCAACGAGGGCGAGATCATCGGCGTGATTGAAATCGGCTTCTTGCAGCCCAGCGCCGCGCGCGACCTGACTTACCTGGAATCGGTGGGCGACGCCATCGGCGCGGCCGTGGCCGCCGCGCGCTACCGCCAACGCCTGCAGGAATCGCTGTCGGAAACCCAGCAATTGAATGAAGAATTGCAGGTGCAGCAGGAAGAGCTGCGCACCGCCAACGAGGAACTGGAAGAGCAGTCGCGGGTGCTGGAAGAATCGCAAACCAATCTGGAAAACCAGCAGGCGGAACTGGAACAGACCAATGACCAGCTGGCCGAGCAGGCGATTCACCTCGATGCGCGCAATGTGGCCTTGAACGAGGCGCAGGTCGAATTGCGCCAGCGCGCCGCGGAACTGGAACGGGCCAGCCGCTACAAGTCCGAATTCCTGGCGAACATGTCGCACGAGCTGCGCACGCCCCTGAACAGCTCGC
>Ga0209913_1001620_pt1 | contig 11770 bp, 9 predicted proteins | sample PersoiDNA2013203_FD_185805 | JGI IMG/M metagenome (GOLD analysis project Ga0209913, IMG submission 185805) | Permafrost soil microbial communities from the Arctic, to analyse light accelerated degradation of dissolved organic matter (DOM) -... | ecosystem: Environmental > Terrestrial > Soil >... | reverse complement strand
GAGACGATGATGATCGGCAGTTGCGTCAGTCCGCGTGCGCGGATGGCGCGCGCCACCGACCAGCCGTCCATCAGCGGCATGGCAATGTCCAGCAGCACCAGATCCGGCGTACGCCGTGCCAGTTCTTCCAGGCAGGCGATGCCGCCATCGGCCTCCACCACTTCAAAGCCCAGCGGCAACAGCATCTCTTTGAGCAGCAGGCGTTGCGAGGCCTGGTCATCAACCACCAGCACGCGTTTGGACGGGCCGATATAACCCGACATCTGGTCTTCCAGTTTCAGACGCGGGCGCGGCACGTGCACTTCCGGCAGATAGATCTTCAGGTGGAAGCTGCTGCCGCTGCCGACCTTGCTCTTGACCGCCAGCTCGCCGCCCATGATGTGCGTCAGCATGCTGCTGATGGCGAGGCCCAGGCCGGTGCCGATGTCTTCGCGCAGATTGGCCGCATTGCTGCGTTCGAACGGCAGGAAGATGCGTTCCAGATCGTCGTCGGCGATACCGATACCGGTGTCGATGATGTCGAAGTAGGCGATCTCGCGCATGTAGCGCACGCGCACTGTCACGCTGCCGCTGTCGGTGAACTTGACGGCATTGCCGAGCAGGTTGATCAGGATCTGGCGCAGGCGCTTTTGATCGGCGTGCACGATGTGCGGGATGCGGCCGGTCTTTTCGAAGCGGAAGCTCAGGCCTTTTTGTTCCGCCTGCGGCGCAAACATGCCGGCGATCTGTTCAAGAAATTCCGACAGCGCTAGTTCATCCGACGCCAGGCGCATCTTGCCCGCTTCGATCTTGGCGATGTCGAGCAAGCCGTCGATCAGGCTCAGCAGATGTTCGCCACTGCGCCGGATGACCGCGATGGCATCTTTGCGCGCGGGTGGGATGGTGGCGTCGACATGCAGGATTTGCGCGTAACCGAGGATGCTGTTGAGCGGCGTGCGCAGCTCATGGCTCATGCCGGTGACGAAGCGGCTCTTGGCGAGGTTGGCGGATTCGGCGGCTTCCTTGGCGCGTTGCAGTTCAGCGTCGGTTTGTTTGTGTGCCTCGATTTCCTGCAGCAGCAAGTTGGTCTGGCGTTCCGATTCTTCATGCGCGACGCTGCGGCTTTCGTTGGTCAGGATCAGCCACCATGAGCCGACACCGATCAGCACCAGCAGCGTACAGAATAGTTTGATGAAAATGCTCTGAATGGAATCGGGGCCGCTAGGCGTGAGGCCGGAGATGCCCGCCATCTGCTGGAAGTACAGCATCCACAACACCACCGCCAGGCCGCCCGAGATCAGGCCGAACACGATCAGGTAGTGGCCGATGCGGGTGTTGAGCTTGAGCGTGAAGCGCGCCGGCAGCAAGGCCTGCAAGGCACTGAACGCCTGGTTCGGCAGACGCGCAGCAGGTGTCTTGCAACGGTCGTTGCAACGCGCATCGAGCGAACAGCACAGCGAGCAGATCGCGCCTTGATAAGCGGGGCAGTGCGCCATGTCGGGTGTCTCGAACTGATTGCCGCAGATGACGCAGTCGAGCTGGGCATGCTGATGGCCGTGCTCTTTGTTCGCATGCACGTGTTCAGACAGTGTGTCTTCGCGCGCGATGTAGTAACGGCTCTTTGTTGCAATGGCGATCAGCGGGGCGGCCAGCAAGGCTGTGCCGAGCGCGATGAAGGGCGACATCGCCGCCGCCAGTTTGCCCAGTACGCCGGACATGGCGATCGCCGACAGGATGGATGCAATCGCCATCGAACCGACGCCGACCGGATTGATGTCGTACAGATGGGCGCGCTTGAATTCGATATGCGCCGGGCTCAGTTTCAGCGGCTTGTTGATCACCAGGTCCGACACCACCGCACCGATCCAGGAAATCGCCACCAGACTGTACAGCGCCAGCACATGCTCCAGCGCATTGAAGACGCCGAGCTCCATCAGCAGCACCGCAATCAGCACATTGAACACCAGCCACACCACGCGGCCCGGATGGCTGTGCGTCAGCCGCGCAAAGAAGTTGGACCACGCCAGCGAACCGGCGTAGGCGTTGGTGACGTTGATCTTGATTTGCGACACCACCACGAACAGCGCGACCGCACCCAGCACCAGCGCGGGATTGGAGAACACGTACTGATAGCCGATCAGATACATCTGGGTCGGTTCCACCGCCTTGCCCATCGGTACTTCATGCTGGATCGCCAGGAAGGCCAGCAGCGCACCGCCCAGCATTTTCGCCCCGCCCAGCAAAATCCATCCCGGGCCTGCCAGCAGCAGCGCCGTCCACCAGCGGCCGCGATTGGCTTGTGTCTTTTCCGGCAGGAAGCGCAGGAAGTCGACCTGTTCGCCGATCTGCGCGATCAGCGAAAACGCCACCGTCGCCGCCGCGCCGAACAGATAGATGTTGAACGAGCCGCCTTCTTCGGCACGGCCGGCGAAGGTAAGCAGATTGGTGAGCGCTTCCGGCTCTTTATAGAGGACGCAGATATAAGGCAGCGTCAGCAGCACGATCCACACCGGTTGCGTCCACATCTGCAGGCGGTTGATCAGCGTGATGCCGTACGCCACCATGGGGATCACGATCAGCGAGCACAGCACATAGCCGTACACCAGCGGCAGGCCGAAATAGATTTCGATGGCCTGCGCCATGATGGCCGCCTCCAGCGCGAAGAAGATGAAGGTAAAGCTGGCGTAGATCAGCGAGGTGACGGTCGAGCCGATATAGCCGAAGCCGGCGCCGCGCGTCAGCAGATCCATGTCGACGCCATACTTGGCGGCGTAATAACTGATCGGCAAACCGGTCAGAAAAAACAGCACCACCACGCAGGCAATCGCCCAGAAGGTGTTGGTAAATCCATAACTCAGGGTGATGGCGCCGCTGATCGCCTCCAGCGCCAGGAACGAGGTCGCGCCCAGCGCTGTATTGGCCAGGCGAAATTCCGACCAGCGCCGGAACGAACGCGGCGTATAGCGCAGCGCGTAGTCTTCCAGCGTCTCGTTGGCGACCCAGGTGTTGTAGTCGCGCCGGACTTTGACGATGCGTTGTATGGCGGGGTTGGTCACATTTTGCTCGCGTTTACATTGGCGGCCACCGTTGCCGGGGCCATTGCCGTCGGCCGTGCAACATGCCGGCCTGACGAAAACCCTTTGCAGGGCAGAGCAATTGCACAGTCACTGCTGCTCCATGAAAGCAATTTTCAAACCAATCGGTATGTGAGGGCATACGTCAAATGACGTATGCCGGAAGGCCGCTTTTACCGCGTTTCACCAAAACACAGCATCGCCGGGGGCCGCGATCAGGCTCTCCATCAACGCCTCGCCGGAAAAACGCACCAATACCATGCCGTGCGTGGGCAAAAGCTGTGCGGGTGGGCGTGATTTTTCGCGCCCGGAAGATGCCGGCATACGCAGATTTTTACGTCAAACAACGTATTGTTGCGCCGCACCGCAAAACCTATTCTCCATCCCAGAACGAACAGAAAGAAACACCGGCAGGGAGAAAAAATCGCATGCACTGCATTCGTATGCCGTGCGCTTGCGATGGCAACGGGCCGGTCTTTCTACTCGTTTTGAGGCCCTCTGAGTTCTTTGATTTTCTCTGACCAGTACAACAACCAATAACGCTCGAAAGGAGTACCGCATGTCGCACCATTCCTCTTCCAAACCGCCTTCGTCCCAACGCCGCAAGATCATGATGGGTATCGTCGCAGGCGCCGCCGGTGCTGCCATGGCGCTCCCGGGCCTGGCCATGGCGCAGCAGTTCCCGACCGCCAAGATCAACACCACCAAGCTCGCCATTACCGATACCGAAGTCACCGTCGGCCAGCTGCACTCGGCCACCGGTACCATGGCGATCAGCGAAACCGGTTCTATCCAGGCCGAGCGTCTGGCGATCGATCAGATCAACTCCATGGGCGGGATCCTCGGCCGCAAGATCAAGATCATTCAGGAAGACGGTGCCAGCGACTGGCCGACCTTCGCCGAAAAAGCCAAGAAGCTGCTTGAGAACGATCACGTCGCCGCTGTCTTCGGCTGCTGGACATCGGCCTCGCGCAAAGCAGTGCTGCCGGTCTTCGAAAAAGACAACGGCCTGCTCTACTACCCGACTTTCTATGAAGGCCTGGAGCAATCCAAGAATGTCTTCTACACCGGCCAGGAGGCAACGCAGCAAGTGCTGGCCGGCCTGAACTGGGTGGCAAAAGAGAAGAAGGCCAAGACCTTCTTCCTGATCGGTTCCGACTACATCTGGCCGCGCACTTCCAACAAGATCGCCCGCAAGCACATCGAAAACGTGCTCAAGGGTTCGGTGGTCGGCGAAGAGTACTACCCGCTGGGCAACACCCAGTTCGGCTCGCTGATCAACAAGATCAAGCTGAAAAAACCGGATGTAATTTTTGCCGACGTGGTTGGCGGCAGTAACGTTGCGTTCTACAAACAGCTGAAGGCTGCCGGCGTCACCGCCAAGACACAAAACCTGCTGACCATCTCCGTGACCGAAGATGAAATGCTCGGCATCGGCGGCGAAAACGTCGAAGGCTTTTTCGCTTCGATGAAATATTTCCAAAGCCTCGACAACCCGAACAACAAGAAATTCGTGTCCGAGTTCAAGGCCAAGTTCGGCGCCAATTCGGTGATCGGCGACGTGACGCAAGCAGCTTACCTCGGCCCATGGCTGTGGAAGGCCGCGGTTGAAAAGGCCGGCAGCTTCGACGTCGACAAGGTCGTCGCCGCCTCGGCCGGCATTGAGCTGAAGACCGCGCCGGAAGGCTACGTCAAGGTTCACGCCAATCATCACCTGTGGAGCAAGACCCGTATCGGCGAAGCGCAAAAAGATGGCCAGTTCAAGGTTATCTATGAGTCGGACCTGATCGAACCGAATCCTTTCCCTAAGGGTTATCAATAAGCGATTGTGTTTGTTGGCAGCAAAGCGGCGGCGTCTGTAGTGACATGCGGGCGCTGCCGCCCAAGTCATTGAATACCTGAAATCTTCAATACCAATTCTTAACCACCCAGGGCGGGAGTCAACATGGTTTCTCTATCCGAATTTTTCGCCATCTTCGCCATGCAGGGCTTCAACGGCCTGTCGGTGTTTTGCGTGTTGCTGCTGATGGCTCTGGGCCTGGCGATCATCTTCGGGCAGATGGGCGTGATCAACATGGCGCACGGCGAGTTTCTGACCATCGGCGCTTACATCACGTATCTCCTGTCGCATCTGACGACGACTTACGCACCCAGCCTGCAGCCGTACTACTTCTTCGGCGCGGTGGTGCTGTCCTTCATCGTTGCTTATGGCTTCGGCTATCTCACCGAGCTGCTGCTGATCAGCCGTCTCTACAAGCGTCCGCTCGACACGTTGCTGGCGACCTGGGGTTTGAGCCTGGCGATGCAGCAGACCTTCCGTTCCATCTTTGGCGCCAAAGAAGTCAGCGCCACCTTGCCTGACTGGCTGCTCGGCTCGTTCAAGCCGACCGACGCCATCGATATCCCGATCAATGGTCTGTTCATGATGTGCCTGACGGTCTTGCTGACCGGCGGCATCTTCATCCTGCTGTTCCGTTCGCGCTGGGGTTTGCAGGTGCGCGCCACGATGCAGAACCGTGTCATGAGCGGTGCCGTCGGCATCAATACCCGCAAGGTTGACCGCACCACCTTCGCCCTCGGCTGCGGTGTGGCAGGCGTGGCCGGCGCAGCCTTCACGACGATCGGCTCGACCGGCCCCACCAGCGGTTCGCTGTATATCGTCGACACCTTCCTGGTGGTGGTGTTCGGCGGAGCACAAAGCCTGATCGGCACGATTGCCTCGGCCTTCTCGATTGCGCAGACACAATCCACAGCAGAGTTTTTCCTGACCGGCTCGATGGCCAAGGTGCTGACGCTGTCTGCCGTGATCCTGATCCTGATGCTACGTCCACAGGGTTTGTTCTCGGCGCGCGTCCGTAAATAAGCGCAAATAAATCGTCTTACAGATTTCTTCAGCGAGGCTCAACAATGAATGCAGCATACGAAAAAATATTGGGAGGCAGGTCCGGGTTGATGGGCTTGCTGATACTGGGCGTGCTGTTGCTGGTGATTTTTCCGCTGGGTCTCGACATCTTCCGTCTCAACCTGGTCGGCAAATATCTTTCCTACGCCTTTGTCGCCGTCGGCCTGGTGCTGTGCTGGGGCTACGGCGGTATCCTGAGCCTGGGCCAGGGCGTGTTCTTCGGTGTCGGCGGCTATTGCATGGCGATGTTTCTGAAACTGGAAGCATCGGACCCGATCAGCACCAAGATCCAGTCGACGCCCGGCATTCCCGATTTCATGGATTGGAACCAGATCACGTCACTGCCGGCGATGTGGCAGCCCTTCCACAGCTTCAGTTTCACCGTGCTGGCGGTGCTGGCGGTACCGACTCTGCTGGCACTGATCATCGGCATGGCGATGTTCAAACGTCGTGTCGGCGACGTGTACTTTTCCATCGTGACGCAAGCGATTGCTGCGATCCTGTCGATCCTGATCATCGGCCAGCAAGGTCTGACCGGCGGCGTCAACGGCATCACCGATCTGAAGACGCTGATGGGCTGGGACATCCGTACCGACAGCGCCAAGATGATTTTGTACTTCGTCAATGCCGGTCTGTTGTTTGCCTGCATCCTGTTCGGCCGCTACATCCTGACCTCCAAGCTCGGCCGCCTGCTGATGGCGATGCGCGACAAGGAAGAGCGCGTGCGCTTCTCTGGTTACGACGTCGCCAGCTTCAAGGTATTCGTGTTCTGCGTGGCAGCGATGTTCTCGGCGATCGGTGGCGCGATGTTCACCTTGCAGGTCGGCTTCATGTCGCCGTCCTTCGTCGGTATCGTGCCATCGATCGAGATGGTGATCTACGCCGCGGTGGGCGGTCGGATGTCGCTGCTTGGCGCGGTGTACGGCACCTTGCTGGTCAACTTCGGCAAGACCTATTTCTCCGAAACTTTCCCCGAGCTGTGGCTGTTCCTGATGGGTGGTCTGTTCATCGCGGTGGTGATGTACTTCCCCAACGGCTTGGCCGGCGTGTATGAAAAGCAAGGGAAACGTCTGATGGCAAAGTTCAGCCGCAAACCGAAGGCGATCGAGCCTGAGCCTGCAAAACCGAAAGCGGCTTCCAAACCTGACAAAACCGATATCGCCATCGACGGCGCCAACCTGGAGGCCAGCAAATGAGCAACGCACCTATCGGATTCGAATCGACCGACCATCCTGTGCTGGCGATTGAAGATCTCACCGTTTCCTTCGACGGCTTCAAGGCGGTCGACAAACTCAACCTGTATGTCCAGCGCAATGAAGTGCGCGTGGTGATCGGCCCCAACGGCGCCGGCAAGACCACCGTGCTGGACCTGATCTGCGGCAAGACGCAGGCGACCTCGGGCAGCATTCGTTTCAACAATCATGAGCTGACCAAGATGAGCGAGCACGCCATCGTGCGCGTCGGCGTGGGCCGCAAATTTCAGACGCCGTCGATCTACGAAAACCTCAGCGTATTCGAGAACCTGGAGATGTCTTTTCCACGTGGACGCAAGGTGTTCGGTGCGCTGACGTTCAAGCGTTCACCGGATGTGGTGGCACGTGTTGAGTCGGTGGCGGCGGAAATCTTCCTCGACCAGCATCTGTACACCCAGGCGGACCTGCTGTCGCACGGCCAGAAGCAATGGCTGGAGATCGGCATGTTGCTGATGCAGGAGCCGGAGCTGCTGATGCTGGACGAACCGGTCGCCGGTATGAGCGTGTCCGAGCGCGAAAAGACTGCGCAACTCTTGGGGCGCATCAGTCAGGGCCGCTCGGTGGTGGTGATCGAGCACGACATGGACTTCGTCAAGAGCATCGCGCACAAGGTGACCGTTCTGCATCAGGGAAAAATTCTCGCCGAGGGCAGCATGGACAAGGTGCAGTCTGACCCGAAGGTAATCGACGTCTATTTAGGTCACTAATTCATTCCCGGAGCCAGCCATGTTTAACGTATCGCACCTCGCCTCCGGCTACGGCCAGAGCGCCGTCATTCACGACATCAACCTGTCAGTGGCGAAGGAAGAAATCGTCGCCGTCATGGGCCGCAACGGCATGGGAAAGACCACGCTGTTCAAGACGCTGATGGGTATCCTCCCGCTGCGCGACGGCAGCATCAAAATCGATGGCGTCGAACTCGGCGCCATGGAAAGCCATCAGCGCGTCTCGCGCGGCGTGGCTTACGTGCCGCAGGGACGCATGATTTTTCCCGGCATGACGGTGCTGGAAAACATCCAGACCGGCCTCGCCGCCGATGCGCGCGGCAAAGTGCCGGACGAGTTGTATGCATTGTTCCCGGTGCTGTACGAAATGCGTAGCCGAAAGGGCGGCAATCTGTCGGGCGGGCAGCAACAGCAACTGGCGATTGCGCGCGCACTGGCGACCAATCCTCGTGTGTTGCTGCTGGATGAGCCGACCGAGGGTATCCAGCCGTCCATCATCAAGGATATCGCACGCAGTTTGAAAGAGATCCGCAAGATCCGGGAGCTCACCATCATCGTGTCTGAACAGGTGCTGAGCTTCACGCTGGAGATCGCCGACCGTTTCCTGGTCATCGACAAGGGCCGCTTCGTCTATGAAGACACGCGCGACAACGTCGATGCGCCGACTATCAGCAAGTATTTGTCGGTTTAGTTTTCTGCGCAGTTAATTTGTATATCGACAGTCTTTAAGGAGGAGCAACACCATGAGGCACGGAGACATATCAAGCAGTAAAGACGCGGTAGGCGTGGCGGTCGTCAATTACAAGATGCCGCGCCTGCATAACCGCGCTGAGGTGATGGACAACGTCAACAAGATCGCGGCCATGCTGGTCGGCATGAAGCAGGGCTTGCCCGGCCTCGATCTTGTCATTTTTCCCGAGTACTCGACGCACGGCATCATGTACGACGAGAAGGAAATGTACGACACCGCCGCCACCATCCCCGGCGAAGAGACGCGCGTGTTCTCGGAAGCCTGCCGCATTGCCGACGTCTGGGGCGTGTTCTCATTGACCGGCGAGCGTCATGAAGAACATCCGCACAAGGCGCCTTACAACACGCTGATCCTGATCAACAACCAGGGCGAGATCGTGCAGAAGTACCGCAAGATCATGCCGTGGACGCCGATCGAGGGTTGGTATCCGGGCGATACGACCTACGTCTGCGACGGCCCCAAGGGACTGAAAGTCAGCCTGATCATCTGCGACGACGGCAACTATCCGGAAATCTGGCGCGACTGCGCCATGAAGGGCGCCGAATTGATCGTGCGTTGCCAGGGCTACATGTACCCGGCCAAGGATCAGCAAGTGCTGGTCGCCAAAGCGATGGCCTGGATGAACAACGTCTACGTCGCCGTCGCCAACGCGGCCGGCTTTGACGGCGTGTATTCCTATTTCGGCCACTCGGCCATTGTCGGCTTCGACGGCCGCACCTTGGGCGAATGCGAGACCGAAGAGATGGGCATCCAGTATGCCGAACTGTCGGTCAGCGCGATCCGCGACGCGCGCCGCAACTGGCAGTCGCAGAACCATCTGTTCAAGCTGCTGCATCGCGGTTACACCGGCAAGATCAACTCCGGCGAATCGTCGGCCGGCGTGGCCGATTGTCCCTTCGATTTCTACAAGACCTGGGTCAACGATCCGCAGGCGGCACGCGCCAAGGTCGAAGCGATTACGCGCAAGACCGCCGGCACGCCGGAGTGTCCGGTGCCGGGTATTCCCAACGAATAGCCATAACGGACAGCTGTAACGAACAGTAGCAACGAGAACCCCTATTTCACGCACGAACCACATGAACTAAAAGAGAAGGAGAAGTCGCATGCAACACTTCAAGATCAAGCCCGGCGTACCGCTGGCAGAGCAGCCTGAACTCGGACATAACCGCTGGCATCCCGATCTGCCTTTCCTGTCGTCGGTCAAGCCGGGCGAAGCGATCCTGATTGAATCGCTGGACTTCCTCGACGCCCAGATCAAGGACACCGATGACGTCGCCGACGTCAAGAACGTCGACCTCACGCGCGCCCATCCGCTGACCGGTCCTTTCCATGTCGAAGGCGCCGAGCCGGGCGACTTGCTGGTGATCGACCTGCTCGACATCAAGCCGGTGACACCGGTCGGATTTTCAGGCGTGTTTTCCAAGGAAAACGGCGGCGGCTTCCTGGCGGATTATTTCCCCGAAGCCGACAAAGCGATCTGGGATCTGAAAGGCTTGTACGCGACATCGCGCCACATCCCCGGCGTGCGCATCGCCGGCCTCACGCATCCAGGTCTGATGGGATGTTTGCCGTCGCACGATCTGTTGGCGGAGTGGAATCGCCGCGAAGCACCGCTCGCTGCCAAAGGCCTGGCCAAGCCGCCTGATCCAAGCACTGCCGTGTTGCGCGGCCTCACCGGCGCCAAGTTCGACGAGATGGCAAAGATCGCTGCACGCACTGTGCCGCCACGTGAACATGGCGGCAATACCGACATCAAGGATCTGTCGGCCGGCACGCGGATTTTCTTCCCGGTGTATGTGAAGGGCGCGGGCTTCTCGATGGGCGACTTGCACTTCTCGCAAGGCGACGGCGAAATCGGTTTCTGCGGCGCGATTGAAATGGACGGCGTCAGCCACGTCGGCTTCGACCTGATCAAGGGCGGTATGGCGAAGTACAACATCACTTCGCCGATCTTCATGCCGAGCGTGGTCAAGCCGCACTACGAGCAGTGGCTAACCTTCGAAGGCATCAGCGTCGAAAACGGCGTCAACTATTACCTCGACGCCACCGTCGCCTATCGCCAGGCTTGCCTGAAGGCGATCGACTACCTGACGCACTTCGGCTATACCGGCAGCCAGGCTTACATGCTGTTGACCGCAGCACCGGTGGAGGGACGCATCGGCGGCATCGTCGATATTCCTAACTGCGCGTGTACGGTGTCGCTGCCGACCTCGATCTTTGATCAGGACATTACGCCGAAGGGCATGCTGAACGACAAATCGTACTGGGGCCGAAAGCCTTAGTCGTTTAGTCCAGTCGCGGATGGAGGTCTCACTCCGTCCGCGATCCTCGCATCAACGCAATTTTTACACCGGAGCAGAACATGCCCTTATACGATATCCGCTGCAGCCATTGCGAAGGCATCTTCGAGAAATTCCTCAACATGCAGGCCTTGCATGGCCAGGTTGCCTGCCCTTACTGTAAAACGGATACCACCGCCGCACCATTGCTGACAGGCGGTCGCGTCGGCTTGCAGGTGACGGAGCGCTGGCGTCCGCGCAACGGCGCCGAGCAACTCGCGGGGCAGGGCGCGGCGGGACCGGGCGCGCATGCAGGAGCGGCGCGCAGCAGCGTGCTGCACAATTGCAAGGGACATAGCTGCAGTATTTGCCTCACTTGAGGTTTACACCATCAGTGTGAAGACACAAACTGCGCGCCGTCATCTTGCGGCGGTAGTGCAAAGCTCTTGCGCATGCGGGTGACTTCATCGACCGGCGTGCGACCGAACAGGCGTTTGAATTCACGGCTGAACTGCGACGCGCTTTCATAGCCCACTTGCGCGCAGGCGGCGCCCGCCGTCATGCCGTTGCGCAGCATCAGCAGGCGCGCCTGATGCAGCCGCGTCGATTTCAGATACTGCAGCGGCGAGGTATCCGTTACCGTTTTGAAATGGGCGTGGAAGGTCGGCACGCTCATGCCCGCTTCCCTGGCCAGTTGTTCGATGCCGAGCGCTTCGTCATAGCTGCGGTGGATCATGCTGATGGCGCGCGAGATCTTGCCGAACTGCCCTTGCATGGTCAGCGCAGTGCGCATTGATCCTCCTTGCG
>Ga0209913_1001619_pt1 | contig 11772 bp, 13 predicted proteins | sample PersoiDNA2013203_FD_185805 | JGI IMG/M metagenome (GOLD analysis project Ga0209913, IMG submission 185805) | Permafrost soil microbial communities from the Arctic, to analyse light accelerated degradation of dissolved organic matter (DOM) -... | ecosystem: Environmental > Terrestrial > Soil >... | reverse complement strand
CATCCTCATGAGGCCATCTCCACAAGAGGTAAAACCCAGTCAACCGAAAGCATCGGCGCCGAGTTAAGGGTGAACCAGTCGTTGGGCACGCGAAACCTTTGGTCAGTTCGAGGTTGCGGCGTTCTTGTTGCGAAAGTCGGCCAGGCCGCGCAGCAACATCAGGCGCGAGAACGAGGCCAGCGACCGCGACTCACTTTGGGCGAAGGCCTCAACCTCAGCACGCTCTGCGGGCAGCAGGCGGATGGGGATGGGTTTTTCGGTGACGACGCCTCGCGGCGCGCGGCGTGCTGCTTGGACTTGGGAGGTCATGGCGTGCGGTATCCTGTTTATGAAACTCAAAATTGCACTGTGATGAGAAATGTAGTGCGATATAACGCACCTGTCAATGAATATGAGTGATGAACTGCGCACCCTGCTTGGCGAGCGCCTCAAGACTGAGCGCGATCGCCTCGGATTGAGTCAATCCGACTTTGCTGCTTTAGGTGGCGCGTCGAAGCGGTCCCAGATCGACTGGGAGAAGGGCGCGCTGGTCCCGAATGCCGAATTCCTTGCTCGTATGGCGCAGCACGGGGTTGACGTCCTATATGTGTTGACAGGTGAGCGCTCAAAGCCCCCAGAGAGTCTCTTGACTACTGACGAGGCGGATTTGCTCGACAGCTACAGGCGCTCAAGTCCCCTACGTCGGGCGAGCCTTCGAGAGGTAAGTCTTGCCTGTGCGACGGCCCCGCCTTTGCCTGGCGGCCAGGCTCTTGCTAAAGCAGAGAAGTCTGAAATTCCAAAGATTCACGTTGGTGGTGACGTTCACCAGCAGATCGAAGGCGGTGCCACCTTCAGCGCACCCGTGAGCTTCAGTTTCAGCTCTGCAAAGAAACGCAAATGAACAGATGATCTTCCGGTGCAGCGGGCCAACGGCGCTCGCTTCAAGCTGGGAGATGATTTTGAGTCGGAGCGTTGAGATTTGCCGGGATGCCGGCCAGGTGGTGACAGGGGATGCTGTCACCAACATTGAAAAGTTGGTGATGCCGATGCCGGCCCGAAGTCAGGGCGGCGCGCATGCTTTTTTTTGGGCGCGCTGAGTGTTGGCTTGCTGCTGTCTGTGGGGTGCTTTGGATGGCACCTAGCTGCTGAGCGAGATGGCGGCGCCGATCCATGGTTGTGTCACTACCAAGGCGAGGCTTACTCACTGGGCAGCGTGATCGAGATGGTCGATGATGTAGCGAAGGCGTGCCGATTGGTGGATGGGGTGCCTATCTGGGATCGATAGGCAGCCCTCGGTGGAGATGATGTTCAGCGAATCCTGAGCGTTTTAGTCAGTCAGCTTGTCGCAGAAGTGACGCATAAGGAAGAACAGCCACGGGTACTGGCTAGCTTGTAGAACGCTTACGTTAACCGGCGAATGCCCAGTCGGCCAAGATACGATTTCAGCCAAGTCTGATATCGCGTACTTCGTTCCACTGGGATCAAGTTGGCCGGGTGAAACACATGACCTTATCAAGGCGATGCAGACCTCCATCAGGCACAAAGGGCCACCGAGGTAGTCCCACCACTCCTTGCCAACTCGCACTGTCGCGCTTGCAGTTCCTCCGCTTAAGCTAAATTGACAGTCCCATCGCTGCCAAGGCGGCAGGGTCATGTTGGCAGGGATCTTTTCCGCAATCTTCCTAAGAATGTGCCAGTCTTTCTTGTTCGACTGCTTCTTGGTTCCGTAAAGCACACCATAGGTGAAATCAAGGTCTGTCGCACCGTTATTTGCCAACCAAGTTGACCCATGGTTAACTACGTTATCGGCAAAGTTTTCGCTCATCTCATCATTAAGACACCTTGGGCCACTTTTTAAGGTGGCTGCCTTTAATGTCGGTAAGGCCAATTTTTTGCCATCAAGGGCAGAATTGGCCGTATGCATCCCGCTTGGAACGCCTTGCCAACCATAAACCGGCAAGGCAACATCCTCGACCATTCTTCCGGCTGACGTTTCCATTGAGGAAAACAACTTTGCTGGGAGGATATCCCCTTCTAGCTGGCTGATGCGTGTGAACTGCTTGGCCTGAGCGTAGATCATTAGGACAAACGGACTTGTACTGAAGTCCTCTAAAACGGCATTGGCAATAGGAAGAGATGCAATGTGATTTGTTACTCTTGCTCGAAATCCATTTTCAAGCGCCAAAACCCTTCCTCTTGAGGCAGCATTTGAATCTACTACAAGCAAATCAGCAAGTAGCTGTGTTTTTGACAGAACTGTAGCCTGAACGCGAGTCGGTAGATTTGGATTTCTTGTCGCCATTAGTCGATTAGAGCTGGAGTGGAACTACGGAGTGTTATGACTCGTTTCTTTGTTTTCGGAGCAGCATACCTAGAGTCAGAGTCTTCATCATCGCCCCAGACTATGGTCTTTCCGTCTTTAAACCACTTCCGGGTGCGAACATGAGATTGTAGGTATACAAGACGGTACCCCTCGCGGACAGAGGAGAATTTTTTCCATTTACGCGCTAACAGCATGTCGAGCGCCTCTGCGACGACCGTTCCTGCTACTGCACCAAGACGAGTGGGCACCGCATTTCCAATCTGGGTGTACTGTTCTTGCAGCTTGCCGCAAAACTCCCAGTCATCGGGAAACTCTTGGATTCGAGCGTACTCCCTCACAGAGAGGGCTCTCGTAAGAGTTGGGTGGCAGAGTGACGTGCTCGCATGATTTGGTAATGTCACGAGTGTTGGGCAGGGCAGCTCCATAGTCAGTCTGCGCCACCAACCCGAGCGACCGCCTTTTGCAAGCCATGCTTTGCCCATCGATATTTTCTGTAGTTCCTCTGGCAGGCTTCTCCAGTTAGAACCAGGTGGAACTAGTTCCAAGAACGATTTTTTTCGCTCACTAAAGTCTAGCACTTGAGGCGAAGGATCGTCTAACCCAAGCAACGCATCACCGAGCGTGCGCCATGGCTTCTTTGTATTTTCAGGAAATTCATCAAGAAGTGATTTCTGTTTTTCCAACGCGCTCTCACTCGCTTCCAACGGATTGCTGTGAGTGGGCTGTGGAAAATCGATTTGGGCGTTATAACGATTGCCTATAAAAAGTACACGTTCGCGAATTTGAGGGGCCCCGTAATTCACGGAGTTCACCTCAAACACGTCCATGTGATAGCCGGCACCTTCCAAAGCTTGGAGGTCACGCGAGAACATCTGTACAACAGACCCTGGCTTTTCCTCCTCTGACAGAGGACGAAGTCCACGTTCTGCGATAGGGCGGTGCTGTAAAGCGGCCGATATCAATCCTCGTACATTCTCCATGACAAAGACTTTAGGACGAATCGCCTCCACAAAGCGGAGGAACTGCCACAGGAGAGTTCCTCGGGGATCTTGAGTTGTCCCTCTTCTACCAGCTGTGCTAAACGATTGGCACGGCGGTCCGCCGACAAGTACGTCAAGCTCACCGGGCTTTAGGCCAACAGAAGCCATTACCTCAAAGGGGTCGATATCTGAGATATCACCCTCAAACACCAGCGGCTTTTCCCCTAAGCGACCTTTGGAAATGTTTTGACGAATCGTTGCACAAAATGCAGGCACCTTTTCAACTGCTGCAAGCAACTCGAATCTACCGGTTTGGTGCATCCCGATGTCGAGTCCCATTGCCCCTGAAAAGAGTGAGATAGCCTTGTATTTCGTCATGTGTGTGATGCGCTTGTCCGGATGATCCAGTTAGGGAGTTTGAGAGACGGGTGGCTTGTCGCCAAGCCGGCACGATGATGGGCAGGTTCCAAGAACCAGGTTCGACGCCAATTTTACGAGCTAGCCCTCTCCTTCCGCATCGGCCTACCTCTTCGCTGCTCGTACGGAGGAAGCAAAAAAGACGCCGCACAATCCTGAGCGCTTTTTGGTCGTGCAGCTTGGAACGTCCACCACTGCAGGCCCGCTGCAGTCGCTGAAAGATGCCAAGAAAGGGCTGGAGAGCATACAACACCATCTCAAGCGACGTTGAAGTCTCGAACCTACGTGATGCTAGGTTGATGAAGAGCGTTCCTCAGTGCTGTCCAACAGCTGCGCCACCCCCGAGGCCTCCTCCAGTTCGATGGTGTCTTCTGGCGCGGCCCCCGTCTCCATCTCCACCCGCGTGGTGATCCCCCCATCCCCCAGGTGATGCGCAAGACGCACAACCAACCAGGCCGTGCCGTCAATATCAGCCTTGAACCCCTTCACGCTGACAGGCGTCTGTGGCATCAGCTCAGGCCGCCCCACAGCCAAGCTCAGCTCCAAGGTGGCAGCCCCGCGTGCAATTCGGTTCATCTCGGCCCGCGCCGCAGCCAAGGCATCAGCCTCGCTGCCGTAGGTGTCCTTCAACCGCTTCTCATGCCCCTGCTTGCCCACCAGCACACCGCGCCGGCGGGCCCGGCCTGCGTCGTGCCAATAGGCCCGCACACCGCTGTAGCTGTCGCGGTCGCTGATGTGGAAGCGGTGCTGGTCACCGTCCTCCCGGCTGATCGTGACCTTGGCCAGTGCCTGGCCTGAACTGCTGCGCGTGCCGTTGATGGGCAAGAACACCAGGCGCTCTTTTTTCACGGTGGCCACGGCATCGTGCTGGGTGGCCAGCCGGGTCAGAAAGTGCAGGTCGCTCTCGCCGGTCTGGTCGATGTGGTCGATCTTCACGCTGGCCAGGGCTTCGTCCACCCGGCCCTGCAGGTCGTGGCGCTTGGCAATGGTGCCCACGATGTCGCCCAGGGTGGTGGCATGCCAGCTCTGGTCGCGGCGGATGCGCAGGCTCTTGCGCATGTCGGCGGCACGGGCGCGGATGTGCACCTGGTCGGGCGAGCCGCTGTGCTCCACCTCATCCACGATGAACAGGCCCTTGTCGACCAGGGCCTGGCCGGCCCAGCCGATGCGCAGCGCGATCTCGGCGCCGCGCGGGGGCAGGCGCACGGCCCCGTCGCTGTCGTTGAGCACCAGGTCGAGCTGGTCGCTTTCGTTGCCCCGGCATTCGCTCAAGGCCAGGCTGATCAGCCGGGCGTCGATGGTGGGGGTGATGTCGCGCCCGTCAATCGTTAAGCTGAAGTCTGGTGCACGGTAGGGCGCCCGGTCTTTGTACGGGTTGGTGGCCATCAGATCCACCAGTCCACCGGCCAGGTCTCGTCGGGGTTCACGCCCCCGCTGGCGTCGGCCATCCAGTCGTCGACCCGGGCCAGGCTCAGGTCAAACGAAACTCGCCGAGGCACGCCCTGGGCCACAAACACCGAGCCGGTCTCGCTGATGCCCTCGATCACCCAGGCCCCGTAAACGCCGCCGGCGCCGTCTACCATGGCCCAGGCCCGGCCGCTGTCGGCCATGTCGCGCAACTGGGGCAGCGATTGGCGCTTGCCCATGAATTCGGGCACCTGCACGCCGGTCAGGTTGATCAGGTCGTCGCCTGGCCCCACAAACTGCCGGGCCGGCCGTTGGCCCACGCGGGCATTGCTGGGGTGGCGCCAGGTGGTCTGGCGCTTCAGTTCTTCAAAGGCCAGGGTGTTCAGGCTGAACACGAACTGGCCGAGGCTCATCATCATGGTGGGCTCTCTTTCAATCGATATCGCTCATGCTGGACAGCACCCGCGACCGGGCCGCCCGGTCGCGCCGGTCCAGCTCGGCCGACACGGCGCGGGCGATGGCTTGCGGGTCCATGCCTGGGGTGGCGTTGATCGTGATCTGGTGGCTGCTGGCCGGCGCGGCTGCGGCAGATCCGCCAGCACCCGCCTGGCGGGCCGCCATCACCGGGCGCTGGGCCAGCACCAGGGGCTGGGCGTCAGTGCCCAGGCCATCGGCCGCCATCGAGGCGCCGGCAACGGCCGTGCCCGCCATGGCCAGCGCGGCGCGGCGCACCAGGTCCTGCCGGCCGGTGATGCCCAGGGCGGTGCCCTCGCTGATGAAGCCCCCTGCTTGCATGAACACCCGGCTGGGGCTCTTGATGCCCAGGCGATCACGGAACCACTGCGCCACCGAGTCGGCCACGCCGGCAATCGTGTCGCGCACGGCCGCCAGCCGGCTGGTGATGCCATCGGTCAGCCCCGCCATCAGGTCGGCGCCTGCTTGAAGGAATCGGCCCTTCATGTCCACCACGTACTGCCACGCGGCCTGGCCGCCGGTGCTGATGCTGTTCCACCAGCCGCTCACGGCCCCCGACAGGGTCTCCCAGATCGCGATCAGCCCGCCCTTGATGCCGTCCCAGTTGCGCCAGACCATGAAGGCGGCCACGGCGATCAGCGTAAGGGCGATCCCGATGGGGTTGGCCAGCATCAGGGCGCCCAGGCGCACGATGGCCGAGCCGGCGGCGGTCAGGATGGGGCCAAGCACCCCAAACGCCCGGCCAGCCATGAAGCCGACCTTGTACAGCAGGCCCATGCCCGGCCCCAGGCCGAATAGCTTCACGCCCAGCGTCGTGACCAGGTAGCGCATCAGGATGAACTTGCCGGCCAGCAGGCCCACCGGGATCAGCACGGCGCCCAGCACGGCCAGCAGAGCAGACCCGGCCAGCACCACCTTGAGCACGGCGGAGACGAGGGAGCGGTTTTCAGAAACCCAGGCCGAGGTGCGCTCCAGCACAGGGTTGATGCCATCCATCAGCTCGATCAGCGCCGGTTTCAGCCCCTCGCCCACGGCGGCCTTGAGGTTGAAGGCCCGGTTCTCGGCCATCTTCCACTGCGCCGACAGCGTGGCGTTGCGGGCAGCGGCTTCGCGCGCCATCGAGCCCTTGCCGGCATCACCATTGGCCAGCTCGCGCTGGCGGGTCAGCTCTTCGGGCTTGTCCACCAGCTTGGCCAGGGTGTCGCTGTGTTCCAGGCCTACCAGCTCGACCATCACGCCGATGCGCTTGTCTTGGGGTAAGGCCTTGATCGAGTCCAGCACCTTGGCCAGCGTGCCCATGGCATCGGTGGCCATGCCCTTCTGAATGGCGGTGTCCTTCAGGCCGATCTCGGCCAGGGCCTCGTGGAACTTCTTGGTGCCTTTGGTGGCGGCGGCCAGCTTCTGCACGATGGCGTTTGTGGCCGTACTGGCGCTTTCTTCCCGCTCGCCCAGGGTCAGCAGGGTGCTGCCCAGGGCGGCGGCATCTTTGGCCGACATGGCCACGGTGGACACGACGCCCGAGGTGCGGTTCAAGAAGCCGATGATGTCGGCCCCCTTGCTGATGGCGTTGTCGTCCAGGTAGTTGATCGAATCGGCCAGGCCCCGGATCTCAGTGAGCGGGATCTTGAAGTTCTTCGCCACCTTGCCCATGGACTCGGTCACGTGGTCGGGCACCGCGTCGAAGGCGGTGGCCATCTCGCTGGCCATCAGCGTGAATTCTTTGAGCTGGTCGGTGGGCACCTCCATGCGGGCCGCGGCCGTCATCATTGCTGCGATCTGGGTGGTGGCCAGGGGAATTTGGCCCGACAGATCGCGCACCTGCTGTTCGGCCTGGCGGTATACCTCGGTGAGCCGGCCCATTTCATCGCGGGCGCCCGGCACCTGGCGCAAGATGCCCAGCATCGCATCTTCATGGGTGGCAAAGTCTTTGACGGGCGCCATGCCCATATCCAGGCCCTTGCGGCCGGCGGCGTTCATGGCCACACCGGCGCCCACCACCAGGCCGGCCTTCATGCCTTGGCTGGCGGCGGTTTCGCGGATCTTGGCCAGGCGCGACAGCTGGGCCTGCTGGCGTTCCACCGAGCGCGTGGTGGCGTCGATCTGGCCGCGCAGCCGGGCCTCGGCTTCGGTCACGTTACCAATGCCCATCTCTTTCATGGCCCGGCGCACGGCGATCAGGCGCTGGCGTTGGGTGTCGCTGGTGGCGTTCAGGCGCTGCAGCTCTTTCTCGGCCGTAGCGATCTGCTGGGCCAGCTTGCGCTGCTCGGCGGCCGTGGCCGGGGTCTCTTGGCGCAACTGGGCCAGCACCACGGTGGCCACCTTGGTCTGCTGGCCGGTGGCCGCCAACTGCTGCTGCAGGCCGCGCATGCGGTCGATGGCACCTTGCTGGGCGTTCAGGTCGCGCAGTTCCTTGCGGGTGGCGCTCAGGGCCTGGGCCGTGGCCTTGCTGCCCTGGGTGATGCGTTTGAGGGGGGCCAGTGCGCGGTCTGCCAGGTCAAGTACCACGCGAAGGCGCAGCATGTCTGCAGCCATGTTCAGTTTTCCTTGGGGTCAGTCGTCAGGGGTCAGTCATCAGGATTTAGGCGCTCGATGGCCAGCTCGCGCCAGGCCATCAGCTCGGCCACCGTCATCGGAGTCATCTCCGACAGCGGCCAGTGAAAGGCCACGGCCAGGTCGGCCATGGCGCTCTCTACGCGTTCAGGAAGTCCTGCACCTGCCCCTTCGGCAGCAAAAAAGCGAGCACCTCCCCGCCCAGGGCCACCAGGTCGACCGGGTCGAGGTTGCCCACGTCGAACTTGGTCAGGGTGGGCGAGCTGATGCGGGGCAGCAGCACTTGCAGCGAGTCAACATCGACCCGCATCAGGGCCGACAGCGACAGGCCGCGCAGCTCGCCGGCCTTGGGCTTGCGCAGGGTGACCGTGCTGATGGTCTGCTCGCCTCGCTGGATGGGGGTGTCCAGGGTCACCACGGCGGTGTCGGTCTGGGTTGCAGAGACGGTGGCAGTGGTGGCGGCGGTGGTGGATTCAGGGGTGGTCATGGGATTTGAGGGGCAAGGGTGGAGGGGATGGCTGGCTGCCCGCCTGGGGCCGCCTGTGGAGGGCATCAGATGCGCAGATCAGATGCCAAGATCAGATGCCAAGATCAGATGCCAAGAGCGGCGCGCACCTGCTGCATGCGGTCCACGCCATTGACCAGCTCGATCATGTTCACCACGTCGATCTCGATCAGAGCGGTGCCGTTGACGGTGAGCTTGTAGTAGCTGATGGCCGACTTGATGGTGATCTCGGTCTTGTCGCCGCCCTTGGCTTTGCCCGGGTCAAATTCCTTGTGGCGGCCACGCACCACGATCTCCAGCGAGTCGACGGTCTCGGCGTCATCCGACTGCAAGGCGCCGGCAAAGCGCAACAACACCCCGTTGTGGGTGGTGGTGCCCCACTGCTTGAGGATGTCGGTGATCCAGCCGGCGGCCTTCCAGTCCATCTCCATGGCTTCGGAGCCGAGATCCAGCTCGATCTCGCCATTCATACCGCCCGAGCGGTACTTCTCCATCTTGCGGGTGAGCTTGGGCAGGGTGACCTCTTCGGTCTCGCCGACATAGCTCACGCCATCGACGAACAGGGCAAAGTTCTTGAGTTTCTTGGGCAGTCCCATGAGGTTCTCCAGTGATCAGGGGTTGAGGGGGAACGGCTTTTACAAGCCGGTACCGACGCGCACAGCGAAGTCGCTGAAATAGCTGTCGGTGATGCGTTGTTGGAAGCCCAAGTCTTCGAGGGGCGGCACCGGGGTGTAGTCGTAGTCAATGCGCAGCTTGCCGACCTTGAGGGTGGCGGTGGTGTTGACTTCTTCGTCGTACCAGGCCTTGCCGTCGAGGATGTAGCCGCCGCTCTTGAGCTCGCGGAACTTGGCGTTGATGCCCTCCAGGATGTCTTTCACCAGGCTGGGGTGCAGCGGCTTGTCCACCGCCCACATGTGGCCCTCTGCCATGGTGTCGGCCAGCACCTGGGCGGTGCGCGTGGCGCTCTCAAAGGCGAACAGTTCTTCGCTGCTGGTGGTGCGGCTGCCCCAGAAGCGGTAGCCACTGGACTGGATCAGCGTGGTGACGCCAGCGGCATTGAGCAGGCCTGCGTCGGTGTCGGGGCTCTGCAGGTCCCAATGCACGTCGCGGCTGATGCCCTGCACGCCGTTGATCGGCACGTTGGACAAGGTCTTGTGCCAGCCATATTCCTGGTCGATGCGGGCGCGCAGGCCCATGGCATAGGCCACGGCCGGGGCTTCGACGATGCCGGCGGCATTGACGTCGAACTTCTTCCAGTTGGGCCACAGCAGCATCAGCTCACGGGCGCCGAACAGGTCGCGGTAGGCGGTGGCGCCGCTCACATCCTCGCCGTGGGCTGCGGCATAGCCAAAGCCACGCAGCTTCTGGGCCACCGACACCAGGGCGTCGGCCACGGGCTCGCTGTCCAGGCCTGGCGCGCCCAGGATGCGGGGCTTGACGCCCAACTGGGCCTGGGCCGCCAGCAGGGCCTGCAGGCCGGTGTATCGGCCGCCCACGCTGGTGCCGATCACCTTGGCGTCCTGGTCGGCCTGCTTGGCCTGGGGGTCGGCGCCCTGGCCCTCGGCGACGCGCACCACCACCAGGATGGGGCGGGTCTGCTCGCTGATAGCGGTGAGGGCCGGGGCCAGGGTGCCCTGCACGCCGGCCTTGTCGATGGCGGTGTTGATCTTGGTGACCAGCACGGGGGTGTTCAGGGGGAACACGGTGGCGTCGGCGTCGGGCGCGGTGGCCACCAGGCCGATGATGGCCGTCGAGATCATGGTGATGGCCTGCAGGCCGGCAGAGATTTCCGTGACGCGAACGCCGTGGTGGTAGTTGGCAGAAGACATTGAAGGCTCCAGGTTGAAAAGCTGTGAAAGACGGGAAAAGGGATATCCGGCGCTCAATTGCGCAGCGCCGGGGGCTGCTGCAGGCGGCGCCGCTCGGACTCGAAGGCTTCGCGGCAGTGGTCCGCCTGCCAGAAGAACAAGGTGTTGATGGCGCGGGCTGTCCAGCCCCACACGGGCTGGCCCTTCTCGCGCATGCGGTGGGCGCGTGAGGAGAGGGTTTCGTCGGGCTCGCCGGCCAGAACGGTGTTGGCGAGCTGGTCGAGGCCGATCAGGATGTTCAAGATCCAGCCACCCATGTCAGGCCTCCACCACGTAGATGGTCAGCCCGGCAAACGCCATGCGCTGCTCGGGTGAGATGGCCTCATTGATGGCGTCCTCGGTGACGCTCCAGACACCCGACTCGGGCAGCGTCACCCGAAACCGGATTTGCCCCTGGGTCATGGTGCCCAGCAGCACCCGCTCGCGGCCATCGCGTGAGCGCAGGGGCATCCGGAAGGCGTCGTCCAGGGGCAGCACTGCCCCCTGCAGCCGCAACTCGGCCTCGGCCTGCAGCTCGGTGCCCACCAGACAGGTGACCTCGCGCAGGCCCTTGAGCACCAGGTGCGCGGCGTGGGCGCCATCGGCCGTGAGGCTGGTCACCACGATAGTGGGGCGCTGGTCCTCGGGCGCAGCAGCCGGCGGTGGGGCGATGAACTCGCCTGCAGCCAGGTCGAAGCCCCAGCCGATACCCACCCCCAGGCCCTGCTCGTGCAGGGTATCCAGGGCCTCGATGTGGTCCCATTCGGGGGCGATGTGCTCGATGAACTCGGCGTCGGCCACGATGACGTTGTGCACGCGGCCCAGGCCGGCAGGGTCTGTGCCGTCAGATTTGATGAGTGCGTATTGCATGGTTTTGTTACTCCAGCCACCAGATCAGGCAGTAGCCGGCCTGGCCGGGGATGCCAGCGGCCCAGGGGTTGGTAGATGGACCTCCTTTGCCGCCCCAGCCCAAGTTGGGCTTGACCGGGGTGCTTTCGCCCGCGTAGAAGCTGACCCCGCTCATGTAGTAGGCCGGCGCACCTGCACCACCGCCCTGGGCTCCGGGGCCCTTCATGCTTCCTCCGAAGCCCATCAGTGGAGCCCCCGGCATGCCGCCGGAACCGGAGGGACCGTTGCCGTTGCCGGATGTCCCATCAGCTTTGCCGCCCGCTGCGGTCAGCAGGGAGCCAAACGACGAGGTGCCCCCGTCGGTTCCAAGATTTCCGGTGTAGCCGGTGACGCCAGTGCCTCCCAAGCCGCCCGAACCAATGGTCACGGCGACCGGTCCCG
>Ga0209913_1001614_pt1 | contig 11811 bp, 10 predicted proteins | sample PersoiDNA2013203_FD_185805 | JGI IMG/M metagenome (GOLD analysis project Ga0209913, IMG submission 185805) | Permafrost soil microbial communities from the Arctic, to analyse light accelerated degradation of dissolved organic matter (DOM) -... | ecosystem: Environmental > Terrestrial > Soil >... | reverse complement strand
GCTGACCCCAGCTACGGCCTGGTGCTGTTCGACGAGCTCAATATCGCCCTCAAATACAAATACCTCGATGTGCACAGGGTCATCGCCGACCTGCTGGAGCGTCCGGCCATGCAGCACGTCGTGATCACGGGCCGCGGCGCACCGGAAGAACTGATCGCGATTGCCGATACCGTCACCGAGATGGCCGTCGTCAAGCATGCGTATGCGGCCGGCATCGGCGCGCAGGCCGGTACCGAGTGGTAACAGCGCCATGACGCGCACCCTGGTCTTCGGCGGCGCCCGTTCCGGCAAGAGCGCCTACGCCGAACAGCTGGCCCGCAGCTCGGGCAAGCAAGTCATCTACATCGCCACCGCGCAAGCCGGCGATGGCGAGATGGCCACACGCATCGTCCACCATCGATTGCAGCGCCCGGCCGAATGGATCACACTGGAAGAACCGCTCTGCCTGGGCGAAATCATGCTGCAGCAAGCTCGCCCCAACCGCTTGCTGCTGGTCGACTGCCTGACCCTCTGGCTGAGCAATCTGCTGTTTTCCAATGGCGCGACGTATCCCGACGTAGGCGATATCGTCCTGCCCGAACGGTTTCACAGCGAACGTGCGCTGCTGCTGTACGCGCTGGCCGACCTGGAAGACAGCGGCTGCGATATCTTGCTGGTATCGAATGAAGTCGGCATGGGCATCGTGCCTTACGGCGCTATTTCGCGCTGCTTCACCGATGAAGCGGGACGCTTGAACCAGGCGGTGGCGGCCCTTTGCGACCAGGCCATATTTGTCGCGGCCGGCCTGCCGCTGCACCTGAAAGGCGGGCCATGCTGAGTGGCCTGTCCCTGCCCATGCTGGCCGCGCTGATGACGGCCGGCGTACTGCTCGACATGATCCTGGGCGAGACGCGCCGCTTGCATCCGCTGGTCGGCTTTGGCCGCCTTGCCAACGCCATCGAACGCCTGCTGAACCGGGGCCGCGCACGCTTTATGCGCGGTGCGCTGGCCTGGCTGCTGGCCGTGCTGCCGATGACGGCTCTCACCGCCTGGCTATGCGGCCTGGCTGGCGCGGCGCTGCACGTATTTTTGCTGTATCTGTGTTTGGGATTGCGTAGCCTGCGCGACCATAATCAGCCGATTGCCGATGCGCTGGCCCTCGATGATCTGGACAATGCGCGCCTGCTGACGGCGCGCATCGTCAGCCGCGATACTACCAACGCCGACGCGGCCAACCTGGCCAAAGCCAGCACCGAGTCCTTGCTGGAGAATGGCAACGACGCCGTGTTCGGCACCCTGTTCTGGTTCGCCGTGGCGGGCGGCCCCGGCGCCGTGCTGTTCCGCCTGGCCAATACGCTCGACGCCATGTGGGGCTACCGCAACGAACGCTTTGACTGGTTCGGCTGCTGCGCCGCCCGCATCGACGATATCCTCAACTACCTGCCAGCGCGCTTGACGGCCCTGTCCTATGTTTTGCTGGGTAAAACCATGCTGGACAAAAAACGCGCCTGGTTTTGCTGGCGCACGCAAGCACCTGCCTGGGGCAGCCCGAACGCAGGGCCCGTGATGGCCAGCGGCGCCGGCGCCCTGGGTCTGGCGCTCGGTGGCGACGCCATCTATGACGGTGTAGTGGAAAGCCGCCCGCCATTGGGCATTGGCCGCCCGGCCGAAGCGCGCGACATCGACCGCGCCTGGCGCCTGGTGGCCGAAACTGCCGTGCTCTGGCTGATCTGGATGGGATTGCTGGCCGGCCTGGTTTATCTGCGCGGGGTGTTTCATGCTTGAACATGGCGGCAATCTGCGCGACGCGGCGCGCGAATATGGCCGGCCGCTGGCAGACTGGATCGACCTGTCGACCGGCATCAATCCGCACTGGTATGCAGCGCCAGCACCGAACGCCAACGCGTGGCACCGTTTGCCGGAAGCCGACCCCGCATTGGCCGATGCCGCTTGCGCCTATTATGGCGCGCCGGCCATGCTGCCGGTGGCAGGCACGCAGGCCGCCATCCAGGCCTTGCCACGTTTGCGTGCGCCATCGCGCGTGGTAGTCGCAGCGCCGTCATACGCCGAACATGCGCACCACTGGGGCCAGCACGGCCACCAGTTGCAGCAAGTGCCGTATGCGCAATTGGCCGGCGCCGTCGACAGCTGCGAGGTACTGGTGATCTGCAACCCGAACAACCCCACGGGCGAGCGCATCGCGCCTGAGCTGCTGCTGGACTGGGCAAACCGGCTGGCGGCACGTGGCGGCTGGCTGGTCGTCGATGAAGCGTTCGGCGACACGGAAACGCAGGCCAGCCTGGGAAAGCATACGTACAGGCCCGGCTTGATCGTACTGCGTTCGGTCGGCAAATTCTTTGGCCTGGCCGGACTGCGTTTGGGTTTTGTCGCCGCGCATCCCCCATTACTGGCAACGCTGGCTGATTTGCTGGGGCCGTGGACGGTCAGCGGCCCGACACAGCAAGTGGCGCTGGCGGCGCTCACCGATACGCCATGGCAGGTGGCGATGCGCAGCCGCTTGCAGCAGGACGCTGCGCGGCTACGGCAATTACTGGCCGCGTTTGGCATCGCCAGCAGCGGCACCGATTTATTTCAATGGTGGCCCGAAGCGCATGCCGAAGACTTTTGGCGACACATGGCCGAACAAGGTATCTGGGTACGGTTATTTCGCCAGGCTGCACACGGCATCCGCCTGGGACTGCCACCCAACGAGGCCGCCTGGCAACGCCTGGAACAGGCACTCACCGCATGGAACAAGGACAACACATGAAACGCTCACATATCGCCGCCCTGCTGGCCAGCTTCGCAACCATCACTTCGCTCAACGCGCACGCCGCCATCACGGTGCGCGATGACGATGGCAATCTCGTCACCATCGACAAGCCGGCGCAGCGCATCCTGGCGCTGGCCCCGCACATCACGGAATTGCTGTTTGCGGCCGGCGGCGGCGACAAGATCGCCGGTGTCGTCAGCTACAGCGATTATCCGGAAGCGGCAAAAAAACTGCCGCAAGTGGGCGATAACCGCCAGTTCGACATGGAACGCATCATCGCCATGAAGCCCGACCTGATCGTGGTATGGATGCATGGCAGCGCCGAGCGCCAGATCGCCATGCTGCGTCAATTGAAAGTGCCCATCTTTCACAGTGAACCGCGCAAGCTGGCCGATATTCCAGATAGCCTGGAACGCCTGGGCCAGTTGATGGGCACGGAAAGCGTGGCCAAGCCGGTGGCCGCCCAGTTGCGTGGCAAGCTGGCCAGCCTGACGGCGCAATATGCGCAGCGCCCGCCCGTGCGCATGTTTTACCAGGTGTGGGACAAGCCCCTGTACACCCTGAGCGGCGCAAGCATCGTCAGCGACGCCATGCGCGTGTGCGGCGCGCAGAATATCTTCGCCACCTTGAAGGTGGTGGCACCCGTCGTCACAGAAGAAGGCGTGTTGCAGGAAGATCCGGAAGCGATTTTCGGCACCAGCGAAAAGAGCGACCCGCGCAGCGAAGGCGGACTGGCCATGTGGCGCGCCTTCCCGTCGATGAAGGCGGTGCGCAGCAATAATCTGTTCCGCCTGAATGGCGATTTGCTGAACCGCGCCGGTCCTCGCATGATCGAAGGCACGGCGGCACTGTGCGAAAAAATCGAGCTGGCCCGTTTGCACCGCACGAATCCGGCAGCACAAAACGCGCCATGACATCGCCATCGCTATTTTCCACCCTGATGGTGCAGGGCACGACCTCGGATGCGGGCAAGAGCACCGTGGTTGCCGCCCTGTGCCGGCTGTTGAAACGCCGTGGCATTTCCGTGGCGCCGTTCAAGCCGCAAAACATGGCCTTGAACAGCGCTGTCACGGCCGATGGCGGGGAAATCGGCCGCGCCCAGGCTTTGCAGGCGCTGGCCGCTGGTATCGCGCCGCATACGGACATGAATCCGGTGCTGCTGAAACCATCGTCGAATACGGGTGCGCAAGTCATCATCCATGGCAAGGTGCGCGCGGAGATGAACGCGCGCGACTACCAGCAATACAAAACCGTGGCCATGGGCGCCGTGCTGGAATCGCATGGACGCCTGCGCTCGCAATATGAGGCCATCATCGTCGAAGGCGCGGGCAGCCCGGCTGAAGTGAATTTACGGGCACGCGATATCGCCAACATGGGTTTTGCCGAAGCCGTCGATTGCCCCGTGATCCTGGTAGCCGATATCGACCGGGGCGGCGTGTTCGCCCACATCATCGGCACCCTGGCCTGTTTGTCCGACAGCGAACGGGCGCGTATCATCGGCTTCGTGATCAACCGCTTCCGTGGCGATATCTCTCTGCTGAGGCCCGGCATCGACTGGCTGGAACAGCAGACGGGCAAACCGGTGCTGGCCGTGCTGCCGTATCTGCAAGGCTTGTTCCTCGATGCGGAAGACGCCGTGGAAGCAACGCAAACGGAACGGGGCGCGTTCAAGGTGGTGGTGCCGCAACTGCCGCGCATCAGCAACCATACGGATTTCGACGCGCTGCGCGCCCACCCCGGCATCGACCTGCAATTCATTAAACAAGGACAAGCGATACCGCCGGCCGACCTGGTGATCCTGCCCGGCAGTAAAAATACGCGTGGCGACCTCGATTGGCTGCGTCAGCAAGGCTGGCCCGCCTATCTGGCCAAGCACCTGCGCTATGGCGGAAAGGTGATCGGCATTTGCGGCGGCTTCCAGATGCTGGGACTCGCGGTGCACGATCCGCTGGGCGTGGAAGGCGCGGTCGGCAGCTCGCCGGCACTGGGCTTGCTCGACATGAGCACCGAGTTGACATCAGAAAAGCGGCTGGAACAGGCCAGCGGCCACTGCGCGTTTGCCAACGCTGAGATCAGCGGCTATGAAATCCATATGGGCGTGTCGCAGGGTGCTGCCCTGTCAACACCTGCCTTTGTCATCGATGGCCGGCCGGAAGGCGCCATCTCTTCCGATGGACAAATCCTCGGCAGTTATTTGCACGGCATGTTCGATACGCCCAACGCGTGTTCGGCGCTGCTGCGCTGGGCCGGGCTCGACTCGGAATACACGGTCGACACAAACGCCTTGCGCGAAGCCAGCCTGGATCGTATCGCCGATGCGGCGCAACCCTTGCTCGATGCACTGGACAAGTTAAACCAGGTTTAATGATCAAACGCACACGGATGGCGGCGCGCAAGCGCCTTTTGTGTAACAATTCAGGGCACTGTTGGCTCCGTTCCAACCTTCTCAGGCTCCGTATCCATGTCCAGTTCTGCCGTTAAAAGCTACCTTCCCTGGGTAGTCGCCACCGCCCTATTCATGGAGCAGCTCGACTCCACCATCGTCAACACCGCCATTCCCGCCATGGCCGCCAGCCTGAACGTGACGCCGCTGAGCCTGAAGGCGGTGGTCACCAGCTACATCCTGAGCCTGGCCGTGTGCATCCCCGTCAGCGGCTGGATGGCCGACCGTTTCGGCACGCGGCGCGTGTTTTCCGCCGCCATCGCCATTTTTACCGTCGCCTCCATCCTGTGCGGCTTGTCCGTCAATTCGCCGATGCTGGTCGCGGCGCGGCTGCTGCAAGGCGTGGGCGCGGCCATGATGATGCCGGTGGGGCGGCTGGCCATCATCCGCACCTTCCCCAAGTCGCAATTACTGGCGGCCATGAATTTCGTCATCATCCCCGCCCTGATCGGTCCCTTGCTGGGGCCTACCGTGGGCGGGCTGATCGTGCACTGGCTGTCGTGGCGCGAAATTTTCTTCGTCAACGTACCCGTAGGCCTGACGGCGCTATACCTGGCGCACCGCTACATGCCTGACTATTACGGCGACAAGCAGCGTCCGCTGGACTTGATCGGCCTGGTGCTGTTCGGCACGGGTATCGCCTTGCTCTCCTGGCTGCTGGAAATTTTCGGCGAGCACAAGCTGGACCCCACCTCGGCCGCCGTACTGCTGTTCATTTCCATCAGCCTGCTGGCCGCCTACGCATGGCATTCGCGCGAAGTGCTGCATCCGCTGCTGCGCCTGACCCTGTTCAAGATCCGCACCTTCCGCGTTTCGGTGGTGGGCGGTTTCGTCACACGTTTGGGCGTGGGCGGCCTGCCCTTCCTGCTACCGCTGCTGTATCAGCTGGGCCTGGGCTTGCCTGCCTGGCAATCAGGTTTGCTGATGATGCCGTCAGCGGCGGCCGCCATGTTCATGAAATTCATTTCCGCACGCGTACTGGCGCGCTTCGGCTACCGCCAGGTGCTGGTCATCAACACGGTGCTGATCGGCGTCACCATCGCCATGTTTTCGCAGGTAGGCGCCAACACGCCGATTTATGTGATCGTCGCCATCAGCCTGTGCCTGGGCTTTTTCAATTCGCTGCAGTTTTCCAGCATGAACACCATCGCCTATGCGGACGTGGACAAGAGCGACTCCAGCATGGCCAGCACCATCGCCAGTTCGATGCAGCAACTGTCGATGAGCTTTGGCCTGGCTTTCGGCTCGCTGATCACGGGCTGGTTCCTGGGTGACATGCCGCAATCGGATCGGGTCCAGCTCGCCAGTGCCTTGCACCATGCCTTTCTGGCCCTGGCCGCATTGACGATATTATCCTCATTGACTTTCTGGACCTTGCGCCGCGACGATGGCGAAAGCATCAGCAAAGGTTCGGACAGCGATGACGACGATGCGGACGAGGTCAAGGCCCAGGCCGTCGTGCAAACGGAAGTGCAGACAGCGAAGAACTGAACCACAAGCTGAGCCGCATCAAACCCGCCGGCGTACGCGCTGGCGGCTTTCACCCCGCCGGTGCTAAGGTGAGCGCTGGGGGGCACATGACGGGCGAACGGCAATTTGCGTGGGAAGGCACTGACCGCCACGGCAAGAGCGTGCAAGGCATGCTGCGCGCCGCCGATACCGCCGCCGTCACCCTGGCCCTGCGCCGCCAGGGCATACTCGCCACCAAGGTGCGCGCCCGCCGCCATGCGCCGGGCAAAGCCATTACCCACAAGGATATCGCCCTTTTCACGCGCCAGCTGTCGACCATGATGGCGGCCGGCGTGCCCCTGCTGCATGCTTTCGACATCGCTGGCAAGGGACACGCCAAGCCCGCCATCACCGAGCTGATGGCGGATCTGCGTCACGACATCGAAGCGGGCAGCAGCCTGCAGCAAGCGTTTCGCCAGTTCCCCAAGCTGTTCGACAGCCTGTATTGCAGCCTGGTGGCGGCAGGTGAGCAAGCCGGCATCGTGCAGGAATTGCTGGCGCGCCTGGCCACGCACCAGGAAAAAACCATCGCCTTGCGCCGCCAGTTGCGTGGCGCCATCATGTATCCGCTGGCCATCGTCCTGGTTGCCGTCTTCGTCACGGCCATCATCATGAGCTGGGTCGTGCCCGCCTTTCGGCAGGTCTTCGACAGTTTTGGCGCACCCTTGCCCCTGCCAACCTTGATGGTGATGGCTATCTCGGCCTTTCTGGTGCGTTACTGGCTGGCCATGCTGGCCATATTGGCGGCGCTCATCCTGCTGCTGCATGTAGCGTGGCGGCGCTCGCCCGCCCTGCGCAGGCAAGTGCAGTTGCAGGCGCTGCGTTTGCCCCTGTTCGGGCCGCTGCTGCGCCGCGCCGCCATCGCCCGCTGGACGCGCACCCTGGCGGCCATGTTTGCCGCCGGCGTGCCGCTGCTCGATTCGCTGGCACTGGTCGGGGCCGCCTCCAATCACCCGCTATATCAAGACGCCACCTTGCGCATCGAACGCGAAATCCGTGCCGGCGGCAGCCTGGCCCTGGCCATGGACCACAGCGGCGTATTTCCCGAACTGCTGACGCAACTGGCCCTGATCGGCGAAGAATCGGGCGTGCTCGACACCATGCTGACACGCGCGGCCGACATCATCGAAGCAGAAATCGCTGCCACCGTCGCCATCCTGTCCTCACTGCTGGAGCCGGCGCTGATGGTGGTGCTGGGTGTACTGGTGGGCGGCCTCGTGATTGCACTGTATTTGCCGATTTTTAAATTGGGTGCGGTCGTTTGACAGCAGACAGCACTTCATTCTCCAATACATTATCAAAAGTATCTTTGCCGCGTTGACATGCGTTCTGTAGAGGGGCAGACTGCTGCGATACAAAAAACGTCTTATAAAGAATCACCTTTGACATATGAAAAATCATAATAAGCTGGACTGGCTAGAAGCGCTCAGGGGGATTGCGGCCATTTTAGTCGTCTTGACGCACGCCAGATACTTCATGTTCAACACTGTCAATTGGGACAAAGCAGAAGAATTCCTCAGGCCGGGAGCCATGGGTGTGGACCTGTTCTTCATCATCAGCGGCTTCATCATGGCCTATTCGACGAAGAACTCGGATGGCAGCGCGTCGTATGCCAAGACATTTGCGATCAAACGATGCGCGCGGATCTGGCCCGTTTACGTCGTCATGACGCTATGCTGGATAGGTGCAGAACAAAACATTTTCACTTATTTCAGTTCCAGCGAAAATATCCTCCTGTTCTTGAAAAGTATTTTCTTCATTCCCACCTCGATAAATAACCAACCATACTTCGGCGCGGCGTTACCCTTGGGCTGGACACTGGAATTCGAGATGTATTTTTATGCCGTATTCTGCCTGTCTCTGTTTTTCAAAAAATGGCGCTGGCCTGTACTATTTACATGGATGATCGGCACAGTCATGCTGATCCCTATGCTGCAAGGATCAGCCCAGTCTTTTGACGTCACCAAGAATTTGTCATTCTCTTTCACCTATTTGAATTTGATGAGCAATCCAATTATTCTTGAATTCCTGGCAGGCGTCGCCATCGGTCTGCTATACATGCAGGATTGGGCCAAAATCAAGAATCCGATCATCGCCTATCACCTCCTCAGCCTGAGCATCGCGTTTACTATCTGGTTCAGCTACTCGCGGGTAGCTGATTTTCACGGCCCTACAAAATGGGGAAGTGCATTGGCAATGACCGTGCTGATCATTGCCATCGCCAGCAAAACCATCAAGTTTTCCATTCCACCCATATTGGTGTGGCTGGGTTCCATTTCTTTTTCTCTTTATCTCAGCCATACGATTACCCAGCACTATTTCGGTGTAATCATGCTCAAACTGGAGATGGAGCCGCATATGCACACGTGGGGCTATATTTTCATTACTACCGTTACGGCAATTTCGGTTGCAGCAGTCGTCCATCGCTACCTGGAAAAAGCCCTTTCAGCATCCATACGTAACAGATTGCTGGCACTCTTGATCAGTCATAAGAAGTCGCAGCATAGCGATCAAGGAATCACGACCACGGCTATCGCGACTGAAAAATAGTACAGACGTCGCGATGATGATTATGGCGGCGTTTTTCCATGCCGCCTACACCTCACGCTGGAGAACAAATACTCTATACTGCCTCATCACTCACTGCAGCTTCAGCGACATGCTCAGCGTTGATACCGCAGCCATCAAGCAGTTCATATCGGATTACGATTAAAAATAATGCTCTCAGACACCCTGCTGTTCGCCGCGCCCGGCAATCTGTTCGCCACCCTTGTCGCCGCCCTGTTCGGTCTGATCGTCGGCAGCTTCCTCAATGTAGTGATATACCGCATACCGAAAATGATGCAGCGCGAGTCCGATAACTATGTGGCCGTAGAAAGCGGCTTGCCGCCGCCACATACCGAACGCTACAACCTGATGCTGCCGCATTCGCACTGCGGCGCCTGCGGCCACAAGATCACGGCCATGGAAAACATTCCCGTCATCAGCTATCTGGTGTTGCGTGGCAAGTGCCGCGCCTGCCAAGCGCCCATCTCGGCCCGCTATCCGCTGGTCGAGCTGTTGACGGGCGTCTTGTCGGCCGTGCTCGTCTGGCATTTCGGCAGCGGCTGGGCTGGACTGGCCAGCCTGGTGTTCCTGTGGCTGCTGATCTCCATGACGTTTATCGATGCCGATACGCAAATGCTGCCCGACGACCTGACCTTCCCACTGCTGTGGGCAGGCTTGCTGGTCAATATCAACGGCACTTTCGTGCCCCTGCAAGACGCCGTGATCGGCGCGGCCGCCGGTTACCTGGCCTTGTGGAGCGTGTACTGGGCCTTCAAGTTGGCGACAGGCAAGGAAGGCATGGGGTATGGTGACTTTAAATTACTGGCAGCGCTGGGCGCCTGGCTGGGCTGGACGATGTTGCCGACAATTATATTATTGTCGTCCTTGGTAGGCGCCGTGGTCGGCATCGCCCTGATCCTTGTTGCCAAGCGCGGACGCGACAAGCCGATACCCTTCGGCCCTTACCTGGCCGCCGCAGGCCTGATTGCCATGCTGTACGGCACGCCGTTGTCGCACTTTACGCTAACCCTGATCAGCTAAGGGCATAGGGATGAACATGACTGCACCTTACTTCAGTATAGGACTCACGGGCGGCATAGGTTGCGGCAAGAGCACGGTGGCCGATATGTTTGCCGCGCGTGGCGCCTCCATTGTCGATACCGACCAGATCGCCCACAGCCTGACGGCGCCCGATGGTACAGCCATGCCAGCCTTGCTGGCTGAATTCGGTGCGGAGTATGCCGATGCAAACGGCGCGCTAGACCGTACCAAGATGCGGACACTGGTATTTTCCGATGCCAGTGCCAAAGCGCGACTGGAAGCAATACTGCATCCGCGCATCCGCCAGGCGACCTTGACTGCGGCGGTCGAAGCGACGGGCAGCTATGTCATCTTTGCCGTGCCGCTCTTGGTCGAGTCCGGCGGCTGGGTGGAGCGGGTCAACCGGGTACTCGTCATCGATTGCCTGGAAAGCTTGCAAGTGGCACGCGTGATGGCGCGCAATGGATTGTCAGAGGAACAAGTCAAGGCCATCATGGCGACGCAAGCCACGCGTGCCATGCGGCTGGCCGCGGCCGACGATGTGATCGATAACAATGGCGATTTGGCAGCGTTGGAGCCGCAGATCAGCCAGTTGCACGATGTATATCTGGCATTTTCAAAAAGAATCACTGGAATGGGCTCGCAACGTTTGTAATTTGTCGACGCTTGGTTCAAAATCACGGAATTGTTTGCGGGTCCATATTCACCGCATTTTCAGACGTACTTACAGCAACTGGCAACATATCGCTTTGCCAGCTGTTACCAAAGGGATGTTATTTTGATTGTCTACGAATACCCTTTCAACGAACGCATACGTACGCTGTTGCGGCTGGAAGACCTGTACGACAAATTCAAGTTCTTTATCCAGCAAGAACATGCCATGCAACACCATGTTGCCTTGGCAACAATTTTCGACATGCTCGAAGTGGCCGGCCGCGCCGACCTGAAATCGGACCTGTTGCAAGAACTCGAACGCCAGCGCCAAAGCCTGCTGGGCTATCGCAGCAACCCCAATGTGGAACCGCATACCCTGGACGCCATATTGAGCGAGCTCGATAGCGTCAGCGGCGCGCTGGTATCGGCCCAAGGCAAGACGGGCCAGAATATCCGCGACAATGAATGGCTGATGAGCATACGGGGACGCACCATCATTCCGGGCGGCGCCTGTGAATTCGATTTGCCATCCTATTACGCCTGGCAACAACGCAGCTCGGAGCAACGCCTGGCCGATATTCACGCCTGGTTTGCCCCGCTGGCGCCTCTGTTTGCCGCCTTGGCCCTGGTGCTGCGCCTGCTGCGCGACTCGGGCGGCCCCGTCAAACTGATCGCCAGCGCCGGCAGTTACCAGCAGATGCTGCAAGGTAAGGTTTACCAGATGCTGCGCCTGACCCTGGATGAAAGCAGCGGCGCCATCCCGGAAATCTCCGCCAACAAATACATGTTGTGGGTGCGTTTTACAACCCAGGGCGGCGACTTGAAACCCAAGCCGCTGGAAGAGGATGTGCCCTTCGAGCTGACG
>Ga0209913_1001612_pt1 | contig 11832 bp, 7 predicted proteins | sample PersoiDNA2013203_FD_185805 | JGI IMG/M metagenome (GOLD analysis project Ga0209913, IMG submission 185805) | Permafrost soil microbial communities from the Arctic, to analyse light accelerated degradation of dissolved organic matter (DOM) -... | ecosystem: Environmental > Terrestrial > Soil >... | reverse complement strand
AGGCCGGCACTGATGTGCTTGTGCAGCTGTTCGAGGTGCTTGGACACGGGGAGATTCGCATTGTTAGTTTGCTAACTATCAATATCTCGCATCAGTTGGGGGCTCGTCAAGTTTTGAAACAATTACTTCATGCCGTGGATTAAACCCCTCTCCCCTTCCTCAACAACACATCCAACTGATCCACCACTTCCGCCCAGTCGGCATCGTCCAGAATCTCGGTACGCAGAAAATCCGCCTGGCTCTTGCTCCAGAAAAACGCGTCCGCCAGGTGCAGCTCCGGCTTGAGTGGCGAATGGGTGGCGATGAATCGGTCGATGCCGGCCGGGTCATCGGGTAGGCCTAATTGCTTGAACAGGGATGGCAGACTGTGGTCAGGCGATTCCATGGGGGTCTCCGGTACAAGGAAAAGGGCGGTGCTGGTCAGACAGCTTCGCGAGCAAGCGCGTTCCCGCTGTGAAGCACCGCGTGAGTCGAAAACAGACAGCGCACGGATCTCAGTGACAGACCTCGCACACCTCGGCATGGGGCACCAGCTTCAGGTACTGGTCCATCTGCATATGCACCAGGTTGTGGTGGTTGCCGGCTTCCAGGTAGATGTCGTGTTGGCGGGTCAGTTGCGGGTCGACCACCATTTTCAAGCCATAGGACTCACCCAGCGCCGGCACGGCCCCGCGTTCGCAATCCTGGAACAGATAGGCCAGGGTGCTTTCCCGGGTGATCTGCCAGGTACTGGCGCCACGGACCTTGCTCAGGTCCAGATGCTCGCTGGCGGGCAAGACCGCCATCAGGTAGTGGCCGTGCTGGTCGTCGAGGACCACCGATTTGGCCATGCGTTCGGCCGGGATCCCCGCCAGGCGGGCGGTTTCCAGGCTGCTGGACGAATGCGGATGAGCGACGAGGTCGAATTCGCAGTGCGCCTGTTCCAGGCTGCGCTGCACGGTTTTTGCCATGCGCATGATGCACCTCCGAGCCCTGTCGAATGCCCCAGGGCGATGGGTTTGCTGCATTCCTTGGGTAAGAGTCTAGGCAGTTCATCGGGGGACGTCGGTTTAACGTCAGTAACCGTTCTCGCTATCACGGGTCCTCGATAGTCGAGTCAGGTCTAAAGCTTCAAGTCCACAAATTCGGCCATGCGCGGAATCTTGAACCGACACGGAACCTGTAGGAGCAGGGCTTGCCCGCGAAAGGGTCCTTGAGATCGCTAAAAGCTTCGCGGGCAAGCCCTGCTCCTACAGGTTCCGTGGGGCTCTAAGCCTGCGTTTATCCGGTGGGTCGCCAGAGCTCGACTAAGCTTCTTAATGGGGGTAACGAACTCGCGGAGAATGCAAGTGGGCGGTCGTTGCTGGTGGCGTTGGTTGTTGATCGGGTGGCTGATCGTCTGGCCCGTCGGGCACCAGCTTGCCGAAGGTGCCGACTCCGTCGTGACCCTGCTCGTGCTGCCCCTCGACGACTCCGGTTCCGGGCTGATCCTGCTGGGTATCGCCCTGATCATCGCCGAGACGCTCCTGCCCAGCTTCGGCGTGATCGGCTTCGGTGGCCTGGTCGCCGTCGTGGCCGGCACATTGGTCCTGTTCGACCCACAGCTGTTCGACGACAACACCGCACGGCCGTTGAAACTCACCCTGATGCTGATCGGGCTGCTCTTGCTGGTCGGCTTGATCGTCGCGGCCCTCAAGGCCCGCCAGCGCCAGGTGGTCAGTGGCGACGCCGGGCTGGAAGGCAGCCTGACCCCGGTGACCGCCCTGAAAGCCGGCGATGCCTATGCCGGTTGGGTGCAACTGCAAGGCGAAAACTGGCAGGTCCTCAGCCCCACGCCGCTGCATCCCGGCCAACAGGTCCGGGTCATCGCACGCAAGGGCCTGCTCCTGGAAGTGAAAGCCGTTGACGACCCGCCAAGGCGAGGAGATTGATCATGGTCCTGCAATTGGGCTCCGGCGCGTTGCTCGCGCTTCTGCTGCTGATGCTGCTGGCATCGACCTTTCGCATCCTGCGCGAATACGAACGCGGCGTGGTGTTCCAGCTCGGGCGCTTCTGGCAGGTCAAGGGACCGGGGCTGATCATCTTGATTCCGCTGGTGCAGCAGATGGTCCGGGTGGACCTGCGCACCGTGGTCCACGATGTCCCGCCCCAGGACGTGATCACCCGCGACAACGTCTCGGTAAAGGTCAATGCGGTGCTGTACTTTCGCGTGCTCGACCCGCAGAAGGCGATTATCCAGGTAGAGAATTTTCTCGCCGCCACCAGCCAGCTGGCGCAGACCACGTTGCGCGCGGTGCTCGGCAAACACGAACTGGATGAGCTGCTGGCCGAGCGGGAAAAACTCAATTCCGATGTCCAGCAGGTGCTCGATGCCCAGACCGATGCCTGGGGGATCAAGGTGGCCAATGTCGAGATCAAGCATGTGGACCTCAACGAGTCGATGATCCGCGCCATCGCCAAGCAGGCCGAGGCCGAACGGGAACGCCGGGCCAAGGTGATTCACGCCGAAGGGGAATTGCAGGCTTCCGAGAAACTGATGCAGGCCGCCGAGATGCTCGGACGTCAGCCGGGGGCCATGCAGTTGCGGTACATGCAGACGCTGTCGTCGATTGCCGGGGACAAGAGTTCGACCATCGTGTTTCCGTTGCCGATCGAGTTGTTGAAGGGGATGGCGGATCTGTCGGCAAAAAGCAAGACTTGATGCCCAATGCCAATCTAAAGCCGAGCACGGTCTTGTGGCGAGCGGGCTTGCCCGCGCTGGGGCGCGAAGCGGCCCTAAAACCGGCAAACGCATTCTGTCAGACAGACCGAGATAACCGGTTTTGCGACTGCTTCGCAGCCGAGCGCGGGCAAGCCCGCTCGCCACAAATCTCGGCTAGGCTTGAGATTCCGCGTTAGCGTTGGCGCCCATTGCGCGCGATCAAGAGACGGCCGGATGTCCCTGGAGGATTGCGTTCGGCCCGCAAGGCTTCCAATGCCTGATAAGGCCCCTCGGCCCAGAACGCCACCCGCTCCTTGAGCTGCTCCGAGGCCTCCCGGTGCTTGTCCTGGCTATCCGGCACAAACATCTGGTCCGGCTGCTTGGCGTGCTGCCGGGCCACGGAAAACACCTGGTCGCGCTGCTCCGCGTCGAGTCCGAAGAACGCCCCCAGATGCCCTTCCAGCGCCCCCGGCAACTCGCTGTAGTTGACCGGCAAACCGCCAAAAGCCACGCAGTGCTCCCAACCCTTCTGAAGGATCCGTCCGATGCGCGCCGCGATATAGTCCTCCCGCGAGTCGTCCTGCCCCGGAGTGTCCAACACGCTATGACCGATCATCCCCGGCACCATCTGCATACCGGCCCGGCGTACATGGGATACAGCGATTTCCAGCGGATCGCGGTACAGGAACAGCCAGGGCGTCTCGGGAAAACACTCGCGCAGCAGCGGCAACTCGCCGATATTCCAGGCGTCCAGCTTGATCACCAGGGCCTGCTCACTGCCGCTGCGGCGCTGACCGTAAGCCGCCAACAAGCCCTGCAGGGCCGCGCGCCGCCCCTGCGGATCGAGGTCATCACGCAACAGGCGGTCGAGGGGCGGCGGCTCGCTGATCACGATATGGCTGCCCAACTGTGCGAGCATCTGGCCGATCAGCGTCGAACCACAGCGCGAGGCGTGATAGATAAAGGCGCTCGGTGCCACCGCCGGCAATTGCCATTCGCTGAGCACCGCCAGCGGCGTCTCACGCCGAAATACCTGGTTGAACGGCAGTTGCAGGGCCGCGTCCACCGAATCGCCAAAGAACGGCAGATCCAGACGACGCTCGCCGAACCAGCACCAATCGACACGCCAATAGGCGTCTTCGCGCCAGACGCGAATCGGCAACCAGTCCTTCAGGCCGTCCATGGTGGATTCCAACGCCGGCCACGGGTCATGGCCGCGTACAGGTCCTCATGGGCGAAGTGCAGGCCATGGGCGCAGGCCCGCTCCAGGGTCCGGGCGATAAAGGCTTCGCTGTCGGTTTGCGCTTGCAGCTCGCGGCACAGTTGCGGGTCACGCTCCAGCCATTGGCGAAATTGTTCGAGCGCCATGGCCGCCCGGCCCAATCCGGGCGCCGGAGTACTCGGCAGCCCCGCGGCGATCTGCTGTTCCAGCCAGGCACTTGGACGACAGTCGAGCACCAGGTGAACCCGCTCGCTATCGCCCCAGTTGTCGACGCTGTGGGGCCGCGCCAGGTCGAGAAACCAGCATTCGCCGGCCCTCATGGGAATGCACTGCCCGTCAAGCATGAACTCCACATCGGGCGGGCTGAGCAGGGGAATATGCAGGCGCCGGTCGGCGTCCGGAGGACTGAGGTCGTAATCGCGGTGTTCATGAATCCGCCCACCCGGTCCCAGCCGCAACAGGCGTGCCGAACGGATTTCCAGCGGCAGGCCCTGCAGGCCATAGGACCAACGCGAGTCTTCCAGCCAGGGCTTGCGTGCAATCGCCTCGCCCTTGCCCGACACCAGTTCGCCCGGGGCATCACTGGCGGACACCAGCGCCACCCCGCTCCACTCGCCGGTGTAGTAATCGCGGTTGAAATGCGCCATCCAGGCGCTATCGCCCAAATGCGCCAAGGCCTGACGCAGCAGCGGCAAATCCACGGCGACCGGCAGGCGGGAAAACGCCGGCCGGCTCAAGGAATCACTCCGCCCGCGCACAACCTGTCGAGCAGGCGCTCGACACAGGCCTCGCGCCGACCGGCGCTGATTGACCCCGTGGGCAGTTCGGTCATTTCGCTTGGGCAGGCCTCACAGGTTCATCGATCTTGCCCGCGGCCCAGTCGGACTCACGGGTCGCCAAGGCCCCGGCAATCGCCTGGATCTTGGTCGAAGACACTTCCGGCGGCAGCGGATCCAGACCGGCACTGGCAAAGATCTGCCCATAGGCGTTGCGCAGGTCGGCATAGGCCAGGTCGCGGCGCAGGTCGGCCTGCAAGGTGTTGAGCTCGCCCTGGATCAGGTCCAGTTCACCGAGCCCCGCGGCCTTGTAGCGGTTGCGCAACTGACCGGCGATCTGCCCGTCAATGTTCGACAGTTGCTGGCTGGTCTTGAACTGGCGCACCGCTTCGTTGAAGTTGGCATTGGCCACGTAGAGCTGGGCCAGCACCGCGATGGACATGGCCTGGCGGCGTGCCGTGGCGACTTCTTCACCGGCCTTGGCGACGTCGATGGCCGCCGGGGCGGAGATCACGTTGAACAGGTTCCAGGTGACCTTGACGCCGTAGTCGGCCCACTTGTCGTTGACCAGGAAAGAGTTGCTGTCGTAATGGCCGCCGGCGGAGAATTCCAGGCCCGGCAGCAGGCGCAGCATGGCCTTGCGGGTTTCGTTGGCGCTGATGCGGGTCTGGTAGTCCTGCTCGCGCAGTTCCGGACGGTTGGCCAGGGCTTCCTGCTCCAGCTTGCCCATGTCGACCTTGAGTTCCGGAATCTCGTAGTTTTCCGGGGTCGCCAGGGTCAGCTCGGTGCCCATGGGCAGGTTGATCAGGGTCGCCAGTTCGGTCTTGGCCAGGGTCAGGGCCTTGCGTTGTTCTTCCAGCTGGCGCGTGGCGACGATCAAAGCACGCTGGTAACCCAGGGCCTGGATCGGATCGCCGATACGCTGGTCGCTCATTTTCTCGCTGTTGCCCTGGGCCTGCTCGACCCGCGCCATCAGGCTGTCGATCTGCTTGAGCAGGCGCTCGGCGGCCACGGCGCGCCAGTAGGCCGACCGCACGTCCTGGACGATGGTGTTGACCACCTTGCGCCGGCGCTCCTGGACGATCAGTCGTTGGTCACCCTGCTGCTTGGCGTTGATATAGCTCACGCCGAAGTCGAGCACGTTCCAGACCATGGTCAGGTCGCCGACACGACGGTCGCGGTCCTGGGAGGTCGAGGGCTCCAGGGACTGGGTACCGCTCTGGACACTCTGGCTGCTGGAGGCGCTGACGTTGTTACGCCCGGCGTAGCCGGCGGACAACGCCATGCGTGGCAGCATGTCGAAGCTGGCGAGGTCGAGTTGGCGTTTGGCCAGGGCCTCTTCCATGATCTTGAGTCGGCCTTCGAGGTTGTACTTCACCGCTCGGGCCATGGCCTGGTGCAAGGTCAGCGGGCCATTCAGCGGCTCCTGATCCTTGAACATGGTCTGCATATCGCTCTTGGCACGTTGTTCACTGACACTACGATCGATCGGCTCGCTGGTGACGGCACAACCACTGACTACCAGCGCCAGCAAGCTGACGCTGAACAACTTCTGACTTCTTCTCATCCCTTGCACCGCCCCTGACTACTGCATTCTTTTTTTATAGGCGCCGACCAGCGTCGGCGCAGCTTCCAAATAGTGCTCAGGCCGACATTTCGCTGATGCCGACTTGTTCCAATGCCCAGGCTAGTTCATGCAGCTGTTTCTGCTCTCCGTCTTTGATTTTCTGCAATTGCTGCCCCAGGGTCGGCGCGCCGAAAATGCCGCGCACGCCCTGGGCCGGATCGCCCAGCCCCTTGCCGTTGCGGTCGAAGACCTGATTGGCCGAGGTGTCGCTGTTGCCCGACTCGCGATTGAAGATGCTCGACATGGTGCTGCTGCCGAACACCCCGCCATCGCCGCCGCCGAAACCGAGGAAACCACTGGTACTGCCCGTGGCACCGCTGTCGCTGCTGAACACCTGGGCGATAAAGCTCGGCGCCAGCACGTTCGGGTTGATAAAGATATTGCCCAGCGGTGGCAGGCCATCTCCCGAGCTGCGCTGTTCGAACAACGGCGGGAAGCCCAGCGGCGAGCCGAGGTTGCCGGTCGGGGCGACGCTGATCTGTGGCTGCAGCGGTTGGTTCGGCGCATCCGGCCGCGCCACGGGCGTGTCCACGCGGAACTGCGGATCGCCGCCCAACGCGACCGTGTTGACCGCAAAGTTGTTGGAGTTGGCGAAGCCGGTCCCGGCGTTGCCGGCCAGGTCCGTGACCAGGCTGTTGTCCAGGGTGATGAAGTTGCTCGGGTCGGTGACGTTCGCCGACGGCGTCAGGGTCGCGGTCCAGGTCTTGCCACCGTCGGCGCTGGCCAGGTTGGACAGGGTGCCGTTGGCCACGCTCAGCTCCGAGAGGTCGAAGTTGCTGACTTTTTCGCTGAAGGTGAAGGTCACCACGGTGGTCTGGCCGACGGTCAGGTTCGGGTTGGCGACGCTGATGGTCGCCGTCGGCCGGTCGGCATCGACGGCGTAGTTGTTGGAAATTGCGATGCCGGACCCAGCATTGCCCGCGGTATCGTTGACCAGGCTGGTGTCCAGCACGATCAGGTTGGTGGCATCGGTGACGGCCGCCGTCGGGGTCAGGGTCGCGGTCCAGGTCTTGCCGCCATCGGCGCTGGCCAGGTTGGACAGGGTGCCGTTGGGGACGCTGAGCTCGGACAGGTTGAAGCCGGTCACCACTTCGCTGAAGGCGATGGTCACCGTGGTGGTCTGGCCGATCCCCAGGTTGTTGTTCGCCACGGAGATGGTCGCGGTCGGCCGCTGGGTGTCGATGGCGTAGTTGTTGGAATCGGTGGTGCCCGTCCCGGCGTTGCCGGCCAGGTCGGTGTACGTCGTGTTGTTCAAGCTGATCATGTTGCTGGCGTGGGTGATATTGCTGGTCGGGGTGAAGGTCCCGGTCCAGGTGATACCGCCGTCGCTGCTGCTCACCGCGCTCAAGGTGCCGTTGGCAATCGTCAGGTCGGCATTGCTGAAACCGGTCACCGCCTCGCTGAAGGTAATGGTCACCAGGGAGGTCTGGCCGATGTTCAGCGCGCTGTTGGCGACCACGATACTCGCCGTCGGCCGCTGGGTGTCGACGGCGTAGGTGTTCGAGTTGGTGGTGCCAACCCCGGCGTTGCTCGCGCCGTCGCTGATCGCGGTGTTGTCCAGGGTTATAAGATCGCCGGTATGGGTGACCCCTGGGTTCGCGGTCAGGGTCGCGGTCCAGTGGGTGCCATCGACCTGGACCAGGTTGCTCAGACTGCCATCGGCGACAGTTAACGCGCCGGTAGTGAGATTGTTGACCGTCTCGCTGAAGGTGATGGTCACCAGGGAGGTGCTACCGTTGACGTTCAGCACCGTGTTGGACACCACGATGGTCGCGGTCGGTGCCACAGTGTCGACGCCATAGGTATTGGACAGGGTGGTGCCCGCTCCGGCGTTGCCGGCGAGATCGCTGACCAAGGTGTTATTCAGGCTGATCACGTCGCCGGTATGGGTCGTGGCCGCATTCGGCGTCAAGGCCGCGGTCCAGGTGATGCCGCCGTCGCTGGAGCTGACATTACTCAGCGTACCGTCGGCGACCGTCAGGTCGGCATTGCTGAAACCGGTCACCGCCTCGCTGAAGGTAATGGTCACCAGCGAAGTGCCACCGATATTCAGGGCCGGGTTCGCCACCACGATGCTCGCCGTCGGCCGCTGGGTGTCGATGCTGTAGTTGTTGGAGTCGGTGACACCGCTGCCGGCGTTGCCCGAGGCGTTCGCCACGCCCGTGTTGTCCAGCTCGATCACGTTGCTGCTGTTGGCGATATTGCTGGTCGGGGTGAAGGTCGCCGTCCAGGTGATGCCACCGTCGCCGGTGGTGACGCTGGTCAATGTACCGTGGCTGATCGTCAGGTCGGCGTTGCTGAAGCCGGTCACGGCTTCGCTGAAGGTGATGGTCACCAGCGAGGTTTCGCCGATCTTCAGGGCGTTATCCGCCACCACGATGGTCGCGGTCGGGCGCACGGTGTCGATGGTGAAGTTGCCCGAGTTGGTGATGCCGGTGCCGGCGTTGCCCGCCCCATCCTGCACACCGCTGTTGTTCAGGCTAATGAGGTTGGTGGTGTCATGAACGCCGTCGGTCGGGGTGAAGGTCGCCGTCCAGGTGACGCCACCGTCGCTCGTGCTGACAGCGGTCAGGAGGCCGTTGGGCACGCTCAGGTCGTTGTTGTCGAAGCCGGTCACCGCCTCGCTGAAGGTGATGGTCACCAATGAACTCTGCCCGGCCGCCAGGGTCGGGTTGGCCATCACGATGGTTGCAGTCGGGCGCGTGCTGTCGAGGTTATAGGCATTCGAGCTGGTGGTCCCGGCACCGCTATTACCGGCACCGTCGATCACCGTGCTGTTGTCCAGGACGATGTGATTGTTGTTTTGGGTGATACCCGCCACCGGCGTCAACAGCGCGGTATAGGTGATGTTGTCGCTGGTGCTCAGGCCGCTGAGGGTGCCGTTGTCGGTCGTCAGGTCGGCCAGGGTCATACCGCTCACCGCCTCGCTGAAGGTAATGGTCACCGTGGCTGAGCCACCGATGCCGATGTTTTCGTTCGACACGACGACAGTGGCGGTCGGGCGTTGGGTGTCGATGGCCATGTCGTTGGACGTGGCGGTGCTGTTGCCGACGTTACCCGCCGCATCGCTGACCTGGCTGGTGTCCAGGGTGATGTGGTTGCTCGGGCTGGTGATACCCGTCGTCGGGGTGAAGGTCCCGGTCCAGGTCACGCCACCGTCGCTGCTGCTCACCGCGCTCAGGGTACCGTTGGAAACCACCAGGTCGGCGTTGCCGAATCCGGTCACGGCTTCGCTGAAGGTGATGGTCACCAGCGAGGTCTGGCCGATCCCCAGGTTGGTGTTGGCGAACACGATGCTGGCGGTCGGCCGCAGGGTGTCGACGGCATAGGCGTTGGAATTGGTGGTGCCGTTGCCGGCGTTGCCCACGGCATCACTGATCGCGGTGTTGTCCAGGGTGATGAGATCGCCGGTATGTGTCACCCCGGGATTCGCGGTCAGGGTCGCGGTCCAGTGGGTGCCATCGACCTGGACCAGATTGCTCAGGGCACCGTCGGCTACGGTGAACGCGCCGAGGGCGAGACCGTTGACCGTCTCGCTGAAAGTAATGGTCACCAGGGACGTGCTACCGGCAATGTTCAGTGCCGTGTCGGACACCACGATGGTCGCGGTTGGCCGTTGGGTATCGATGGCGTAGTTGTTGGAATTGGTGGTACCGACCCCGACGTTGCCACTGGTGTCGGTATAGCCGGTATTGTCCAGGGTAATGACGTTGGTGGCGTCGGTGATACTCGCCGTCGGGGTGAAGTTCGCGGTCCAGGTGATGCCACCGTCGACGCTGCTCACCGCGCTCAGGGTGCCGTTGGCGATCGTCAGGTCGGCGTTGGTGAAACCGACCACGGCTTCGGAGAAGGTAATGGTCACCTGCGTGGTCTCGCCGATTTTCAGGGAGCTGCTCCCTACCACCACGGTCGCGGTCGGACGCACACCGTCGACGGAATAGTTGTTGGACGTGGTGCTACCGCTGCCGGCGTTGCCCGCCGCATCCTGTACGTCGCTGTTTGTCAGGGTGATGTGGTTGCTCGTGCTGACGGCAGCCGCCGTCGGGGTGAAGGTCGCGGTCCAGGTGGTGCCACCGTCGCTGCTGCTCACTGAGCTCAGGGTGCCATTGGTCAGCGTCAGGTCGGCGTTGCTGAAACCGGTCACCGCCTCGCTGAAGGTGAAGGTCACCAGTGAGGTCTGGCCGATCCCCATGATGGGGTTGCTGAACACGATGGTCGCGGTCGGCCGCTGGGTGTCGACGGCGTAGGTGTTGGAGTTGGTGGTGCCGCTGCCGGCATTGCCCGCGCCGTCACTGACGGCCGTGTTGTTCAGGGTGATGACGTCACCGGTATGGCTCGCCCCGGCGGTCGCGGTCAAGGTCCCGGTCCAGGTGATCCCGCCGTCACTGCTGCTCAAACCGCTCAGGGGGGCTCCGTCGGCGACGGTGAACGCGCCGGCGGTAAGCCCGCTGACCGCCTCGCTGAAGGTAATGGTCACCAGGGACGTGTTACCGGCGATGTTCAGTGCCGTGTTGGACACCACGATATTCGCGGTCGGCCGCACGGTGTCGATTGCATAGGTATTCGACGTGGTCGTGCCAGTACCGGCGTTGGTCGCGGTATCGGTGTAGAGGGTGTTATTCAGGGTAACGACGTTACCGGTGGTGTTGTTTCCGGCTGTTGGCGTCAGGGTCGCGGTCCAGTGGGTGCTGTCGACCTGGACCAGGTTGCTCAGGGTACCGTTGGACGCCGACATGTCGGCCAGGCTGAAACTGCTCACCGCTTCGCTGAAGGTAACGGTCACTGTGCCGTTCGCCGTGGTGCTCAGCGCGGCAGGACCGGTGACCGCGACCGTCGCGGTCGGCCGGACGGTATCGATGGCGTAGTTGTTGGACGAAGTGGTGCCGGTCCCCGCCGTGCTCGTCGACACGCTGCTGACGCCGGTATTGTCCAGGACGATGTGGTTGGTGGCGCTGGTGACGCTTGAGCTCGGGGTGAAGGTCGCGGTCCAGGTGGTGCCGCCGTCGCTGGAACTGACCGCGGTCAGGGTACCGTTGGCAATCGTCAGGTCGGCGTTGGTGAAGCCCGTCACCGCCTGGTTGAAGGTAATGGTCACCAGCGAAGTGCTGCCGATATGCTGTGCGGTGTTGGTGACCACGATGGTTGCGGTCGGCGCCGGCGCATAGGCGGTGTTGAGTGTGCCGCCGTCGTTGAAGATATTGTTCACCGCCGCCACGCTGGCGCCGGTACTGCCGCCGCCCAGCGCCGGACCACCGGAGCCGCTGCCACCGACGTTGCCGGTCATCGCCGCGAAGTTGGCGGCGGTCATCAACAACGTGCCTTTGTTCCAGATCGCGCCGACGCCTTTGCCGGCCGCGCCACCAGAGTCGGCGGAGCCGCCCAGGCCACCGCCGCCGCCACCGCCGCCGCCAGCCGCGATGTTGCTGGAGATCACTGAAGTACCGACGATCGTCAGGGTACCGGTGCTGGCGTTGTAGATACCGCCGCTGGCCGAGGCGCCGGCCCGGCCGGCTTTGTCCCAGCCGGA
>Ga0209913_1001611_pt1 | contig 11839 bp, 4 predicted proteins | sample PersoiDNA2013203_FD_185805 | JGI IMG/M metagenome (GOLD analysis project Ga0209913, IMG submission 185805) | Permafrost soil microbial communities from the Arctic, to analyse light accelerated degradation of dissolved organic matter (DOM) -... | ecosystem: Environmental > Terrestrial > Soil >... | reverse complement strand
CCGCCAGTTGGGCCGTTTATCGCGAGTCGTCGCGACCCGTCCCTATTGCATGGCCAATGGCGTCACGCAGGTTCGACGCGGCGAGCACCTCCAGCCCCGCGACCACCGGCGGGCCCTCCCTGCGCGGCGGCGGCACGATCGCCTTCTTGAACCCGAGACGTGCCGCTTCGCGCAGCCTTCGCTCCAAACCCGGCACCGGGCGCAGCTCCCCCAACAGCCCCACCTCGCCGATGGCGACGACGTCACGCGCCACCGCCCGGTCGCGCAGCGACGAGGCCAGGGCCAGGCACAACGGCAGGTCGAGGCCTGGGTCTTCGAGCTGGAGACCGCCGGCAAGGTTGGCATATACATCGTGGCTGCCGAGCCCGATCCCCGCCCGGCGGCCGAGGACGGCCACGAGCAGGGCCATGCGGTTGGCGTCGATGCCAGAGGCCGTCCGCCGCGGGCTGCCATAGCTGCCGGGCGCGACGAGTGCCTGAACCTCGACGAGGAGCGGCCGCGTTCCCTCCAACGTGGCTCCGGCGACGCTGCCTGGGGCGTGCTCGTCTGTGGCAGTCAGGAAGGCGCGTCCTGGGTCGGCCACCTCGGCCAGACCCTGCTCGGCCATCTCGAAGACGCCCAGTTCCTCCGTTGAACCGAAGCGGTTCTTCGTCGCCCGGAGAAGCCTGAGAGTGGCCGTCCGCTCGCCCTCCAGGCTGAGAACGGCGTCGACCAGGTGCTCCAGCGTCTTGGGTCCCGCCAACGATCCGTCCTTAGTAACGTGACCGACAACGATCACGACGATGGAGTCTTGTTTGGCCAACTCCATCAGACGCAGAGCGCATTCGCGGACTTGCCCCACGCTGCCGGCGGGGCCCTCAAGCTCTTCGACAGTGGCTGTTTGGATGGAGTCGACGATCAGGGCCACTGGATGCGCCGCCCGCGCCAGGTCCACGATGCGCCCGACTTCGCTCTCGGCGACGACTGAGATGCGATCACCGGCCGGGCCGTCCAGCAGACCCAGACGACCGGCCCGCAGCCTCACCTGCCCGGCCGATTCCTCGCCCGTGGCATACAGAACGGCTCCGGCCGTAGTGGCAAGTCCGGCCGCAACCTGGAGCAGGAGCGTCGACTTGCCGATGCCGGGCTCGCCGCCGACAAGGACCACGGAGCCTGGCACCAGCCCGCCCCCAAGGACGCGATCTGCCTCGCCGATGCCGCTCGGGATCCGCACGGGCTCGGCCTCCCTCAACCCGCTCAGGGATTGGGGCACGCTCTTGTGGTCAGCAGCACCTGGTCTAGACGATCGATGGCGGGCGTCCGCCTCCCGCATGACTGTCTCGACGAGTGTGTTCCAGGCGCCGCAGGAGCGGCACTGACCCTCCCAGCGCAAATGGGCTGCGCCGCAGGATTGGCAGATGTAGCGGCTTGGCGCTCGACCCACCCCCTCGCCCTCAGCTCAGCGAGCGGCTTCGACGGGTTGCTTCTCTTCGACCGGGTGGATGTCCAGACCCGTCTCGGAGCCCTTGTCGACAAGGATCGTCATGCCCGGAGTGTACTTTCGCAGCAGAAGCTGCTCGGCAAGCACGTCCTCGACCATGTTCTGGATGACGCGGCGCAGTGGCCGGGCGCCATAGGCGACGTCGTAGCCGATCTTGATGATGTGGTCCTTGGCAGCCTGGGTGACCTCAAGAGTCATGCCCTGGGCCTTGAGTCGATCGCGAACCCGGGCCAGCATCAGGTCGACGATCAGCCGTATCTCGTCCACCGTCAGTGAGCGGAAGACGACCGTGGCGTCGATGCGGTTGAGGAACTCAGGTCGGAAGGTCTGCTTCAGCTCTTTGTCGACCTTCTCGCGCATCAGATCGTGGGAGGCCGTCGCACGCGCTTCCGCGGTGGCGCCCTGAGCGCGGAAGCCGAGCGAGGAGTTGGTCTGGAGCTCCCGCGCGCCCAGGTTGCTGGTCATGATGATGATGCAGTTGCGGAAGTCGACCCGGCGGCCCTTCGCGTCGGAGAGATGGCCGTCCTCAAGGATCTGCAGCAGCATGTTGAAGACTTCCGGGTGAGCCTTCTCTATCTCGTCGAGAAGCACCACCGCGTAGCTCTTACGCCGCACCGCCTCGGTCAGCTGGCCGCCCTCGTCGAAGCCGACGTATCCGGGAGGCGCGCCCACGAGTCGGCTGACGTTGTGTCGCTCCATGAACTCGCTCATGTCGATCTTGATGAGCGCATCCTCTGAGCCGAACATGAACTCGGCCAGGGCCTTCGCCAGCTCGGTCTTGCCGACGCCGGTGGGCCCGAGGAAGATGAACGAGCCGATCGGACGCTTGGGATCCTTGAGTCCTGCCCGGGCGCGACGCACGGCCCTCGACACGATTTCGATCGCTTCCTGCTGGCCGATGACGCGCTTGTGAAGGTCGTCTTCCATGTGGAGCAGCCGCTCCGACTCCTCCTCGGCAATGCGTGTGACAGGAATGCCCGTCCACATTGCCACGACCTGGGCGATGTCCTCCTCGCCGACCTGAGGCTTCTCGTTGGAGATCGACGCCTGCCACTCCGCACGGAGGTCGTCGGCCTTCTGGCGGGCAGTCGCTTCGGTCTCACGCAGAGCGGCGGCCTCTTCGTATTCCTGAGCGTTGATGGCACCGTCTTTCTCGCGGATTATCCGATCGAGGTCCTTCTGGGCCTCACGGAGCGGGGGGGGAGCGGACGCGTAGCGCAGACGAACGCGGCTGGCCGCCTCGTCGATCAGGTCTATCGCCTTGTCTGGAAGGTGGCGGTCCGTGATGTATCGGCTGGACAGATCCACGGCGGCCTTGACGGCCTCGTCAGTAATCTTGACCTTGTGGTGCTGCTCGTAGCGCTCCCGGATGCCCATCAGGATATCGATGGTCTGCTCGAGCGTGGGCTCCTCGACCATGACGGGCTGGAAGCGGCGCTCAAGGGCCGCATCCCGCTCAATGTACTTGCGGTATTCGTCCAGCGTAGTAGCGCCTATGCACTGCAACTCGCCCCGGGCGAGCGACGGCTTGAGGATGTTGGCGGCATCGATCGCTCCCTCTGCGGCGCCCGCGCCAACGAGTGTGTGCAGCTCATCGATGAAGAGCACCGCGTCGTTCGCGGTGCGCAGCTCCTCGATGATCTTCTTGAGGCGCTCCTCGAACTCGCCGCGGTATTTGGTGCCGGCAACGAGCGAACCGATGTCCAGCGTCAGGACGCGCTTGTTCATGAGTGTCTCGGGGACATCGCCGCTGACAATCCGGTGAGCCAGGCCCTCCGCAATCGCCGTCTTGCCAACTCCGGGCTCCCCAATCAATGCCGGGTTGTTCTTCGTCCGCCGGGACAGGATCTGGATGACTCGCTCGATCTCTTTCTCGCGGCCGATGACCGGATCGAGCTTGCCCAGGCGGGCGGCCTCGGTCAGGTTGATGCCGAGCTGGTCGACCGTCGGCGTCTTGCTGGCGCGCTTGGTTTCCTGGGCCGGTCCGGCCGACGACGACTGCGACAGGACTCGGATGACCTCATGACGAACCTTGTCAAGGCTCACGCCCAGCGACTCCAGGACGCCCGCGGCAATGCCTTCTCCCTCGCGGACGAGCCCCAGGAGCAAGTGCTCTGTGCCGATGTAATTGTGCCCGAGGCGTCGGGCCTCGTCGATGGCCAGTTCAATAACGCGCTTTGCCCGTGGCGTGAGCCCAACCTCGCCAACGACTGGCCGATCCCCCCGGCCGATAATGAACTCGACGGCTGTCCGGACCTTGGGCAACTCGACGTTCATGTTCTCCAGCACGCGCGCGGCGACCCCCTCGCCCTCACGGACGAGGCCGAGAAGCAAATGCTCCGTGCCAATGTAATTGTGGTTGAACCGCTGTGCTTCATCCTGAGCGAGAGTCAGGACCTTGCGAGCGCGATCCGTGAACTTGTCGAAACGATCCATCGATATGAACGCCTTACCTGGTCACCAACTGCCACCTTAGGGCCATGCTAGCACGCCCCGCTGGCCCTGTAACTCGCCCCAACCGGGGGGGGACTGGTGGCCCAACTCGTGGGTCTGATCTTCGAAAAGCTACCAGTTGGAGGCATCCCGGCGGGGTCGCTGCCACCAAGCTAAGCCGCCGTGCTGGGGGGGTTGCTGAGGAGGGGCACGGCACTGGGCCTTGTGACCGGCCCCTGACTCCTACACAAATCATTCGCGCCGCTGCCGGTCGCGGATCACTCCGCCAGCCAGCGCGCGCTGGGGTACAGCGACCCCGACGATGGCGGGACGGGACAAGTAGACCCGCCGGCGAGGCCGACGGGTCTACTGCAAATGACTGGTTGAGCTTTGCCTAGGACACGGGCTCCTCGGCGGGAGATTCGGTGGCTGCTTCGGCCGGGGCAGCGGGTGCGGCTTCAGCCTCGGTCTCGGCCGGGGCAGCGGGTGCGGCTTCAGCCTCGGTCTCGGCCGGGGCGGCGGGTGCGGCTTCAGCCTCGGTCTCAGCCGGGGCGGCGGGTGCGGCTTCAGCCTCGGGTGCGGCCTCGGCCTTCGGGGCCTTGGGGGCTCGGACGGTCTTTGGCTTTGCCGGGGCCGGCGCCTCGACAGGCGCGGCTTCTGCGGGAGCCTCGGCCGTGGGGGCCGGATCCACGGCGGCCCTCGCCTCGGACTCGGCCACCTGGGCTCGAATCTGAGCGAAGGCCGAGGCGAGGGTATTGTCGATGCCGCCTTCGGGTTCCTGAACAGCATCCGTCATCGAGTAACCGCGCTCTGGGCGGGGACGTCGCTCGGGTCGCGGGGACGACGACGTGGCGACCTGAACCGGCGCTTCGGGCATCGGCGGTCGGGCTGGCGGCTCCTCGGCCTGCTTGAGGCTAAGGCCAAGGCGATGCCGCTCGGAGTCGAGGGAAATGATCTTGAGCTTGAGCGTCTGACCCTCGTGGACGACGTCGCCAGGGTGGGCGACTCGCTGATGGGAGAGCTCAGAAATATGAATCAGGCCTTCGAGGCCGTCGCGAACGCGGACGAATGCGCCGAAGTTCACGAGCTTGGTGACGGTGCCGTCGATGACGTCACCGAGCTTGAAGTCGGCCACCGTGGAATGCCACGGGTCCGGCTGAAGCTTACGGATCGACAGGCTGATGCGGCCGCGCTCGTGATTGATGTCGATGACTTCCGCCTCAACCTGCTCGCCGACTTTGTAGCCGGCCTCCGGGTTGTTGACCTTATTCCACGAAAGCTCACTCTTGTGAACGAGGCCGTCGATCCCTCCGAGGTCGATGAAGACACCAAACGGGGCGATCGAGCGGACGGTACCGGTGACCTTCTGGCCGACCTGCAAACTGCTGAAGAGCTCGTCCCGCTTCTCGCGGCGCTCCTCGTAAAGCGCAACCTTCTCCGAAAGAATGAGGCGGTTGGCCTTGCGGTTGACCTCGAGAATCTTGAGGCGGAGCCGGCGACCGACGTACGGCTGCAGCTTCTCGGCGATCTCCTGAGCCGCATCACGGGGCTGGTCATTCTGCGGGCGACGCGGGAAATCCACGATCTGGCTGATCGGGACGAAGCCGCGGATGCCGCAGTCGACGATGAGGCCGCCCTTGTTGTGATCGATGACGGGGGCGTCGATGATGACGCCCGTCTCGAACTGCTCCTGCATCGACCGCCACTTGCGTTCGAGGCCGGCGCGACGCAACGAAAGAACGACGTGGCCTTCCTGCGATTCCGGCTGCAGGACGTAGACGAGGACCACGTCCCCGACGGCCAGCTGCGGCGCGGATTCGGCATTTCGACCATAGAGCTCGCGATTCGAGACGACACCCTCGCTCTTGGCGCCGATGTCGACGAGGATCTCGTCGGGATCGATGCGAACGATCGTGCCTTCAACGACATCGCCATGCTTGAAGCTTTTGATGTCGGCGTCCTGCTCGGCGAGGAGTTCCTCCATCGTCGTGGGTTCGGGTCGGCTAACGACCGGGGCTGGGGCCTCCTCGGTCTCCTCAGCAGCCGGCGCGTCCGCAATGTCGTCTTCGGTGACCACAACTGGCTCGAGGGCTACCGGGGCGGGCGGCGCACCTGTCTCGATGGTTGCAGCTTCGGCTATTTCGGCGGGCTCGTCGGCGTTGGCCACGCCGGCGGCTTGCTCGGACGCCTGGTCAGCGACAGAGGCCGTTGCCTCGGTTTCCGGCGTAGTCCCGCCCGTCTGTTCTTCGGTCAAGATTTGTCTCCTATGGTCAATACTCGCCTGGAATAGCAAACGGCTTAAGCCGCGCTCAAGCCGTCAGTCGATCAGCAGTCCGGAGGCTTAGTGCGCTCGGTCCACTCCTTCGATCAGGCGATGGGTCGGCCATGTACCTGTTTGCCCAAGGGCCGCGTGAATCTAGCACACGACCCCAAGCGTCAACAATGGTTTGCGGGTCACGGGGCGCATTCGATTAAACTGACGGCCAGGGCTCCGTACAATCGCGTCGTGCCTGAACTTCCCGATCTGGCGATCCTGGCCGACGCATTCCATGCCGGAATTGCCGGTCGGCGCGTGCTTGAGATCGGCGCGCCCGGCCCGCTAACCGTTCGCGGCACGCCCACTGAGATGAGCGCGCTCATCGGTCAGCGGCTCGAACGCTTCTACCGGCGAGGCAAGTTCCTGTGGCTGGAGTTCGAGCGCGACCGCGTAGCCATTAACGCAATGCTAACCGGACGGCTCCAGCTGGCTGTCGGCGCGGCGGTTAAGAAGCCCCAGAAGACCATGTTCGTCCTCAGGTTCGGCACCAGGGAGAAGGTGCCCGCCGACGCCGCGCCATGGACCTCCGGCGCAACATGGATTCCGGACCCCGACGCCACGCCCGAGCTGCGCTATCGCGATCCGACCCAGATGGGGAAGGTCTATGTGCTGCCCAGCGGAGTTGACCGGCCGGTACCTGGATCAGCCGAAACCGACATTGGCCCCGACGCTGACGACCCGACGCTCACTCTCGACGGCTGGCGAACTCGGATCCGTAGACACCCGGGCGAACTCAAGAACCTGTTGCGCAATCAGGAGTTCGTGGCTGGGATCGGAAACGCGTACTCAGACGAGATACTGCACGCCGCCCGACTCCAGCCATTCCGCAAGCGAGGCACGTTGGCTCTGGAAGAAGTGGACGAGCTATACGTCGCCACGCGGGCGACCCTGTTCAATGCGATCGCTGTCCTGCGTGAGCGCGTCCCGCCCACCTTCGAAACGGAGATCCGAGACTTCCTGGCCATACACAACCACGGCGGCGAACCCTGCCCGCGCTGCGGCCAACGCATCACCCAAACCGAGGCCGGCGGTTTCGTCACGAGCTACTGCCGCAACTGTCAGCACTAGGGGCGGTGAGTCCTAATGTTGGCTGCTGTCGGCGGAGACCGTCGCCGCTGTCCGACCCGGCCCAAGCGGTGCCATCCGTTTGCGACGCGGCGTCAGATAGCTCGCTCCAACAGGCTGAAGCCCACCAGGATTCACGACCGACGTTAACGCAAAAACCCTGGCGACGACCTATTTTCCCGAAAGGCTGCCCTCTCAGTATCTTCGGCGCTGGAGAGCTTAACTTCCGTGTTCGGGATGGGAACGGGTGTGGCCTCTCCGCTGGAGTCACCAGGGTCATATGCGTCTGGACGCCAATCCGCCTGAGGCGAATTGACCCGTGTTTCGGCAGGAGCGAGGGTGCGACGCCCAAAGACATCGCTACGCGGTCGCTCACCGCAGATCTTCAATCTCGTGCTGTGTGCTATGTACTCCCGTCCACAGGCACCAAACCCTTGGTAAGGTGCTGTAGCGGTCAAGCCCTCGACCATTAGTACGGCTCAGCTTCGTCCGTCACCGAACTTCCACATGCCGCCTATCAAGCAGGTAGTCTCCCTGCGGTCTTACCCGGTTAACCCGGTGGGGAACCTTATCTCGAGAAAGGCTTCGCACTTAGATGCTTTCAGCGCTTATCCTCACCGAACGTAGCTACCCAGCAATGCCCTTGGCAGGACAACTGGCACACCAGCGGTTCGTTCACTCCGGTCCTCTCGTACTAGGAGCAACTTCTCTCAAGTTCCCTACGCCCACGATGGATAGAGACCGAACTGTCTCACGACGTTCTGAACCCAGCTCGCGTGCCGCTTTAATTGGCGAACAGCCAAACCCTTGGGACGTACTTCCGCCCCAGGATGCGACGAGCCGACATCGAGGTGCCAAACGGTGCCGTCGATGTGAACTCTTGGGCACCATCAGCCTGTTATCCCCGGGGTAGCTTTTGTCCGTTGAGTGATACCCCTTCCACTCGGAGGTACCAGATCACTAAGCCCGACTTTCGTCTCTGCTCGACTTGTAGGTCTCGCAGTCAAGCTCCCTTATGCCTTTGCACTCTACGGCTGGTTTCCATTCAGCCTGAGGGAACCTTTGGGCGCCTCCGTTACACTTTAGGAGGCGACCGCCCCAGTCAAACTGCCCGCCTGCCACGGTCCCGCGCCCGGATTACGGGACGCGGTTAGAACCGAACTCCAACAAGGGTGGTATTTCAACGTTGGCTCCACCGAAGCTAGCGCTCCGACTTCTCAGCCTCCCACCTATCCTACACATGCTAAAGCCCAATCCAATGACAGGGTGCAGTAAAGCTCCACGGGGTCTTTTTGCCCTATCGCGGGTAACCTGCATCTTCACAGGTACTTCAATTTCGCCGGATCCCTCGTAGAGACAGCGCCCAGATCGTTACGCCATTCGTGCGGGTCGGAACTTACCCGACAAGGAATTTCGCTACCTTAGGACCGTTATAGTTACGGCCGCCGTTTACTGGGGCTTCGATTCAGAGCTTGCACCCCTCCTCTTAACCTTCCAGCACTGGGCAGGCGTCAGCCCCTATATGTCAGCTTTCGCTTTCGCAGAGACCTGTGTTTTTGCTAAACAGTCGCCTGGGCCTTTTCACTGCGGCTTCGATCAACCACTGCAAGCAGCAGTTGCGAAGCGCCCCTTATCCCGAAGTTACGGGGCCATGTTGCCGAGTTCCTTTACGAGGGTTCTCCCGATCGCCTTGGTATACTCTACCCGCCTACCTGTGTCGGATTACGGTACGGACACCTTCGATCTCGCTAGACACTTTTCTTGCCACCATGGCTCACCCGAATCGCAGCATGCGCTGCTTTCATTCGCTGCTCGGGGTTGAATGAGAAGACGGATTTGCCTGTCCTCTCCCCCTACCGGCTTGGACGCGTATAGCCAAGAACGCGCTCGAATTACCACGATGTGTCATGCCCTTGCTCTCACCTAGGCTCAGCTAGCGGACTCGACTGACTTTCGCCAGCCAACCTCCATTTGCCTACCCCCAGGCGACACCTTGCGGTGCAAACGATCTAAGGTGGTTCCGGAATATCAACCGGATGTCCATCGCCTACGACTTTCGTCCTCGGCTTAGGCCCGACTAACCCTGAGCGGACGAGCCTTGCTCAGGAAACCTTAGGCTTACGGCGTGTGAGATTCTCACTCACATCTCGCTACTCATGCCGACATTCGCACTTCCGTCAGCTCCAGCCGTCCTCACGGTCGACCTTCTCAGCGGACAGAACGCTCCCCTACCATCCACGGAACGGCAAGCCGTTCCACAGATCCGCAGCTTCGGTACCAAGCTTGAGCCCCGCTGAATTTTCGGCGCAGATCCACTTGACCAGTGAGCTGTTACGCACTCTTTCAATGATGGCTGCTTCTGAGCCAACATCCTGGTTGTCAACGCGAATCCACATCCTTTACCACTTAGCTTGGATTTAGGGACCTTAGCTGGCGGTCCGGACTGTTTTCCTTTTGACCACGAAGCTTAGCCCTCGCAGTCTCACTCCCGAGCTCTAGAATCACGGGATTCGGAGTTTGGTTGGGTTTGGTAAGCGGGAAGCCCCCTAGCCCATCCAGTGCTCTACCCCCGTGATTGAACGCCCGAGGCTGCCCCTAGAGGCATTTCGGGGAGAACCAGCTATCTCCGAGTTCGATTGGCATTTCACCTCTATCCACAGCTCATCCCCTAGCTTTTCAACGCTAGTGAGTTCGGTCCTCCACGAGACATTACTCCCGCTTCAACCTGGCCATGGATAGGTCACTCGGTTTCGGGTCTACTGCGCGCGACTAAACGCCCTATTCAGACTCGCTTTCGCTCCGGCTCCGTCCTTCTGGGACTTAACCTCGCCACGCGCAAGTAACTCGTCGGCTCATTCTTCAAAAGGCACGCCATCAGGCTACCGGCCATGCGGCCGGCAACACCCTTTGACTGCTTGTAGGCACTCGGTTTCAGGTTCTATTTCACTCCCCTTCCGGGGTACTTTTCACCTTTCCCTCACGGTACTCGTTCACTATCGGTCGCCAAGAGTATTTAGCCTTAGACGGTGGTCCGCCTAGATTCCCACATGAGAGACCTTCCACGTGGTACTCAGGTGATCGATAACGGAGACCATATCGCTTTCGCCTACGGGGCTATCACCCTCTATGGCCTGCCTTTCCTGACAGGTTCGACTAGCGAATGGCTTTGTAACTCCGCCGGGACCTTGCAGGGTCCCGCCATCGACTCCTTCAACCCCCACTCAGAAACAGCTGCAACCTATCGCGCTGAGTGGGTTTGGGCTATTCCCGTTTCGCTCGCCACTACTCAGGGAATAATCTCTTTTCCTCCAGCTACTGAGATGTTTCAGTTCGCTGGCTTACCTCTTGCTGGCCTATATATTCAGCCAGCAGTGACTGGGCATTACCCCAGCCGGGTTTCCCCATTCGGACATCTCCGGATCAAAGTCTGCTCGCGACTCCCCGAAGCTTTTCGCAGCCTGCCACGTCCTTCATCGGCTCTTGGCGCCAAGGCATCCACCTAGTGCCCTTTGTAGCTTGACCACCACAGCAACTCACCAAGCGGTCAGCTGCCATGTGGCCCGGGATACACCTTGCACACAACTCGGCGAAATTGAAGATCATCAATCTGCCGAAACACTATCCAGTTGTTAAGGTTCGGCCTTTCGGCCTCGACAGGACCTTGCGGGTCCCGCCTCTCCAGCGGTCCGCTGGTCGGTAAGTCAATGCTCACGGATCAGAGGAACGATGGTGCTGTGGACTCAAAATGGCGACTCGATCTGTTCGAGCCGCCGTTCGCACAGCACTTGCGCTCGCTTGGGGCTTTGCGCCCCGATATTCACTTTTAGGTGCTCCTGGCCAGCGTTCTTGCCTCCACACCTTTCTAGTGTGGTGGAGACGAGGAGACTCGAACTCCTGACCCTCTCCTTGCAAAGGAGATGCTCTGCCAACTGAGCTACGTCCCCAGGCGGCAAGGAAGTGGTGGGCGATACTGGACTCGAACCAGTGACCTCTGCCTTATCAGGGCAGCGCTCTAACCAGCTGAGCTAATCGCCCGCCTGGCAGTGCCGACGCTCGTCGACGGTCGGTCGCCACGCGGTGCACCCTAACCCTTGAAGAGTGACAGGAATTCCAGCTCGAACACGAGCAGTATCGGTGCTTTGCCAGGTCGTCTATCGATCTCGCCGGCCCGGAGTCGAGCAAGCTCGACTTTAGCCGACGCTGCTCCCACCTGGCGGGAGCGCAGTATCGATCGCAGACGATCAACCTGGGAGCCGTTTAGCGCCGAGATCACACCGATGGACCTCGACTGGAACTCCCTAGAAAGGAGGTGATCCAGCCGCACCTTCCGGTACGGCTACCTTGTTACGACTTCGTCCCAATCACCGACCCCACCTTCGACGGCTGCCTCCTTGCGGTTGGCCCACCGGCTTCGGGTGTTGCCGACTTTCATGACGTGACGGGCGGTGTGTACAAGGCCCGGGAACATATTCACCGCCGTATGCTGACCGGCGGTTACTAGCAACTCCGGCTTCATGTAGGCGAGTTGCAGCCTACAATCCGAA
>Ga0209913_1001609_pt1 | contig 11856 bp, 6 predicted proteins | sample PersoiDNA2013203_FD_185805 | JGI IMG/M metagenome (GOLD analysis project Ga0209913, IMG submission 185805) | Permafrost soil microbial communities from the Arctic, to analyse light accelerated degradation of dissolved organic matter (DOM) -... | ecosystem: Environmental > Terrestrial > Soil >... | reverse complement strand
TTCGCCATGTGGTACGGCAAAGGCCCGGGTGTGGATCGTTGCGGCGATGTGCTCAAGCACATGAACCATGCCGGCACTTCCGCCAAAGGCGGCGTGTTGCTGGTGGCGGGCGACGATCACGGCGCGTATTCATCGACGTTGCCGCATCAATCCGATCACATATTCTCTGCATCGATGATTCCGATGCTGTATCCCTGCAACGTGCAGGAATATCTGGATCTCGGCTTGCACGGCTGGGCGATGTCGCGTTTTTCCGGGTGTACGGTGGGCTTCAAGGCGCTGGCCGATACGGTAGAGTCGAGTGCCTCGGTGGATGCCAATCCTTTCCGCGTCGAGATCAACTATCCGGCCGACTTCGTCATGCCCGAAGGCGGTCTCAACGCCCGTTTGTCGACCGACACGCTGGGCGTGCAGGCGCGCAAGCAAGAAGCGCTGATGCAGGATTACAAGATTTACGCCGCGCTCGCCTACGCGCGCGCGAACAAGCTCAACCGCGTGATGATCGACAGCCCCAAGGCGCGGCTGGGCATCATCGCGTCAGGCAAGTCCTATCTCGACGTGCTGGAAGCGCTGAGTGAACTCGGTATTGACGAAGACTTCGCTGCCGAGATCGGCCTGCGCCTGTTCAAGGTGTCGATGCCGTGGCCGCTGGAGCCGGAAGGCGTGCGCGAATTCGCGCAAGGTCTGGACGAGATTCTGGTGGTCGAAGAAAAACGTCAGATGGTCGAATACCAGCTCAAGGAGCAGCTCTACAACTGGCGCGATGACGTGCGTCCGCGCGTGATCGGCAAGTTCGACGAAAAGGGCGAGTGGGTGGCGCCGCGCGGCGAATGGCTGCTGACCTCCAAGGCCGACTTTTCGGTGGCGCAGATTGCACGCGTGATTGCGGCGCGCATTGCGCGTTTCCACACCAGCGACCTGATCAAGGCGCGTCTGGCCTTCCTCGACGCCAAGGATGCCGTTCTGAACAAGGCGGTCAGCACACCGCCGCGTCCTGCGTATTACTGCTCGGGTTGCCCGCACAACACCTCGACCAAGGTGCCGGAAGGCAGCTTTGCGCTGGCCGGTATCGGCTGTCACGTGATGGCGACGGCGATCTATCCGGAATTCAACAAGCTGACCACGCACATGGGCGGCGAGGGTGGCCCTTGGATCGGACAGGCGCCGTTCTCTAAGGTGCCGCACGTGTTCGCCAACCTTGGCGACGGCACGTATTTTCACTCGGGTTATCTGGCGATTCGCGCAGCGGTGGCGGCCAACGTCAACATGACCTACAAGATTCTCTACAACGATGCAGTGGCCATGACCGGCGGCCAGCCGGTTGACGGCACCACCTCGGTGCCGATGATCGCGCAGCAGATGGCGGCTGAAGGCATCAAGCACATCGCGCTGGTGAGCGAAGACATCAGCCGCTACAGTGATCGCTCCAATCTGCCGGCCCTCGTCACCATCCACGACCGCAAGGACATGGACGCGGTGCAGCGAGACATGCGCGAGCTGCCGGGCGTGACCGTGATCATCTATGACCAGACCTGCGCCGCCGAGAAACGCCGCCGCCGCAAAAAAGGCGAATATCCCGACCCGGATCAGCGTCTGTTCATCAACGAGGCCGTCTGCGAAGGTTGCGGCGACTGCGGCGTGCAATCGAACTGCACGTCGATTTTGCCGTTGGAGACCGAGTTCGGCCGCAAGCGCGCCATCGATCAATCATCGTGCAACAAGGATTATTCGTGCGTAAAAGGCTTCTGCCCGAGCTTCGTCACCGTCAGCGGCGGCAAGCTCAAGAAGTCCAAAACCGGCGTCATCAAGAAAGATTCTTCCGATGACTTCGGTGTGCTTCCAGAACCGGCGATCCCGTCCTGCGACACGCCGTTCAACATTCTCATCAACGGCATCGGCGGCACCGGCGTCATCACCATCGGTGCACTGATGGGCATGGCTGCGCATCTGGAAGGCAAGGGCGCATCGGTGCTCGACATGACCGGCATGTCGCAAAAGAACGGTTCGGTGACTTCACACGTGCGTATCGCGCGCACACCGCAAGCCATCCGCGCCCAGCGCATCGCCACCGGTGAAGCCGATCTGATCCTCGGTTGCGACATGCTGACTGCAGGCTCGCACGATGCGATTTCCAAGATGCGTCCCGGCCGCACCCGCGCCGTCGTCAACGTGCATCAGCAGCCACCGGGACAGTTCGCCAAGAATCCCGACTGGCAATTTCCATTTGAAGACGTCAAGGCGCTGATTCAGGAATCGGTTGATCAACAGGCTGATTTCATCGATGCAACACGTCTGGCAACGGCATTGATGGGCGATTCGATTGCAACCAACCTGTTCATGCTCGGCTATGCGTATCAACGCGGCGAGTTGCCGTTAAGCGAAGCCGCCTTGCTGCGCGCTATCGAAATGAACGGCGTCGCCATCGAATCCAACAAGACCAGTTTCCTGTGGGGCCGCCGCGCCGCCGTCGATCTGGCCCGTGTTGAGCGTATTGCCGTACCGGCGCAACCGGTGGTGATCCGCATGCCGGAAACACTGGACAAGCTGATCAAGCGCCGCGTGGCTTTCCTGGCCGACTATCAGGATGCGGCGTACGCAGAATCGTTCGCACGCTTCGTCGAGCAGGTGCGTGAGAAAGAAGCCGCCCTGAACCTTGGCGACAAACTCAGCATGGCGGTCGCACGCAACTTGTCCAAGCTGATGGCCTATAAGGATGAGTACGAAGTCGCGCGCCTCTACACCGACGGCCGCTTCATGGAACAACTGAAGCAGCAGTTTGAAGGCGACTTCTCGCTGAGCTTCAACCTGGCGCCGCCGATGTTTTCCAAGAAGGATGCGCAAGGCCGTCTGGTCAAGGCCAAATACGGTTCGTGGATGATGTCGGCGTTCAAGCTGCTGGCGAAATTCAAGGGCCTGCGTGGTGGCGCATTCGACGTCTTCGGTTACACCGAAGAGCGTAAAACCGAGCGTCGCCTGATCGCCGAGTATCGCGAAACGGTGACGTCGTTGCTGGATGGACTCACCGCCGACAAGCTGGCGCTGGCCGTCGAAATTGCTCAACTGCCCGAGCAGATCCGCGGTTATGGCCATGTCAAAGACAAGGCGCTCACACAGGTGCGTGGCAAGCAGGAAGAATTGCTTGGACGCTATCGTGCACCGGGCAATTTGATGCAAAAAGTCAATGTCGCGCAAGTAGCTGTGGCATGACATTCAACTTCATCCAATAAGCGCCGTCGTCCCAGCGAACGCTGGGACCCAGTGGCGTTAACGCGGTTACAGATATCGCCAAGTTTGCGGTATCTATGACGCCACTGGGTCCTGACTTCCGTCAGGACGACGCTATTATTCCTAACGTGGCAAGATAGACCGCAATTGTTGAGGGCAAGCAATGTCATCCCGGCGACATCTTCACCCACGCTTTTACGTTAGTCTTTTGCCAAACACAAAATAGACCTCAGGAGACAACATGGATTTTGAACTGAACGAAGACCAACTGGCCTTCCAGAGCAGCGCACGCGATTTCGCCGCCGGCGAGATGGCTCCCCACGCGGCGAAGTGGGATGAAGAATCGCATTTCCCGGTTGACGTCATCGCCAAGGCAGGCGAACTCGGTTTCTGCGGTTTGTACACGCCGGAAGAGGTTGGCGGCCTCGGTCTGACGCGCCTTGATGCGACCGTCGTGTTTGAAGAACTTGCGCACGCCTGTCCGTCGACGGCGGCTTTCCTGACGATCCACAATATGGTGAGCTGGATGATTGCCTCCTGGGCCACGCCGGAGGTCAAGGCGACCTGGTGCGGCGACCTGGCCGTGGGCAAGAAGATCGGTTCCTATTGCCTGACGGAACCCGGTTCCGGTTCCGACGCTGCATCGCTCAAAACCACCGCGAAGCTGGTGGATGGTCATTACATTGTCAATGGTTCCAAGGCCTTTATCTCGGGCGCGGGCGCGACTGACGTGCTGGTCGTGATGGCGCGCACCGGTGGCGAGGGCGCCAAGGGTATTTCGGCGCTTGTCTTGCCCGCCAATACGCCTGGCATCAGTTATGGCAAGAAGGAAGTCAAGATGGGCTGGAACAGCCAGCCCACGCGGACCATCAGCTTCGACAACGTCAAGGTGCCGGCCAATCACTTGCTGGGGCAGGAAGGCGAAGGCTTCAAGTTCGCCATGAAGGGACTCGACGGCGGCCGTATCAACATCGCCACCTGTTCCGTCGGTGCGGCGCAGGCAGCGCTGGATGCTGCACATGCCTACATGAAAGAGCGCAAGCAGTTCGGCCGTCCGATCGCCGACTTCCAGGCGCTGCAATTCAAGCTGGCCGATATGCAGACTGAACTGGTCGCAGCGCGCCAGATGGTGCGTCTGGCGGCGGTCAAGCTCGACTCCAAGTCACCCAACGCCACCACCTACTGCGCGATGGCAAAACGTTTCGCCACCGATCTCGGCTTCAAGATCTGCAACGAAGCGCTGCAAATTCACGGCGGCTATGGCTACATCCGAGAGTATCCGCTGGAGCGTTATTTCCGCGACGTGCGCGTGCATCAGATTCTGGAAGGCACCAATGAAATCATGCGCGTGATCATCGCGCGCCATCTGCTCAACAACGAATCCAACGAGGATATTCGATGACCAGTTATACCAATTTGCGTCTTGAAGTTGTCGGCCATACTGCCGTCGTCACGCTCGCCAATCCGCCTGCCAATACCTGGACGCGCGAAGGCCTGATCGATATCAAGCGCCTCGTCACCGATCTCAACAACGATCGCAATATCTACAGCATGGTGGTGACCGGCGAAGGCGAGAAATTCTTTTCCGCCGGCGCCGACCTGAAACTGTTCGCAGATGGCGACAAGGCGCTCGCGCGTGAGATGGCGCGCCGTTTCGGCGAAGCATTCGAGACGTTGAGCCAGTTCCGCGGCGTATCGATTGCCGCCATCAACGGTTATGCCATGGGCGGCGGTCTGGAGTGCGCACTGGCTTGCGACATTCGTATCGCCGAGGCGCAAGCACAGATGGCTTTGCCGGAGGCCTCAGTCGGTTTGCTGCCTTGTGCTGGCGGCACGCAGTTGCTGCCATGGCTGGTTGGCGAAGGCTGGGCCAAGCGCATGATCCTGTGCGGCGAGCGCGTCAACGCCGAGACGGCATTGCGCATCGGCCTGGTGGAAGAAGTCGTGCCGCAAGGCCAGGCAAAACAACGCGCGCTGGAGCTGGCAAAGCAAGTCGACAAGCAAAGTCCATCCAGCGTCACGGCCAGCAAGAAGCTGATCCAGGGCGCGCGCCAGAATCCGTTGGCAACGACCTTGCCTGTCGAGCGCGAACTGTTCATTGACCTGTTCGATACGCAGGATCAGAAAGAGGGCGTCAATGCCTTCCTGCAGAAACGTACAGCGGAATGGAAGAATGCCTGAGTTCTGACAGTACACCGCCAGATCAAGGAGTGGGCAAGAAGCAAAGCCGGAAGCGAAAACTTCCGGCTTTTTTCTTGCCATCGCAGTTTATTGGCGACGTTTCATTGCTTGTTAAAAAATCAAGCCGGGGAACTGTCGTACCTCAATGGCAATCATCTTGTTTGTTACGCATATGCATAAAACAGGAGTTGCCAATGGAGTTGCCATTTCTTAACGGCGTGGAGCCGGGCCCTTTGCAGTCTGGACTGATCGTCGCTGCCGCCGCCGTGGTGGCGGTGGTGATCGCCGTCATCCTGCATCGCATCGGCATTGTGCTGGTGCGCAAACTGGTGCGCAATCGCCCGTACACCACCAACGTTACGCGCATTGCGTTTCGTGCCAGCCAGGTGTGCGTCGCCTTGTTCGCCATCCGAGTGGTGCTGACGGCTGCGCCGGACGACACGCCGGGTCTGCGGTCCTTGTCTTATTTGTGCACGGTGGCCCTGATACTCGCGCTGACCTGGTTCGTGATGAGATGCATCGTGTCGGTCAGCGCCACGGTGATCCAGCTCAATCCCTACGATGTCGCCGACAACCTCAAGGCGCGCCGCATTCTGACGCAGACACGGGTGTTGACGCGCAGCGCGTATTTCATCGTCGGTTTGCTGGGGTTCTCGTTTGTGCTGCTGACCTTGCCGGGCGCACGCCAGTTCGGCGCAAGTTTGCTGGCCTCGGCAGGTGTGGCCGGCTTGGTCGCCGGTATTGCGGCGCGGCCGGTACTCGGAAATTTCATTGCCGGTCTGCAGATCGCTTTCTCGCAGCCGATACGCCTCGACGATGTGCTGATCGTCAATGGTGAATGGGGCCGGGTGGAAGAAATCACCGGTACCTTTGTCGTCGTGCGCATCTGGGATGAGCGGCGCATGATCGTGCCGCTGCAGTGGTTCATTGAAAACCCGTTTGAAAACTGGACGCATACCTCGTCGACCATCCTCGGCACGGTTTTTCTGTGGCTGGATTTTTGCCTGCCGGTGGAAAAGCTGCGTGCCGAATTTGAACGTGTCTGCAAGCAGGCGCCGCAATGGGATGGCCGGGTCTGTGTCTTGCAGGTCACCGATGTCAGCGATCGCGCGATGCAGATCCGCATGCTGGTCAGCGCGCAAAACTCGGGCAATGCTTTCGATTTGCGTTGCGCCATTCGCGAATCGATGATTGCCTTCATCGCCAGGGATTATCCGGAAGCTTTGCCGCGATTGCGTTCTGCCATTGATCCGGTGGAGATCGGCGCATCGTCTGATCAAGGCCGAAATCTTGCCGATCGCCCCGATGAAATCATTGACGGCTCGCCGCGTCAGGCGTGATGGATCACTCGGGTGGTGTCTCACGTCCGGCGGATACTTTGACCTTGTCCACGTCTTCCGATGCGATCACTAAGGTGTAGGTCCCGACGGGGAGATGGAATTTCAAGGCCTTGTGAATCCCGGCGCAGCGCAGGCCGTGATTGAAGGTGGCCGGTTCCAGCGCTTGCTTGCCATTCGTGTCGTCGATGACATCCATCCATGCCGGTGCGTCGGCGGCGACCCAGTAGTCGCCTTCGGTCTCGATACGCCAGCTATAGCGGTTGGTAAAGCGCATCGTTTTCTTCGACTTGACCGCCAGCTTGCCGTATTTGGTCTCGGCTTCATCCAATGGCAGCAGCATCAGCGTCACGGGTACGAAACCGTCGGTGAATGCCGCGGTGGTTTCGGTGCGTGCATTGTTCCACTGCGCCTGCATGGCGCCGATGACCGGATTGGCGGTGACGCAGGCTTCTTGCGCATAGGCGAAGGAAGCCAGCAGTGACAGCGCGAATAATAAGCTCAGTGACAAGCGGAGAATCAGCGTTTTCATCATGGCGACAAATGGAGGCCGCAACAGGGAGTAGAGGCGAACAATATAAGTCGCTGGTTTGCAGGATGCAATATCGTTTTATCTTACACGCAACAACGTGCGTACCTCTTTCAACGCCGCAGGAGTGCGCCGCCTCAGGTGAATCCGCCGCGAATCCCCTATACTTTGCGACTTCGTAAAATAATGCAAAGAACCTCCGCGCTCACAGTCCCATCTTGGGATAGGGCGCAAAGAAAGCCGTAAAGCAATGCAGCAACCGTCACCTGATCAATCCAGCCTATCCAGCCAGCAGCAGGGCTTTGTCCTGACCCGGCATTGGCGTGACACGCCTGCCGGGACTGAGGTCGAGTTCTGGCTGGCGACGGACGAGGGGCCGCGACTGGTGCGATTGCCGATGCAAAAGTCGGTGGCGTTTATCCCGGCAGAGCAACGCGAGCAGGCCGAGAAGGTATTGCGCAATGAGCGCAATTACGAATTGCGCCCACTGGAACTGACCGACTTCCAGCGCCGTCCGGTGCTGGGATTGTATTGCCAGCAACACCGGCAACTGATGAAGATCGACAAGCTGCTCAAGGAATACGGCATCAGCGTCTACGAAGCCGACATCCGCCCGCCGGAACGCTATCTGATGGAGCGCTTCATCACGGCGCCGGTGCAGTTCAGCGGAGAGCAGAGCGAAAAAGCGGGCAGCGCCAAAGCGCCTTTAATGAATGTCCAGCTTAAACCAGCACCTGATTACCGTCCGCACCTGAAACTGGCGTCGCTGGATATCGAGACAACCATGCACGGCGATCTCTATTCGATCGCACTGGAAGGCTGCGGACAACGGCAGGTCTACATGCTCGGCCCGCCGAACGGCGACGCGTCCGGCATCGACTTCGACATGGAGTATTGCGACAGCCGCCAGCTGATGCTGGCAAAACTCAATCAATGGATGGCGCGACACGATCCCGACGTCATCATCGGTTGGAACGTGGTGCAGTTTGATCTGCGCGTATTGCAGGAGCATGCCGAGCGCTTCAAGACGCCGTTGCGCTTCGGCCGCGACGGCAGCGAGCTGGAGTGGCGTGAACACGGTTACAACGAGAATCACTATTTTGCGTCAGCGGCAGGCCGCCTGATCATCGACGGCATCGAATCATTACGCGCGGCGACCTGGAATTTTCCCTCCTTCAGTCTGGAATCGGTTGCGCAGACGTTGCTGGGCGAGGGCAAAGCGATCGATAACGCCTATCAGCGCATGGACGAAATCGACCGGCGCTTTGCCGAAGACAAGCCGGCACTGGCCATCTACAACCTCAAGGATTGTGAGCTGGTGACGCGGATTTTCGCCAAGACGCAATTGCTGGATTTCATGCTGGAACGCGCTTCGGTGACCGGCTTGCCCGCGGATCGCACCGGTGGTTCGGTGGCGGCGTTCAGTCATCTGTATATGCCGCACATGCATCGCCAGGGCTTTGTCGCGCCCAATCTCGGCGATACGCCGCCGGAGTCAAGTCCGGGCGGCTTCGTCATGGATTCGCAGGCGGGCCTCTACGATTCGGTGCTGGTGCTGGATTACAAAAGCCTGTATCCGTCCATCATTCGTACCTTTCTGATTGATCCGGTGGGTCTGATCGAGGGGCTGGCGCATCCGGATGACGCCGATTCGATACCGGGATTTCGCGGCGCGCGCTTCTCGCGCACCAAGCACAGCTTGCCGGCCATCATCGCAAAGATCTGGCAGGGGCGTGAAGCCGCCAAGCGTCAGCAAAACAAGCCCCTGTCGCAGGCTTTGAAAATCATCATGAACTCCCTGTATGGCGTGCTCGGCGCGACCATCTGCCGCTTCTTTGACGCGCGATTGGCGTCGTCGATCACCATGCGTGGGCACGAGATCATGCATCGCACCCGTGAGCTGATCGAGGCGCAGGGTTATCAGGTGATTTACGGTGATACCGACTCTACCTTTGTCTGGCTGAAATCGGCGCATGGCGAGCAGGAAGCTGATGCCATCGGCAATGCGCTGGTTCAGCACGTCAACAACTGGTGGCGTGCCCATCTGCAGGAGCAATACGGACTGGATAGTGCACTGGAGCTGCAATACGAAACACATTACCGCCGCTTCCTCATGCCCAACGTGCGCGGTACTGACTTCGGCAGCAAGAAGCGTTACGCTGGCATGATCGTCAAGCCCGACGGCAGCGAGGAAATGGTCTATAAGGACTGGAAACCGTACGCACCGACTGGACGCCGTTGGCGCAGCAGTTCCAGCAAGAACTGTATCGGCGCATCTTCCGGCGTGAGCCTTACCAGGCCTACGTGCGCGACTACGTGGCCAGCACGCTGCGCGGTGAACGCGACGATGCGCTGGTCTACCGCAAGCGTCTGCGCCGTCCGCTGGATGCCTACGAGCGCAATGTGCCGCCACACGTGCGCGCGGCGCGTATGGCGGACGAATTGAACCGTGAGCAGGGACGTCCGCTGCAATATCAGAACCGTGGCTGGATCAGCTATCTCATGACCACAACAGGCCCGGAACCATTGGAGATGCCTGAGACGCGGCGTTCAGCGATCGATTACGACCACTATGTCACGCGCCAGTTGCAGCCGGTGGCGGACGCCATCCTGCCTTTTTTGCAGGATGACTTTGCGGCACTGATTACCGGGCAAAAGGAGTTGTTCTGATCGGTCGAGGATGCGAATTCAATGCATTGAGCAAGATCTGTCAGGTCGCCGTGATCGTATTTCGATAGTCTTTGGATGCCAGGTTCCAGGGAAAACAGATGAATTGCCATATGAACGATGATGCAGGCGACAACTTGAACGGAGAAAAGCCCGGACGCGAAGACAGCCGAGTCAGTAGCCGCTTCTACAGTCGATTCCGCAGGGTTCTTGACCATATCGACAATCACCTCGATGGTGATTTGTCGGTGGAGCGGCTGAGCGGCGTGGCGGCATTTTCGAAGTATCACTTTCATCGGCAGTTCACCGGCTTGTTCGGCGTCAACGTGTATCGCTACGTGCAGTTGAGGCGTATGCGGCGCGCATCGTATCAATTGGCGTTTCGGAATGATCAGATCATCGACATCGCATTGGCCAATGGCTACGAAACACCCGAATCGTTTTCCCGTGCATTCAAGAAGGAGGGCGGTCAGTCACCGTCCGGTTTTCGTGAACAGCCGCAGTGGGATCCCTGGCATGCCATCTATCAATCATTGAAAGAACTAAGGATCCTCACCATGCAAAATACGTATAGCATTGAAGACGTCAAGATTGTCGATTTCAACGATACGCGGGTTGCCGCATTCGAGCATCGCGGAGACCCACGCGGTATCGGCGACTCGGTGCGTCGCTTCATCGATTGGCGCAAGCAACACCACCTGCCGCCTTCTGTCAGTGCAACCTTCAACATCCTCTATGACAATCCTGCCGAGGTCGCGCCGCAAGATTTTCGTCTCGATATTTGTGCTGCCACCGCGCAAGCGATTGAGGCGAATGCCGCAGGCATCGTCGAAAAGACAATTCCCGCCGGTCGCTGTGCGGTGCTGCGGGTTACCGGGCCGGAAGAAATGCTGGAGCAGGCAGCGCGCTATCTGTACCTGGAGTGGTTGCCGCAGAGCGGCGAAGCGTTGCGCGACTTTCCGTTGTTTGCGCAGCGTATCAGGTTCTTTCCGGATGTCCCGGAAGGCGAGGCCGTACTTGATCTGTTTTTACCGATTTGCTGAAGTAAAAAGAGGCCGCATTGAAGTTAATGTGGTCACTTTGCTATTGAAAACTTAGTTCCTCCTGACGGTGTCATACTTTGCAACGACATCCTGAATGGCTAAACGATGAAGGTAGAGATATGAGTCTGTCCGGCAAGATACTAATGGTGGTTGGCGTGCTGATCCTGGCCGGCGGTAGTCTGGTGGCCTGCTCGCCACTGAAGGTGCTCAATGCGGTGACGCCGGACGCTGCTTATCTGAAGACCGCAGATATTCCTTATGGCACAAATCCGCGCCAGCAACTGGATATCTATGTTCCTCGCGAGCCGGAGGCCGGGAAAGCGCTGCCTGTCGTGGTGTTTTTCTACGGCGGCAGTTGGAATGACGGCAGCCGCAAGGATTACGGCTTCGTCGGCGAGGCGCTGAGTTCGCGCGGATTTATCGTGGTGGTGGCGGACTACCGTGTTTATCCGGAGGTGAAGTATCCGGAGTTTCTTAAAGACAGCGCGCAGGCTGTCGCATGGACGCTTCGGCACGCCGGAAAATACGGCGGCGACCTGAAGCGCATCTTCGTCATGGGCCATAGTGCCGGGGCATATAACGCGGCCATGGTCGCCCTGGATGCGCGCTGGTTGAAAGAAGCGGGCGCCTCGCCGCAGCAATTGCGCGGCTGGATTGGTCTCGCCGGGCCTTACGATTTTCTGCCGATTGAAAATGCGGATGTCAAACCCGTATTCTGGTTTCCCGATTCACCGCTGGATTCGCAGCCGGTGCGGCATGTCGGCGATGACAGTCCGGCTGCCTTGCTGATTGCTTCGCACAAGGACAAGATCGTCAATGCCGTGCGCAATACCGGTGGCATGGCGCAGCTGTTGCGTGATCATCGCGTGCCTGT
>Ga0209913_1001608_pt1 | contig 11859 bp, 11 predicted proteins | sample PersoiDNA2013203_FD_185805 | JGI IMG/M metagenome (GOLD analysis project Ga0209913, IMG submission 185805) | Permafrost soil microbial communities from the Arctic, to analyse light accelerated degradation of dissolved organic matter (DOM) -... | ecosystem: Environmental > Terrestrial > Soil >... | reverse complement strand
CTTTGCTTACTTATCTTTGGGCGAGACCAAAGAAAGTGAGCGGCTGCCGGGCCGCCCCCGGCTAGGTTGTCCGAAGAGAACAAAGACTCAACTACACACTGAGGTACCCGGCAAGGTCGTCCGAAGAAAACAAAGATTCAACGACGCACTGAGGTGAGCGGCTGCCGAGCCGCCCCCGGCTAGCACGTCCGAAGAAAACCCAGCATCAGCAACCAAGAAACCAAGAAACCAAGCAAGCATTTTCTTAACTGAACAGCATTAACGCACTGGTAGTTTTTTATGAGCGCCCCGTTTGTGGGCAGCACGCACATCTTGTATTGCACACTGATATACAAGATGCACCATTCAAGTGATTGCCATTCGCGCCGCCATGCAGCGCCACCCAACCGCAGCCAGCTTGCGTTAGCGGCCGACAACCCACCTCAATGCCGGGCTGACGCACAGGCTAAGCCCTAGCGCTAGACAAGCAAGTCAGCGACTTTCTGTACGTCAATCTTGTATATCAGACTGGCATACATATTGCTGTATCCGAGATATGAGCACCGACGCCATCAAATCATCGATCCAGATCGCCAGCCGCATCATGGAAGCCATTCTTGCCAAGCAATTGGCACCTGGCACGCGCCTGGGCGAGCAACAACTATCCGAGTTGTTCGGCGTCAGCCGCACGCTGGTACGCGAAGCGCTGACACGACTGGTCACACGCGGCATCGTCACGGTTAGTGCGCGGCGTGGCTGGTTCGTGATCGAGCCGACGCCCAGTGACGCGCGCGAAGCGTTTGAAGCCCGCCGCGTGATCGAGCTTGGTTTGCTGCGTCATGCACGCCCGATTACCAATAGTGCCATTGCCCAGTTGCGCGACCACATCGCGCGCGAGCAGGCCGCCATCGAAGGTGACGACATCGGCGCGCGCAGTTATCTGCTCGGCGATTTTCACGTCTGCCTGTGCGAATGCCTGGGCAATACGCTCTTGTCGGATACCTTGCGCGACCTGACCGCACGCACCACCTTGACCGCGATGCTGCACCAGTCGTCGGAGCAGGCAGAAGACTCCTGCGCTGAACACGTGCATATCGTCGCGGCGCTGGAGCGCGGCGATCTGGCGGCGGCCGAACAATTGATGCACGACCATTTGCAACACGTTGAAGCCGGCCTCAACAAGGCTGGTTTCAACGACCCGCTGGCGCCGCTGCGGCTGGCTCTGGCACCGGTATCGGCGGTTGCGAACGTTTTTGTCGCGCCCGCAAGATCCAAACAAGCAGTATCCCGTGTGGTTAAAAAATAGCTGTAACGGTCACTCCTCTTACTTCATCTCTACCTGGAGAATCATGATGAAACTGTCGAAACTTTTGCTTGGTCTGATGACCGGCGCCCTGCTGATTTCCGCTTCCGTCGCGCGTGCCGATACCCTGGACGATATCCACAAAAATGGCGTGCTACGCGTCGCCGTGCCACAGGATTTCCCGCCCTTCGGCTCTGTCACTGCCGATCTCAAGCCACAAGGCCTGGACATCGACGTCGCCACGCTGATCGCCAAGAAACTCGGCGTCAAGGTTGAACTGATCCCGGTTAGCAGCGCAAATCGCGTGCCTTATCTGCAAACAAAAAAAGTCGATCTGGTCATTTCCAGCATGGGCAAGAATGCCGAACGTGAAAAAGTCATCGACTTCACCACCGCTTACGCACCATTCTTCAATGGAGTGTTCGGTCCTGCCGATCAAAAAGTCAGCGCACCGGCCGATCTGGCTGGCAAGACCATCGGCGTCACCCGTGGTTCGGTGGAAGATCTGGAATTGAGCAAGATCGCCCCAAGCAGCGCCACCATCAAGCGCTATGAAGACAACAACGGCACCATCAGTTCGTTCCTCTCGAATCAGGTGCAACTGGTGGCCACCGGCAATGTAATCGCCGCCGCTATCATTGCCAAGAACCCGCCGAAAAAGCCGGAAACCAAGTTCCTGATCAAGGATTCGCCATGCTTCATCGGCCTCAACAAGGACGAGAAGAAGTTGCAGGACAAGGTCAACGCCATCCTGGCTGAGATCAAGAAAGACGGCGAACTGAGCGCCCTGACCGTGAAGTGGCTGGGTCTGCCGCTGCCGGCAAACCTGTAATTGCCGCACCACGCCACAGGCAGCCAGCGGCACTGGGCTGCTGGTGGCGTGAAAATTGCATCTGAAGTGATTCACAACGCCAACCACCATTTCCAGAAAATGCAAAACCATGGCCTATCACTTTGATTTTCTCGCGACCTTCGATTACACCGATGTGCTGGTCAAGGGGGTCTTGACCACCATTGAGCTCATTGCCATCGGTGGCGTCATCGGCATCGCTGTCGGCATCTTTGGCGCCTGGGCCCGCACGCAAGGCCCCAACTGGCTCAAGCCGATTGTCAGCGGCTACGTCGAGCTGATCCGCAATACCCCGTTCCTGATACAACTATTCTTCATCTTCTTCGGCCTGCCCAGTATCGGCGTGCAGATTACCGAAATGCAGGCCGCCATATTGACTATGGTGATCAATCTGGGCGCCTACAGCACCGAAATCATCCGCGCCGGCGTCAATGCCATCGCACGCGGCCAGATGGAAGCCGCACTTAGTCTGTCGATGTCGCGTCGCCAGGCGTTCTGCCACATCATCTTGCGTCCGGCCCTGCAGAAAATCTGGCCGGCGCTATCCAGCCAGATCGTTATCGTCATGCTCGGCTCGGCGGTGTGCTCGCAGATCGCAGTGGAAGAATTATCATTTGCCGCCAACTTCATCCAGGGCCGCAATTTCCGTGCATTCGAAGCCTATCTGATTGCCACTGCCATCTATCTGGTCATGGCCATTCTGCTGCGGCAACTGCTACGCCTGATCGGTGACAAGTTCATCTTTGCGCGGAGGGCAGCATGATTTCATTTTCGCTGTGGGACATCGTGCGTAATCTGCTGCTGGCAGGACGCTGGACTGTGTTGTTGTCGCTGTCGACTTTCGTACTCGGCGGCGTGGTCGGCATGCTGATCCTGTTTGCACGGATGTCCAAACGCAATTTCATGCGCCAAGGCGCCAAGCTGTATATCGAAGTATTTCAGGGCACGCCCTTGCTGATGCAATTGTTCCTGATCTTCTTCGGGTTAGCCTTGTTCGGACTGGAAGTGCCAGCCTGGCTGGCTGCCGCTATCGCACTGACCTTGTGGAGCGCCTCATTCCTGGCGGAAATCTGGCGCGGCTGCGTCGATGCGATTCCGCGCGGGCAATGGGAAGCTTCATCGGTGCTGGCCATGGGCCATTTTCAGCAGATGCGTCACATCATCCTGCCGCAAGCACTGCGCATCGCCATCCCACCAACGGTCGGCTTTGGCGTACAGGTCATCAAGGGAACTGCGGTGACATCGATCATCGGCTTTGTGGAACTATCCAAGGCTGGTACCGTGATCACCAACGCCACCTTCATGCCATTTACCGTGTTCGCCATTGTTGGACTCTTTTACTTCGCTCTGTGCTGGCCGCTGTCCAAGTACAGCCAATTTTTGGAAAGGAAATTCAATGCCGCTCATCGCCATTGAGGATGTCAAAAAAAGCTACGGTGACAACGAAGTGCTCAAGGGCATTCGTCTCTCCGTCGATGCCGGGGAAGTCATCGCCATCATCGGCAAGAGCGGCTCTGGAAAAAGTACCTTGCTGCGCTGTATAAATGGCCTGGAAACCATCAATGAAGGCTCCATCAGTGTCGCAGGCGCTTATCTCGGCACGAGTGAACTGGAGCTCAAAACGCTGCGCCTGAAGGTCGGCATGATTTTCCAGCAGTTCAATCTCTTCCCGCATCTGAGCGTGGGTCGCAATGTCATGATTTCGCCGATGATCGTCAAAGGCGTGTCGGAAGAAGAGGCACGCGCCTTGGCCAAGAAGAATCTGGAACGCGTCGGCCTCGCGGAGAAATTCGACAGTTTTCCCGACCAGTTATCGGGCGGTCAGCAGCAACGTGTCGCCATCGCGCGTGCACTCAGCATGCAACCGCAAGCACTGCTGTGCGATGAAATTACCTCGGCACTCGATCCGGAACTGGTCAACGAAGTGCTAGCCGTGGTGCGCAGCCTGGCCGAAGACGGCATGACGCTGTTGATGGTCACACATGAAATGCGTTTCGCCCGCGAAGTCTGCGACCGCGTGGTCTTCATGCATCAAGGCAAGGTCCATGAAATCGGCCCGCCAGAAGAATTGTTCACCCATCCGAAGACCCCGGAGTTGCAGCAATTCATCGGCATGACGCACTAACGACTGCACGGACGGCAATGCAGACGTAAAAAAGCCTGGCGCATATTCTGCGTCAGGCTTTTGTCATCTTGCGGTCAGCTTTTTGAATCGTTAGCGGGCGATCTCGCAGACCTTTTCATTATTCTCAATGAACTGCACCGGACCGGTGGTGTAACGATCCTTGGGGATTTCCACCAACAGGAAATCCTTGACGGTATAAGTGGCAGCGGACATCGGCTTGTTGAAGGTATAGGCTAGCTTGAGCATGCCGTTCTTCATGGTGACCTTGTCTGCCATGAATACCCGACCACGTTCAGTACTGTCAGGCGCCTGGATCACGCGCGTGGCCAGCAGCAACTGGCGGGTGTCGAAATATTCGGCCGACGGCGCCAGCGCACTTTGCGCACGAGGAACATGGCCCATGACCACCGCTGGCTGGAACCAATAGCTCCATTCACTTTGCGAACGAATCAGCGCGCACAGTACTGGCTGTTCCTTTTCATTCCAACTCTTTACGAAGGTTTGATAGGCACCGCTGGGGATGGTCGAAAATGGCACCACCGAGCTGTCTTCCTTCGCCTTCCAAAACATCAGCGAACAGCCTGAGAGAATCGTGCCGGCCCCCGCCAGCAGGCTACATGTCACCGTCGTCGCAATTATCTTTTTCATCGCAGATCTCATTATTGGAAAAACATTAGAGCATGCATTGATGACACGACGATGGATTCCAAGAAATCTTTACATTGTTGCCTATCCCACATGCATTTCCCCTTTTCCGTCATCTTGCCACAAGCCCTGCTATCTTATCGAACTTAGTCAGCACGGATCTGGTTTAGTTTTTGCATTAAACATGTTTTCAGGTATTTTCTCGCATTTCTGAGAAAATACGCCCTTGTTTTAGTCCATAAAGGCCAGCCATGAGTTCCTCCGCCGCCACCTCGGTGTCACCTCCCTTATCTTCCACCATGCAGGCCTTCATTGCTGCCATGCCCAAGACCGAGCTGCATTTGCACATCGAAGGCACACTCGAGCCGGAACTGCTGTTTGCGCTGGCCCAACGCAATCAAGTCGCACTGCCTTATAGCTCTGTGGAAGCTTTGCGCGCCGCCTATGCATTCAGCGACCTGCAATCGTTTCTCGACCTCTACTATGCCGGCGCCAACGTTTTACGCACTGAGCAGGATTTCTTTGACATGACGGCGGCCTACATCGAACGCGCCCGCGCTGACAATGTGCGCCATGCCGAGATTTTTTTCGACCCGCAAACCCATACCGAACGCGGCATTGACATTGGCATCGTGTTCGCCGGCATCGCCCGCGCCTTGCGCGCGGCACGCGAGCAACACGGTTTCTCAAGCGCCATGATCATGTCTTTCCTGCGCCATCTGTCGGAAGAAGAGGCCTTTGCGACGCTGGAAGCCGCATTGCCCCTGCGCAGCCACTATGCCGATCTGTGGCATGGCATCGGCCTCGACTCAGCCGAGCGCGGCAATCCGCCTGAGAAATTCGAACGTGTCTTCGCCCGCTGCAAGGAGCTTGGCTTCCATTTGGTCGCCCACGCCGGTGAAGAAGGCCCGCCAGCGTACATTTTGGGCGCACTCGATGTGCTCAAGGTGGAACGCATCGATCACGGCGTACGCAGTGAAGAAGACCCGCAACTGATGCAACGGCTGATACAGCAACAGATGCCGCTGACGGTGTGCCCATTATCGAATCTCAAATTATGCGTGGTCGACGAGATGGCGCAGCACAATCTGGCGCGCTTGCTGCGTGCCGGCCTGGCGGTGACCGTCAATTCTGACGATCCGGCCTATTTCGGCGGCTATATGAACGATAATTATCTGGCCGTGGCCGGCGCACTGGCGCTGACCCGCGACGAATTGCTGCAACTGGCGCGCAATGGCATCAATGCCAGCTTCCTGCCTGCGGATGACAAGACCCGCCTGAGCAACGAACTCGAACAGTTCGCCGCCACCCAGTAAACCGCTGCGGCCTAAAACAATGCGGCCCTGATCGTCGGATCAGGGCCGCATTGTTTATTGGCTTGCCGGTTTAGTTCAACAGCTCACCCAAGGCCAGCGTCACCACTTTGGTGGCCTTGAGCAAATCGTCCAGACGCAGATTTTCATCTGAATTGTGACCGCGCGCTTCCATCAAGGTACGCGGACCTGCTCCATACAAAATCGTTGGAATGCCACGCTTGGTGTAATGACGCGCATCGGTATATAGCGGCACGCCATGGGCCTTGACCGGTTCGCCCAGTACCGCTTCCGCATTGCGGCGGAAGGCATCAATCAGTTTTTCCACCCCTGGCAACTCAGCCAACGGTTCTGCCAGCAAAATCCGCTGCACACTGACCTCAATACCAGGAAATGCCGATGCAGCACCGTTGATGATCTGGCGCAATTCACCTTCTGCATCAAAGCCAGCCTCTTCCGGAATCATGCGCCGATCAAGGCGGAAGGTCGCCAAATCAGGCACCACATTGGTGTTGATACCGCCCTTGATCAAACCGACATTGAGCGTTGCGTGATCGATACCATCCACCTTGGACTTCTTCTGCGCCAATACGCCGCGATAGGCGTACAAGGCTTGCAGAATGCCGCTGGCAGCTTCGATCGCATCGACCCCCGTGTGCGGCATGGCGGCATGCGCCTGCTTGCCCTTGACCGTGACTTCCAGATGCAAACAACCGTTGTGCGCCGAGGTGATGCCGTAGGCGAAGCCGGCTGACAAGGCATAGTCGGGCTTGCTCAAGCCTTGATCGAGTATCCATTTGGGGCCAATATCGCCGCCAGCCTCTTCATCGTAAGTGAATTGCAATTCGATCGTGCCGTTCAGCGGCAGGCCTTGCTTCTCAGCGGCGATCAAGGCCAGCAGTGCCCAGGTGTAGGTCGCAAAGTCGGATTTGGAAACCGCGACACCACGGCCGTACATGACCGGACCATGTTCGGCATCCTCAACGATTTCGCCGCCGTAGGGGTCCTTGCTCCAGCCCTGGCCAGGTGGCACCACGTCACCATGCGCATTCATCGCAATCGTCGGGCCGCCGCTGCCGAAGCGCTTGCGCACGATCAGATTGGTCGCCGACAGCATGCCATAGGCCTTTACCAGCTCGGCCGGCACCACATGCACCTCCACCTCAAAACCCAATTGCGTCAACAAGGCACGCGCGCGTTCGCCGTGCGCAGCGCAATCGCCGGAGGGATTATCGGATGGCACACGTACCAGTTCTTGCAGGAAACGTATTTGCGCCGGATGCTCGGCGTCCAGAAAGGATGTGACCAGTTGAGAAAACGCAACGCGCGAACCGCTAGAAGACGACATAAGATAACCCGTAAAAATAAGCTTGAAAAAACAATCCGGCAACCGGCTGGAAAATATACAGCAACAAGCGCGCCCGGCATACCTCCAAACGCCATCGGCAGCGCTGGCAACAATATCGGTACAGCAAACCGCAACTTTGTCTACGCCTGACAGTCCATTGTGCGCCCATGACCAAGTACGCTTCTTGCATGGCAAAGCCATGTTCACACTCGCGGCGCTATGACTGATGCTACAAACTCTCCTTATTGTCGACAATTTATTGCAGCCAGGCATACCAACGTGCTTGCCGCCGCGAGCGCTTGATGGCGCCCCCTGCGGACTGCCTCACACAGGCGAGAGCACCTTGATGACACGCTGCAAAGTGGCGCATGCGGCGTCATTTTTGGTGCAAAATCTCACCAAATTGTCGCATATCGTTTTTGCTATTGTCGACAATATTTGCGCTCGGTATGACTCGTGCTCACTGTTTTTGCGAACCAACAACTTACTGTCATCCTCCACTTGCGCGCCATGACCAAAACCACCAAGACCTCCCGCATTTCCACGGCCTCGCCGGTAGCTGTCCGCGACCAATCACCAGCCGTCGAGGAACGTATCTATCAAGATATTTACGACGCCATCATGGAACACCGGCTGCCGCCGCGTACCAAGCTCACTGAGCAGGTCCTGTGTCAAATTTACGATACTGCCCGCCACACCGTGCGCAAAGTCTTGTCGCGCCTGGCCACGGAAGGCCTGGTTGACCTCGAGGCCAATCGCGGCGCCTTCATTGCCAGCCCCTCGCATGCCGAGGTGAAAGACATGTTCGAGCTGCGCAACATCATCGAATATGCGGTGCTCGACAAGGTCGGCCGTGAAGCCAGCACGCGCCAGATCGCCGGGCTGCGCAGGATGGTTGAAGAAGAGCGGCAATCTTATCTGACCGGCGATCGGCCGCGCTGGATCCGGCTTTCGGCGCAGTTCCATCTGGCACTGGCGGACCTGACCGGCAACACGCTGCTGGTTGATACCTTACGCAAACTGGTCTCGCGCACCACACTAATGATCGCCAAAACCGAAGCGCCGGGGCACAATGCCTGTTCGTTCGACGAACACGATACGGTATTGGCCGCGCTGGAAAGCGGCGACATTACCTTGGCACAACAGCACATGGCACACCATTTGCACTTGTGCGAAGATCGCGTCCGTCCGGACGACACCGATCACTTCGATTTACGTTCGGTGTTAGGGAAGGGATAAGCAGCGCGCCAGCTGATTCAACAAACAGAAAAAAACATGCAACAAGCAAACCAATACCCGCGTGACCTGATCGGCTACGGCCGCAATGTGCCACATGCCAATTGGCCGGAACGAGCCCAAATTGCCATCCAGTTCGTCCTCAACTATGAGGAAGGCGGCGAAAATTCGGTGCTGCACGGCGACCCGGCGTCGGAGCAATTCCTCTCCGAGATCATCGGTGCGGCGGCTTATCCGGCGCGCCATCTGTCGATGGAATCGATCTACGAATACGGCTCGCGCGCCGGCGTCTGGCGCATTCTGCGCGAGTTTGAAAACCGCCAACTACCGCTGACCGTGTTCGGCGTTGCCATGGCATTGCAGCGCAATCCTGACGTCACCCAGGCGTTTATGGAGCTGGGCCACGAAATCGCCTGCCACGGCTTGCGCTGGATTCATTATCAAAATGTCGACATCGACACCGAACGCGCCCACATGCAGGCGGCGGTGCAGATTTTTCGCGAACTGACCGGCGTGGCGCCGCAGGGCTGGTACACCGGACGCGACTCGCCGAATACACGGCAATTGGTGGTTGAGCACGGCGGCTTCACTTACGATTCCGATTACTACGGCGACGATCTGCCATTCTGGACCAAGGTAGCCTTAGCCGATGGCAGCGAGCAGCCGCATCTGATCGTGCCATACACACTCGACAGCAATGACATGCGCTTTGCTTCGCCACAAGGCTTCAATACCGGCGAGCAATTCTTCCAGTACCTCAAGGACAGCTTCGATGTGCTGTATCAGGAAGGCGAAGAGGCGCCCAAGATGCTGTCGATCGGCATGCATTGCCGCCTGCTCGGCCGACCCGGCCGCTTCATCGCCTTGCAGCGCTTCCTCGACTATATCCAATCGCATGAACGGGTCTGGATCTGCCGCCGCCTCGACATCGCCGAGCACTGGCGCCAGCAACATCCGTATCAAGCACGGCCCTGAACACAGCGGCAAGCTTGAGCAGGACATGAAAAAAGGCTGAGTCGACTCAGCCTTTTTTGCTTTTCATCCTGCGTCGCCTTGTTTATTCGCCCTTGGCACCTTGCACAAACCATTTTCCCAGCAATCCCCGCTCGTCGTCAGTGATGTTAGTCATATTGCCCAAGGGCATGGCCTTTTGCACGACTGCTTGCTGATAGATCAATTGAGCATGCTGCAAAATGCCCTCCTTGCTGTCGAGCAAAATGCCCTTGCCCGGCTCCGGCATCAGTGTCGGCTTGGCTGAGTGACATTGTATGCAGCGGGTTTCGACCACTTGCTGCACCTGGGTAAAGCTCACCGCCTCCGGAGCTGCAGCAATCGCCGCAGGCGCTGGCTGCAACAAGGACTTCGGCACGATCCAGAAGGCCACCCCAGCCAAAATCACCACCGCCGCCAGCGGCAGTTTCCAGTTGAAGATGCCCTTGTGCTTGAGCACGAAGAATTGCCGGATCAAGACACCGGCAAACATGATCAGCAACAGCACGACCCAATTGTTGCCGGCACTGTAAGTCATGCTGTAGTGATTCGACAGCATCGCAAAGATCACCGGCAAGGTGAAGTAAGTGTTGTGCACGCTGCGCTGCTTGCCGCGTTTGCCGTGAATCGGATCCGGGCTCTGGCCGGCCCGCATCGACGCTACCATCTTGCGTTGGCCGGGAATGATCCAGAACAAGACATTGGCACTCATCACGGTGGCCAGCGATGCCCCGGTCATCAAGAACGCCGCGCGTCCGGAAAACACATGACAAGCCGCCCACACCGCCGCGATCACATATAAGGTCACCAGCACGCCAACCACCCGGTCGCCGCCCGGTTTGTCGCCAAACACCCGGCAAATTCCGTCATAGACCAGCCAGCCGGCCACCAGATAGGCCAGTGCCGCAAACACAGCGGTCGTCGCGGTCATGTCCAGCACATGCTTGTCGACCAGGAAGGTACCGGCGTTGAACAGATACAGCACCGAAAACAAGGCAAACCCCGACAGCCAGGTGCTATACGACTCCCAGAAGAACCAGTGCAGATTCTGCGGCAAGGTCTTGGGTGCCAGCAGGTATTTTTGCGGATTGTAAAAACCGCCGCCATGCACCGCCCACAACTCACCGCCGACGCCCTTTTGCAGCAACTCGGGGTCTTCTGGCTTGGTCAGGCTGTTATCAAGCCAGACGAAGTAAAACGATGAGCCTATCCAGGCAATCGCGGTGATCACATGCAGCCAGCGCAACAAGAGATTGAGCCAGTCAAAGAGGTATGCTTCCATTACGCCCCGCTTATAAATTCACGAATAAATTGTTTATACCATTGTCGCCGCAACCAAGTTGCGCCGACCGATTTTAGATTGACATTGTCGACAATTTTTCTGTCACTGTAACCCAACTTTCATTTTTCCCGCTAGCGATGTACGCCTTACGCCAACTGGCCTGCAACGCGATAATGGCAAACCTGTTTTAGTGCAGCCCGCCTGAATCGGTGCAGGAACAGCACCAAATCATCACAAACCACAAAGAACTTTGTTGACAAAAATTTACCCATTTCCCGTCAATACCGAACATTGAAATCCAATGCCATCCCGCTTGCCATAAAAAATGCCGGGTCAATGACCCGGCACATAAATGCTGATGGCGGGCCATCAGTCAGGACACATCCGGAGGGACGCCACGCGGATGCGCCTGAAACTACTTAGAAGTGATATTCAGCGCGGATCATCGGTGTCTTGGCAGTCGAGCCAGGAACAGTCGATGGATTGCCGAACTTGTTGCGCCAGTATTGATATTCCAGACCGACACGGAAAGTATTCTTGCCCATACCGATAGTGCTGCCCAGGTCATACATGATCTGACCATCGAAATTGATTTCCGGCGCAGTGCCTCCACCAAATTCATTGGTGCCCTTGGCTGCGATCCAGTTCAGGTAGCCTTCAAATGCAAAACCGCTGGTACCAAATGGAATGCCCCAGGCGGCATTGAACATTGGATGCGTTTTATATTCATAACGGCCAGTACGCGTGATGCCATCGCTCTTCAATGCGTCGTTGCTTTCCCACAGTGC
>Ga0209913_1001603_pt1 | contig 11889 bp, 11 predicted proteins | sample PersoiDNA2013203_FD_185805 | JGI IMG/M metagenome (GOLD analysis project Ga0209913, IMG submission 185805) | Permafrost soil microbial communities from the Arctic, to analyse light accelerated degradation of dissolved organic matter (DOM) -... | ecosystem: Environmental > Terrestrial > Soil >... | reverse complement strand
ACACCTTTGAGGATAGCTTTAGTTTCCATTATTTCTTAGCCTTTTTGTCAGCTGCATGGCCCTTGAACGTACGGGTCAGTGCGAATTCGCCGAGCTTGTGACCAACCATGTTTTCGGAAACATAAACCGGCACGTGCAGCTTGCCGTTATGAACCGCGATCGTCAGGCCGATAAAGTCAGGCATGATTGTCGAACGACGCGACCAGGTTTTGATTGGCTTTTTGTCTTTGGCTGCTTGCGCGGCTTCAACTTTTTTCACCAGGTGGGCGTCACAGAACGGCCCTTTTTTCAATGAACGTGTCATGTGCTACCCCTTATTTCTTGCCGCGGCGCGAGACGATCATGGAAGTCGTACGCTTGTTGCTGCGTGTTTTCTTACCCTTGGTCTGTTGGCCCCATGGCGAAACTGGATGACGACCAGCTGCTGTTTTACCTTCACCACCACCGTGCGGGTGATCGACCGGGTTCATGACCACACCGCGAACGGTAGGACGAACACCGCGCCAGCGCATCGCGCCAGCTTTACCGATTTTACGCAGGCTGTGCTCGGCATTACCGACTTCACCAACCGTTGCACGGCACTCGATGTGCACGCGACGTACTTCACCCGAGCGCAGACGCACTTGAGCGTAGGTACCTTCACGTGCCATCAGCACAACGCCAGCGCCAGCGGTACGTGCCATTTGGGCACCTTTACCTGGCAGCATTTCGACGCAATGCATCACGGTACCGACTGGGATGTTACGGATTGGCAAGCAGTTACCCGATTTGATCGGTGCTTCCGAACCGTTCATCACGCTGTCGCCAACGGCCATGCCTTTGGTTGCGATGATGTAGTGACGTTCGCCGTCGGCGTAGCACAACAGAGCGATATTCGCGGTGCGGTTTGGATCGTATTCGATACGTTCCACTTTCGCTGGAATACCATCTTTGGTGCGCTTGAAGTCGATCAAGCGATAGTGTTGCTTATGACCACCACCGATATGACGGGTGGTGATGTGACCGTTGTTGTTACGACCAGCGGTCTTGGATTTCTTTTCAACCAGGGCAGCGAACGGACGACCTTTGTACAGATCTGGGTTCACCACCTTTACCATGCCGCGACGGCCTGGCGAGGTTGGTTTCATCTTAACGAGTGCCATTATGCAGCCTCCTCGGAGAAGTTGATTTCCTGGCCAGGCTTCAGGCACACGAAAGCACGCTTGGTATGGTTACGACGACCGTTGAACTTGCCGGTGCGTTTCTGCTTACCTTCGCGGTTTGCAGTTTGCACGGACAGAACTTCAACCTTGAACAGCAGTTCGACCGCTGCCTTGATTTCAGGCTTGGTTGCATCCGGCAGTACGCGGAATACAATTTGCTCGTTCTTTTCCGCGACCATGGTGGCCTTCTCGGAAATCACGGGCGCCAACAGCACCTTCATCAAGCGTTCTTCGCTATGTTTCAAAATCGCGCTCATGCCAGCATCTCCTCAATCTTGGCCAATGCAGCTTTGGTGACCAGGATCTTCTTGTAGAACACCAGGGACATCGGGTCTGCGTGACGTGGCTCAACGACGAGTACGTTAGGCAGGTTGCGCGATGCCAGTTCCAGGTTTTCGTTCAGAACGTCGGTGATGATCAGAACCGAATCAAAGCCCAGGCCGTTCAATTTTTGCGACAACAGCTTGGTCTTTGGCGCGTCGATCGTCAGATCGTCGATGACGATCAGGCGCTCTTCGCGAGCCAGCTGCGACAAGATCGAGCAGATACCTGCGCGATACATCTTTTTGTTCACTTTGTGGGTGAAGTTTTCGTCAGGCGAGTTCGGGAAAATCCGACCACCGCCGCGCCACAGTGGCGACGACGACATACCAGCACGAGCGCGGCCGGTACCTTTTTGGCGCCATGGCTTTTTCGTCGTGTGGTGAACTTCTTCACGGTCTTTTTGCTTGCGGTTACCACTACGTGCATTCGCTTGATACGCGATGACGACTTGGTGGATCAGCGCTTCATTGTAGTCACGGCCGAAAATCGTATCGGCTGCAGCAACGTTCGAGGCGGCTTGACCTTGCGCATTCAGAAGCTTGAGTTCCATCGTTTAAGCTCCCTTCTTGGCTTTGGTTTTGATGGCTGGCGAGACAACTACCTGGCCATTTTTCGCACCTGGAATCGCGCCTTTGACCAGCAACAGCTGACGGTCGGCATCGATACGGGCGATCACGAGGTTCTGGATCGTACGGTTAACGTCACCCAGATGACCGGTCATGCGCTTACCAGGGAAAACGCGACCTGGATCTTGTGCCATACCGATGGAACCTGGAACGTTGTGCGAACGCGAGTTACCGTGCGTTGCACGGCCAGAAGAGAAGTGATAACGTTTGATAACGCCTGCATAGCCTTTACCAATGGTAACGCCTTGCACGTCGATCTTTTGACCGACTTCGAACAGGGAAGCAGCGACAACATCGCCAGCTTTCAGTTCAGCGGCTTTAGCAGCATCGACACGGAACTCTTTCAACAGAGTACCGGCTTCAACGCCAGCTTTAGCGTGATGACCAGCAACAGCTTTGGTCACGCGGGAAGCGCGACGTTGACCGAATGCGACCTGAACAGCGGAGTAGCCATCTGTTTCAGGGGTTTTGATTTGCGCAACACGGTTGTTCGATACGTCCAACACGGTGACCGGGATCGAATCCCCTTCATCCGTGAAAATGCGCATCATACCAACCTTGCGACCGAGAAGGCCTAGGCTCATTTTTTCTCCATTCCCACCTGCGATTGGGCGGGGCTTGTTTAACTACAAAGTAACGTAGGATCCAAAAAAGACGAATCCATACCGAAGCCGGCTAGTATATAGCACAAAAACCCTTGACGCAACAAGTTAACACGAGGTATGTCAAAGTGTTGCGCGGCGCCCCTGCGACAGTTGCCGGGGGCGTTGCAAAGGTCGGCTAATGTAGCATACATCGGCTATTCATGCGGCTCTGCAGCGGGTGCCACTGCGCCCTTGCCCACTTGATACCAGTCAACTTTGCGCGTCGCCACCATGATGGCGGCCAGCACGGCGAACAACAGGATGCTGCCCATCACCAGCGCATTGTTTTCCGAGCTCAGCAAGCCATACAGGGCGCCATACAGCAGTGTCCACGCCAGGCCGAAGCCGATGCCGCGCCAGGCATTGTGCAGCACGTGCGCCAGATAAAAGCTGGTCAGCGCGATACAGGCGGCGCTGGCGATCAGGTAGGCGGCGAGGAAGGCGATGTGCTCGGCCAGGCCCACCAGCAGCAGGAAGAAGATCACCAGCGACAGACCCACCAGCAGGTATTGCACCGGGTGGATCGGCAGGCTCTTCAGGATTTCAAAGATGAAGAAGGCGGCGAAGGTCAGCGCCACGAACAGCAAGCCATATTTGGTGGCCCGGTCCGATTGCGAATACACGTTCACCGGCTCGATGAAGCCCACGCTGAAGCGGTCCACCTGGCCCAGCGGCGCACTGTCGGGCACCTTGAATTCCCCCTCGATGGTGCTCAGCTGCGTTTGCGCATTCGTCGCCAGCGACGAGATATTCCACGCCACATTGAAGCCCTGGGCATCGATCTGGCGATTCTTCGGCGACGGCAGGAAGCGTCCGCCAAACTGCGGATGGGGCCAGTTCGACTTGATGCTGACCTGGCTGTTTTTCGCCACCGGCACGAAATGCTGGCGTTCGATACCGTCCAGGCCCAGGTCAAAGCTGAACTTCACCTGTTGCGCTTGCGCCAGCGGCATGGCGCCCAGCGGCGCGTGCAGGCCGCTGCGGAAGGCAAACAAGTCGGTGCCCTGCTCGAACTCGATCTTCTGGCCGCCCCAGTCGATTTTCGGGATATTACGGATGCCGCGCACGTCCTCGATGGACAGCGCGACGAAAGGCGTGCCCAGGGTCATGCGCGAGTCCGGCGACTTGCGCGGCAGCTGCGTGCTGGCCGGCAGCGTAAAATCTCCCTTGAAGGCGTGCTGGCCGCTGTAGACCAGCACCTGGTGGATGCCGCGGTAACGGCGGTCCGTGTCGATATTGCCAGTGATCTGCAGCTCGTTCGGATACACGAGCAAGCGGCGCTGCACCGTACGGCGCAGCAATTCCGTGCGCACAGGCACAACCGCTGCCTGCGCCTTGTCATCGCCTTTGGCTACTTCCACGCGCTCTTCATATTGCTCCGTGTAGGGGATCACCAGGATGGGACCGATGATGGTTTGTTCGCGCACCGAATCGGCGGCGATGCTGTTGACGGCTTCCTGGCGGAATTCCATCCGTTCCTTGATCGTTTCCTGAATCATCAGCAGAGGCAGGCCGATCAGCAACATCAGGCCGAACACGATCAACGCTTTGACGAAGAGAGTTTTTTGCATGGCGCATCCTTGAAGTAAGGAGGCCAGTGTAGAAAAATCATGTGCGCTGATGATGCGCTGCGTGTGAAGTCTGGAAATAAATGCGCGCTTAGAGCCTATGGGATAGGCTCTAAGCCAGCGGCAGGCACAGGCGCGCGCAGGCGCCGCCATCGGGATGATTGAGCACTTCGGCCGTGCCGCCATGCAGCGAGGCCACCTCGCGCACGAAGGGCAGGCCCAGGCCCGTGCTCTTGCCAGTAGTCGGGCGCGGCAGCGAGTAAAAGCGCTCGAAGATACGTTCCAGCGCGTACGCGGGGATGCCCTCACCGCGGTCGCGCACGGCGATTTCCACCCGGCTGCCGTGGCGCTGCGCCGTCAGCTCGATGCAGCTGCCCGGTGGTGCGAAGCCGACCGCGTTGTCGAGCAAGTTGCCCAGCGCCTGGCGCAGCAACAGGGCGTCGCCCGCCACACTCCCCTCTTCCGCCCGCACCTGCAGGCGCACGCCGCGCGCCGCCAGGGTGGCGGCCGCGTCCTGCGCCACTTGCGCCAGCAGCGGCCCCAGCGCGATGCGCTCGGGGTTATCCAGCCGCTGCTGCTTCTCCACGCGCACCAGGGCCAGCAGCTTGTCGATCAGCTGCCGCTGGCGCGCATTCTGCTCCAGGATACTGGCCAGGAACTGGCGCCGCTGGGCCGGCGGCATGTCTTCCTGCAGCAGCTCGGCCGATGCCTGGATGGCGGCGATCGGGCTTTTCAATTCATGCGCCAGGGTGTGCATCAGCTGCTCCACGTATTCCTTGCCTTCCAGGCGCGTGCGCAACGCCTCCAGCGCCCGGCCCAGAGTGCCGATCTCGTTGCTGCCCAGCGCCGGCAGCGCCACCTTGCGCCCTGCTTCCACGTCGCCGATGTAATGCATCAGCTTGCCCAGCGCATGGTGCAGCCACCAGGCGAATGCCAGACCGATCAGCAACGACAGCAGCAACAGGATGGCACCGCGCTGCAATATCTTGCGCTGGCTGCGTTCGACAAAGGCTTGCACGCTGGCGTTCGGTTTGGCCACCGTCAGCACGCCGATCACTGCATTGCCGTCGCTGACCGGCGCGGCCACGTGCATCACCGTCGACATCTCGTCGTCGGGCCGGCTGCGCGTGCTGCGCGCGCCATACTTGCCCTGCAAGGTCAGATACACGTCATTCCAGCGCGAATAGTCGCGCCCCACGTCGCGGCCGCTGGAATCGAACAGCACGATGCCGTGCCGGTCCGTGATGGTGATACGGTAGTCGAGCGTGCGCTTGCGCACGCCATTGATAGTGACGTCCACGCCATGGCGCGCATAGTCCTGCATGCGCTCGGCCACGGGCGACTGCGCCAGCGTGCCCGCCTTCAAGTCGGGCGCCACCAGGCTGGCCAGCAGTTGCGAGGTATCGACCAGGGTATCTTCCAGGGTCGAGCGCACACCCGGCTTGACCTGCTCCATGAAGACGTTCAGCAAGAACCACGCGGCCAGGCCGACGATCAGGAAGTAGCCGAGCAGGATGCGCAGGCCGATCCTCATGCGCCGGCCAGGCTGTAGCCGAGGCCACGGTGGGTGAGGATGGGGTCGGCCTGCGCATCGATGGCGCGCAGCTTGGCACGCAGCGATTTGACGTGCGCGTCGACGGTACGGTCGAGCGTGTCGGGCGCTGCGCTCCACACGCGCGCCATCAGCTGCGCGCGCGACAGCACGTGGCCCGGGTGTTCCAGCAAGGTTTTCAGCAGCAGGTACTCGTAACGTGTCAGGTCCAGCGGCTGGCCGTGAAATAGCACTTTCGCCTCCAGCACGCGCAATTCGAAGCGCGTAGGCGCCGGGATGGCGGCGGCGATCGTCATGCCGGTCTCGCGCAGCGCTGGCGCGGCGCCGGCGCGGCGCAGGATGACGCGGATGCGCGCCACCAGTTCGCGCGGCGAGAACGGCTTGGTGACGTAATCATCGGCGCCGATTTCCAGGCCGACGATACGGTCGATTTCATCGCTGCGGGCCGTCAGGAAGATCACCGGCACCTCGGAAAACTGGCGCAGCCGGCGACACACTTCCAGCCCGCTCATGTCGGGCAAGCCGATATCGAGCACCACCAGCAGCGGTGCGGCCTCACTGCGCAGCACGGCAAGCGCCTGCTCCCCCAAGGTCACATGGTGCGGCGTAAAGCCGTCCGTGCGCAAGGCATAGGCGATGCTGTCGGCGATCGCCTGTTCATCTTCCACGATCAGGACAGTCTTGGACATGGCGGCGGCACACATTAATGGACAAGTCCGGAGTATCCCTGAAGCGGGCAAGCGGCGTCAATCGCGCGCCTTGCCGTGCGCGGGCAACAAGCCGCCCGACCTATGGCTGGGCGACGTGGATGCTGGCCTTGATGTGCTTGAGGTGGGCCACGATGGTGAACGTCATCGCCACCAGCAGCGACCATGAACTCCATTTGCTGACATGCACCACCGACCAGGCGCCAAGCTGGTTCGGATAACGCCAGATGCCCCAGAAGGTGCTGATGTTTTCGGCCAGCCAGATAAAGAAGCCGACCAGCACGAAACCGAGCAGCAAGGGCATGCTGCGGTCGCGGTCGAGCGGACGGAACACCACGCTGGTGCGCGCGTACAAGCCCAGCGCGCAGGCGGCAAGATACCAGCGGTAGTCGCCGATGTAGTGATGGGTGAAGAAGTTGGCGTAGATGAGCAGCGCAATCAGCACCGCCATCCAGTACGGCGGATGGTGGCGTATCCGCATGTCGAGCAGGCGCCAGGTCTGGATGATGTAGCTGCCGACGGCCGCATACATGAAGCCGGAAAACAGGGGCACGCCGAACACCTTGCTGTAGGCGAAGTCGGGATAGCTCCAGGACTGGATAGCTCCCGATACCTTGAACACTTCCAGCGCGAAGCCGACCGCATGAAACAGGCAGATGGCTTTCAACTCATCCCACGTTTCCAGCCCGCTCCATACCATGGCAGCCTGGATCGCCAGCGCTACCAGCAGCAGCACGTCATAGCGCGGCAGGCCGAACAGGCCGGCGCGCGGCACCAGGAACACGGCGGCAAAAAACAGCCCCACGAACAGGCACGACCTCGCCTCCTTGATGCCGAAATACAGGAATTCGGTCAGAAAGCGCGGCCAGCCGCGCAAGCGCAGACGTGGCGTCGCATTTAACAGGTGGGTGTCGAGGGCATTGAGCATGCGGCAACTTTATCGTCCAGCCTCAGCACTGTAAAGCGATATCCCCCCATGCATCGATGGCAGGACAAAAAAAACCAGGCACGAGGCCTGGTCTTTGACACGCCCGGCATCGGCACCGGGCGGTGGGGTATCAACTGACGACGATCAGAAGAAAGTGTAGCTGGCGGTCACACCGATACGACGCATCTGGAACGTATCAGCATAGCCGGAACGCCATTGAACTGGCGCTGCCTTGTCGAACATGTTATCCACGTACAGGCTCAGACGCGTGTTCTTGATGCCGTTGTACGACAGGTTGTAGTCGACCGTCGTGTTGCTGCCGACGTGCGAGCACGCTGCCATATTCTCTGCGGAGACTGTATTCGTGGCGCAGTAGGTCGGCGACACATCATCGTTGTTGCTATGGCCGCTGGCATAGTTCAGGGTCATGCCGTGGTCGAACGAGCCGGCCTTCAGGCTGGCGCGCAGCTTGGTGTTCAGACGCGAACCCAGAGCCCAGTTACCTGCCAGATTATTGGCATAAGCATTGTCGGTCACGCTGAACTCCTGGTATTTCCACAGGTAGCTACCTTCCAGTTTCAAGCGAACCTGGCCAATACTGGTGTTGAAACGGCCACCCGCATCAAAGTCGAAGCCCGAAGCGCGGGTCTTGCCGCTGTTGACGTATGGGTTGTACAACATGCCGAGCGCACCAACGCCGCCGAAATTGGTCGTATTGCCTGGTGCGTATTTCTTCACCAGTGCCAGGAATTGCGCATCGGATGCCGAGTTATCAACACGCACCAGCTGCCCGGGTGCCAGATCAGCTTCGCCGCGCAGAATGTCGGCCACGGTGCGGATGCCGATTTCGTCTTTGCGTTCGATATGGTAGTAGTCCAGTGCCACGGTCCAGTTCTTGACCGGTTCGAAAACGAAACCAGCGGTGATCGAACGCGAAGTTTCCGGCGTCAAGTCCTTGTTCGTCGGCACGAAAGTCAGTACGCCGCCCAAGCAATCGCTATTCTGGAAGGTGTTTCCCTGCGCCTTGTCGGCGCTGGTGACTGCAGGATTGCTTTGCACCATATTGTTCAGGGCGCTGGCGGTTGCGCAGCGGCGTGGATCGCTGACTTTAGTGGCAAACGAGCTGCGGCCCAGGCCGTTACCGGTTTCAGCGATGTTAGGCGCGCGGAAGCCGCCCGCAGCGGTAGCACGCAGCAACAGGGTATCGGTCGCGTTGACGCGCAGGCCCAACTTCGGCGAGAAGTGCACGTCGCTGTTGGTGGACTTGTCGGCACGTACCGCGGCGCTCACTTCAACACGCTTGACCACCGGAATGGTCGCTTCGGCGAACAGCGCGTAGTGATCCATGGTGTCTTTGACTTGCAGGCCGCCGATACCGACCAGTTCGCCACGCAGCACGTTGTCCGAACTGGCCATTTCATATTTTTCACGGCGGATATCGGTACCGAATGCCACGCTCAAAGGACCGGCTGGCAATTGCGCCACTTCACCGGACACGGTCGCGTCGATGAAGGCGATCTTCGACTCGCCCTTGGTGGTACGTACCGGGAACATCGACTCCAGCAGCGCGGCATCGTTTTGCTGGCCGAACTTATAGGTGCCGTTGACGATGGCATTGGTGTAGCCGGCAGCGCTCACGGCACGGGTGGCCTTGGTGGCTTTCGAGTTCATGTAGCCAACCGCGGATTTCCAGTCGAAGCCACTCACGTCGCCGTTCAGGCTCAGCATGACGCGCGTCTGGTCGGATTCGGTACGGTTGAAGTTGAAGCCGTCGCCAGTGTCCATCATGCGGGCACGGTATTCCACCGGGTTGCCGTAAGGGTTGTTGGCGTGGCCAACTGGCAATTTTGGATAGAAGTATGGACCGACCATCTTGCCGTTGATCGCATCGTACCAGGTGCTCGACTTCGTGCTGGCGTCACCGTTGCTGACGTTGTATGGCGCGACGATGTAGTCGTTGCTGGCACCAGCATTGGTGATCTCGAAATTGGCGTCGATAGACTTGCCGATTTTGAAATGCGTGTTGCTGGCCAGCGCATAACGCTTGGCATTGGTAGTCAGGCCGCTATACGGCAGAATATCCATCTTGCACAGCTTGTCCTTGGCATCGATCTTGTCGGCAGGGCAGCCTGGTGCGGCAACGATGTTCGTGCTGTTCAGGAAGTAGTTGCCGGTTGGCGAATACGAGCTCTTTGCGTCCCAGCTTGAACGGGTCGGGGTCTGGCGGTGCCATTCCGGATAGTGGCTGCGCAGATCGTCGACGGTGTAGCCATCGCTCTTGTAAGCTTCGTACGTCAGGTAGGTATTGAAGCCATCCTTGTCGATATCGCCGTAACCGACGATGCCGGAAACGTTGCGGCTGCGCTGGTCTCTGAAACCGTCGGTTTCCTTGTAGTTGCCGGTGATCTTGGCGCCTTCAAAGTTTTTCAGCAGGATAATGTTGATCACACCGGCGATGGCGTCGGAACCGTAGATTGCCGACGCGCCGTCTTTCAGGATCTCGATGCGCTCGATGGCGGCAGCCGGGATCGCGTCCAGATTGGTGAAGTTCTGTTGTGCGCCATCGGCCAGGCCGTATTGTGCAATGCGGCGGCCGTTAACCAGCACCAGGGTGGCGACCTTGCCCAGGCCACGCATGCCCACGCCCGAGGAACCCGTGGCAAAGCCACCGGAGCTGGAGCTTGCCGAGTCGATCGAGGTGCTGATGGCGGCGGAGGAATTCAGGATGCCCAGCGCCGTGGTCTGGCCGGTGCGCTCGATGTCGTCGCGGGTCAGAATCTGCAGCGAGCCAGCTGTTTCAGCTTCGGTACGCTTGATACTACTACCGGTGACTTCGACGCGCTGCAGTTTTTCTACAGGCTCGGCAGCTGTTTGTGCCGTGGCGTATTGAGAAAAGGCTAATGTCACTGCAATTGCAAGGGTACGTTTCTTCAACCGTGGTGCATTGTTAATTACCGGAACTTTCAAAACTACTCCTCAAATATTGTTTTCGTTTTATAAATCGATACGTCTCATGACTCTTTTTGTAAAAAAGTCACACATTCTCACCGTATATTACAAATTTCTCACATTGCGACCGTACAAGGAAGATGAAATTTAACAATTGTTGTTTTTGAACAACATTATTCGCCAACTTGTTATTTTCCGGTATCAATTTTTCCTATGCCAGCCTGGTCCGCCCGTTTGGGCAAAGATAGAAAAAGAAAGTAAAGTGGAGAAAGAGAAAGGGAGAACGAAAGATATACGGCGCAAACACAATACTGCGGGCCAATAGCAATGGGGCCGGGCGCACTCACGATTGTGAGCGGGCCCGGCCCCATCATCAGGCAGCGGGACACCCCGCCGGCCTGGAACAGCTGTCAATACGTAGTGTTACGGTATTGTCCGCCGCCCTTGAAACTTTTATTGCAGTTTGATTTCAACATCAACACCAGCTGGCAGGTCCAGCTTCATCAGCGCGTCAACGGTTTTGTCCGTTGGGTCAACGATGTCCATCAGGCGTTGGTGCGTACGGATCTCGAACTGATCGCGCGAAGTTTTGTTGACGTGCGGGGAACGCAGCACATCGAAACGTTGAATACGGGTAGGCAGTGGTACTGGGCCTTTGACGACAGCGCCGGTGCGCTTCGCGGTTTCAACGATTTCCAGAGCGGACTGGTCGATCAGTTTGTAATCGAAAGCCTTCAGGCGGATACGGATTTTTTGGTTTGGTGCCGACATGATATTTCCTTAAAAGAACGAACCGCGCAGTCTGCACGGCAATGAGGTCATACGGGAATTTCTGACGCAACAACTGTCAGGGTCGACATGATAGCACCAAAATGCTTGCCAACCCCGCCAGTTGAATAAAAAGAAGGGCGCCGGGCGACGACGCGTCTTCTTTTATGCAGGCTTAAGAATTAAGCCAGGATTTTTGCAACAACACCAGCGCCGACGGTACGACCGCCTTCGCGGATAGCGAAGCGCAGGCCTTCTTCCATCGCGATCGGGTTGATCAGCTTGACGGTGATCGACACGTTATCGCCTGGCATGACCATTTCTTTGTCTGCTGGCAACTCGATCGAACCAGTCACGTCCGTCGTGCGGAAGTAGAACTGTGGACGATAGTTGTTGAAGAATGGCGTATGACGGCCGCCTTCGTCTTTCGACAGAACATAGATCTCGCCGGTGAAGTGAGCATGCGGCTTGATCGAGCCTGGCTTGGCCAGAACTTGACCACGTTGCACGTCTTCACGCTTGGTGCCGCGCAGCAGCAGACCAACGTTGTCGCCTGCTTGACCTTGGTCCAGCAGTTTGCGGAACATTTCCACGCCGGTGCAAGTCGTTTTGACGGTATCG
>Ga0209913_1001602_pt1 | contig 11900 bp, 12 predicted proteins | sample PersoiDNA2013203_FD_185805 | JGI IMG/M metagenome (GOLD analysis project Ga0209913, IMG submission 185805) | Permafrost soil microbial communities from the Arctic, to analyse light accelerated degradation of dissolved organic matter (DOM) -... | ecosystem: Environmental > Terrestrial > Soil >... | reverse complement strand
CGAGCGAATCTGCATCCATTAAGCTGTTTTCATAGGCGCCGTGTAGTAGATCTACAAGCTGTTCGCGGTCTTCAGGCTCGCGTAATAAAAAATGACTTAAGCGTTCTAATAAACTGGGTTTTTCCGAGTCGGCAGCCATCAGGCGTCCTATGTAATGAGATAAGGGTTAGCATACCCTAATTTGCTGACAATTGCAGTCTCTAAACTTTCCATAAGCTCTGCTTGCGCTTCAATTTCGTGATCATAGCCATGCAAATGTAAGGTGCCATGCACGGTTAAATGCGCATAATGCGCTTCTAATGGCTTGTTTTGTGCAAGCGCTTCAGCTGCAACTACTGGCGCACAAATAATGATGTCGCCCATTAAATGCGGTTCTTCAGTCAACGGAAAAGTCAGAACGTTCGTCGCATAATCTTTACCGCGATAAGTTTTGTTCAGCGTACGCCCTTCGGCTTCATCCACGAGGCGAATCGTCACTTCGGTATCAACACGAATGGCCGCTTTTGCCCATTTGCGAAATTGATTTTGAGTGGGTAGATTCGTCTGCTGTGAGGCATATTGTGTGGTAATGCTTAGTTTGGGCATAATGGCTCAAGGCGTAAAGTTATCTTCTAAAAGTGTTAATGGCGCATTACATAAAAATAAGCGTCGTGCGAGTTATTTAGACTGACTTGGGCAATCAATATAGGGAAAGCGCACATGTCCAAAACGAATCACTAAAATTGCGATGGCAATCAGGAAGATAGAGCCAGAAAGAGCAAACATTCTAAACCCATCAATCTCTGCGACATCTAATACCAAATAACGCGCCAATGCGATAATGCCAATATACAGTGGATATCGAACCGGCAGGTTACCAGAGCCTAGGTAGTGATTGAGCATAGACATCACTTCAAGATACAAAAACAGCAATAGCAGATCACCTACAGTAATTGCATGCGCTTGCCAGATATGCGCAATTGCTTGAAATACGGCAAAAATAGTTGCCATGGCAATGGTGATTAGCACCGCTTGCTCAACCAGCCCAAGCCCGCGTTGCATCAATTTGCTGAATTTATTGGGTGTCATCTCTACTCCTGAATCATCCGGCTAGGCTGTAAATTATACCTGACAGTATGCTGAAAAAATGCTTTATAGCAACAAGAGTAAAATCCTAACGGATACTCTTGGTTCAGCTATTCTTCAGCTCGTATTCCTCATAGGCATTCACAATTTTTTGCACTAGCGGATGCCGCACCACATCCGCAGATAAAAAGTGCGTCATGGCAATGCCTTTAATGTCTTTTAAGACTTTTTGCGCTTCGACCAAACCGCTTTTTTGATGGCGGTGTAAGTCAATTTGCGTTACGTCGCCTGTAATCACTGCCTTGGTGCCAAAACCGATACGGGTTAAAAACATCTTCATTTGTTCCGGCGTGGTGTTTTGCGCTTCATCCAGAATGATAAAGCTCTGGTTGAGCGTGCGGCCGCGCATATAGGCTAGCGGGGCAACTTCAATAGCGCCACGTTCAAACATTTTATTGACCGTGTCATAACCTGCAAGATCATACAAAGCATCGTATAAAGGGCGTAGATAAGGATCCACTTTTTGGTTCAGATCACCAGGTAAAAACCCTAATTTTTCGCCAGCTTCAACCGCAGGGCGCACAAGTACGATGCGCTTCACTCTGTCACGCGTCATTGCATCAACCGCGCTGGCGACTGCCAGATAGGTCTTTCCTGTACCCGCAGGGCCTATGCCAAAGGTAATGTCATGGTCTTGAATTTGTTGCAAATAGGCTATCTGCCTAGGCGTGCGGCCATGTAACTCACTGCGGCGTGTCATCAATACTGGCGCATTTGAAGTGGCGACATCTTCAGGTTTTAATTTATCGATTTCCACTAAGCCTAGTTGAATTTCATCCAGACCAATCGGGTTTTTGGCATGGACATAAAAATTCTCAAGCAGTTGAGCTGCCAAGCGCATATTGTGTAGGTCGCCAGAAAATTTAAAGTTGGCGCCGCGTCGCGCAATATCCACTTCTAGTGCATCTGCGATTTGTTTGATGTTTTCATCCAGCGCACCGCACAGATTGGCGAGCTTTATATTATCTTCAGGCGTTAAAGTGATTTCCATATTTTTCTATTCACTGTCTTTTATACTGATTTATATAACGGTTTTTATACAATAGTTTTTATAAAATGGTGCCGCGCAAACGTTTCGGATTAGATACGTCAGTAATACGCACATTCGCAAAACAGCCGATTAAGTCTGCATCACCGACAATATCTACAATCCGGTTGTTATCGGTTTTTCCTGCAAGTTCCGCCGCATCTTTCCATGAAGCGCTTTCAATCAATACGCGCTGTATCGTACCAAGCATGGCTTCACTAATCAGTTTGCCTTGCGCTTCGTTAATGGCTTGCAGCTTAGCTAAGCGGGCTAACTTCACTTCTTGTGAGGTGTCATCACTTAAATAAGAGGCTGGCGTGCCGGGGCGAGGGCTGTATAAAAAGCTAAAGCTGTAATCAAAGCCTACGTCTTGCATGAGTTTTGCCGTGGCTTCAAATTCAGCTTCAGTTTCACCTGGGAAACCAACAATAAAGTCTGAGGTAAACGTAAGCTTAGGATTAGCCGAGCGCAATTTCCGTATCGTCGATTTGAATTGCAAGCCAGTGTAGTTGCGCTTCATGGCCATTAATACTCGGTCAGCTCCGGCTTGTACAGGTAAATGCAGCTGTACGGCGAGTTTTGGCGTATTGGCAAAACAATCAATCAATCGTTGATTCATTTCGTTCGGGTGGCTAGTGGTAAAACGGATGCGCTCGATCTGGGGAATCTCGGCAATGTACTCAATCATCATTGCTAAATCGGCTTCCAATCCTGCATATTCAGCTTTATAGGCATTCACGTTTTGTCCAAGTAGCGTGATTTCCTTCACGCCTTGTGCGGCTAATTGCACGGCTTCGGTCAATATGGCTTCAAACGGACGTGATACTTCTTCGCCGCGCGTATAAGGCACCACGCAAAAGCTGCAGTATTTGCTGCAACCTTCCATAATGCTTAAAAATGCACTGGCACCTTCAACCCGCGGCGGTGGTAAATGGTCGAATTTTTCAATCTCAGGAAAGGAAGTGTCCACCTGAGATAGTCCGCTAGCTTGGCTGCTTTTAATCATGTCCGGAAGGCGGTGCAAGGTTTGCGGGCCAAACACCACGTCCACATAAGGTGCGCGCTTGATGATGTTGTCACCTTCCTGGCTGGCTACACAGCCGCCTACGCCGATGATCAAGTTGGGATTTGCCTTTTTCAGTGGAATAAAACGACCTAAATGGCTGAATACTTTATCTTCTGCTTTTTCGCGCACTGAGCAAGTGTTGAGCAAAATCACATCGGCATCTTCCGGCGTCAGTGTTTCTACCATGCCATCCGTCATGGCCAGCATATCCGCCATGCGTGACGAGTCGTACTCATTCATTTGGCAACCAAAAGTTTTAATGAACACTTTTTTGGGAGCGGTTGAAGTTGTCGCAAGTGGCGTTAATTTTTCTGTTGATTTTTCTTTAGTAGAATTCAAGGCTTAGCTACAAGTTTGTAAAGCATAATTTTAGCGCATTTAACCGTTTGCTTCACGCAAAGTTGCTTGGTGCAAGGTAAAATAGGCGCAAACATTAGTCGGCTAGAGTCGCATGCAAGCACTTCCCATTTTTATTAATATTACCAACAGGCTATGTGTGGTTATTGGCGGCGGCGACGTTGCCGCGCGCAAAGTGGCAACGCTATTGAAAGCCAATGCGGCGATTACGCTGTATTCACCTGAAATCTGCCCTGAGTTACAAGTGTTAGCTGACGCTGGGGAAATCACTTATATCAATGCTAATTTTGATGAAAATCAGTTACTAGGTGCTTGTTTGGTGATTGCGGCGACGTCTGTTGAAGCCGTGAATCTCGCTGTTTCGGTTGCTGCAAAGTCGCAAAATATACCGGTGAACGTAGTGGATTCTCCTGCTTTATGTACCTTTACCATGGCCTCTATCGTAGAAAGATCGCCCATTGTCATAGCCATTTCTAGTGAAGGTAATGCTCCAGTGCTTGCACGATACATTCGCACAAAAATTGAAACCATGTTGCCTGCAGGCTATGGTCGTATTGCTGGTATCGCTGGTGAGTTCCGTGAGAAGGTAAAAGCCCAGTTTGCAACTAGCCAAGAACGCCGTATTTTCTGGGAAGGCGTATTGCAAGGGCCGATTGTAGAGCGAATTTTGTCTGGACAGGAAGGTGCTGCTCGACAGTCTTTAGATGAATTGTTGTCGGGTAATGCTGAGCGCACTCATCACGGTGAAGTGTATTTAGTGGGCGCTGGCCCAGGAGATCCTGATCTCTTGACCTTTAGAGCTTTACGCCTGATGCAGCAATGTGATGTTTGTGTCTATGACAAATTGGTAAGTCCAGAAGTGATGGAGCTGGTGCGTCGCGATGCCGAATTGATTTACGTGGGTAAGTCGCGCGATCAACATACCTTGCCACAAGTGGAAATCAACGAGTTATTGGCCAGATTGGCATTGCAAGGCAAGCGTGTATTGCGGCTAAAAGGTGGTGACCCCTTTATTTTTGGGCGTGGCGGTGAGGAAATTGAAACGCTGATGGAGCAAGGCGTGCCGTTTCAGGTAGTGCCAGGCATTACAGCCGCCAATGGTGTTTCTAGCTACGCGGGCATCCCGCTAACGCACCGTGATTATGCGCAGGCTTGCTTGTTCATTACCGGACATCTTAAAAATGGCACCATTGGAAACGGAACTATAGATATGGATTGGGTGGCAATGTCGCGGCCACGACAAACCGTGGTGATTTATATGGGCTTAGTGGGTTTGGCTGATATTTGCCAGCAACTCATCGTGCATGGTGTGTCTGCAGATATGCCCTGTGCCGTCATTCAGCAAGGCACCACGCAGCGTCAACGCGTAGTGACGGCAACGCTGTCAGATCTGGCTGAAAAAGTAGCCGAGGCTGGAATGAAGCCTCCATGCCTGACTATTATCGGGGAAGTCGTGAAACTGCGCGAAAAGTTGAATTGGTTCGAGCCTGGTATTAATGATTAATGCTTTAAAGGCGACCTTGCTGACTAATCGCTAATTTTTAATCGGGATACTCAACCGTGCTTCTAAACCACCTTCAGGCCGGTTAATTAATTCCAGCTTACCTTTGTGCAACTTGGCAATACGGTCTGCAATCGCCAGTCCCAATCCACTACCGCCTGCATTGCTACGTGCGGTATCTAGCCGTTCAAACGGGCGCAATAATTTTTCAACATGGGTTTCAGGAATACCTGGGCCATTATCAAACACGCTAATCACAATATGATCTGCCAAGATTTTGCTGGCCACACGCACTTCACCTCGCCCATAGGTATAGGCATTGCCGACCAGATTATCCAGCAATCGTTGCATGGCCAGTGGCTTGATCGGAATGAAGTAAGTAGGGGCTAGCTGCACCACTAAGTCGCGTCCAGCGCGAGATTGGCGATCATGCATCGCTTGCAATAGCGTATTAATATCAATCATTTGCGTAGGTTCACCTTCTACGCCACGCACAAAGTCCAAAAACTGATGAATGATATTGTTCATGTCAGCAATGTCTTCAATCATGCCGCTTTTTAAGCTGGCACTTTCGTCATCGGGCAACATCTCTACTGCCAGGCGTAGTCTTGCCAGCGGCGTACGAATATCATGTGAGACACCCGCCAGAATCAGTGTGCGTTCTGCATCCAACTGGGCTAAAGAGTCTGCCATTTTGTTAAAGGTGCTACTTACTTCACGCAACTCCGTGACGCTGTCTTCTGGTAGCTTGTCTGGTCGCTCACCATTACGTAATCTATCAGCCGCATTTACCAATAGGCTCAACGGGCGGTTAATCCGTGCTGCAAGTAAATAGCCGCCAGCGAGCGATAGTATTAACACCAGCGCCCCCCAGCCCAGCCATTGCCAAGGGAAAGGGCGTTCTACATGGATACGTGGAATGACCACCCAAAAGTCATCCTGGCCGATGTTAAAGCTTACCCATAGCCCCTGAACCCCGTAGTGGTTGACGGTAATAATGGTTTCAACGCCTAATCGCTGCCGAATTTTTTCAGCCACCATGTTGATAAATGGGTCTGGGGGAAGCGGTTCAATCTCCTCCATAAAGTCAGCGTAATAGATCCGCACACCTTCTTTACCGGTCAATTCTGACAGTAACGCCAAGCGCAGGTTGTCCTGTGAGGCAATCAGTGAGGCGCGAGAATAGTTTACTACGGTGACGGCTTGTAAGGCCGTTGCTTCTGCGCGCGGCTCACGTTCAAAATATTCGAAAATTTGCAGCGATGCAAACTGTCCGATAGCCAGTAATACGGCAATTAGAAGCATGACTCTGGCGAGCAGGGTTTTGGGTAACAGTCGAAGTTTCAAGTGGTGGCTTATTGGATGAAAGTTAACATAGTGGTACTGAGCAGATTAAACGTATACCGCTTAATTATAAAACACCTGCTTATTGGTCAACTTCGCCGTCAGGAATAAATACATACCCAAAGCCCCACATGGTTTGTAGATAGCGTGGATGTGCTGGGTCAGGCTCAATCAATTTACGTAAGCGTGACACTTGTACATCAATGCTACGGTCAAATACATCCAGCTCACGTCCACGCGCAAGCTGCATCAGCCTGTCACGAGACAAGGGTTGGCGTGGATGATCAACAAATACTTTAAGCAAGGCAAACTCGCCGCTGGTGATCGTAATGGCCATGCCACTACGGGTAAGTGAGCGCGTGGAAGTATTAAATACAAACTCGCCGATACTCACGCTGTCCGTATTGGCGGCGGGTGCGCTAGGTTGCAAGCGCTCATGCCGACGTAATACAGCGTTGATGCGGGCTAGTAACTCACGTGGGTTAAATGGCTTCGGTAAGTAATCGTCAGCACCCATTTCAAGGCCAATAATTCGATCTACTTCATCGCCACGAGCGGTTAACATCACAATCGGCAGCATCGTGCCTGAGCCACGAATTCTTCGGCAAATGGATAAGCCATCCTCGCCTGGCAACATTAAATCCAATACCAGCATGTCAAAAGTTTCAGTCGCTAATATGGCGTCCATCTCTTTTGCATCGGTGGCAACTTTTACGCTAAAGCCTTGTTCCGTCAGGTAGCGCTGCAATAACTCACGTAACCGAACGTCATCATCTACTACCAAGATTTTTTTATTTAGATCTGCCATAATTTAAATTAAGCTCGCGTTTTAGATTTGATTACTTGAACATGATTACTTGAACATTTTATAAGTTGGATTGAGCTAAATTCAAGTAATTTTTCAATCCATGTAAAGTGTATGCTAATTTAAGCGAATATCAAGCGCAAAGAAGCAAACTAAAAGTTTTTACGTCAACTTGTAATAAATGTATGTTACAAATGTTTACAATTTCAGCTGTAAATGAAACAATCAATTAACAATCTTGCTTCATGCTTACCTACCTTAAATAAGCTCACCAACCCTTTAAAGTTGATGCATTGAATTCAATTTCACTTAAAAATATTTCAATCACTCAATGCACTTGCTTAGCATTGTGTATTGGTTTTGGTTTATCTTTTAATGCCGCAGCCGCCGGTAAAAATGTCATTTTTGTATCTCAGGACTCAAGCAAACGCGTCGCAGAGGCTGACGCTGCTTCTGCCAATGACGGTATGCAGCAAACGCTGCAACTTAATTTTAGCCCGGAAAATCGCGAAAAAATACGCAAAGCATTAGATGATTATGCCCGGTCTGTTGACCACGATCATGATCAAATAGAAGAGCGTCGCCGCGCGATGCAAGAAAGTATAAAAGAGCGCTTTTTAGATGCAGATAGTGATGGAGACGGCACGATTGATCGTCAGGAAGCTACGTACAGACTTCCGCAAATTGCGCGGCATTTCAGCCAAGTGGACACCAATCAAGATAACGTGATTTCGCTTGATGAACTTGAAGAAGCGCAAGTGCGCATACTGGAGCGTAGAAAAGCGGCCGAAGCGACTCTTGAAGCGAAAAAACTACAAGATGCAGATACTGGCGCGGTGGTGACTAAGCGCAAAAGCAAGCAAGCCTCTGATAATACGCGTAAGCGATCGCTTTAATTCGTTATTTTCAAGCAGTTATTGCCTCTTGGTTTAGAAAACTATTTATAAAGTCGTATAGAAAATCGTGCGCTAGTACTTTTTTTAGACAATCAAACCCCAAGTCGGTTTAGCCGGCTATTCAATCATTTATTAGCGTTAAAAAGCATTCATGCTAAGATATCTTCATGGGTTTGATCCTACAAATCACCGATAGTATTCAGCAGCTTGATGCGAACAGCTGGGATGCTTTGGTGGGTGATATGCCGCTATTGAGTCATGCCTTTTTAAGCGCGCTTGAAACCTCTCAGTCAGTAGGCAAGGGCACTGGTTGGCAGCCTTACCCAATGCTGGTGCATGAAAATGATCAATTAGTTGGCGCAATGCCGCTGTACGTTAAAAGCCATTCTTATGGCGAATATGTGTTTGATTGGGCATGGGCCGAGGCCTATGAGCGTAGCGGCCTCAGTTACTATCCGAAATTATTGTCAGCCATTCCATTCACGCCGATTACCAGTCAACGATTAATCTCCAGTAATTTCGAGATTCAAACGTTAATGGTAGCTGCCTTAGACGAAACCATGCACAAGCATCAGTTGTCGTCTGCACATGTGATTTTTCCGGATGATAATTCTGCCGCAACGTTAAAACAAGCCGGTTGGCTGCAACGCCATGGTGTGCAATTTAGGTGGGAAAACGCCGGTTTTAACGATTTTGATGATTTCTTAAGTGTCTTAAGCCACGATAAACGTAAGAAAATACGTCAGGAACGCAAAAAGGTCGTTGCCTCTGGCGTGGTTTGCCAGCACATAAAAGGTGCTGACATTACACCCGCAGAATGGGATTTTTTCTACCAATGTTATGCAAACACTTACCTTGAACACCGCTCTACGCCTTATTTAACGCCAGCCTTTTTTCACCATATTGGTTTAAGCATGCCGCAAAACATTTTGTTGGTCATGGCTTATGTGGACGATATGCCAGTGGCGAGTGCGCTGAATATTTATCATCAAACTACGCTATATGGTCGTTATTGGGGCGCATTGCAATATGTTCCCAACCTGCATTTTGAGCTTTGCTATTATCAGGCGCAGGAGTTTTGTATTGCAGAAAAGATCCAGTATTTTGAAGGCGGTGCGCAAGGTGAGCACAAGCTCGCACGTGGCTTTACGCCTAGGCCAACTTGTTCATTTCACAAAATTGCGCATGCGGATTTTTCCGCAGCAATACAAGACTTTGTCGAAAAAGAGTCGCAAGGAATTGCTGCTTACACGACAGAATTAGAAGATAGGGCACCATTTAAAGCACGCTGAACCTAGTGCTCAATCTAGCGCTCAGTAAAGTGCTTACCAGGCAATCTCGCTACCATCATACCCAATAAACTTTCCACTGCTCGATAATGATAAATCGGCAATCACTTTGCGTAAACCGGTTACGCTGGTTTGCGAATCAATCAAGCCGTTCGGGCCACCCATGTCGGTTTTTACCCAGCCTGGGTTTAGCGTTACCACAGCAATACCATAAGGCTTAAGGTCAATGGATAAGCTTTTCATCACCATATTAACTGCGGCTTTACTTGAACGATAAATATAACTGCCACCGCTGGTATTATCATCCACACTACCCATTTTGCTGCTCAATGTCACAATCTTTTTAAGCTGGCTGGCGGCCACGTGCGGCATAAAAGCTTTGGCCATTTTCAATGGCGCCATCGTATTGATTTTAAACGCGCTCACCCAGTCATCAAAATCTACATTGCCCAAACTACTTTCAGGATACACGCCGGCATTATTGATTAACACATCAATTTTCTTGTCTTTAAGTTGCAAAGCCACGGCATCAATCTGCGAAAAATCAGCCATATCTAATGCAATTATTTGAATATTACGATGCTTACTTGCTAATGCTTGCAGTTCAGTGGCTGATTGCGGGTCACGACAACATGCTATTACGTTCCAGCCATCTTTCGCATATTGTTCAACAAAGCTTAAGCCAATGCCACGGTTGGTGCCGGTGATAAGTACTTGATAAGTGTTGTTATTCATGGTGATTCTCTCAATGGTATTTGGACATTTACTTAAAGCGTCTAAAAGAGCCTGTCACCACGCCCCAAATCTCGAAATTCATATTTTCTGTAATCTCAATGGGTGAAAATGCACCTGTTGAATTGGCTGGAAGCAAGCGTGGTGCACCGTCTTTTTTGCGGCTTAATGTTTTAATGGTAAATTCGCCATCTAACACCGCCAACACAATATCGCCAATTGAGGCTAGTTTAGAGCGATCTACCACGGCTTTATCGCCGGGTAACAAGCCAACATCCATCATAGAAAAACCCTGAATGGTCACAAAAAACGTAGCGTCTTTTTGGTCGATTAAAAACTCACTCGGGTCTAAACGCTTTTCAATATGCTCCTCTGCGGGGCTAGGAAGGCCGGCTGAAACTTTTGAAGTGTAAAGCGGCAATGGCATAGCCTGAACGTTCAGCTCCGGTAATTCAAACTCGGTAATAGCATCCAAGTCAGCGCTTAGTCTTTTGCGTTGATACGCCAATAAAAAGTCTTTAATCACAGGTGCTTGGCTTGTAGGAATACGCATCACAGAAGTTGGTTCGCTAAACTTGCCTGTGCCAATTTTTCTCCCACCCCCAGGTTGGTTCTTACGGGGCGTAATTTTGCTTATGTTAGGCGCAGCTGAGTTTAATTCATTAGATTTAGACATGGTAATTATTGTAACAATAATTACCGGGGTCTGGTAATGTTTTTAAATTAGATGGGAAAATGATGATGTTGCCCCACAGTTGCTCTTTGCTATAAGTTGCATGGGAAAGTACAAAGGGTTTCCGAAGTGGTTGGTAACCTCGAAAGTACCGTCGTGAAAGAGGGACTTGAACCCTCGACCCCAGGATTATGAAAATTCCTAGGGAGTGTTTTAACCTCCTTTACAAAACTTGAAATTGTTTTATAAGTGATTGATTTGTATGTAAAATTATTGCTAAGCAGTTTTAAGTCGTTATACTGCGTTTTATCAAGATTTTCTCGATTTGGGCTACTAGGTGGCTACTAATTTTTTAACGAGAAATTTATAGATAGGAATTGATATGATGCAGAAACTCACAAAAGCGTTTGTAGACAAAATCGGCTTTGTCGAATCAGGCCAAATTTTTTATCGTGATAGTGAATTGTTAGGGTTTGGTTTACGTGTTGGTAAAACTGCCAAAGTTTATTTTGCAGAAAGTAAACTTAATGGAAAAACAATTCGGGTATCTATTGCACGACATAATGTAATTGCAGTGGATGACGCACGAAGCCAAGCCAAAACTATTTTGGCTGAAATATCATCAGGTAAAAATCCGCATGATGTAGAAAAAGCTAGGAAAGCAAAACTTATTACCGTCGCTGAAGTATTAGAAAGCTATATTGAAACGCGTGGCAATTTAAAACCTAGCACTATCCAAGACTATCGCCATACTTTCGTGGCTTATCTCAAAGATTGGCAGAATAAGCCCATCATTGAAATCACTAAAGATATGGTAGAAAAGAAGTTTCGTAAGATCAGTGAAACTAGCCCATCTCAAGCCAATAAAACCATGCGTAATTTTAGAGCGGTCATGAATTATGCCATTGTGAAATATGAAGATAATAACGGCGAGTCTTTTATGCGTAATAATCCCGTTTGTTGACGCGCGTTTAAAAATGACCACCTGTGCGCGTTGAATTTTGACCAGGCGTTTAATAGGTGTAGATTACTACACCACTGTGGATAAGTCGACCAAACTGACTAAGTCTTAAGCTCCTTTTTTA
>Ga0209913_1001600_pt1 | contig 11915 bp, 12 predicted proteins | sample PersoiDNA2013203_FD_185805 | JGI IMG/M metagenome (GOLD analysis project Ga0209913, IMG submission 185805) | Permafrost soil microbial communities from the Arctic, to analyse light accelerated degradation of dissolved organic matter (DOM) -... | ecosystem: Environmental > Terrestrial > Soil >... | reverse complement strand
TCGCGATCAGCGGGCCTGGTTCTCGACAGGAGCGCTGCGGAGGAAACAACCGCAGGAGGCAAGTTCATGCCGTCAATTTCTATGCGACAGCTTCTCGAGGCCGGGGTCCATTTCGGCCACCAGACTCGACGCTGGAATCCCAAGATGAAACCGTTCATCTTCGCGGAGCGCAATGGGATCCACATCATTGACCTGGCCCAGACCGTCAAGCGGCTGGACCTGGCCCTCGCAGCTGCTCGTGAGACTGTCGCTCGCGGCGACAGCGTCCTGTTCGTCGGGACCAAGAAGCAGGCTCAGGAGCCGATCGTTCAGGAAGCGACACGCGCCGGTCAGCCCTACGTCAACCGCCGCTGGCTCGGCGGCATGCTGACCAACTTCACGACGATCAAGAAACGCGTCGCCCTTCTTGACCAGCTCGAAGCCCGTCAGACAAGCGGCGACTTCGAGCGCCTGACCAAGAAGGAAACGGCCAAACTAGTCGAGCAGATGGAGCACCTGCAGGCTTCGTTCGGCGGCATCCGCAAGATGAAGCGCCTGCCCGCCATGGTCTTCATCGTCGACCCGCACCGCGAGCGCATCGCCGTCGCCGAGGCGCTCAAGCTGGAACTCCCGATTATCGGCACGGGCGACACGAACGTGAACCCGGATGAGCTGAACTACATCATTCCGGCCAACGACGACGCGATCCGCGCCATCCGGCTGCTCTGCTCACTGGTGGCCGATGCCTGCATCGAGGGCCAACGTGAGCGGGGTGTCCGCACCGGCGTCGAGGAGGCCCCGGAGCCCGTAGTCGAGGCCGAGGTCGAGGAGACCGCTTCCCGGGAACTCGTTGCTGCCCTGGCGGGCGGCGGTGCCCTGACGTTCGAGCCCGACGTGGAGGAGGAGGTCCTCCTGCCCGTCCTGCACCTGCCGTCCCACCCGCGCGACGCCGAGCCAGAAGCGGTTCCGCGCGGGGGCGAGAGTCATCGGGCCCACTAACTGCCACACAACCGGAATGCAGCGAGGGCTGCTCGGGCAGACCCGGGCGGTCGTCAGATGCCGACAACAGGAGATACGAGAAGACGATGGCGACGATTACTGCGGAGACCGTCAAACTCCTCCGCGAACAGACCGGCGCGGGCGTTATGGAGTGCAAGCGCGCACTTGAAGAGACGGACGGCGACCTGGAAAAGGCTGCCCTGGTTCTGCGCGAGCGGGGCCAGGCTGCTGCCGCCAAGCGCGCCGGGCGCGAGGCCAACCAGGGCCAGATCTCAAGCTACATCCACACGGGTGGCAAGATCGGCGTCCTGATCGAGGTCAACTGCGAGACCGACTTCGTCGCCCGGACCGACGAATTCCTGCGGCTGGTGCGCGACCTGGCAATCCAGGTTGCCGGACTTCGCCCCCTCTACACCACGATCGAGTCGATCCCGGCCGAGGTTCTTGAGGCCAAGCGCGCCGAGCTTCTCGCCGACAAGGCTACCCTCGGCAAGCCCGAGTCCGTCCGTGGCCAGATCATCGAGGGTCAGCTGAAGAAGTGGTTCGCCGAGGTTGTTCTGGTCGAGCAGACCTTCCGGGATCAGGACCGCACCGTCGGCGCTTTGATCACTGAAATAATCGCCAAGACCGGCGAGAATATGCGTGTCCGACGCTTTGTCAGGTACGAGCTGGGGGAGTAGATGAGCGAGGCCTCCGCGGCCAAAGGCGAGGTGGCCAGTCCGGCTGGCGCCGAGCTGGCTGCCGGCACGACGAGAAAACCGCGCTATCGTCGGATTCTGCTCAAGCTGTCCGGAGAGGCACTTCTGGGCGACCGGCAGTACGGCGTCGATCCGGACTTCTGTGCCCTCATCGCCGCCCAGATTGCGCAGGTCCATTCGCTCGGTGTCGAGATCGGTATCGTCGTTGGGGGTGGGAACATCTTCCGAGGGCTCGCGGCTGCGGCCAAGGGGATGGACCGCTCCACGGCCGACTTCATCGGCATGCTGGCGACGGTCATGAATGCACTCGCGCTCCAGGACGCCATAGAGCGGGCTGGCGTGCCAACGCGGGTAATGAGCGCTATCGGTATGAATCAGATCGCCGAGCCGTACATCAGGCGACGCGCCGTGCGTCACCTCGAGAAGGGCCGCGTGATCATTCTGGCCGCCGGCACCGGCAACCCGTACTTCACCACCGATACGGCTGCTGCCCTGCGGGCGGTGGAGATCGGTGCCGAGGTGATTCTCAAGGCCACGAAGGTGGACGGGGTTTACGACTCCGATCCACTCACGAACCCCGGCGCGAAACGCTACGAGAGGCTCACTTATTCCGAGGTTCTGGTAAAGCGGCTGCGTGTCCTGGACGCGACGGCCGTGTCGCTGTGCATGGAGAATGACACTCCGATAATCGTCTTCGACCTGAACAAGCCCGAGAACATCAGCCGGGTAGCCGCGGGCGAATCCGTCGGCACCCTGATTACCGGAGGCAGCCCGACATGAGCCGCGACACGTTGTCCGCCACCGAGCACAAGATGGTCCGGGCAGTCGAAGCCCTTGAGCGCGAGCTGCAAGGTGTACGCACCGGTCGCGCCTCGACGTCGCTCGTGGAGCGGCTCATCGTCGAGTACTACGGCACGCCGACCGCTCTCAACCAGCTGGCCGGCATCAGCGTGCCCGAGGCTCATCAGATCGTCATCCAGCCTTGGGACCGGGGCGTCCTGCGTGCCATCGAGAAGGCGATTCTGAAGAGCGACATAGGTCTCGTTCCCAACGTGGACGGATCGTCTGTTCGCCTTAACATCCCGCCCTTGACCGAGGAGCGCCGCAAGGACCTAGCCAAGCAAATCCACCGGCGGATGGAAGAGGCGCGGATCGAGATCCGAGGTCTTCGCCGCGAGAACGCGGACCAGCTCAAGAAGGAAGAGCACGCCGGCACCGTTGGCGCCGACGAGTCTCGTCGTGAGCTTGAGCAGCTCCAACGCATCACCGACCAACACATCCTCGATGTGGACCGTGTCGGTGCGGCCAAGGAGTTGGAGATCATGGAGGTCTAGTGACCGGTCGGATTTTTCGTCCGACGGACTCCCCGGCGCTCGTCCACCGCGAGCCAGATCAGGCGGCCGATCGGGGAATCTCCGTGTCGCCCGACGCGGGGCCGACGGAGCCTTTCAGCGTTCCACGAGCTGAGTTGCCCCGCCACATCGCCATCATTATGGATGGCAACCGGCGCTGGGCGAAGGCGCGCGGCCTGGCGGAGATGGACGGCCACGTCGCGGGCGTTGAGGCGATCCGCGAGGTCATCCGGCACGCCGTCCGGCGCGGAGTGGAAGTCCTCTCGCTGTATGCGTTCAGCCGCGAGAACTGGGCTCGCTCGGACGACGAGGTCGGGGGCCTCTTCTTCCTGCTTGAGCAGGTCATCCGCAATGAGACCGACGAGTTGAAGGCCCAGGGCGCCCGGGTGCGACTCCTGGGTCGTATGGACGAGCTGCCGCCGGAGACTCGATCGTCGATCCAGCAGGCTCTCGATGCGACGGCTGGTGGACGGCGCCTGCAACTCAACATCGCCTTCAACTACTCGGGTAGGACTGAACTCGTGGATGCGGCCCGTAGGCTCGTGGCAAGCGGCCTCCGGCCAGACGAGATTGACGAGGACGTCCTGACCGACTCTCTCTACACAACTGGCCTGCCGGACCCCGACATGGTCATACGTACTGGCGGCGAGCGGCGGCTCTCGAATTTCCTGATCTGGCAGGCTGCATACGCCGAGATCTACTTCTGCCCGATCCTCTGGCCCGATTTTGGCCCGGCCGCCCTGGACGAGGCGATCATCGAGTTCGCCGGGCGCCAGCGCCGGTTCGGGCGCTAGCGCCGGATGCGTCAGAGGGCGCTCAGCGCCGCAATCTTCGTTCCGCCGCTTCTGGTTGTCCTGGCAATCGGCGAACCCTGGTTCGGGGCGCTGATCGCCGTGTTCGTGGCCGTGGCCGCTCGCGAGGCCGCACGGCTGGTCCGAGGCGCCGGCTATCCGGCGATCGTGGTGTTGGCCGTGGCCGGCGCGCTGGCCGTGGCCGCGGACGTGGCCTCACCGGAACCCCTCCGCCCGTACGCGGATCTGCTGGTTGCTGCCACGCTCATTGCGGCCGGCGTCGCCGCGTTCGTGGAGAAAGACACCAGGGTTGGCTTTGCGGCCTGGATCGGGACGGCCTTCACGGCCGTTTACGTGGGCATGCTCGGGTCACTGGTCAGGTTGGGTGAGATTGCGCCGCCACTGGCGTCAAGCGCCCCGGCCGCCCAGCTCGGCGCCGGACGTGGCTGGATCCTGCTGATCATCCTGCTCGTCTGGTCGTTCGACACGGGCGCGTACGGCGTCGGCATCGCCCTTGGCAAGCGCAAGTTCCTCGCCCACATCTCCCCGTCGAAGAGCTACTGGGGCCTCTTTGGGGGCGTGACCGCGTCTACGGCCGTGGCCGTGGCCGGGCTGTGGGCTCTGGGTCAACCCGCGGTTCTGGGCCTCGCTCTGGGGCCGTTGACCGGCCTCGCGGCTCAGGCTGGCGACCTGGCCGAGTCGATGTTGAAGCGCGCAGCGGGCGCCAAGGACTCTGGCGGGCTGATCCCGGGGCACGGCGGCATACTGGACCGTGTGGACTCTTTCATCTTCGCGGCGCCTGTAGCCGCTCTCTTCGTCACGGCGTTGGTTCGCTGAGGTGATGGCCTCGGCGGGACAGGGCAGCGGCGGCAAGGGCGAGGGCGGCGCGCCCCAACCCGGCTGGGCTGGCCGCCGCCCTGGCGCGCCAAGCCGCGTGGCCCTGCTTGGGTCGGGCGGCTCCATCGGGCGCCAGGCCGCCGATGTGCTGCTTCGCCACCCAGACGCGTTCAAGGTCGTGGCCCTGGCTACCGGCTCGCAGGCCCAGATCCTCGAGGAGCAGGCCAGACAGCTGCGGCCCGCGGTGGTCTCGCTGGCAGATGCCCTTGCCGCCGCCCGCCTGGAGCTCCCCGCCGGCACGGAATTCATCGGCGGCCCAGACGCGCTCGAGGCGATTGCCACGCGTCCGGACGTTGATCTTGTGATCGTCGCCACGGGCGGGCTGGTCGCCCTGCGGTCCGTCCTGGCGGCGTTGGAGGCGGGCAAGATCGTGGCCACGGCCAACAAGGAGACGCTGGTCGCGGGCGGCCACCTGGTCATGCCACTCGCTCGCAGGCTGGCGGCCGGGGTCGCCGCCTCGGCCGGCGCCACCGGCGATCCGCATCATCCTCTGGCAAGCCCCCTGGGCTGGCTCCGCCCGATCGACTCGGAGCATTCGGCCATCTGGCAGTGTCTGGTGGGCGAGGAGTACGCGTCCATCGAGCGCCTGATTCTGACCGCGTCCGGCGGGCCATTCCTCAACTCCACCGCCGCCGAGTTGGCCACGGTGACGCCGGAGCGGGCCCTTCGCCATCCCACCTGGACGATGGGCGCGAAGATCACGATCGACTCCGCCACGCTCGCCAACAAGGGCCTGGAGATCATCGAAGCACGCTGGCTGTACGATGTGGCACTCTCGAAGATCTCGGTGGTCATCCACCCCCAAAGCGTCGTCCATTCGGCAGTGCACTTCGTGGACGGCTCAATGAAGGCCCAGCTGGGGACACCGGACATGCGACTTCCCATCCAGTACGCGCTTACATACCCGCAGCGGATGCCCTCGCCCGCCGCGGCTGTGGATCTGATTGCCGCCGGCCGCCTTGAGTTTCGCGCTCCGGACGAGCAGCGCTTCCCGGCCCTTCGCATCGCTCGCGAGGCGGGCCTGGCGGGTCCCCATGCCAGCACGGCCCTGATATCGGCCGACGAGATCGCCGTGGCCAGGTTCCTGGGCGGCAGTCTGGACTTCAATGGCATTCCGCGCCTCCTCGGCGCGGCAGTCGAGCGGTTTGGCGTGTCCCCTGCGGGTGAGTCGGCCGAACCGTCGCTCGATCAACTCGTCAGTCTGGACGCCGAAGTCCGGAGCTTTGCGGAGTCTTATCGATGAGCCTTGCCGGCTTGTTTTCTGGGATTGGCGGCGTTGTCGGGCTGTTTCTGATCCTCATACCGCTAGTCTTGCTCCACGAGCTGGGCCACTTCATCATGGCCCGCCTCGCCCGCATCCGGGTTCTCGAGTTTGGGCTGGGCTTTCCGCCCAGGGCCAGGATCCTCGGGCACGACCACGAAACGGAGTACACGCTTAACTACCTGCCGATCGGCGGCTTCGTGCGGCTCGAGGGCGAAGAGACTGACTCCGATGATCCTCGCGCCTTCACCAACTCCTCACTGCCCAAGCAGCTGATCGTTCTCGCGGCCGGCGTGGCCATGAATCTGCTGGTCGCTGTATTTCTGTTTTTCGTCGTCGCCTGGGCCTTCAACCCGGTCGTGCTGACGACCATCGCCGGGGTCCAGGCTGGCTCACCGGCGGCGGCAGCCGGCCTTCAGGCCGGTGACTCGATCGTATCGATCGATGGCCGTACCTATCGAAAGCCGTCGGTGCTGGAGTTTTCTAACGCCGACTTTACTGACCCCTGGCGCCAGGATCTGCTGAGTCATGCCGGCCAGACCGTCAACATCATCGTTGCGGATGCGAACGGCAAAGAGCGCACCGTTGTGGTGGCGCTGCGTGTGCCCACTGCTGAGAAGGCGGGCGCCCTCGGAGTGTCGATGGGCGGCTCCTATGTCACTACGGCCGGAGATCCAGTTAGCGCGGCCGGACTGGCGGTCTCGGGCACGGGCCGGGCAATGAACCTGATCCTCGGTGCCGTCGGTGACATCGGCAAGCAGCTGGCGACCAACCCAGCCCAGGCTCCGCCCGGAGTCCAAGGTCCGATCGGCATTGCCGCCGACATCGCTTCGGTCGTTAGCCAGCCCAACGCCTTCATGATTCTGCTTCTCCTGGCGGGCGTCATCTCGGCCAACCTGGCTCTGGTAAATGTGCTGCCACTGCCAGTCCTCGACGGCGGCAAGATGGTGATCATGGTCCTCAAGCGGCTCTTCGGTGCGAAGGGCGTCGGCGCTTTCGAGGCCTTCGCCTACGTCGCCAGCTTCGCCCTGCTCCTGGCCTTCATGGGCTGGATCACCTTCTTCGACATACTTCGAGCCAGCGGCCAATAGCCATGGACGCTCCCGCTTTCGCGTCCCGACGAGAATCGGTTGCCGTTGACGTAGGCGGGGTCATCGTCGGCGGTGGCCGCCCGATCGTCGTCCAGTCCATGACGAACACGGACACTGCCGATGCCGACGCAACGGCAATCCAGGTCGCCCGGCTGGCCCACGCCGGCTCCGAGTTGGTCCGGATCACCGTCAACAACGAGACCGCCGCGGCCGCCGTGGCGGTCATAGCCCAGAAGGTCCGCGGGCTCGGTCAGGACGTGCCGATCGTGGGTGACTTCCACTACAACGGTCATAAGCTGCTGACTCAGTTCCCGGAGGCGGCCAGGGCGTTGGCCAAGTACCGGATCAACCCCGGCAACGTTGGCCCAGGCCGCCATCACGACGAGCACTTTGCGGCCATCGTTCGCGTCGCCGTCGAGAACGAGAAGCCGGTCCGGATCGGTGTCAACTGGGGCTCGCTCGACCAGGCTGTCCTAACTGATCTGATGGACGCTAACGCGCGCCTGCCGGAGCCGAGGGATGCGCGAGAGGTCATGATCGATGCCATGGTCGAGAGCGCACTTCGATCGGCCGAGCTGGCTGAGGCGACTGGTCTGAGGCACGACCAGATCATCCTGTCGGCCAAGGTTTCCGGCGTGCGCGACCTGGTCGACGTCTATCGCCGACTGGCTGCTCGCTGCGACTACCCGCTCCATCTGGGCCTCACGGAGGCCGGAATGGGAATGAAGGGGATCGTGGCCTCGTCCGCGGGGCTGTCCATCCTGCTGGCGGAAGGCATCGGCGACACCATCCGCGTCTCGATCACGCCGGAGCCGCGCGGCGACCGGACCGAGGAGGTGGCGGTCGCTCAGCAGGTCCTGCAGTCGCTCGGGCTGCGCTCGTTCATGCCGCAGGTGTCGTCTTGCCCTGGCTGCGGTCGCACGACCAGCACCTACTTCCAGGAACTGGCCCGCGACATTCAGACTTACCTTCGCGACCAGATGCCCCTGTGGCGGGAACGACACCCCGGCGTGGAGGAGCTGCGCGTGGCCGTGATGGGCTGCGTCGTCAACGGCCCCGGCGAATCCAAGCACGCCGACATCGGCATCAGCTTGCCGGGCACGTTCGAGGAGCCGGTGGCGCCGGTCTTCATCGACGGCGTGTTGGACCGCACTCTACGCGGCGACCACATCGTCGCGGAGTTCGAGGCGATCCTGGATCAGTATGTGGAGCGCCGCTTCCCATCGCCGGGGAGGCCCGCTAGTCAGACTCAGTAGCCGTTGCCTCCGCTGCCGCCGTTGTTGCAGGCCGCAAGGATCAGCGGCAGAGCGGCGAGGGCCAGCCACCAGGCGTGCGTTCGTAGCCAGGTCATCCTGGACTTGAATGTGGTCATCGGGGAATCTCCAGCGTTGGGGTTTCACTCTCCATACGCTGCGCCAGCGGGCGAGGACTGCGAGTTGCGCTGGCCGCGACTGGCCCCTTGTTCGCCGCAACGGCTCAGGCGCTACGATTGCGCGAAAGCAGCGCGGTCGGTTCGTCCAGAGGAGGAATAGGGTGCCCAAAGAGGGTTTCGTCACCAGCATTACCCGCCAGTCTGAGGACTTTCCGGGTTGGTACAACGACGTCGTCCTGAAGGCTGAACTGGCCGACTACTCCCCGGTCCGCGGCTGCATGATCATCCGCCCGTACGGCTATGCCATCTGGGAGTCGATGCAGGCCGAGTTGGACGGTCACATCAAGCGGACCGGTCACAGCAACGTCTACTTCCCGCTGTTTGTGCCGAAGTCGCTGCTGGAGAAGGAAGCCGAACACGTCGAGGGCTTCAATCCGCAGGTCGCCTGGGTGACCCACGCCGGCGGAAAGCCGCTCGACGAGTGGCTGGCGATCCGGCCCACCAGCGAGGCGATCATCGCCGACAGCGTGAAGGACTGGATCCATTCTTATCGCGACCTGCCGCTGCTGATGAACCTGTGGAACAACGTGGTTCGATGGGAGCTGCGAACGCGGCTCTTCCTGCGGACGACGGAGTTCCTGTGGCAAGAGGCCCACACCTTCCACGCCACCCGCGAGGAAGCTGAGGAGGAAGTCGCGACCGGCCTCGACTGCTACGACAAGGTTGCCGAGGAGTGGCTGGCGATCCCGGTCATCAAAGGTCGCAAGACCGAGGGCGAGAAGTTCCCCGGGGCCGAGTTCACCTGGTGCATCGAAGCGATGATGCGCGACAAGAAGGCCCTCCAGGCCGGCACAAGTCACATGCTCGGCCAGAACTTTGCTCGGGCCGCGGGGATCGAGTTCCTCGATCGCGACAACGTGCGCAAGCACCCGTACGGGACGTCCTGGGGCTTCTCAACCCGCATGGTCGGGGCCACGATCATGGCTCACGGCGACGACTCCGGACTTGTGCTGCCGCCCAACGTTGCGCCCGTCCAGGTCGTCATCGTGCCGATCTTCCGCAAGGACGAGGAGAAGGCCGCAGTGGCCGAGGCGATCGACCGATTCCAGGCTGCCCTGGCCGAAACGCCCGAGGGCAAGGCCGTCCGGGTTAAGGTCGACTGGCGCGACGAGTCGCCCGGCTTCAAGTACAACCACTGGGAGCTTCGCGGCGTGCCCTTCCGCATGGAGATCGGGCCACGCGATGTTGCCGCCGGCCAGGCCATGCTCGTCAAGCGGGTCGATCGGTCGAAGGAGGCCGTTCCTCTCGAGCAGCTCGCGGCCGAACTGCCGGCTCGACTGCGCGCCTATCAGGCCGAACTTCTCCAGCGCGCTCGGGATTTCCGCGACTCGAACACACACCACGCGGACACCTACCAGCAACTCAAGGACGGGCTGGAGGGCGATGGCGGATTCTTCCTGGCGCCGTGGTGCGGCGACGGAAAATGCGAGAAGCAGGTCGGCGACGAAACCGGCGCCACTATCCGCTGCATCCCCTTCGACTCACCTGACGAGGGCGGAAAGTGCATCGCCTGCGGTGGTCCGTCGGAACGACGCGCATTGTTCGCCCGGGCCTACTAACCATAGAGAGGGAGCGGCCATGAGTTCACCGCAGGATCCAACTCAGGGGCAGCAACCGGGATGGGCCGCTCCGTAGCCTGGCTGGGACGCACCGGCCACGCCGCCGACGCCGCCGACACAGCCGGGCTGGGGCGCGTCGCCGCCGACCCAACCGGGTTGGGGCCAGCAGGCATGGGCCCCGCAACCCACCCGTTCCAACAAGAAGGGCTGCCTGATCGGGGTCGGCATCTTCCTGGTTATCGTGGCCGTGCTGATCGTCGGCTGCGCCGTTGTGATCGGTCCGATTGTCGGCACCGACATCAAGCTAACGCAGGATCTTGGCTCGCGGGCCGAGACCGTTTCGTTCAACTGGAACAATGGCGTGAGCACTTTTGTCATCGACCTGGCGCCAGGCCAGGAGAGTCAGGTCGAGAGCATCGCCTGCCACATCGTCAAGCCGGACCTCCAATCCAGCTCCACGGCTAACGCCCATTTCGTGATCTGATCCGCCCGCCGGGCGTTGGGGCGGCCACGAAACATCCAGGGTGCCAGTTTGGATGGTCCAGGGGTGCCGTGTATACTCACCGCAATCTGCCGGCCGCTCGTGACGTGGGTGACCCCCACGTCTTTTCATGAACGGCAGGTAACAAGGACCGTCGGACGAGTCGACCGAACTAACGGTTCAAATGTCGGTTGCACTGGATGGTGACCGAGCGAAGCGAACGGGAGGCGCGAAATGAGTCGTGATTTCGTCGGCGCGCTCCTGCAGCTGAACGCTGAGAAGGGCGTCTCCAGGGAGCAATTGGTTCGGACCGTCGAGGAGGCGATCCAGTCGGCCTACCGGCGTGTCGCCGGCGACGAGGACATCCAGGTTCGGATCGATGGCGAGACTGGGAAGGTGCGCGTCTATCGGGCCCGGCTCGTGGTGGAGGAGGTAGAGGACTCCGCCACGCAAATGACGCTCGAGGATGCTCGGACTCATCAGGCTGACGCCGAGGTCGGCGACACGGTCGAGACCGAGCAACTCGACCAGGAGGCTTTCGGCCGGATCCACGCCCAGACCGCCAAGCAGGTCGTCCTGCAGCGCCTGCACGAGGCTGAGCGCAACGTCGTATTCGACAGGTACGCGAGCAGCGAAGGCGAACTAATCACCGGAACCGTCTCTCGCATCGAGCCGCGCGCGATCGTCCTTGAGCTGGGCAAGGCCGAGGCCATCCTCGCCACGACCGAGCAGTCGCCCCTGGAGCACTACCGCATCGGCCAGAACGTCAAGGCATTCGTTCTGGAGGTTAGACGCAGCGCCAAGGGCCCTCAGATCTACATAAGTCGAACGCACAAGGGATTCCTGCGCCGCCTCATCGAGCTGGAAGTGCCCGAGGTTCACGCCGGCACGGTCGAGATCAAGGCCATCGCCCGCGAGGCCGGTAGTCGCTCTAAGGTCGCCGTGACGTCGCGCCAGCCAGGCCTGGACCCGGTGGGAGCGACCGTGGGCCAGCGTGGCACACGCGTCCAGGCCGTCGTGGCGGAGCTGGGCGGAGAGAAGATTGACGTGATCGAGTGGTCCGAGGACCCCGCCGCGTTCGTGGCCAAGGCCATGAGCCCGGCCCAGGTGATCGAGGTCCGGATTGACGAGGAGCATCGCATCGCCAACGTGGTCGTGCCGGAGAGAATGCTTTCGCTGGCCATCGGCCGCGAAGGACAGAATGCGCGGTTGGCGGCCAAGCTGACCGGCTGGCGCATCGACATTCGAAGCGATGTTTCGGTCGCCGAAGCCGCGGCCGAGGCCGTCAGGGTTGAGGCGGAAGCTGAGTCCGCCGAGGCGGCTGCGGATGCCGTCGTTGACATTGCGCCGGCCGACGTCGCCGTGGCCGCTCCAG
>Ga0209913_1001598_pt1 | contig 11930 bp, 9 predicted proteins | sample PersoiDNA2013203_FD_185805 | JGI IMG/M metagenome (GOLD analysis project Ga0209913, IMG submission 185805) | Permafrost soil microbial communities from the Arctic, to analyse light accelerated degradation of dissolved organic matter (DOM) -... | ecosystem: Environmental > Terrestrial > Soil >... | reverse complement strand
AAGACCCGGAGCAATGGGACCGCATGTTCGACGTCAACGTGAAAGGCTTGCTCAATGGCGTGCACGCCGTCAGCGCCGGCATGGTGGCGCGCCGCTCGGGCACCATCATCAACGTCGGTTCCGTCGCCGGCCACAAGACGTTCCCCAACCACGTCGCTTACGTGGGCAGCAAATTCGCCGTGCACGGCCTGACGGAAAACCTGCGCGAGGAACTGTCGGCGCACAATGTGCGCGTGGTCACGATTGCACCGGGCGCGGTGGAAACGGAGCTCCTGGGCCACACCACCGATGAAAGTATCAAGACCGGCTATCAGGCCTGGAAGGAAGGCATGGGCGGCGTAGTGCTGTCGGCCGATGATGTGGCGGCCGCCATCTGCTACACCTACCAGCAGCCGCAGGGCGTGTGCATCCGTGAAATCGTGCTGGCCGCCACCCGCCAGCAAGCTTGACCTTGGCGGCTTGATAACGCTACCCTGTGTGTTTGAAATTCCTTCATCCACACGGGAAGTCCATGCAAGCTCGCACCATCTTTTTTTCCATCCTGTTCGGCTTGTCGCTGGCGCCGGCGCATGCCGCCACCGCCACCGCCACACCTTCCACGCTGTTGACGCCGCCCGATCCGCTGACCAAGCCCATCGCCTCGCCATACGAGGCGCAATGGAACCGCCCGCAGCAGCCGGCGCGTATTTATGGCAACACGTATTACGTGGGCGTGGGTGGCTTGAGCGTGGTGCTGATTCATACCGAAGCGGGTCTGGTCCTGATCGATGGCGCGCTGCCGCAGTCGGTAGCGATGATAGAAGCGAGTATCCGCCAGTTGGGTTTTCGCGTGGAAGACATCAAGTACATCCTGAATACGGAAGCGCATTTCGACCATTCCGGCGGCATCGCGGCACTGGCCCGCGACAGCGGCGCCGTGGTCGTCGCCAGCCCCCTGGGCGCACAGGCGCTGCGCGCAGGCCGGGTGCTGGAGCAAGACCCGCAGGCAGGCGATATCGAGCCCATGCCGGCGGTGGGGAAGGTCAGTGAGATCATCGATGGCGGCACGGTGAAACTGGGCGCGACCACCATCACGGCCCACCATATGCCTGGCCATACGCCTGGCAGCACCAGCTGGACCTGGGTCTCGTGCGAAGCGGTGGGCAGCAGCACCGGCAATCCGAATACCTGTTTGAACGTGGTGTTTGGCGCCAGCCTCAATGCCGTGGCGGCGGACGATTTTCACTTCCTGGCCGACGCGAACCACGGCGACCTGACGCCGGATTTTCGCCGCGTCATCAACAAGTTTGCCAGCCTGCCTTGCGATATCCTGATCACCTCCCACCCCGACCATTCGGGCGCCGACCAGAAGCTGGCGCAATTGCTGGCAGGCGTCAAACCGAATCCCTTCATTGATCCGCAAGCATGCCGCAAGGCTGCCGCCACGTTTGAAGCGCGGCTGGAAAAGCGGATTGCCAAGGAAAAGGCCGCGGCCAAATAACAACGCGGAAGATTGACGCATCCAGGCAGACGGCGCAGAATGGCTGTCCGCATGACAGATCCACCCATTTTATGAAAGGACACCAGATGTACCAGCAGGCTAGTCAGACAGCACAATTTTTCTAGCCCCGTGCATGCGCTCGGGGCTATCGGCAAGTCTGCCGATCCCGAGCCGGTGTTCTTTGCAAACCCCGGTGAGGAAACTCGCCGGGGTTTTTGCTTTTTAGCCCCCGGTATCACAAGTTGAAAGACAGGCTGAAAGGAAGCAAGATGAAACTCAAGATCAAAGCCGTCAAACCACGCAATGTGCTGGTGGCGGCGACCAAATTACGCAGTGGCGCCGGCGCGCACCAGTCGGAACTGTCGCCGCGCGTGGCGCGCCGGGCCGGCAAGCAGCGTTTGCACCAGCTGCTGGCGGGACGCTTGAAAGAGGAAAGCTGAGGGTTTATTCCTCATCGAGCGCGGCAAAACCGTGCGCCAGGTGGTCGATCAGTGCGCGCACGGCCGGCAGCAGGCCGCGCCGCGAGGGGAAGACGGCGTGGATGATTTCGGGCTGCGGCCGCCATTGCGGAGTCAAAGGCTGCAAGCTGCCATCGGCCAGCTGGTCGACGATCATCATGGTCGGTAGTTGCACCAGGCCGACGCCGGCCACGGCCGCGTCGCGCAGGGTCAGCATGTCGCCCGTGATAAAGCGCGGTGTATGGCGCAGCTGGGCGCGCGCGCCGTCGGGCCCGTGTAAATCCCATTGGTGGTTTTGCTGCGGCGATCCCAGGGCCAGGCTGGGCCAGTCGGCCAGGTCCGCTGGTGAGATGGGAGCAACTGCACCGGCGAACAGCAGCGGGCTGGCCACCATGCACTGGCTGCGTTCGGCCAGCACGCGCAGCACCAGGTCGCTGTCGGCCAGCGGCGGCGGGCGCACCCTGATCGCCACGTCGATGCCCTCGGCCACCAGGTCCACGCGGCGGTTGGTGGCCTCCAGTTCCAAGGTCACTTGCGGATGGTCGCGCATGAAGCTGGCCAGCATGGGGCCGACCAGGGTATGCAGCATGGCGATCGGACAGGACACCCGTACAGTGCCGCGCGGCGTGGCCCGCGTCAGCTCGATCGCCTCTTGCGCCGCTTCTGCTTCCACCAGCATCGCCTTGCAATGTTCGTAATAAGACTGGCCCACGTCGGTGATGGAAAAATGCCGTGTCGTGCGCTGCAGCAGGCGTACGCCCAGTCGTTCTTCCAGCAGTGCGATGCGCCGGCTCAGCTTTGATTTCGGCATGCCCAGCGCCCGTCCCGCGGGCGCAAAACCGCCATGTTCGACCACCTGCACAAAGTAATACAAGTCGTTCAAATCCTGCATATTGACTCCTTTACTGTTCTATTTAAAGAACTCTGATGGTCAATTTTACCGCCTACCGCGATCATCGTTGCAAGGATATGCTGTGTCTATCGCAGTTTGAACCTTCACGAGGAGAGAGTCATGAACACCGTCACAGGTATTTACAGCGCACCGCGCCAGCACTGGGTAGGCGATGGCTTCCCCGTGCGCTCGATGTTTTCGTACCAGGGCCACGGCAAGCAGCTGAGCCCCTTTTTGCTGCTCGACTATGCCGGCCCTGCACAATTTGCGCCGGGCACGCGTCCGCCCGGCGTCGGCTCGCATCCGCACCGCGGTTTTGAAACAGTCACCATCGTCTATCAGGGCGAGGTGGCGCACCGCGATTCGACGGGGCAGGGTGGCGTGATCGGCCCTGGCGACGTGCAATGGATGACGGCCGGCGCCGGCATCCTGCATGAAGAGTTTCATTCGCCCGCCTTCACGCAATCGGGCGGCACCCTGGAAATGGTGCAGCTGTGGGTGAATTTACCGGCGAAAGACAAGCTGACGGCGCCCGGTTATCAAGCTATCACCAGCAGCACCATACCGACGCTGGCGCTGCCGGACGGCGCCGGTTCCCTGCGCGTGATCGCCGGTGAATTCGCCGGCCAGCAGGGGCCGGCCAGCACTTTTTCGCCGATGCAGGTGTGGGACATGCGTTTGGCGCAGGGTTCGGTGACGCACTTGCCGGTCACGCCAGGCTGGGGTGGCGCGCTGATCGTCTTGCACGGCACGGTGCTGGTCAATGGCGAGAGTGTGGTGCGCGAAGCGCAGATGGCGCTGCTGGGGCGCGAGGGCGATGGCATCCGCATCGAGGCCAATAACGATGCCGTGCTGTTGCTGCTCAGCGGCGAACCGCTCGACGAGCCCATCGTCGGCCACGGCCCGTTCGTGATGAACACCGAGGAGCAAATCGTGCAGGCGTTTGACGATTTCCGGCAAGGCCGTTTCGCTGCCATCGCACCATGATGTTTTGCCGCAGCGTGTGTTCCAGCGCGCTGCGGCAGCCGCTCGCCGGCGCCTCAAATCGGCTATAGTTGCGGCACCCCCACCGCAAAGGAAGACCGCTTGACTCCCCCGCTCGAGATCGCCGCCAACGTGCTGATGACCGCCTCCATCCTCCTGGCCGGCCGCAATAACATTCATTCCTGGTGGATCGGCATCGTCGGCTGCCTGCTGTTTGCCGTGCTGTTCTATCAGGTCAACCTGTACGCCGACGTGCTGCTGCAATTGTTTTTCATCGTTACCTGCGTCATCGGCTGGCTGCAATGGCGGCGTGGCGCTGGCGGCAAGCCTATGCCGATCAGCCGGGCAGGATGGACCAGCCTGGCCTGGATCGTACCGGCCGGCGTGGCCGCTGTCGTTATCTATGGCTTGCTGCTGCACCGCTTCACGAATGCGTATGCGCCGTTCATCGATTCGGCCGTGCTGGTATTCAGCGTCATCGCGCAATTTTTGCTGATGAGCCGGCGTCTGGAAACCTGGGCCTTCTGGCTGATGGTCAACACCGTGGCCGTGCCGCTGTACTACAGCCGTGGCCTGACCTTGACGGCCGTGCTGTATGCGGCGTACTGGGTCAATGCGCTGGTGTCGTGGTACTGGTGGCGTATCCAGGCCCGCCGGGAAGCGCATGCGCAGGCTGTGCTGACAAGCACAGTCGCCGGGGCTTGAGGGTTAAGCTTGCCTTAGATTCAAATCATATATGTAACCAATTTTTAATTCGTTCACATCATGTCAACACCGAGATATAGTGGAATTTCTCCGCTCACCGGTGTTTTTTATGTTGTGTTTTACGAATTCTGCCATTTTTTCCGCCGCCCGGCCGCATATGTACATGCCCCGCATGTACATGCCGATGCGGGCGCGTCCAAGTTGTTTGTAATTCTGTAATTCAGTAATTCACCCCCACGCTGCCTGTGCCCGTTGACCGATCCGGTCTGCGTGCTTCTGCTCGGCCTTTCTCATGCAAAAGGCTGAAATCCCAATAAGAGGAAACCATGTTTAAACCACTCGCCATCAGTCTTGCCATCGCCGCCGCCTTTCCCGTCCTCGCTCAGGCCCAGGAGGAAATGGCCCGCGTCAACGTCACCGGATCGAATATCCGCGTCAGCGAAAAGGAGGGCGCCAGCGCCGTCCAGGTCATCACCGCCAAAGAGATGAAAGCCAGCGGCAAGACCAGTATCGCCGATGTGCTGCGCTCCATTTCGGCCAACAGCGGCAACAGCTATAACGAACAATTTACCGGCAGTTTTTCGGCTGGCACGGCCGGCCTGTCGCTGCGCGGCATCGGCCAGAAAAATACGCTGATCCTCGTTAACGGCAAGCGCGTGGCCAGCTATGCCACTGCGCAAAACCTGCAAGAAACCTTTGTCGACCTGAATAGCCTTCCGATGGCGGCGGTGCAGCGCATCGAGGTGCTCAAGGATGGCGCTTCGTCCATCTACGGTTCCGATGCCGTGGCCGGCGTGGTCAACATCATCCTGTACAAGGAATTTACGGGTACTGAATTGACGGCGCAATGGGGCGGTTCGACCGAGGGCACGGGCCAGCATGAAAAAAGTGCGGCCCTGCAAACGGGTTTCGGCAAGCTGCAGGAGGATGGCTATAGCGTGGTTTTCTCGGTCGACGCCCAGCAGCGCGACAAGCTGCAGCAAAGCGATGTGGCGTGGATGCGCGATTCCGATTACCGCAACCAGCAGCGCGGCGCCCTGGCCTGGGTACCGACCAATTATGCGGGCATCGATCCGACCCAGACCTTGGGCGGCGCCAGTGGCCCCCTGCAGTGGGTGAATTACGGCGATATCTCGCCGGATAAGACAGGCAAGGTGCTGGCCTACAATCCTGCCCCCTACAAAACCCTGATACCGGGCATCCAGCGCATCCATTCGTCGGCACGCGCCACCATCAAGGTGAACGAAGACACCGAAGCGTATGTCGACCTGCTGTACAGCTATTCGCGTGCCGACCAGACTTTCAGCGCGCCACTAACCGTCAACAACGCCACGCGCGCCTGGAACAATGGCACCCAGTCGCTAGACACGATCAACGTCGCGCTGCCAGTCGGTAACCCCTACAACACGGGCGCCACCCCGCTGCCATTCACGGCCACATTGTTTGACCTGGGCCCGCGCATGAAGCAGGATAAAGTCACGTTTTACCGCACCCTGGCCGGCTTGAAGGGGACGAAGGCAGGCTGGGACTGGGATGCGTCGGTAGGCCACTCCAGCAGCAAGCTGGAAGAAACGGTGCAGAACTTCGTCAACCGCTATGCTTTCCAGACGGTGCTGGCCAATGGCAGCTACAACTTCTTCGACACTGCGCAAAACAGCGATGCAGTGCGCAACAGCTTGCGCCTGTCGACCCTGCGCCCGGCTGTCTCGACACTGGACACGCTGGACTTTTCGGCCTCGCGCGAGCTGTGGCAACTGCCGGCCGGCCCGCTGGGTTTTGCCGCCGGCGCGCAATGGCGCCGCGAAAAAATGGATTCGCAAACTTCGACCGCCGTCCTGTCGGGCACCGAGCTGCGCCCGGCGATTAACATCATCGACGGTTCGCGCGATGTGTCGGCCCTGTTCGCTGAATTCAATGTGCCGGTGGTGAAAGATCTGTCGCTGAACCTGGCCAGCCGCGCCGACCATTACAGCGATTTTGGCAATGCGTTTTCACCGAAAGCCAGCGCCCGCTATCAGGCGGCGCCATGGCTGCTGCTGCGCGGTACCGTGTCGCGCGCCTTCCGCGCCCCATCGCTGCCGGAAATCACCAACAGTACGGCGGTCAGCTATGGCAACGTGATCGATGCCAAGGATCCGCTGACGCCGACCCAGGCGCGCGGCGTGACGGTCATTACGGCCGCCAATCCGGAATTGCGTCCTGAGCGCTCGAAAAACCTGAATCTGGGTCTGGTCATTTCGCCGACCGCCAGTTCCAGCATCGGCATCGATTACTACCGCATCAAGCAAGATGGCGTGATCGGCACGGAAAGCTCGGTCACCACGCTGGACAATGAAGCGATCAGACCGCAAAACATCACGCGCGACGCCGCGGGCCGCATCACCACCTTGTACCGCCAGTACCGCAACCAGGGACAGCGTGAAGTGTCCGGTATCGACCTGGACCTGCGCCAGCGTTTCACCAGCGCCGACTGGGGCAAACTGACCCTGGCGGGCCAGTTGAGCCGCGTGCTGCGCTTTGCCGAACCGCTGTCTGACGGTGCGCCGCTGACCGATGGCGCCGGCACCAATTACTTTGGTTCGATACCGAAATGGCGCGGCGTGTCGTCGGCTACCTGGGAGCAGGGCAAGTGGTCGTCGACGCTGACCTGGACCTATGTGGGCAGCTATGCGCAAAGCACGCACCTGGATGAGTCGGTGGCTGCCTTCAGCACGTTTGACGTCAGCACCAGCTGGCAGGTGACGCCAGCGGCGAGCGTCAGCTTGATCGTGCAAAACCTGGCTAACAAGCGCGCGCCATGGGATTACTCGGCCACCGGCTTCGACTATACACAGGCCGACCCGCGCGGACGTTTTGCTTCCTTGAAGCTGAACTACAAGTTCTAAGGGGATAGCCGGGGCGTCAGTGCGAAGCTGACGCCTGCCGCTCCTGCAGGCGCTGGCGGTAGGCGCTGGGCGTCATACCCATGCGTTCGCGGAAGGCGGTGGCGAAATTGCCCGCGTTGTGGAAACCGATCAGCAGGGCGATATCCTGTACATCGATATCGGTTTGCTGCAACAACTCCACGCCGCGGGCGATGCGTGCTTCGCGGATGAAGGCAAACACCGTCATGCCCGTCTGTTCGCGGAACATCAAGGTCAGCTTTTCGCGGTAAGTGCCCACGCTACGGGCAATCTCCGACAGGTTGGGCAAGTCGCCCAGGTTGTCGAGGATCAGCTGTTTGACGGCGTTGACGAACACCAGGTCTGGATGCTGTTGCCTGTCGGACGGCTCCTCTGCCGCGGGCGAAACAGTGTTGTTTCGGCGCATCAAGCCCAGGTGGATATGGATGCGTGCGGCCAGTTCCTCCGGCGTAAACGGCTTGGCGATATAGTCGACGGCGCCCACCTGCAGTCCCATCACACGCTCCTTGGCCGCATCGGCGCCACTGAGAAAAATCACCGGTATCGGTTCCGTCTCGGGGTTGGCCTTGAGCAAACGGCACGCCGTATACCCATCCATTTCAGGCATGCGTACATCGAGCAGTATCAGGTCGGGATGCGTGGCCAGCGCGAGCTGGTAGCCTTGATAGCCATTGAAGGCAACGCTGAAACGATAGGGCTGCTCGCTTAAAAGCTCGGTCAGCATGCGCTGCTCGAACGCGGAATCATCCACGATCAAGATGTTTTTTTTGACAGTTTCGCTGGTCAATGGCATGGAGTGGTCGGCTTAATCAAAAGGCAAGCTGTGGTTTATTATGCCCTGCTTTTATTTTTTTTTCTGGTTTTCGCGTATTTCAAAAGTCGTTTCACCTCCAGCAGAAGCGACTTTTTTTTAGATAGCTAATAATCGGGCCATACATTGATTTAAAGCAATGTCGATTGCAAAAAAATCTGGCTTGCCTTCGATGTAACCATGCTGGCTACCCAACCCGTCTGCCATCTTAAAAGTATTAATGCTGTCTTGGTTTGCGTGCCCTAGAAAACGCCGGCAATACCGTGACTATCCTCGGCGCCCTTGATAACAAGGGCCATTTCATGATGTTTCATCATCAGGAGGTTTTATGTTACGTGCTAAATTTTCCCGCCTTGCCATCGCTGCCGGTCTTTGCCTCGGCGCTACTTCGCTGGCCATCCCTGTCAACGCCGCCACCTATCTGAACGGCAGCGCGACCGCCAACTTCGATGTCACGCTGACCATCGTGGCCAACTGCATCATCGCGGCGACGCCTTTGAACTTCGGTTCAGTTCAAGGCGTACTGAGTACTGCCGTGAACGTCAATACCACCGTCAACGTGACCTGCACCAATACCACGCCGTATAACGTGGGTTTGAACGCAGGCAATGGCACGGGCTCCAGCGGCACCACGCGCTTCATGAGCGGTACCGGTGCGAACACGGGCACGGTGGCGTTTAACCTGTTCCAGGCTGCCGGCACCACCCTGTGGGGCAATACGCAAGGGACCAATACCCTGGGTGGTACCGGTACCGGGTCGCTGCAGCCGCTGACCGTGTATGGGCAAGTGCCGCCGCAGGCGACACCGGCTCCCGACGCCTATAAATCGACCATTACCGCAACCGTGTATTTCTAGGCAGGGTGCATATGACGGTACGCCGCTCATTGAACAACTTTTGGCTAGTCCTGGCTCTGGCGCCGATGCTGAACATGCTCGGCGCCATGCCGGCGGCGGCAGCCAATCTGCAGATTTCTCCCGTCACCATCACAATGCGGGCCGAGCAGAATTCGGCCGGTATTACCTTGCAAAATCTGGGCGACAAGCCCCTGTATGGCCAGGTGCGGGTGTTTTCCTGGGACCAGGCGAATGGTGATGAAGTGCTGTCGCCTACACAGGAGCTGATCGCCAGCCCGCCTATCGTTGAAGTCGCGCCCAATGGCCGTCAGATCATCCGTCTGGTGCGCCAGGCGTCCGGTCCGCTGGCCCAGGAGCGCACTTTTCGCGTGCTGATTGATGAGGTGGCGCGCGAAGTCGATCCTGAGCGCAGTGGCGTCGATATCCGCCTGCGTTATTCGGTGCCCGTGTTCGTGCTGCCGGCTGCCGGCGCGGGCAAGGAAGTATTGGAGTGGCAAGTATTTCGCAAGGAAGGCGAATGGATGTTGCGCATAAAAAATAGCGGCAATTTCCATGCGCAGATAGGCGCCATGACGTTCAAGAATGCGGCTGGCACGGACTATCTCATCAGCAAAGGCTTGTTCGGTTATGTACTGCCGGGACGCATACGGGAGTGGCGCTTGCCGGTGGCCAATGACGCCGCGCTCGATGGCGTGCTGGCCATTTCGGTCAACGTGAATGCAAAGGCGATCATTGCCAAGAATTCGACTCCATAACATTACCGTCATGGCGTGCATGTTTTTTGTGCGCCATCCCAGCGGGCTTTACCGGGTTAAACCATGAAACGGTCACTGACATGGCGGGCCTGTTGGACTGTGCTGCTGCTCATGGGGGCATCAGTGGCCAGGGCCGATGACGCGGCCGCGGTATCGGGCGCTGATCCCGGCCCGGCCAATTTGCCCAGTGATGCGGCCGTAGCGAATGAACTGTATCTGGAGGTCAATGTGAATGCTGAGTCAACCGGGCTGATCTTGCGCTTTACCCAAGTGGGTAAGCGCTTGCGCGGCAATGTGGACGATTTGCGTCAGCTGGGACTGGAAGCCGGACGCTTCGCCGGGCCGGGCCAGGCCGAGGTCGAGCTCGATGCGATTCCCGGTCTCAGCTATGAATATGATGCCGCTCGCCAGAGCCTTTCCCTGACCGTCAGCGATGCGGTGCGCGCCCCTAACCTGGTCAGTGCACGCAACACGGGGCGGATCCCGCCCGCCCAGGTCACGCCTGGCGCCGTGCTCAATTACGAACTGTATTCCGAACTGGGCCAGACCCGCCGTACGGCCATTTTCAACGATTTGCGCTATTTCAATGACAGCGGCGTGTTCAGCAATACCGGGACGATCAATCTGGGCAGCAGTGCGTCAAAATACATGCGCTTTGACACTTTCTGGAACCATGCCAATCCCGACACCCTGGAAACGTGGCAACTGGGCGACCTGATTTCGTCGTCGCTGGCCTGGAGCCGCTCCGTGCGCATCGGAGGCTTTCAATGGCGCAAGAATTTTCAGCTGCGCCCCGATTTATTGACCTTTCCTGTCGCCTCGGTCGATGGCACGGCACTCGTGCCTTCGTCCCTGAGCCTGTATGTCAATGGCATACAGCAATATACGGCGAATGTGCCCAGCGGTCCCTTCGTGCTCAATCAAGTCACCGGCATCAATGGCGCTGGGCAAGCCACCATCATCACGCATGATGCGCTGGGGCGCAGCGTGTCGACCACCTTGCCCCTGTATGTGGACACGCGCATGCTGGCCAAGGGCTTGAGCGATTATTCGGTCGAGACCGGGGTCTTGCGGCGCGACTATGGACAGCGCATGTTCGGTTATGAAAGCAGGCCCGTGGCCAGCGCCACGGGGCGCTATGGCGTCAGCGACGACCTGACCGTCGAAGGGCATGCGGAATTGTCGGCCGGCCTGTACCACGCTGGCGCGGGCGCCTTGTTGCGCATGGGCCAGAAGGGGGTCATCAATGGCTCGCTGTCGACCAGCACGGGCAGCAGCAGCGGTCTGCAGCTCAGCGCCGGCTACCAGTACCTGAGCTCCCGCTTCAGCATCGATGCGCAAACCACGCGCGCCACCTCCGGCTTCGGCGATCTGGCGTCGCGCGACGGCAGTCCCATCGTGCGCACGGCCGACCGCGTCTCGCTGAACCTGCCGGTGCTGACGGGACAAAGTGTCAGCCTCAGCTATATCGGCTATACAACCGAAGGCCAGCCTGCATCGAAGATTGCCACGCTCGGCTATTCTGCCACCTTGCTTCACGGGCTGTTCCTCAATGCCAGCCTGTTCCAGGACTTGCGCGAACGTGAGAAACGGGGCTTTTATTTTGGCCTGAGCATGGCGTTTGACAACAATACGTCGGTCAACGCGAATACCAGCCGCCAGAACGGTGTGAACAGCCGCAGCATCGGCGCGCAGCGCGCGGCAGACTTTGGCGGGGGTGTGGGATGGGCCGTGCAGTCGGGCGCCACGGGCGGTATTAATTACCGGCAGGCACAGGTCGATTATCTGGGCAATGATGGCCGCCTGACCGCGCGCCTGCAAGGCGGTGATGCGGGTAACGCGAGTTCCGTGGGCGCCTCTGGCGCACTGGTGCTGATGGATGGTCATGTAGCGATGACGCGCCAGGTGGGCAACGGTTTTGCGCTGGTGTCCACCGGCGGCGTGGCGGACGTGCCTGTGCTCAGTGAAAACCGGCAGATCGGCGTGACGGGCGGCAGCGGCTATTTGCTGGTGCCAAATCTGAATGCCTATGGCAATAACCAGATCAGCATCAACACGGATAAACTCGCAGTCGATGCGCGCGTGC
>Ga0209913_1001597_pt1 | contig 11933 bp, 11 predicted proteins | sample PersoiDNA2013203_FD_185805 | JGI IMG/M metagenome (GOLD analysis project Ga0209913, IMG submission 185805) | Permafrost soil microbial communities from the Arctic, to analyse light accelerated degradation of dissolved organic matter (DOM) -... | ecosystem: Environmental > Terrestrial > Soil >... | reverse complement strand
TTAGTTTATAACACACTTCCAACATAGTAAATTCAGGACTATCATTACGTCAAATCAAATTTTTGAGGAGAAATTCAAGATGAGTGATACAAACTACCAAAACACTTGGCAAAGCGGCATCATCGACCCGCTCAACAAGGGTATCGGCACACTGAACGCACCGCTGGCGCCGAATGCCGCCAATGCCCTGCTCTGGAATCTCCTCAAGGAAGACCTCAGCCTGCCGACCGCCGTGCTGTACGAAGAACGCCTGACGCACAACCTGGACTGGATGCAGCGCTTCGTCAGCGAATATGGCGTCAAACTGGCCCCGCACGGCAAGACCACCATGGCCCCAAAACTGTTTGCGCGCCAGCTCGCCACCGGCGCCTGGGGCATCACGCTGGCCACCGCGCACCAGACCAACGTAGCCTACCACCACGGCGTGCGCCGGGTGCTGATGGCCAATCAGCTGGTCGGCAAGCAAAACATGGCGATCATCTCGCGCCTGCTGGAAGATCCCACGTTTGAGTTCTTTTGCCTGGTCGACTCGGCCGATCTGGTCGATCAGCTCGGCCGCTACTTCTCGGAACGCAAGCAAACCCTGAACGTGCTGCTGGAACTGGGCCCGGTCGGCGGCCGCACCGGCGTGCGCGACAATGAGCAGCAAGCCACCGTGCTGGCCGCGGTCAAGCGCTGGCAAGGGAGCATTGCGCTGTCCGGCATTGAAGTCTATGAAGGCGTACTCAAGGAAGAAGCCGATATCCGCCTGTTCCTGCAACGCGCGGTGCAATGCGCCAAGGATCTGGCCGCACAAGGTTATCTCAGCCATCGCTCGGCGCAAAAACCGGCAGTACTGACCGGCGCCGGCTCGGCCTGGTATGACGTGGTGGCCGAAGAATTCGCCGGCGCCGACATCGGCGTGCCGCTCGACGTGGTGCTGCGTCCCGGCTGTTACCTGACGCACGACGTCGGCGTTTATCGCGCTGCGCAAGAGCAAATCCAGACGCGCAATCCGGTCGCCCGCAAGATGCGTAGCGAACTGCTGCCGGCGCTGCAGTTGTGGGCGTATGTGCAATCGATCCCGGAAACCGACAAGGCCATCATCGCACTGGGCAAGCGCGACGCCGCCTTCGACGCCGGCCTGCCGCTGCCGGTCAAGCGCCTGCGACCCGGCCAGGACACGGCGCCGGTCGATACGCCAACGCACTGGGAAGTCACCGGCATGATGGATCAGCACGCTTACCTCAAAATCGCGCCGGGCGACGATATCCGCGTGGGCGACATGATTGCGTTCGACATTTCCCATCCTTGCCTGACGTTCGACAAATGGCGTCACCTGCCTGTGCTGGATGCGCAATACAATGTCATCGACATCGTACAAACCTTCTTTTAAGCATTCGCAGCAGACCATATCATGAGCAAGAAAATCCTCGCCTACGGCGAAGCAATGGTGGAATTCAACCAGAGCATCGAAGACCCTCGCTACTATCTGGAAGGCTTCGGCGGCGACACCTCCAACTTCTGTATCGCGGCGTCGCGCCAGGGTGCCGACACCGGCTATCTCAGCGCCGTCGGCGACGATCATTTCGGCAAGAGCCTGCAAGCGCTGTGGCAAAGCGAAGGCGTCGACACTCGCCATGTCGACGTGATGCCGGGCGTGGCCTCCGGGGTATATGTCGTCACCCACGACCACGACGGCCACCACTTCAATTACCTGCGCACCGGCTCGGCCGCCAGCCGCTACACGCCGGCGCAACTGCCGCTGCAGGCGATTGCCGACGCCAAGCTGCTGCATCTGTCCGGCATCAGCCTGGCGATCAGCGAGAGCGCCTGCGATGCCGGCCTGGCGGCCATGGCGCACGCGCGCCAGAACGGCACGCTGACCTCGCTCGACACCAACCTGCGCCTGCGCCTGTGGCCGCTGGAACGCGCACGCGCCAAAATGGCCGAAGCCTTTGCGCTGTGCGACATCTGCCTGCCGAGCTGGGAAGACGTGAGCGCCCTCACCGGCCTGGACGAGCGCGACGCCATCGTCGACAAGCTGCTGGCCTACGGCATCAAACTGGTGGCGTTCAAGCTGGGTCATGAAGGCTGTTACGTCGCCACGCCGCAAGAGCGTCGTATGGTGGCGCCGCATAAAGTGGAGGCAATCGACGCCACCGGTGCCGGCGATTGCTTCGGCGGCGCGTTTATCGCGCAACTGGCGGAAGGCAAGGATCCGTTTGCGGCAGCCCGCTATGCCAACGTGGCGGCAGCGATGTCGACCACCGGCTATGGCGCCGTGGCGCCGATTCCGATGGCGGCGCAAGTCTATGCCGTGTTAAACCAGGCGACCTGATACACCGTACGCGTGCATCCCGGCGCTGCAAAAAAAGAGCGACCAGACCGGTCGCTCTTTTTTATTTTTTGCACTCGCCCCAGGGTTGGCGCTGCGCGATAATGAGCATGCCGGTCACCGGCTCGCGGATTTCTTCGCGCAATATTTCTTCCGTCATGCTGATTTCAACCAGGCCGGCCGTGGCCAGCGCCAGCCTGACGTAGGCCGCACTGTGCCGGTAGCGTCCGCTCGGATGCAATTGATAGCCGACGGTAAAACGATCCAGCTCCATCATTGCTTCCACCGTAAAGATGAAATAGCCGTCGCTGCGCAGCACGCCTGCAACGGCCTGGAACACTTGTTCCAGATGACCGAAATAAATCATCGTGTCGGCCGAGAGCACCAGATCGAACATGCTCCGCTGTGCCGCCATGTATGCGGTAATTTCCTGCCTGATCAGTTGGTCGTAGCCGCCGCGCAATTGTGCCTGCTCCAGCATTTTTCCCGACAGGTCGACGCCGATGATCTCGTGCGCATAGGGCACGACGACGGGCGCGCACAAGCCGGTCCCGCAACCGATGTCGAGCACCTTGAATTGTTTATTGTCAGCGGCGATCGTGGCCAGTCCTTTGGCGATCAACCCGGGACCGCGATAGGCCAGTCGATCCACCAGGTTGGCGTTGAAGGTTTCGGCGTAACGGTCGAAGTGCTTTTCGATATAGCGGTCGGATGCGCGCATCGGCACTTCCACTTGCGAACAAGCAGCATACATGTGGGAAGCAATCGGGTTGCCCGGCTCTTCGTCCATCCAAGCGCGATAGATATCGGCAGCTTCTTCCAGGCGACCAAGGAAGTAGAAGGAAATACCCAGCATTTCCTTGGACTTGCCTTCCAGCGGCGGCAGCACAAAGGCGCGACACTGGTAGTGCGAGCAAGCCATCTTGTCGCCTGCCGCTTCATAGATATTGCCGAGGTGGATCAGCGCCGGACCGAAATCGGGCGCCAGTTCCACCGCCCGCATGAACGACTGGATCGCGCCTTCAGTATCGTTGTGTTGCATCTGCGATGATCCGAGGTTGTTCCACACGACGTGGTCGCGCGCGTCGATCTCCAGGGAAGATTGATACGCATCGATAGCGTCGTCGAATTCGCGCAGCGCGAACAAGACATTGCCGAGGTCGTTGTACCAGCCGGCATTGTCGGGTTGTAGCGCGCAGGACAGGCGGATGTTCTGCACGCCCTCATCATGCTCGCCATTCTGATGCAGGAAGATGCCCAGGTAATGCAGCGCAATGGCTTGCACCGGATCCTGCGCCAGCACCTCGCGATAAATGCGCACGGCCTTGTCGAGCTGGCCTATGGAATGAAAACTGATGGCCTGCTTCAGCAACTGCAGCAACGCCGCATTGTTCACACTGCCCGGAGAAAGAGACTGCATGAGTATTTTCCTGTTACTCAAATGAATCAAGATTCGGAGATACGCTGGTTCCCAAACTGGTGTGTGCAATGCTGCCGAAGCGGCAGGCCTAGCAGACGAGGCAAGGCTAGCGAATGACGCTTTGTCGCCAGGATCGTCGCCATTCTTACAATTTTTTCAAGAAGAAGCAAAAAAAGCTTTCCGAAGCACGTCCGGAAAGCTTTTCAGCAACAACGGGTGACCCCAAACAGTGAATGCCGCCAACAAAACGCCGATGGCAGGACAAGCAACGCGGTCAGCGGTATTTTGTCAGCGGCGCTTAATCCAGCAAGCGATCTGCGATGCTTCCCAGCCGACGCAAGGCCTGGTCCAGTTCGCGGGTGAACGGCTTGCCGCAACACAGGCGCAGGTAGTGATCGAAACGATCCGAGTTGGAAAAAATGACCCCGGGCGACACGCCTATGCCTTCGTCCAGCGCCGCCTCGAATACGGCTTTGGATGATAGCCGCTGCGGCAATTCGACCCATAGTCCGACGCCGCCGTTGGGCACACTCAGTCGCGTCTCCTCCGGGAAGTAGGCGGCGATGGCCTCGGCCATGTGTTCGCGCTGCTCTTTCAGATTGCCGCGCAAGCGGCGCAGGTGACGATCGTAGGCCGGCGAACCCATATAATTGGCGGCCGTGATCTGGGTCCATTCTTCATTGGCGCGCGTGTAGGCAAACTTGAGCATCTTGACCCGCTCATGCCATCTGCCGCTGGTCATCCATCCCAGCCGCATGCCAGGCGCCAGCACCTTGTTGAGCGAAGCGCAATAGATGACGTTGCCGCTCTTGTCCCATACCTTGGCGGCCGCCGGCGCGACATCGCCGTCGGCCAGTTCGCTATAGGCATCGTCTTCGATCAGCGGCACATTGCATTGCTCGCACAGCTTGACCAGTCGTTCCTTGTGGCTGTCCGACATGATGCAGCCGAGCGGGTTTTGCAGCGTCGGCACCACCACCACGGCCTTGATGTTGCCGTAGGTCTGGATCGCCAGTTCCAGTGCCTCGATGGAAATTCCGCTGTGCGGACTGGTCGGGATTTCCAGCGCGCGCATGCCCAGGCTTTCCAAGGTCTGCAACAAACCGAAGTAGGTCGGCGACTCCACCGCGATGGTGTCGCCCGCTTGCGCCACCGCTCGCAAGGCCAGGTTGAGGGCTTCGATACAGCCGTGCGTCACCACCACGTCATCGGCACCGATGCGGATGCCGGCATTCAAGGCGCGCCGCGCCACGACCTGGCGGAAGGTGGCATTGCCGTTGATCGGCATCGGACTGGTCAACAAGGTCGGCTGCTCGCGCAGCGCACGAATGGCGGCATTCTTGAGCGCTTCGACCGCATACAATTCGGGCGCGCAACTCATGCCACTGAGATCGACCGAAGGCGCCTTCAGCTGGCGCCGGGCGATGAAATCGGATACCTGCTCGTGGATACCGACATATTGCGCCGGATCGAGCGGCGCCGCGATATTAGGCTCCCCGACCGGACGTATGGTGGCGCGCCGCGGTTGTCGCACGAAATAACCGGAGCGCGGGCGCGCCTCCAGCCAACCACCCTCTTCCAGATAGCGCAAGGTTTGCAAGGCGGTCGACAGGCTGACATGGTGCTGGCGCATCAGATCGCGCACCGAAGGCAGGCGATCGCCAGCGGCAAGGGTGCCGGCCTGGATTGCAGAAAAATAATGGTCGGCCAGACGCCGGTAAATCGGTTGGCTGGCCGCCGGGGAAGGCACGGCGTCGGTGACGAGAGGTGGTGGTTGCATGTCCATGAACGGATCTTCAGCTTTCTGCTGTTGCGGCGATAGATACAGAGCGTGCGAAAACAGACGATAACAGATCAAAAAAATGCCTGCTGTTTCGATTCACATCACCAACGCCTGTGCCTGTTTCGACAGCCCGCTCCTGCCTAGACTATCCCTACACCAACTGCCAGGGAAAACATCATGCGCACCACAGCACGCCAGCCGACAGCCCCCACCGCGATCCAGCTCAGCGCCGGACAAAGCTATTCTCTCTGGACCGGGCGCGACGCCGTCCTGCTGGTGGAGTCGGGCAGTATCCGCTTGCGCGAGTCACCGGAATGGATGAGCGAAACCATCCTGAAGACGCTCACGCCGCTGCGCGAAGGACAACACTATCAAATGGAGCGCGGCGGCTGGACTTGCCTTTACGCAACACAATCGGCGCGCGTGCTGCACTATGCCAGCGCGGCGCCGCGTTATTTCTCGCTAACCTATATCCGCAATCTGCTGGCCATGCCATTCAGACGCTTGCGCACCTCTCGCTAAATGCCTTGGGCAGGCCCCGCACGGCCTGCCCGCAGAAGATTAAAAAAAATTCAGTTCGACATTGAAGAATGTGAACCCATTGCAATAAAGGCATTACACTTACGCATCAACCACCAATCTTCATCGTTATGCAGAACGAAAGCCGCTCCCCGGACGCTGCGCCAGCACGCAGCGACGCCCCGATCCACGCGGACATGTTTGAACTGGCTCCCGTTTCCATGTGGTTGGAAGATTTCAGCGGCGTCAAAAAGCTGCTCGACGAATGGCGCGCTGCCGGCATCACCGATTTGCGCAGCTATCTGCAAGCCGACCTGTCGCGTGTGCATGCTTGCACGCTCAACATCCAGGTCTTGCACGTCAACCGCAGAACGTTGCAGTTGTTCGACGCCGACGATCTGGCGCACCTGATCGCCAACCTCGACAAAGTCTTCCGCGACGATATGCTGCATACCCATATCGAAGAATTGCTGCAGCTGTGGGAAGGCAAAACCGAATTCTCCAGCCACAGCGTCAATTACACCTTGTCGGGCAAGCGCCTCGACATACAGCTCAACGCACGCATCCTGCCCGGCCATGAAGAGAGCTGGTCGCGCGTGCTGCTGGCGGTGGAAAACGTCACCGAGCGGGAAGCCGCACGGCGCAAGCTCTCGCATAGCGAAGACTATGCGCGCGGCTTGTTCGAGCACTCGCCGATCTCGCTGTGGGTGGAAGACTTCAGCCAGGTCAAACGTCTGTTCGGCGACTTGCGCCAGATCGGCATCAAGGATTTCCGCGTGTTCACCGACGTCCATCCGGAATTTGTCGAACGCTGCATGCAGGAAATCCGCGTCATCGACGTCAACCAGCAAACGCTGACGATGTTCCATGCGCCGGATAAATCGACGCTGCTGTCGCGCTTGGGGGAAGTATTTCGCGACGACATGCGGCCACATTTCAACGAGCAACTGAGCGAACTGTGGCAAGGCAACCTGTTCCATCAACGCGAAGTCGTGAACTACGCCCTCAACGGTGAACAGTTGCACGTGCATTTGCAATTCTCGGTGTTTCCCGGCCATGAAGCCGACTGGGACCTGGTGCTGGTGGCGCTGACCGACATCACGGCGCGCAAGAAGGCCGAAGCCTATCTGGAATTTCTCGGCAAACACGACGAACTGACCAAGCTGCACAACCGCGCCTTCATGGTCGACGAAATGAACCGGCTCGAACGCAAGGGCCCATTCCCGGTCAGTGTGATCATGGCGGACCTCAACGGCCTCAAGGAAATCAACGACGAACTCGGCCATGCTGCCGGCGACGCACTGCTGCGCCGGGTCGGCGAGGTACTGGGCAAGGTCGCCGACAAACCGGTGCATGCCTCGCGCATCGGCGGCGATGAATTCGCTATCCTGATGCCCGCCACCGATGAGCGCGGTGCGCTGGCGATGATGGAAAACATCCAGAGCCTGATCGACATCAACAACCAATACTATTCCGGCTCGCCGCTGAGCCTGTCGCTGGGTTGCGCCACCACCCAGCAAGGTGAACGCCTGGAAGCCACGATACAGCGCGCCGACGCGCTGATGTACGCAGACAAGCGCTCCTACTACGCCAAGGCCCCAACACACGAACGGCGTCGCAATAGCACTGACGAATGATGGAGCGGCGCTTCGAACTTGCCGTCGACGATGAACGACTGGTCGGCGACACGCTGGGTGCGGCGGAGCAATTGCAGGCCCTCTTCCTGCACGGCGCCGGACAAAGTCATCGGCAGCGCCAACGCCTGTTGCGTGAAGACTTGGCGCAGGCCGGCTGCGGCAGCGCCGCGCTGGATTTTTCCGGCCACGGCAATAGCAGCGCCAACCAGCCCGGTTCGCTGCAAAAACGCTGCCGGCAGGCGCAAGCCGTGCTGCAGTACGTCGATAGCCAACACCGCATCCATACCTTGGTCGGCACCAGCATGAGCGGCGAGGTCGCAATCCGGCTGGCGTGCGCACCGGCCAGTCGCATCGATCATCTGGTGCTGATCGTCGGCGCCATCTACGGACGCGATGCCTACACGCTGCCATTCGGCCCGGCGTTCTCGGCAGAAATCCGCCGGCCGCAGAGCTGGCGCGACGCCGAGACACTCGATCTGATCGCGCATTATCGCGGCGGCCTGACGCTGATCAGGGCGATGGACGATGCCGTCATTCCCAACGAGATTGCCGAGCTCTTGGAGCAGGCGGCAACGGCCGCGCGCTTTCGGCGCATCATCGATCTGCCTGAAACAGACCACCGTGTCAGTGAAAAAATGGCGCAGGACAGCGTGCTGCGCGCGCAGGTCGCCGCAGCAATACTACAAATGGACAATTAGGAAAATGGCGATGCCGGGAAGCGTCAGGCGGTCGTGGTCACCAGCGTACCGACCACGGCTTGCGCAGTGGCGTCGCTGACGGCAACACTGGTGAGACCGGGATCGGTCTTCAGGATGGCAGAAAAATCGGGGGAGATGCCGCTGCTCGGCGTGAAGACGCCGCTGCCATTGTAGACGCCATCGGTGCTTTGCGGATTGCCCAGCGCGGCCAGAATACCCTGCCCGAGCGATTGCTCTTCTTGCGTCGGTGTCGTCGGTGTCGATGTTGCCGTACCGGCGGAGGCTATCTCGTGCAACAAACCGGTAGCGGTATACGTCACCGCTCCCCTCGGTGCACCGCTTAGGCTGACCACCACCGCACCGGCATTGGCCAGCGCCACGGCCGTGCTGATGTTGCCCGGACTCTGCCCAAGGTCAACCACCGGCGTGCTGCCTCCATAGGCAGCCGGTACAACGGCGGTAAACGAACTATTGATAGCAATTGCCATGAGACAACTCAGTCCTTGGATTACGGATTTTGTTTTCTTGCTTCAGATTAGCAGCATTTAAAGGATATTTCGATAGCTGGGCAGCAACTTCGCCAGACCAGGACGCGGCCGCAAAAAAACCGCCCGATCATGCAGGGGCGGTTTTCAGGGGGCGCATACAACAGGCCTGGGCGCTTATTTTTCCTCATGCTCGGTTTGCACGATGCTGACCGGTTTGCCCTTGATCTTGCGCCAAGCATAGACAATGTAACCCGACACACCATACAACACGAACAAGCCGAACAAGACCTTGGACGGGTCGCTGGAAATCGCCACCAGCGCCACCACCACCAGCAGCGCCGCAATGAACGGCACCGGCTTACGGAAGTTGATGTCCTTGAAACTGTAGAACGGCACATTGGTCACCATGGTGATGCCGGCGTACAGCGTAATCACCCAGGACGCCCAGCTGAGGTCAGTGCCGGCAAAGCGCAAATCATCCATCAGCCAGATGAAACCGGCCACCAGCGCTGCCGCTGCCGGACTGGGCAAACCCTGGAAGTAACGCTTGTCGACCACCGCAATATTGGTGTTGAAGCGCGCCAGACGCAGCGCACCGCCGACGCAATACACAAATGCCGCCAACCAACCCAGCTTGCCCATGCCACGCAGCGACCATTCGTACACCACCAGCGCCGGCGCAGCACCAAAGGACACCATGTCGGACAAGCTGTCGTATTGCGCGCCGAACTCGCTCTGCGTGTTGGTCATGCGCGCCACGCGACCGTCAAGGCTGTCCAGCACCATCGCCACGAAGATCGCAATCGATGCGTGATCGAACTTGAGATTCATCGCCATGACGATGGCGTAGAAACCGCAAAACAGCGCCGCCGTGGTGAACGCATTGGGTAACAGGTAGATCCCGCGCGAACGCCGCGGACGCACGATGGGCGCGCCGTCGGCATCTTCCAGTTGCGCGGGGTACATCGGCGCTTTATGGCTGCGCAAGGATTTCGGGAAAGGGATGCTCCCCTTGTTTTTGCGTTTGCGGAAAGTTGCCATGTAAAGTCCGTCTCAGTATGCGTCAGGTATTCAGAATTCAGCCAGGATCGTTTCCGTTGCCGAGACCTTTTCACCAACGCTTACTTTTGGTGTGGCAGTCAACGGCAGGTAGACGTCAACGCGAGAACCAAAACGGATAAAACCGTAGCGCTGACCACGCGCCAGCACGTCGCCGGCCTTGACGTAGCACAGGATGCGGCGCGCGATCAAACCGGCCACTTGCACGCAAGTGACGCTCTGGCCATTGGCAGCGGTGATCGCCAGCGCATTACGCTCGTTCTCCAGCGATGCCTTGTCCAGATCGGCGTTGACGAATTTACCCGGAAAGTATTGTACGGTCTCGATCTTGCCATCCACCGGCGCGCGGTTGGAGTGGACGTTGAAGACGTTCATGAACACGCTGATCTTCAGCGCTTCACGATTGGTATAGGGATCATGAGCCTTGGCGACCACCACGATACGGCCATCGGCAGGCGACAACACGGCGTTCGGATTTTGCGGAATGGTGCGTGGCGGGTCACGGAAAAACTGCAGCACAAACAAGGCGATGATCCAGAAGGGAATCGACCAGGCTCCGCCAATCAGCGTAACAACAACGGCAACAACAACAGCGATGCCCAGGAAAGGCCAACCTTCGCGGGCAATAATAGGATGGGGATAATGATTATTCAACGTTGCTCCGATAGTCGCTGATGGATTTCAAAATGGTAAAGCGTGCTTATTCTAGACGAGCGCCTCAGAAATGTAACGCGCTGCAAATCAAATCAACGGATATTTACCCGTTGAAAGCGAATGACAGCCAGGGATGCCGGCTTGTACGAAAGCGGAGGGACCTGTTTGGCCTGAAAAGCCATTCTTTTTTTGATAAGCGGGTATTTTATCGCGAACTGCGGCAAATCTGGCCGGAATGGCAAAGACGTGATGTCCTGCGCCTGCTCCCGAGGTGATGGGACGTCAAACCATGCCGCTGCGACGCAGCAGCAGCAAGGCATTGCTGCCCTGCTGCTTGCTCGGTGCCTTACTTGAAGCGTACTTTGCCAACCAGATGCATGCCGACGGTCGACTCGCCCGGTTCGAAGCTAGGCTCCGCCACGGCTTCCTGCGGCGCATCGGCCATCGCGCGCATCATCATGGCCTTGGGCGCGGCGACATTCTGCGCATAGTTGCCGGAACCTTCGAAATCGACAGTCTCCACCACGGCGTCGCTGCCGCGGCGTCCCATTGCGGTGGCGATCGAGGCTATCCGTTCATTGAGATTCTTGTAAGTGGCGTTGATCAGGTCGGCATCCAATTTCTTGCTGGTGCTTGGGCTCAAGCCAAACTGCAGGTTATTCAATCCCAGTATGTTTTGCGTGGCCGCCACGGTCTTGGGCAGATTATCCAGATTGGTGGTGGTCACCTCGAGATACTGGCCGACGCGCCAGCCGACGATCGCACGCGGCTTGTTGCCGGAGCGTGGCGTTTCGTCCGCATACACGGCGTAGGTGTAGTAGCCGCGCGTCTTCAACTGCGCTTGCGGATCCTGCGTCTTGACGATGTCGATGCCCTGCCTCATCTTCTTGTTGACGCGCGACGCGGCCACGCCCTTGTCCTTATCCTGCTCTTCGACATTCAAGGTGGCGCGCGCTTCGTCGTTGGGCACCACGACTTCCCCCGAGGCGGGAATCACGACCAGCGCACCGCTGGTTTGTACTGCTTGCGCGTGCGCGGCGATACTTGCAGTGGCAAGGACGGCGGCAAATAAGAGTTGGCTTGAGCGCGACATGAAGACCTCCAAAGTGAGACTTGTTTGATAAGTTTTGTACTTGCCGTTGGATGCACGAGCTTGACCTTAGTTCGATGCAAAAACAGGGCAATTGTGACAATGTGCAATTTTTAGAAGATAGTCCGCTATCTTGCGCCGGAAATAAAAAAGGACGCTCGCGCGTCCTTTTCTTCCTTCCATTTTCGATTACCGTGGTCCCAGCGAACGCTGGAACGAGGGAAAAGAGAAATTGATTTAGTTCTTCGATTGGTCCACCAGCTTGTTG
>Ga0209913_1001596_pt1 | contig 11934 bp, 10 predicted proteins | sample PersoiDNA2013203_FD_185805 | JGI IMG/M metagenome (GOLD analysis project Ga0209913, IMG submission 185805) | Permafrost soil microbial communities from the Arctic, to analyse light accelerated degradation of dissolved organic matter (DOM) -... | ecosystem: Environmental > Terrestrial > Soil >... | reverse complement strand
TACCATTGCACGCCAGGTAGATCAGGCTGCACAGCAGATAGGACCAGCCTATCATGCCGAGGATGCCCCACCAGCTGGGCTGCAGCCAGGTGCTGGAAAATTCTTCATTGAGCTGGCCGCGAAAACTTGCCAGCAAGAACAGCATCAGCGCGCCGCCGGCAGCCAGTTCCCAGCGCCCCGCCCCTTGGCGCCACAGCAAAATCATCGCCACATAAAACAGCAGGTAATACGGCGCCCGCGGCAGCAGGGCGGTCTGCGTATCGTAGCGATAGGCATTGACCAGCACCACGCCAGCGAGCATCAGGCTGGCCGAGCGCCACAGCAAGCGTCCCAGCAAGGCAGGCGTAACGTGGCCGCAATGACGCTGCAAGGCCAGCGGGATGGCCATGCCCACCATGAACAAAAAGCCGGGAAAGACCAGGTCGGGCAGGGTGATGCCGTCGGCGCGCGGCCCCGCATGTTCCAGCCAATAGGGGATATTCGGCATGCCGCCCAGGTAGTTAACCCAGATCATCGCCAGGATCACGAAGCCGCGAAATGCATCCAGGCTGATCAAGCGTTCTTGTGCGGTTGTAGCGATGGTTGGCGGCATGGTCGTGGTCAGCTCCTGTTGTGAAAGTGGATAAAGTAAGTTGTGAAAAAGTTAAATATTGGGTCGAAAAAAAAGCGGCCCCGGTGGGTACCGGGAGCCGCTCTGGGATGCGTCAAGCTTGCAAGAATTACTGTGCTGCTGCAGGCGCTGCCGCTGCCGTCGCTGGACGGTTCAGCCAGAAGATCCAGTAGCGGGCCAGGTCACTGACGCCGTCGGTGCCCTTGACCGTCTCCAGTTCCTTGATCGCTTCATCTTTCTTGCCAGCCATGGCGTAGGAATAGCCCAGGCGCAGTTTGGCGTCTTCAGGACGCTTCAGGCCGCCCTTGGCGATGCCTTTCTGGATCAGGTCGATACCTTTGTCGAACTGGTCCATCGTGACGTAGGCGTAACCCAGGTTGATCAAGCCCGTGCCGTCCTTGCTCTTCAGGGCCGATGCTTCGCCGCTGGCGATGCTCTTCACGTCATCGGCGGCAGCCTTGTTAGCCTGGTCGCGCAGTTTTTTGTGCTTGGCAGCATTGGGGCCGGTACCCAGCACGCCCTTGGCGAAGCCGGCGTCCAGCACTTTTTTCGCTTCGGTCGGGAAGGCGTTTTGCAGGGCGATTTCGCCCATGTCGCTATAGTCTTCCGGCGACATGGTTTTCACGGCCTGGTTTTGCAGGCGCAGCACATCGAGTGCGAAACGGTCGGAATAGCCTGCCTTGCCTTGCAGGCGGCCCAGCAGGTCGCTCCAGTAATCATCCGATGGATAGTAGCGCACCAGGTTTTCCATGGCGATCAGATACGTTGCCTGGTCCTTGCTTTTCGAGCCGGTATTGGCCAGCAATTGCAGTTCTTCGATGGTTGGCGTCTGGCCTGCCTGCTGCTTGGCTGTCAGGTCGCTCATCAATTCCTGTTTTGCACGGGCGAAATCGTTATTGAAGTAGTAAGCACGGATGATGTAGGGACGCACGCTGGCCACATCGCCCGTCTCGGTCTGGTAGCGGGTGAACCATTTGATGGCGTTCGTGTAATCCTTGGCGTTGTAATGGTAGTTCGCCAATGCCTGGATGAAATCGCCCTGGGCTTTCTTGTCAAGCTTGCCAGATTCGATCACTGCTTCCAGTGCCGTCATGGCCATCGGTGCATTGTTGGTGGTCGACGCCAGCGCTACGCGCAGGCGGTTCAGCACGAACAGCTCATACGGCGTCAGGGCCGGGATGGCAGCCACCTGGTCGATGCGGCTTTGGACGTCGGCATAGTTCTTGGCATCCATCGATGCTTTCACGACGGTTGGATCGAGCAGCTTGAAGACTTCAGGACGTACCGAATCGGCAGGAGCGGCAGCCGGTGCGCCGGCGGCTGGCGCGGCAGGTTTTGCATCCTGGGCGTGCGACAGGGCGGGCAGGACGTTCAGGCCGATGGCGGCCAGGAGCAGGCTAAGACGGGCAAGGCGGAACTGGGACATGGTCAATCCTTCAATCAATAACAAAAGTATGCACCGGCATTGCTTGCGGCGGCGGCAATGCAGGGGGCAGGGAAGCTTAAAAAACACGTATTTTGCCATTCTGAACGCACAAGTCAAAGAACGGCAGCATGGTAAACAGCGGCTATTGTCACATAAACGGGCACGACAGGTTGTTAAACCGTGCGCGGTAGCGCTTTCCCTTCTGCATCAAACAGCAGGCAGTGCCGGGGCGGCAGATACAGCCGCATGGCGTTGCCGGCCTGCAGCAGCGCGCCCTCGGCTGGCTGTTTCACGGCCAGCATGTCCGGTACGCCTTCCACGCTGGCGTAGACAATTGCCACGTCGCCCAGGTATTCGACATGGCTGACCTTGGCGTCGACCAGATTCTCCCGGCTATCGTCAGCCTGCAGGCCCAGGTGTTCGGCGCGCACGCCCAGTGTCAACTTGTCGCCTGCCGCGACCGCGCCGCCATGGGCGGCGATATCGATGACGGTAGCGCTCGGCAGGCGCACGCTGACCTTGTCTGCATCGCCTGCCACAGCGGTACAGGGGATGAAATTCATCTTGGGCGCACCGAGGAAGCCGGCCACGAACAGATTGCCCGGGTTGTTATACAGTTCGTGCGGACTGCCCACTTGCTCGATGCGCCCGCCGTTGAACACCACGATGCGCTCGCCCAGGGTCATCGCTTCGACCTGGTCGTGCGTGACGTAGATCATGGTGGTCTTCAATTCCTGGTGCAGGCGCGAGATTTCCACCCGCATCTGCACGCGCAGCGAGGCATCGAGGTTGGACAGCGGTTCGTCGAACAGGAATACCTGTGGTTTACGCACGATGGCGCGGCCGATGGCCACGCGCTGGCGCTGCCCGCCCGACAAATCCTTGGGCTTGCGTTTCAGCAGCGGCGTAATCTGCAGGATGTCGGCTGCCCGCTCCACGGCGGCCCGTACCTCGGCTTTTTTATGGCCGGCCAGGTTCAAGGCAAATGCCATGTTCTCGAACACCGTCATATGCGGATACAGGGCATAGCTCTGGAAGACCATCGCCAGGCCCCGTTCGGCCGGCGCGATATCGTTGGCCAGCTTGCCGCCGATATGCAGCTCGCCGCCGCTGATGTCTTCCAGGCCGGCAATCATGCGCAGCAGGGTGGACTTGCCGCAGCCGGACGGGCCGACAAACACCACGAATTCGCCATCGCGGATGTCGAGGTCGATACCGTGGATGACCGGGTGCTTGTCGTCATACAGCTTGACGATATTGTTTAAAACGATTTGTGCCATGAATATCCTGGTTGTTAGCTTGCGCTGGCTGGCGCTTGTGTGGATTCAGCTTTGTCGAGCTTGTCGGCATTCTCCTTCGGGCCCACGCGCATGAAGCGCGACAGTACCAGCACGGGTATGGCCGACACCAGCACCCACAGGAAGAAATTCTTGTAGCCCAGCGCCATCTGGATATCGCCGCTGATCATCTTGAACAGCACGAAGCCCAGCTGCATCACGCCGGTGGCAAACGCATAATGGGCGGTCTGGTATTTGCCCACCGAGACCACCTGCATCATGAACAGGATCAGGCCGACGAAACCAAAACCATAGCCAAACATTTCCACGCTCAGGGCAGCCGTGATCAGGGTCAGGTCGCTCGGCAGGCTGTGGCTCAGGTAGTAAAACACCAGGTTAGGCAAGTTCATGGCCAGAATCAGGAAGAACATGGCGCGTTTCAGGCCCAGCCAGGAAGTGAAGTAGCCACCACCTATGCTGCCCAGCAAAAACGCTACCGTGCCAGCCGTGCCATACACGGCGCCCACTTCCACTGTCGACAGGCCCAGGCCGCCCAGCTCACGTGCTTCGCGCAGGAATAGCGGGCCGATGGTCTGTACTTGCGCTTCGCCCGCGCGGAACAGGATGATGAAGGCGATCATGCCCCAGATACCGGGCTTTTTCAGGAAATCCACCAGCACTTCCCACAGGGTGTTGCTGATGCCGGCGATGCTCTTGTCCTTGACGGCGGTGTTGCGTACCTGCGGCAGCGACCAGATATGGTAGGCGGCCAGCGACACCATGATGGCGCCGATGATCAGGAAGATCACCGACCACGCTTCTTTTTTACCGATATGGTCTTCCAGGTAGCCTGCCAGGATCACCAGGCCGCCCAGCGAAATGAATTTGCCTGCATTGAAGAACGCGCCTTGCCAGCCAGCGTAGGCCGCTTGCTGCTTGTTCGACAGGCTGGCGATATACAGGCCGTCGCAAACGATGTCGTGCGTTGACGAAGCCAGTGCAGCCACCGCCAGCACGGCCACGCAGGCGGCGAACCACAAGGGCGTGTGCAAGGCCAGTGCGATCATGCCCAGGCTCAGTCCACCGAGGAACTGGAACAGCACCACCATGGTTTTTTTACTGGGCGCCAGTTCCAGGAAGGGGCTCCACAGGGGCTTGAAGACCCAGGCGAAACCGATCAGGCCCGTCCAGCGGGCGATCTGATCGTTCGGTACACCCAGGCTCTTGAACATCAGGCCGGCCACCAGCGCTACCGCGTAAAACGGCAAGCCCTGGGCGAAGTACAGCGTGGGAACCCAGGTGATCGGGCTGCGCAGGCTTTTGCCGTTTTTACTTAACTCAGTCATTCAAGGTCTCCGTGCATCCAGTGGGTGTATCAATTTTGTGGGGGATTACTTGACCGCGCCATCCATGCCACGCATGAAGAAGCGCTGCGTGAACAAAAAGGCCAGCAGGGTCGGCACGATGGTGATCAGGGTGCCGGCCGCCACCACGCGCGTGCTGCTGCCAAAGGTGCCGCGCAAATACAGCACGCCGACCGACAGCGGGAATTCATCGGGTTTGCTCATCACGATGGAGGGCCAGATGTATTCATTCCACGATTCGACCGCTGTCAAAATACCGACCGTCGCCAGCCATGGCGTAATCAGCGGCAGCATGATGCGGCTGAAGATCACCCACTCCGAGGCGCCATCGACGCGCGCTGCATCGATCAGGTCTTGCGGCACTTCTTCGAAGGCCTGCTTGAGCAGCAGAATCGCCACCGCCGTCACCACGTTCGGCAGGATCACGCCCGTGTAGGTGTCGACCAGGCTCATTTGCGTGATGGTGATGAAGTTGACCAGGAAGTTCACTTCCGACGGCAGCACCAGGGTCGCCAGGATCAGGCCAAACACCAGTTTGCGGCCGCGAAATTTAAGGCGCGCCAGCGGATACGCGGCCAGTGAACACAGCAGCAGTTTCCAGAAGACGGTAAACACCGCGATCAGCACCGAGTTCTTGAAGAAGGACCAGATCGGAATCGCGTTGAACACTTCCACGAAGTTTTCCAGCGACGGCGCTTTCGGCCAGAAGGTGGGCGGAAATGCGAAGATATTGCCTTCCGTGGAAATGGCGGTCACCAGGGTCCACCAGAAGGGGAATACGCAGATCACGGCGATCGCGCACAGCACGCCATAGTGCGCCGCATATTGGCCAATGAGCTGCAAACGTGTCTTCAATGGGCGGGAACGGATTTTCATGGTCATTCCCTTATCAGCGGTGTTTCGGTTTCAGATAGCGCAGGCATAGCAGGGCGATGCCGATGCAGAACAGCGAGACGACAAAGCTGGCCGCCAGCGCGCGCGGCAGTTTTAAATGTTTCAAACCCTGGTCATAGGCGTAGTACAGCGCCGTGAAGGTCGAATTCATCGGCCCGCCCTGCGTCAGCACATCGACTTCCTGATACGCCTTCAAGGCTGCCAGCACGGACAGGATGGAACACAGCATGATGGTCGGGCGCAGCATCGGCACGGTGATTTTCCAGAAGCGCTGCCAGCGGTTGGCGCCATCGAGCATGGCTGCCTCCTGCATGTCCGACGGTATCGATTGCAGGGCGGCCAGGTACATCACCATATACCAGCCCAGGCCGCGCCACAGGGTGACGAACATCACGGCAAACAGGGCCAGGCTATCGTTCGACAGCCAGCCGACCGGCGCATTCACCAGCTTCAAGGTCATCATCACGTAGTTCAAGGCGCCCTGTTCGTGGAACATGAAGCCCCACATGATGCCGACCACCGACACGGTGGTCACCACCGGCACATAGAAGGCAGCGCGGAACAGGCGGATGCCGGGCAGGCGGTTATTCACCAGCACCGCCAGCGAGATCGCGCCTATCTGCACGAAGGGCACCATCAGCAAAAACAGCAGCGAGTTTTTCAGGCCCGAGACGAACATCTCGTTATTGAAGATGTAGCGGAAGTTGTCGAGGCCGACGAAACGCGTTTCGCGTATCAGGCTGTAATCGGTAAACGCCAGTACGGAACCGTAGCCGACGGGCCAGAAGGAAAAGGCGGCCAGCAGAAGCAGGGCGGGGGTGAGGAATAGCCAGGCCTGCAAGGTGCGGCGGTGAACGGGTTTCATGTGCATTCTCTCAGTGCGGCGCCAGGGTGGCCAGTTTCTTGTTCCAGATGGCCACTGCCTGGTCCAGCGCCTGCTTCACATCCTGCTTGCCCGTCACGCCTGCTTCAACGGCTTTCACCAGCGAGCGGCGCAGTTCATCGTAATCGTCGATACCGGCCACGTACAGGGTGCGCGAGTGGTTCATCGACATCGCGCCGGCAGCCACGGCTTTTTCAGCGGCGCCTGCGTTCTTTGGCGTCGATAAAAAGAACGGGTCAGCCGCCGCCTTGATGGTGGTCGGGAAGACGCTGGCCTGGCGCGCGAAGGCCAGCTGGTTGTCGTCATTGGTAAGAAAGCGGGCGAACTTGCCCACCGCCGGCAGCAAGCCTGGCGACACGCCCTTGGGGATCGCAAAGTGCACCAGCCAGCCGCCATCGGCGATGCCGGTCGGACCCAGTGGCGCCGGCGCCACGTCGGTGATGGCGTAGATATCCCTGGCGTCGCTGCGGATGCGCTGCATCGCCGTCGGCGGCGCCAGCAGCATGCCCAGGCGGCCACCCTTGTAGGCGTCGATCACGGCCGGGAAGTTATCTTCGGCGAACAGGCTTTCTTTCAATAAGCCGCCGACTTTATAGGTATCGGCCAGTTTTTGCACCAGTGCCACATGCTGCGGCGAATTGAAGACGGCCTTGTTATTGACGATGACGGATAAGCCCTGCTGCATGAACAGGCCATCAATTTTCGACAGCGCCGGCGCGATACCGGCCTTGCCCGTGCGCTGCGCAATTTGCCGCGCAAACGCCAGCTGTTCATCGAGGCTGGCGGGGCCGCGCGTGAGGCCTGCCTGCTTGAAAATGGTGGTATTAAAGGCGATCACCGCGACATTGCTGTACATCGGGAAGCCATAGGTGCGGCCCTTGAAGGTCAGGTCGGCCAGGGCGCTGGACAGGTAGTTGGCGCGTGCCTCGCCGAGCAGCGCATCGACGGGCGTGAGCAAGCCGTCGCGCGCATATTCATCGGCCCAGGGCACGTTCAGGCTGACCAGCGCGGGCGGTGTGCGGGCCACGATGCGCGTGACCAGCTTGGTCTGTATCACATCCCAGGGGAAGTCTATCCACTCGATCTTGACGTCGGGATTCTGCGCCTCATAGCTGGCCACCACCGCATTGAAATACGGCGTGAACTTGGGCTTCATGCTGAAGGTCCAGAATTCGATTTTCTCGACAGCGTACGCCTGCGGCGCGAACAGGGCCACGGCGGCAACGGCTGCCAACAGTCTCTTGATCATCATTCTTGTCCTGGAGCGGCGTGGCTCCATCGTTTATGAATCTGCGGCGCGGGTACATGCCCTTGCCGTCGTTTATTGTGTGTGGTGGCGGCGCCACCCCGTGCCGGGAGCGGCGCTGCCGGGTACTACGCTTAGTTCGTCTTGGTCACCTTGTTCAAGTGACGCGGTGCATCGGGATTCATGCCGCGCGCTGCCGCCAGCTGCGCCGCCATCACGTAGAAGGACTGGATGGCGACGATAGGGTCGAGGTCTGGCGTGGCCGACACGGGCAGGGTCAGGTCACGTTCAGCCACGTCGGCCGGTGCGGCCAGCAAGACCTTGGCGCCACGGCCGCGCATCTCGGCGGCCAGTTGCAGCAGGCTGGCCTGGGTAGGACCGCGCGTTGCGAAAATGAGCAGCGGATAGCCGTCTTCGATCAGTGCCATCGGGCCGTGCTTGATTTCGGCGCCGCTGAAAGCCTCTGCCTGCAGGGCCGAGGTTTCCTTGAATTTCAGCGCCGATTCCAGCGCTACCGGGAAGCTGATGCCACGCCCGACCACCATGATGTTGCGGGCGGGCGCCAGCACTTCGACGGCAGGCGACCAGTCGATGCGGGTGGCGTTGAGCAGCGCTTCAGGCAGCGCCTCCAGGCCGGCCTGCAATTCCGGATCGTTCTGCCATTGCGATACCATGCGTGCACCTGCCACCAGGCTGGTGATGAAGCTCTTGGTAGCGGCCACGCTTTGCTCTTTGCCTGCGCGCAGCGGCATGGCCCATTCGGCGGCGTGCGCCAGTGGCGATTCGATGTCGTTGACCAGGGCCACGGTGGTGGCGCCGCCGTCGCGGAAATAGCGGATCGGTTCGACCACGTCAGGGCTTTGGCCCGATTGCGAAATCGAGATGGCCAGCGTGTCGCGCGTCAGCAGCGGCGACTTGTTCAGGGTCACCAGCGACATCGGCAGGGATGCCACCACGCGGCCCAGGCGGGCCATGATCAGGTAGGCGACATAATTGCAGGCGTGGTCGGAACTGCCGCGCGCGATGGTCAGCGCGGTCGAGAACGAGGTGCTCCTCAATTTTCGGCCCAGTTCCGCGTAGCGTTCAGTGTCGCTGGCCAGTTGCAGGGCGACGCATTCGGCGGCGGAAACGGCTTCTTTAAGCATCATTGAGGTCACAGATTTCTCCTTCTATATACACAGCTTTGAGTTTGAGATCGCGATCGAGTACCACCAGATCGGCGTAAGTGCCGGGGGCCAGCCGGCCACGTTCTTCCAGGCCCAGGTAATCGGCGGCATTGGTCGATACGCGCCGCGACGCATCTGCCAGGTCCAGTCCCAGTCCCACCAGGTTGCGCAGCGCCTGGTCCAGGGTCAGGGTGCTGCCAGCCAAGGTGCCGTCGGGCAGGCGCACGCCGCCCATGCATTTCTGCACGGCGTGGCGGCCCAGCATGTATTCGCCGTCGGGCATGCCGGTGGCTGCCGTCGAATCGGTGACGCAGTACAGGCGCGGGATGGCGCGCAAGGCCACCTTGATGGCGCCCGGATGTACGTGCAGCAGGTCGGGTATCAGTTCGGCGTATTCGGCATGCGCCAGCGCGGCGCCAACCATGCCCGGCTCGCGGTGATGCAGGCCGCTCATGGCGTTGAACAGATGCGTAAAGCCGACCGCACCGTGTTCCAGCGCGGCCACGCCATCTTCGTAGGAACCGAGCGAATGGCCGATCTGTACGCGCACGCCGGCGTCGGCCAGCGCGCGCACCAGCTCGAGGTGGCCGGCGATTTCCGGCGCCACCGTGATCACGCGCAGCTTGGCCAAGGTTTGCAGGCGTTCGATTTCCGCCAGCGAGGCAGCGCGCGCATAGTTGGGCTGCGCACCGAGCTTGCCGGAATTGATGTACGGGCCTTCCAGGTGGGCGCCCAGCACGCGCGCCGTGTTCGGGCGGCGGTTCCTGGCCGCGATGCCGATGGCAGTCAGGGCTGCGTCGATATCTTCCGGCGGCGCCGTCATGGTGGTGGCCAGCAGGCTGGTAGTGCCATGGCGCGCATGGATGGCGGCAATCGTGTAGACCGCTTCGCCGCCTTCCATGACGTCCTTGCCGGCGCCGCCATGCACGTGCAGGTCGATAAAGCCCGGGATGATGTAATCGTCGCCGTTCCGGGATGGATGGACCGAGTCGCCCTTGATCGCCTTGACGCGCTCATCGAATTCGATGGCGCCATGGATCCAGCCGCCCGGTGTCAGGATATTGCCTTGAATATTCAATACATCGCTCATCTGCGCGACTCCGCTACAAATTCATAATAATCACTGCGGCAATATGAGTGGGTCAGTTCCACTGCCGCTCCGTTGTCGAGATAACTGACACGGGTGATATGCAGCATCGCTTCCCCCGTCTTGATATTGGCCAGCTTGGCCTGTTCCGGCGTGGCGTTGACGGCGCGGATATGCTGCAGCGCGCGCATAGGGATGGTGCCGCGCGACTCCAGATAGCCGTACAGCGAATCGCTCACTTGCTGCGGGTCCGGCATGTACAGCGCCGGAATGGTGGTCGTTTCAATCGCCATCACCACTTCGTCGGCCGTGCGCAAACGGCGCAAGCGCGCCACCGGCATGTGCGGCGACAGGCCCAGCGACAGCAGCTCCAGCGGCGCGGCCACGCCGATGTCGCGCTGCAGCCAGCGCGAGCCGGCCTTGAAGCCGCGCTGGCGCAGTTCTTCCGAAAAGCTGGTCAGGCGCGACAGCGGCTGCTCCAGCTTGGGCGTGATATAGGTGCCCGAACCGCGCTTGCGGGTCAGCATGCCGCGGTCGCACAGCATGTCGATCGCCTTGCGCGCCGTGACCCGTGAAATTTCCAGCAGGTCCGACAGCACGCGCTCGGAAGGCAGGGCCTGGTTGGCGCGCCAGTCGCCGCTGGCGATGCCGTCCGACAGCATGTTCGCCAGCTGCATGTACAGCGGCGTATCGCTGGCGGGATTGGGTTTGAAGGTAGAGAGTTTGGCTAGCATGGCGCTGTTTCCCGCAGGTGGTTGCGTATCAGGCGCAGGCCGCCTGCCGCCGAGTCGCCCTGGGCCGGCACGACGCGTTGCAGCAGTTCAGCCGGCAGGTAGGCCGACAAGGGCGCCGCCAGGCCGCCGCACAGGGCGACCGGCAGGCTGGCGTCCGGATCGAGCGCACCGGCGATCAGCGCGACTTGCTGGCCCGCTTCGACCAGGATGGACCGCGCTACGGCGTTGTCCGGTGCGTGGTCCAGCACCAGGCGCGCCAGTTGCGCGTAGGTGGTCTGCGAGGCGCTGGCCAGCCAGGCCTGCATGGCGTCGCGATGGCCGCCGCAGGCTTCGATGATGGCTGTGGCGAAGGCGCTGCCGGGCACGCGGCCATCGACCACTTGCTGCACATGGCCCATGGCGCGCATGCCTATCCAGGCGCCGCCCGCCTCGTCGCCGGACGGGAAACCCCAGCCGCCGACTTCATGGCGGCTGCCGTCCGCATGCAGCACTTCGCCCACGCTGCCGGTGCCGATGGCGACGATGGCGCCCGGTTTGCCGCTGTGGGCGCCCAGCAGGGTGGTCAGCGCGTCGGACTCCAGCGCCACGTGGGCGTAGCCGGGATTGTGTTCGATGAAACTGGCGGCCCATTGTTTGTTGTGCACGCCGGCAAGGCCCAGGCCGATGGCCATCTGCTGCAAGGGCGGCTGCGCCTGGCCTGCCGCGCGGAAGGCCAGGGTGACGGCGTGCGCCACCGAAGTCCAGGCGCGGTCTATGCCATGGGCCAGGCCGGAAGGCCCGCTTTGTCCCTGCCCCAGTTCTTGTCCATCAGGGCGCGCCAGGCGTACGCGGGTTCCGCTACCCCCTCCGTCGACGCCGATTATGTATTCGATCATGTATATGCAGTCCGGCTATGGTTGATTGCGCCTGTTCCCTGTCTTTTATTTATGGGGCGGGAAAGCTGAAGGCACTATATTGTCGGCCCGATGGCTTGTCAACAGGTATTTAAGTGGTATTGACTAAACCATCAAGAAGTTTATCTTTCTGACGGAATGGTTTGCTATAAGCTATTGTTAATAAAGGATTTTTTAATGTCGAGAATGGTATTGAAATTGGCCTTGTTCAATGCCAATTTTTTGTGGTCATATAAGCACTGAGGCTTGAAGTTTACTGGAACGTATGCTTGGCAAGGCTGGTCATCAGGAGTACAGTCCGCCTTTTAGACCTCAGTTGGAAGACAGCAGATGAACGACAAGGCAGCAAAAAGC
>Ga0209913_1001595_pt1 | contig 11944 bp, 14 predicted proteins | sample PersoiDNA2013203_FD_185805 | JGI IMG/M metagenome (GOLD analysis project Ga0209913, IMG submission 185805) | Permafrost soil microbial communities from the Arctic, to analyse light accelerated degradation of dissolved organic matter (DOM) -... | ecosystem: Environmental > Terrestrial > Soil >... | reverse complement strand
CGAGATCCAAGGCTACTTATTTTCACGCCCAGTTCGGGCAGACGCTATACCCGCACTGCTAAATACACCATTTTTATAGTAAAAGTCTTTCGAGTACTTGTCCGCAGCTCCAAGCCCAGCTATAATAAAGGGCTTGGAAGGTTGGCAGAGCGGTTGAATGCACCAGTCTTGAAAACTGGCGAGGTGTTATAGCCTTCGTGAGTTCGAATCTCACACCTTCCGCCAAGAATTACGAATAAGCCCTTGATTTTCAAGGGCTTTTTTCTTTTCTGCGGCAGATTTTCGTTTTGAAATTGGCGAATTTTAATCAATTGTTTGCGTATTTTCGGCCTAGTTGCGGAAACGATTTCCGCAACCCCTATAAAAAGTCACACTTTTAGCGGGTCGGTTTTACAGTTTCGCCGATGCGTCGGTAGACTTTTTCTGTGATTTCTCGCTCAGAGTGGCCAAGCAATTTACTTGCTTCGTGGATATTTTCTATTTCGCTGGCGGCTTTGGGGCGAATGTCTCTGAATTGGAATTGTTCAATCCTCAGCGCCAGGTCCTCCCGATTTTCTAAGCGTACATGTTGAGCGGCAGTCGATCGAGCCGATTCAAAGCGGGTACGCAAGGTCCATTTGCTTAAGGGCTGGTCTTGCGGGGTCGTGATGATGGGGCCGCGATTGATTCTGTGGGATCGTGCCAGGATACGATCGATTAGCTTCCCTAATTCGGACCTGACGCCAGCACTGTCGAGCATGATGCGCAAAAATTTCTTGGTCTTGCCTTGCTTGACCAGGAGCGCACCGTCCCTGATATCCGATTCGCGCATCTTTAACACGTCACCCGGGCGTTGTCCCGTTAGATAAGCTAAATCCATTGCATCGCGCAATTCCATCGGCGCGCAGTGATAAACGGCGTTCCAGACTTCGCGATCTGCATAAAAGTCTCTTGGTTCTTCTTTATTTTTTCTCACGCCTCGACAAGGGTTCTCTTTGGTTGTGTAGCCCCATTCACGTGCCATGTTAAAAATATGGGAGAGCAGGGCGATCTCGCGGTTAGCACGGATCTTTGCCGAACGGGCGTCTCTGTAACCAGCAATCATCTGCGGGGTGATTGCATCGATGGGCGCAGAGTCAAACACCTTGCGCAATTGCCGGATCGCGTCGTGATTATCTTTTTGTGTGCTTCTGGCCTTGTGTGGCAAGATTGCTTTGATGTAGCGATCAAAGATATGGCTCATCAAACCGGTATCGGCTGGGGGCGCTACACATTCTAATTCTGCCCATTTGCGCTTTGCTTCATTGAGGTCGCTGCCCAGCGGCGTTTCAATCCGTTTGCCGTTTTGATCGCGGCCATTGTAATAGTAGCACACCCATTGCGTGCCATCTTTGCGTAGGCGAATACGACGTAGCATTCTTGGTGGTAAGTCTCTGGCGGTAGATTTTGGTCTCATGATAATTAAGATAGTTTGCTAAAGTCTGGTGCCCAGGCTGGTTCTGAATTAAATCTGGATGGATTCACACCGGCAAGTTTGAGCCGCGCATATAGGCGGCCAACGATAGGCATACCCGCACGATTTTTGTGATGCACCCAATGGTTTTTTTCTAGCCATTCGATTTGGTCATGGCGTCGGGTGCAGCCGGAAATCTCTGCTATTTCTTCTGAAGTCAGTGTTTCTGACTCTACTTTGGTATCAAAAATTGAACTCATAATTAACTCTGATATTCGAATTAAATTCGTTTGAATACATCGCCTTAACGATGCAGCGCATGTACAGAAACACCGCACACCCCAAAACGATCATAAGCATCCGCAATGATGTCGCAGGCTTCACTTGCTATCGCAAAATACAAATAAACGGTCGTCGGCGTTTTAACTTTGACTCGAAAGCTCATTGTGTAAGTCCTTTCATTTAAAGGGATAGGCTTATTTTTCACGCTGAAACACCCAGCATTTCATCGAGCCGGATGGGGTGGCGAGGGGGGATTGGGTGCCGCGTAGGGCGCTGTTGACGACCTTTACATCGACGAACTTGCGGCGGCTGCTGGTTTTTAAGACCTTTTTCAAATCGCGCAGTGGCGGTACCTGCTGCCTGCGTTCGGTGGCGACTTGCAGGAAGTGATTCAGATTCACTGCTATCAGACCCGGGTCGCGGCTATGGTTCAGGATTGCCATGTCACCACCATCGAGATAGTCAAACGCTTCCCAGAATTCCTGTACTAGCACGTGGTCGTTGTTGATGACTTGTTGACGCTCACCGGCCATCGCGATGATTTGCGCCTTGAGCGCGGCTTTCTGTTCGTCCGTGAGCTTGATCACCAGGCTCAGTGCGTCAGCAATCGCCAGCATTTGCGCATGCGTTTCGGCAATCCGTGGCATCTTTACGTGTGGACTGGCGCGTAGTTCTTTGAGATAGAGCGGTGTCTTTTGCTTGATCTCGGCCATGATCGCTTTTTCGTGCTTGGTCGCGGCCAAAATAAAGCCTGACACTTCTTCGCCGGATAAATACTTCAATTTGTCCGCTGCCTCGCCGGAGGCTGCTGTCTGCGTCGAGCGGTCAAAGTACAGATGCACAATCCGCGACAGGATCGCTTCGGACGCGTTGACTGGATTATTTTGACTGATTACGATCGCACCTCTGAACGGCGGTTCATAGGTTTCATTGCCACCCGTCGCCATCCCGCGTGCGCGGGTGCTGCGGCCGTTGTAGGCGGTTTTTAATTCATCCCAGTCGAACGACTTGATGTGGCTTTTGTCTTCGCCCATGCGTTCGCGGTCGGATTCGATCAGCACCACTGGCAAACAAGACACCTGGCTAAAATTACGCGCCCGCGCCGCCAAGCTGGATTTACTCGGATCAAAACCCTCGTAACCATTACGGCCAAATAGCTTCCACAAAAATTCGATCAACGTCGATTTACCGGCACCGGCTTCGCCAACCACTTCCAGAAATGGATACGATGACTGCGCCGCGCGGATCTGCTCAGCAAACAAAGACCCAAACCAAAAGGTCAGCGCCGCCAAACCTTTGGCGCCGAACGCCGTCCACAACAGATTTACCCAGTCCGTGCGGTACTCGTCGCGGTCGCGGTTAATCGTCAGATGTACCGATTTATTTAATGACTTGATCGACAGCTTGCCAATGTCAAAGAAATCTTCACCGTTGATCTCTGCTATCACGCCGTCTTTCATCGCCACGTCACCCAGTACATAGCAGCCGTGTTCGATGCTGTAACCGATATAGTCGATCGTATCCACGCGCTGGATGTTGTAGAGTTGATCGGCCAGAATCCGATCGAGCTGCAAACTGCTGCCGCTAAACATCGCGCCGGCTGCCATTCCAAGCAAGCGCTTTTTGAATTCTGCTGAGCTGGAAATCTGCGACGCCGTGAACGTGTTCTTGACCGCCTTACCGTCATGCGGAAATTCAACGCGGAAGTAATACCAGCTCTCGCCGGTGATTACGTTCTCCTGAAAATACAGCGCCGTCGGGTTGCAATTGGCGATCTGGCGCACTGTATGCGACTGCAGCAGCGCGGCTTCGCGCAATGCGTATTCCGACAAATTGGCGTACTCACCAGAATTTTCTTGCTCTTGACGCACCTTGTTGTATTGTTCCAGATCGAGCCGGAACCAATACAAGCGATTTGCAAAATCAAAATAGAACTCGCCCTGGTCACCATGGTGCATATACATCAGGATCGCTTTTTCTGACGCGGTTTTGGCGATCAGCAACGCGCCGTGGTAACGATAATTCTCTATATCGTTTTCGTTCAATGCATCGCGTTGGAATACATCGTTCCAGTCCAGTTTTGCCTTGCCACGCTGCGGTATTTGCGCCGCTGCGCACGTCCAGCCTGCCGCACGCGCCTTTTCGACATGCTTTTTAGTGAAATTACGACCGGCACTATCACCATCCAAAGCCCACACCAGCGTGCATTCTTGATCGCCACGCGCTGCCTGCAGCAGACGTAATGCTTCTTCCGGATAGTTATTGCACGACATCAGCGCAACCGCTGCAATACCCACATGCATCAACGCCAGCGCATCAAAGATGCCTTCGACCAGCCAGAATTCTTTGACTGCTTGCAGCACCACGTTATCTGGCTTCCACCAGGTGCCGTAATAGCTCATCCCGTACTTAAAATTTGCTTTCTTACTGAAACGATGCGGCTGATCGATCAACCTTTCCCAGTAGCCGCTACCAAGCGGAAAACGCACCGTCGCACTGCCGAGGCGCAATTGGTTGTCGTAATAATTCTCCTGTGTGTACATACCTTGCACTTTGGCGAGATCAAAGCCGCGACCGATCTTCATATACGCGTCGGCTGCAGCATGTGGATTTGGATTCTCTGGCGTTGCCTGATAACGCTCCGACCATTTATCAAACAAATCCGGATAGAGCTCTTTGACGTGATAGACCTCGCCGCAATTGTTTAACCGGCCACAACGCAAGATCCAAGGGTGATCCGCATTTGTGTACAGCTCCTTCTTTTGGCAAGAAGGACAAACGCCACCGCGCAACATGCCGCATTTTTCTGGCTTGAATTTAAACTCAGCAAGCCGCGCGGTGATTTCTTTATGTAAGGACGCATCCATATTATTTACTCAGTATCGCCGGCAGCCCGGCGTTTAAAATCAATTGCTGAAACTGTCGAGACCACACGCACACGCCTGCCCTGACGGGCGCGATCTTCATCCACCCACAAATTCGCAGGCACTTTGCCCCGCCAGCAATGCGCAATCACTGCCAACGTGCGTTGAATCAAAGGTGACGCCTGTTCCAGCGGCACGGCCACACGCAAGGCAATACGCACTTGCTCTAATTCTTCTTTGCTGGCGGTTGGGTAGCTCATAGGGATTTAGAAAAAAGGGACAAGGACATGGTCATCAGCAAAAAAAAGGCAAAAAAAGTCCCGCACGCCTGAAAACAGGCATGTTGATCATTCAAACGGGAGTGATTAAGTTAGATCGCGGTCAGCGCTATCCGGTCGACAAATTGAGCGATAATTGATTCAGCGCCGTAGCGCGCACTCGCTGAGAAATCGGGATGCGTAGCTCATAATTAGGTGTGGCGGACAGCGATACCGTGCGCAGCACCTCAAGGCCTGCGACAAACACATGGCCGCATTCTTCGTTATTGCAGCGATAGGTAATTTCTTTGAACATCGCCGACATCGTGCGGCTCTTGATTGCACGAACGGTTTGTTCACAATGGGGGCAGGGGAGGCCGATGACTCTCATTGCTGATTCCTTCCTTTGACTAAAACCAATGCACGACCGCGACCGGTCATGTCCTTTGCCTGACGACGCAAACGCGTTTTTGCCAGCCACTCCGCTGCTTGCTCGACGCTGTCCAGCCCCTGATGTAGACGGACTTTTTCTAGCAGCGCGTGATCTTCATCACTTAGTGTTATTTGTTCAAACGGCATCGTTTCGTCTGCTCTAAATTCACTGTCAAAATACTCATTTACGGGCTACGCTATCAGCATCATTGAGACCGAGTAGCGAGGTTGCTTCACGGAGTATCAAATGACGCAGCAGTGTTCCAGGTTGTTCACCCTGGTAGTTCGCCAGTGCGGTAATGAGCTGATGCTCGTAATCATCAAAGCGGACAGTGATGCGGTTATCACGAATACGTTTGGGGTCTGGATACATGGCGGAGTCCTGAGAATTACGTGGTAGGCAGGCTGCGCAGAAAGTCATCCAGACCACGCAGGTACATAGAACGCATAAAGGAGGAACGTGAACGCTGCTGGGACGCAGCATAGTTGTTTGCAGTTTCGAACTCTTCGGGACTCAATGCGATCGGCGTACGGATAGCCTTTTTAATTTTAGGGGCGCGGCCGAATGGGGCTTGTGTTGATATAGACATAAGGTATTATTGTGTAACGTTAGTGGTAACGTAATAATAGTGAACAAAAGTTCACTTGTCAAACAATTTGGTGGATAAATGTCGACTTTATTTGAGCGACTCAAGGAAGAGCGTAAGCGCCTCGGCTTGAATCAGACTGGTTTTGCTGAACTAGGTGGAATTACAAAAGAAACGCAGATCAAATATGAAAACGGAACGAGGAAGCCGGATTCAGATTATTTGGAGGCGATCTTCTTGGCAGGAGCGGACGTTTCTTACGTTCTAACTGGAAACAGAGCAGCAGATTCATTGAAGTCAAATGAGTCTATTTTGCTGAACGGTTTTAGAAATCTTGACGCGCGTGCTCAGGCTGGTGTCCTTGCACTGATTTCTGGAATTAATCCCGAGCAGAAATCACCTAAAAATGTCTTTCACGGTAACGTCGGTCAAATCATTGACGGCGACGTAACACAAAATCCAACATTTAATTTTGGTAACGATAAGGTTAAATAGTTCGCGACAGCGGCTAGCGTCTGAGTTGATAGCGTCAGGATTTATGAAATAGTAGGTAGTACATGGCAAAGAATAATGATTTCCGCGGTGATGTTGGGCAGGTCATTATGGGAGATGTGAATCAAGGCCCGGCTGCGTTCAGCAATGTTATGCACGTCAACCTAGCGAATCAAAACTTCGAAGTTAAGCCGCTCACTCATATACAGCGTAACAAAATCAAAGAGAAAGTCCGTGATGTTGTCGTAGCGACTGGCCGTCTTCAGCTAGATATTTATCGCGATATATTGAGTGAGTTCGGCGCAAAAGATATGGATTCGTTCGATGGCTGCAAATACAAGTTGGCAATGGATTACCTGGAGCATTTGATCGACGTCTCTCAACCAGATTCCAGCTCGCCGCAGTTGCATGAAAATTGTATGTACTGTGAAAAAACGCAAAAAGCACTTCGCTTTAGCCAGTACGTGAATTTTGTCGTGTTAGGTATTTCGATATGCCTCTTTGCCTGCATGATGTGGTCAATGCATGCTCGGCCTACAGTGATTTCAGAAGTCGATCAGACCTGCCAGCATGACGGGAAAATATATTCGATCGGCAGCATCGTCAGGATGCACGATAACTCTTTCCGTCAGTGCTTTGATGCGCAGGGTTCCGCTCCTAGTTATTGGGACGCTATTGAACACACCAAGACGAAAATGCGATCAAAATAATTTGATTTTAAATAACTTATGTTTTTATAGCGTTATTTTAGCTCAGTCATTCTCTCTTCTCTACAAATTAGCTGCTTTGTGTATTTGCGGCCTTACCTAGTCTTGATATGCGGTCATTCAACGTTTAAGTTAACGGGCGGCGTCGCCAGTATGGCAACGACCTCCCGTTGAACAACTTATTCTGCATCATTCAGACACTATGCAGGTATGCCCTTGCGTTTCGAATCAACAAGCCACGTTTTTACTGTTGCCATGAATGCCCATACATCATTCTCAGCTGGTCTCAGGAAATTATTTGCATCAGGGTCCTCACCCATTTTTTCAAAAATACTGATCAGCCACGATGGACCATGGCCTGAAGCACCAAGTGCTTTAAGCCAACATTCAAGTTCGCCACCTGGCACCACAAAGACCCCGTATTCACTAAGTTGCTGGAGTAGGTTCTCAGCGGCCTCACGCTCTGATGGCGGGAGAACAGCCACGCCACCTTCACGCTTCATATCCTTCCCACTATTATCCATGGCCTTTTTAACGGCTGATCGCGTGGTTGCAAATGATGTAAGTGTGATTTCTGGAACGTTTGCGCCAGAAAGCAAGTTTGACCAAACGGTGCCGCCTTCTTTCAGGACATCAATATCGACAATTCCAACAGCAGGAATGCCGAGCTGACGTAATGGGCGAATTATGGTCTGCACAGTCTGCTTATTCTGAGCATTGATAAACAAGCAGTTTGGAATGCCCCATTCAGGCTTGAAGCGCAGGAGGCGTTCATTAATTTCCTGATAAAAAGCGCGGTCAGCGTCTGATTCGGTAACTACGACAAACTCGTAGAACAGACCACTGAGAACACCCGTTGAACGGAGAAGAGGATTTCTCATCAGTTCAAGTATTTCCCCGCTCGGTAGAACTCGCGAAGTGGCTACTCCGTCTCGATAAGTTAGGCGAATTATGTTTACAGGCGCACCTGACTGAATGCAGCCCATTACAAATGTTGGGCTGTGTGTTGACACGAAAACTCTCTTATCAGCCGAGAGGGCGGCGCGTGAAACCTCGTTTCCGAGCTTTGCGGCGAGAGACGGATGGAGAAATGCCTCTGGCTCATCGATAAGGATCGCTCTAGGGTCTCCAGCTATTACCTCTGTTACTATACCTGTGAAGGCCTTTACGCCATCACTCGCATTATCGATAAGCTGTGCATTTGCATGAAACTTGACAGCCTCCGCGTGAATGCCGCGTTCTTCTAAGTCGTCAGTAGGTGCGCGTTGGGACAAGCGAATTCGCAATTGCCCTAGGCTTGTTGGATCTAGAACAAAGTATGAGCCAAATGCCTCTGAAACTATTCGTCTTACTTCATGGCGTTTGTTGTCATCGCGAAATAAAACTTGGAAACTTGACATTGGTGGCTTTTGAAGGTCACCAGCCGGTTGCTGATTTACAAGGTTAATCCGATTCCTGCCATCGAGAATCAATGTACTATGAGTAAGAAACCACTGGCAAAATGCCAGTAAATTAGTAGTTGGGTTTTGTATGACTTCTTTGAGATTTGATAGAGGTACCTGTTGTCGACCGTACGCACTTCCAACAACTATGTGACCAAGAGACACTGCTTCGCCTTGGTTTGGTTGTTGCTCAATGTGCTTGATCGCCTCTAGCACCTCTTTTTCTGGCAGGCCTGAAAACGTTACGTCATCAAGAATCAATGAGCTGGCATTCTTTTGACCGATCCGACAATATTGCTCAATTTCTGATAGAACCTTACTTTTCCCAGAGTTATTTGGGCCTACAAATACGGTAACCGGTGTTGTAGAGATTGGCTCAGAAACTGAACCCGGAACCCTTCCGAATTTAAGGCGAAAATTTGAAATCATTAAAGTCCTTTGAATAGTGAGTCAAGTAGGGCCGTATTGAGATGTTTGCGTAGGGGCGGCCGGGAGAGCCCCATTTCTCTCGCAATGGCAGAAATCGATTGTTTCTGTACTGAATGACCTTTTCTTATTTCGTAAATGATGTCCATATAAATCACTCCAGATACTTCCGGCTAAAACACCGGATGGTGACCCACTAGGGGGGGGCTTTTGGACGCCGTTTCCACCCCTAATCTGGTAAGTATTTGATGCTGTTTGACAGATTAAGAGCAAGGCATTACGCCCGCGATAGTTTAAGCGGACGCAATTATAAAATTTCTGTTTATCTAGAAGCAAAAAATTTATTGACGAAAGGTGACTGAGTGCACCTCTTCGTCATCGTCATCATCAAAGAGTCCTTCGGCCGGATCTGATCGAAATGCATGCAACACAGCCTCAACAATTTCTTGAGACTTACCGTCATTTGCGAAGATCGGGAATTGCTTACGTAATTTGTTTGAGACTGTTTTATTTGTCCAAATACTGCTAATGATGCGATCGATCATTGCATCTGGGCCTTCAACAATATTTTTTATAGCACTTCTTGCTCGATGTATATTTCGAAGATACATCGCCTCATTCACCATCTCATCCTCAATGGTTTGTCGAATCACATTTCCCATGTATTCCACCTGGGAAGTCAGATTCGGGTACCGCCAAGCGGGTTCTGCTTGCTCATAAGCAGAAAAATGGAAATTACTATTTATCTCATCTTCATACAAAACATGAGAGCCAAAACTGACATCCTGGCTATAAGCCAGCATCAAGTCCTTTGAAAATGCTTCCAAGCTCCGGTCGTAACCAACTCTGGCAATCGTCGAATGCGTGATCGTTGCCGATATGGGGAGAATGAATGGCTTTGGTACCGCGCCATCGCGGCGCAAAATGTCGTTGACCAAAAATCTTGAAATTCGACCGTTTCCGTCTGCCATCGGGTGAATATAAACAAAACCAAATGACGCAATGGTCGCCCGAACAATCGGTGAATTCCCGTGGGTTTTTGATAAAGTCTCACTGAGTCCGTTCAACATCGAAGATGTTGTTGTCCAATGTGGAGCCACATAATCTACAACATCCCTATAGCCGGCTGAATGCCCAACAAATACTGGTGATGAACGCACCCCATAGGTTAAGGCGTTTTTGCCTAAAATTTCTGCCTGCAGGCTCTCCAAGTCACTCATGGATAGTGGGTTGGCCAGCTCACCACATCGGCTCTCCATCACCATCGCGAAGCGTTTAATTCGATCTTCGCGATCTTCCTCATGTTCGATCGCAAAGCTGGCACGGCTTTCTTTGATCGTGAGCCAGACACTACTTCGCAATAAAACGTCAGCACCGAACTGAGCTTCCAATCCTTGCAGTGCAGTGGTGCAGTCGTAATTGACTGCAAGTTTAACGTCTGCGGTGATTTTAACTAGCGGGCAAAAATCGCGAGTTCCAGGCAGGTTATTACGGATGCGCCAGCGTTTAACAGATTCCGGTTGTCGTGCGGCGAAATATAGTTCGTTGTCGATCGCATCGATGTAGTTTCCCTGTGTTAAATCTTCAATATTCAAATGGCGACCAGTGAACCACTCGTAAAGAAAACCAACTCGACGCGCATAACTGCCAGTGGATTCATTTTGGATCCAAGCTTCCAGTTCTAAGGGATCAATGGTAGAAAATAGTCGCGAAAGTAGCTCAAAATGCAACTCCTCGTGCTTGAGCAAAAATGTCAGATGACCAGCCAATGTGTCTGCCGGCCGAAACGATTCAGGAAACTCCTGATTCGTAGAGTCGGCGGTTTCCATTGTTTTTCGACTTTTAGCAATTGTGCTAATGACACGTAGACGCTGCGCTAATTTGACTTGATAATTTTCAACCAGCCACTTCCCACCAACCCAGTCCATTGATATCTCCCTTTTTTCCATACCCTCACAATACACAAAAAAGAGTTAAAGAACAAAAAAAATGATTAAAAATGAATAAATTTTTAAAAAAACGATTAAAAATAAGTCTTAAAGGAAAGCCTTCGCCTAATAAAAAATGATTACAAGAACGAAAAAATGATTAAATTTTGATGTATTTTCGAAAAAATGATTAAATATATTATTGAGAACATTTAATAATCAGACAAAGTTAAATAAGAATAATGATAGCTTTTTATTAAAAATCCATGGGCCTTTGGCAACTTTGCTTTCAAGTATTTGTAATACTAATTGAGAGTTTTTGTAAGGAAGAAGCACCCTCAAACTTCTATATAAAACATCAGAAGAGGCAAGGGGGGCAGTTAACTTGTTGGTGATTTGACGGCTAGCGAACTTCGTTAGCTCTTTTCATTTTTGTTGGAAGGTTCTTGTCGTAGCGCTTGATTTAATTTTTGCAGTGATAGAAAATTGGCCACAATTTCTATTGCTAAATGAATTTAATGACCCCAGCTAACTATCGAATCTTGTTTAAAACACATCTAGCTTTGGCCGTAATTATATTTTTATTTTTCGGCAGCATTAGTATTTTTTTCCAAGATAACCTGACACCGTCTGGCAAGATAGTTATTCCAATTGAATTTGTGTTTTTTACGCTGCTTCATGGGACTATCGCATACGGCAATAAAAAAGAATCCAATAAAGCTCGTATTGCGTCTAGGGTCTGTGGCTTTATATTGTTTCCCTTTTTCCCAATAGGGACAGTTTTTGGCATTTTCTTGTTAGTAAATTCAAAATTACGCCCCTTGGAACAAAATATTGCTGATAGTGAACGGCCGACTAACCAAGCCTAACCGCATCGCCGGTGTTTGAGCTTTGGCAAACCCAATAATTAGTTCGCTATCGCGCGAATACCATTTAATCATACGCGCTTGATTTGGTATTTTATCAATCGCGAGTTCAACTATGAAGTGCAACTGAAGATAAATGGTTAAAGGTGGGAAGATGCAGTAGCATCCGGCCTTCCAGACCTCCAAGTCAAAGTTGCCCGAAATGACATACACACATCTTACCCAAGAC
>Ga0209913_1001594_pt1 | contig 11956 bp, 9 predicted proteins | sample PersoiDNA2013203_FD_185805 | JGI IMG/M metagenome (GOLD analysis project Ga0209913, IMG submission 185805) | Permafrost soil microbial communities from the Arctic, to analyse light accelerated degradation of dissolved organic matter (DOM) -... | ecosystem: Environmental > Terrestrial > Soil >... | reverse complement strand
AGAAGGCTGGAGTTTTTGAAGCACTGTGGAAATCCGGGCTGGCCGAGTACGATGAATTTGAAGGCATTGCCTGGCGATGGCAAAGTATTGACGGTGCAATGATGAAGGCACCAATGGCACAGCAAAGCGTTGGCCCCAATCCGACAGATCGGGGAAAAAAATGGGAGCAAACGCCATTTGCTGGTGGACGGTCGTGGCGTCCCGTTGTCGCTCGTCGTGACCGGAGCCAACCGGCATGATGTTTCGCAACGTGAGGCTGTGCTCGATGCCATCGTTGTCGAGCGACCCAATCCACCGATGAGACGACACAAGCATTTGTGTGCCGACGCGGGCTACACCGGTGCACCGGCTCTGAAAGTCATTGAGGAACATGGCTACATTCCTCATGTCAAGGGCAGGGGGGCAAGAGGCAAGCGAACTCAAACGTGACCCCCGGGAAAAAAGGCCAGACGCTGGATTGTCGAGGTGGCACACAGCTGGTTCAATCGATTCAGAATGCTCTTGGTGCGGTACGAGAAACTTGACCGCAGCTTTCTGGCGCTGAACCACCTGGCTGCTTCAACCATGGCGTTCAGAAAAATCAAACTGGACGCAAACATTATTTACGGATAAGATCTAAGCACCATGTCCGCTTGCTGGCAAAGGGCTGGACGGACGCTAAGGCATCATAAATTAATTACTTGAACTATTTTCAGTCAAGGCATAGACTTGGCGGATGCAAGCAGATGCATTGATAACGGCCCGGCATCAAGCGCTCGAAGGGATTCTCGACGAAAGGCAAAGGCGACTTCACGCGGCGGTGGAAGCCAAGGTATTGGGGCATGGTGGTGTCAAGCGCGTGAGCTTGGCCACTGGTGTGGCGCGCGGGTCGATTTTGGCTGGCATCAAAGAGCTTGAGGTACCGCAGCAGGCCCAGCTTGATGGCCTGCGCCGTGTCAGGCGCGCAGGCGCTGGACGCAAGAAGCTGGCCGAGCAGGATCCGGGTGTGCGAGAGGCGCTGGAGCGCTTGGTGGAGCCCACCTCAAGAGGCGACCCGCAGTCACCACTGCGCTGGACCTGCAAGAGCTTGATGCAATTGGCACGCGAACTGGGCCAGCAGGGGCACGCGATCAGTCACATGTCGGTGGGCCATTTGCTCAAGGACCTGGGCTACAGCCTGCAAGGCAATCGCAAGACGCTTGAGGGAGCCAGTCACCCAGACCGTAATGCCCAGTTCGAATACATCAACGCCAAGACGCAAGCGGCCTTGAATGCACAGCAGCCGGTGATTTCGGTGGACACGAAGAAGAAGGAGTTGGTCGGGCAATACAAGAATGGTGGCAAAGAGTGGATGCCGCAAGGAGCGCCCGAGCAAGTCAAGGCGCATGACTTTGTGGACAAGGAGTTGGGGCGAGCCAATCCCTATGGCGTCTACGATGTTGCAAGCAACACCGGCTGGGTCAGCGTGGGCACCGACCACGACACGGCAAGCTTTGCCGTGGCAACAATTCGCCGCTGGTGGTTTGCCATGGGTCAGAGCGTCTACCCCGGTGCAAAGGAGCTGATGATTATGGCCGACGGTGGTGGCAGCAACGGCTCACGGGTGCGGCTGTGGAAACTGGAGTTGCAACGTCTGGCTGATGAACTTGCACTGAGCATCCGGGTGAGCCACTTCCCGCCGGGCACAAGCAAGTGGAACAAGATCGAACATCGCCTGTTTTCGTACATCACCCTGAACTGGCGAGGTCAACCGTTGGTGAGCCACGAGGTCATCGTCAACTTGATCGCGGCAACCACCACCCGCAAAGGATTGAAGGTGCGCGCCGAAATCGACGACACTCTCTACGAAAAGGGAATCAAGGTGAGTGACACAGCGTTTGAATCTATCCAAATTGCCCGCGATGATTTCCATGGTGAATGGAATTATGTCATTTCACCGAACCGATAAAGGTTCATGTTATTTGTTTACGGCTCCTAAAAATCCAGTAACGTCTTCGGGGATGGCGGCTTCACGCCAGAACGCCACCAAAGATGCCTGGAGTTGTCACCCGGATAGACATACCAAATTCCAAGGTCAATCGCTGGCACAACACACGTGGGCGGGATAGTGTTCGACCAAGGTGACGGAGCACCCGTAGTTGACACTAGGGTGCTACTTTTGACATTTTTCGTAAAATATTTGTCAACTATTTGTTTTTGCAGCATAATTGCACAGTATCGCCAAAAAAGGCTTTACAAGTTTGCGGTGTTTAGTCAGTTTCGCGTCTGCTTTAAGTCTTCATTCGTTTGTTGATTGCGTGGTAATAGCGGTTTTGGACTCCATCGCGTTTTGAGTTATTTTGAGGAGTCCTTTCATGGGCAACAAACTTTACGTGGGCAACCTGCCCTACACTTTCCGTGACGAAGACCTGCAGCAAGCATTTGCCGCACACGGTACCGTCACTAGCGCCAAGGTCATGATGGAACGTGACACCGGCCGCTCCAAGGGCTTCGGCTTTGTGGAAATGGGCAGCGACGCTGAGGCACAAGCTGCTATCAACGGCATGAACGGTCAACAATACGGTGGCCGTGGCCTCGTGGTGAACGAAGCCCGTCCGATGGAGGCCCGTCCTCCCCGTACTGGCGGCGGCGGCTTCGGTGGTGGCGCTGGCGGTGGTGGCGGTTACGGCGGTGGCGCTGGTCGTAGCGGTGGCGGTGGCGGCTACGGTGGTGGCGCTGGCGGCGGCGCTGGCCGTAGCGGCGGCGGCGGCGGTTACGGCGGTGGCCGCAGCAGCTACTAAGCACTCGTCTGGCATCACGCCAACCGAAAATTAAAGGGCCCTTGTGGCCCTTTTTTTATTTCACCGTCACTCAACTCTCAAGATGCTTGGTCAAGCCGCTGCTCAGGCCTGCGGACTGCCTGGTCTTCGGGGTCGCCCGGCAAACGCCTTATCCGTATGAATACATTCGTCATATAAATTTGATAGCAAGTTGAGCTTATTTGACGGGGGGCTGACTCATGATTTGGTCTCATCAGCGCGGCGTGCACTAAAGCGAGCGAATTGCCGATCTGGTCGTCGCGCCAAAGCCGGCGCCTGGCCAATACCACTGGACGAGCCGGTGATGAATACGAGCTGGACATGCCATCTTCCAATCAATTTATCTGGCAGCGGCGGGCACGAGTGTTCCCTTGACGCGTCCTTTGAGTTCCATCACGCGCTTGAGATTGTCAAAGTCCATCGCATCAGCAGTAAATTTGTCGTTTCCACGTGTCAGCTCCACCGGCTTGTGCGACTTGACACGTTCAGTGTCCATAAATGCATGCAAAAACTCACCTCGAAACTCCATTCGTGGTTGAACTTGCCCCGCCTTGTCTGCCGTCGGCTGGCGCACCACATGTGCCTCTCCAAATAGCTGCACTTCAGAGGCGTCAGCATTGGCGACTGCGCGTCTCGCGGTTGCTGTAGTCAGGCCACCCTCTTCGCTGAATGAGCGGATGCTCACGAGATCAATTTCCAGTGTTTCTGAGTCCGGAAAGTGGCGGGCATCGGTCCCGAGCACTTCGCTTTTGAGCCGCCCCGCACCATCAAACGACTTCACCGAAAACTTGCGCATGAAGTAATCTGGCTCATGCCGCACCTGAGCCTCTAGCCCGTGCGATATCAGCAGCGGCGTGCTTCTAACCAGCCAGTAGGTTCCCAACGCCAGCACGCCCATGAGAATAACGGGCAGATAAAGCGATACTCGATCCCCTAACACACGCATTAGATTAACCACTGACGGTCTTCCTCCAGCAATGACGCGTATCTGCCGCTTGCCATCATCAGCAGATCACACAACTCTCTTGCCGCTCCTTCGCCACCTCTGGCACGGGTGACGTAATGTGCCACCGCCTTAGCCTCCGCGTGAGCATTACACGGCGCGCAAGCCAGTGCACAACGCTGCATTACGGCAAGGTCCGGCCAGTCATCCCCCATTGCCGCAGCGTGGCTCCAGTTCAACCCCAAGACTTTGAGCGTGTGTTCGGCGGCCGGGCGCTTGTTTTCGGTGCCATAGTGCACATGTTCAATACCCAAAGCTGTCAACCGCAGACGCAAGGGTTTTGAATCGCGCCCGGTGATCACAGCTGGGACAATGCCAGCGCGTTGCAGTAGCTTAAGCCCATGCCCATCAAGCGTATTGAAGCGTTTGATGGTTTCACCTTGCTCGGTGAAATACAGACCACCATCAGTCAGGACGCCATCTACATCAAAAAAAACGACACGGATGCCCTGCGCCTGCAGTAGCAACTCAGGCGAAAAATTCAGCGCAACAGGCATCATCAGATCACCTTTGCTCGCATCAAGTCATTGCTGTTGAGCGCGCCACAAAGCTGACCCGACGCATCCACCACCAACACGCTGGTAATACAACGCAATTCCATCATTTCCGCAGCCTCTACCGCCAGAGCATCGCGGGCGATGGTACTGGGATTCGGGTGCATCACCTGAGCGGCGGTAGTGCTGCGCAAGTCAATGCCCTGCTCCACCAAGCGACGCAAGTCGCCATCGGTGAAGATTCCCAGCACATTCAAATGATCATCCACAACAGCGGTGGCACCCAAACCCTTGACACTCATCTCCCGCATCAAGTCGCTGAAACTTGCGTGCGGCCCGACGTGGGGAACGGCATCGCCCGAACGCATCACGTCACTGACATGCGTGAACAGCTTACGGCCCAATGCGCCACCAGGGTGAGAGCGGGCGAAGTCTTCAGCCTTGAAGCCACGTGCATCCAGCAGCGCAACCGCCAGCGCGTCACCCAGCGCGAGCTGCGCGGTCGTACTGGCAGTTGGTGCCAGATTCAAGGGACAGGCTTCTTTCTCAACCCCACAATCGAGAAAAACATCCGCATGACGGGCCAAAGTAGAACCGGCATGACCCGTCATGGCAATCAGGGGTGCACCCAGGCGCTTGAGTACCGGCAAAATCGCCGTCAGCTCCTCAGACTCACCACTGTTTGAAATGGCCAACACCAAATCAACAGACTTGATCATTCCCAGATCGCCATGGCTGGCCTCTGCAGGATGCACAAACATGGCAGGTGTACCGGTAGATGCCAAGGTTGCAGCGATCTTGCGACCAATATGCCCACTCTTGCCCATACCCATGACCACCACGCGGCCACGCACGTCGAGCACCATGGTCACGACGCGGGCGAACGATTCACCCAAATTTTGCTTCAGGCCCAGCACGGCGGCGGCTTCAATATCTAGTGTGTCGCGGGCCAGGCGCAACGCCCGCTCCGCCTGGGGTGTTGAAGACTGGGTGTGTTGAAGTGTCATTACGACATTTTATCGACGCCATCTGCTTGTTAGTATCTGGGGGTGAATCCGCTTGACTTGACACTTCTATATTTACTGGCCGCTGTGCTGGGCGTAGTGGCGTGTCGCTCTTTGAAATTGCCACCCATGCTCGGCTACTTGGCCGTTGGGGTCGTGATTGGACCCAACGCTTTGGCCTTGGCAAAAAATGCGGATGGCGTGCGCCATTTGGGTGAGTTTGGTGTGGTCTTTCTGATGTTTGTCATTGGGCTGGAGTTCAATTTACCCAAGCTTCGTGCCATGCGAAGCCATGTGTTTGGGCTTGGTTTTTTCCAGGTGCTCTTGACCATGCTCGGCGCCACGGCAGCCATGCTGGGTTTGGGAATGATGGCTCCGACGCTTTGGGGCATGGGCTGGCAAACTGCGTTGGCGCTCTCAAGTGCGTTGGCCATGAGCAGCACCGCCATTGTGGTTAAGCTGATGACCGAACGACTGGAGATGGAATCGGAGCATGGCAAACGGGTCATGGGCGTGCTACTGTTTCAAGATTTGGCAGTGGTGCCGCTGCTGGTGCTGATCCCGGCGTTGGGGGCATCGGCCGAGCAGCTTTTTCAAACTCTTGCCTTCGCCAGCCTCAAAGCGACACTTTTAATTGCTTTGCTGCTGGTCGGCGGTCCGCGTGTGATGCGCTTTTGGCTGACGCTGGTGGCCCGACGCAAGAGTGAAGAGTTGTTTGTCCTGAACCTGCTGCTCATTACGCTGGGATTAGCCTGGTTGACTGAGATGGCGGGCCTAAGTCTGGCGTTGGGTGCCTTTATTGCCGGCATGCTGATCTCGGAGACACAATACAAACAACAAGTGGAGTCGGACATCCGTCCCTTTCACGATGTGTTGTTGGGCCTGTTTTTCATCAGCATCGGGATGATGCTGGATTGGCGACTGGTGCTGGAACGTTGGCCGCTGGTGCTGTTGTTGGTCTCCGTCGCGGTATTTTTCAAGGCAGCATTGGTGGGCCTGCTGGCACGGGGTTTGGGTGCCACCACCGGCGTTTCACTGCGCACCGGCCTGTACCTGGCACAAGCCGGTGAATTCGGTTTTGTGTTGTTGACACTCGCTCAGTCCCATGCTCTGGTGCCGCCCGCACTGCTTAATCCGATACTGGCCAGCATGGTGCTCTCAATGTTAGCCACGCCATTTATCATCATGTACAGCAACCAAATCGTTTTTAAGTGGGTCAGTAGCGAATGGCTGCAACAGTCCCTGCAAATGACCTCCATTGCGCGCCAGTCAATCAAGGCCAACAAGCATGTCATCATTTGCGGCTATGGACGCTGCGGACAAAATCTGGCGCGCATGCTCGACCAAGAAAACATACCTTATATCGCACTGGATCTTGATCCCGACCGGGTGCGCCAGGCTACCGTCGCCGGCGACTCGGTGGTATTTGGGGACGCTGCCCGCCTGCAGGCACTGATCGCCGCGGGGCTAGCCCGGGCCAGCGCCGTCGTCATTACGTACCTTGAAGTCCAGAGCGCCTTGAAAGTTCTGGCCCACACGCGAGACCATGCGCCGCAGGTGCCAGTCATCGTGCGAACACAGGACGATCACGATCTTGAGGCCCTGCGCAAGGCGGGTGCAACCGAGGTGGTACCAGAGGCGATTGAAGGCTCACTGATGCTGGCCAGCCACGCCTTGGCTTTGGTGGGCGTACCAATGCGGCGGGTGATTCGCATTGTGCGCGACCAGCGTGATGCTCGTTACAACCTGCTGCGCGGTTACTTTCACGGGGCGGATGACGACTCAGTTGATGAGCTGAACCAGGATCGTCTCTCGACGCTGACGTTGCCGCCAGGGGCCAAGGTAGTGGGCAAACCGCTCAGCCAACTGGCTCTACTGACAGTAGATGTCCGCATTGTCAGCCTGCGCCGTAGCGGAGGTCATGTCAAGTCTGTCAACCAGGATTTGCTGATAGAAGAGGGCGACACGCTCGTGCTCTCGGGCAAGACCGAGGCACTGGCGTTGGCCGAGCAGAAATTGCTCAAGGGTTGACCAGCCACGGCGCAACCAGAAGCAAGCACGAGGCACAATGCCAACTCTAGCCTTAACACGATGTTCCATGCAAAATCTCAGCGTCAACCAGTACCTCCGAGCTCACATTCGTACCGTTCCTGATTGGCCAGCACCAGGCGTGCAGTTTCGCGATATCACGCCGCTTTTGCAAGATGCCAAGGTATTTCGGGTATTGATCGACGCCTTTATCCACCGCTACATGGACCCCTCCATGCGGCCCGATGTGGTCGCCGGACTGGATGCCCGCGGCTTCATTTTGGGTGCGGTGATTGCTTATGAGCTGAATGTGGGCTTTGTACCGATTCGGAAAAAAGGAAAGCTGCCTTTCACAACGGTAGAAGAGACCTACGAGTTGGAGTACGGCAGTGCCACCGTTGAACTGCACACCGACGCAGTCAAACCGGGTGACCGCGTACTGCTCATTGACGACCTGATTGCCACCGGCGGCACCATGATGGCCGGCATGAAATTGCTTGAAAAACTCGGGGCTCAGGTGATCGAAGGAGCCGCCATTGTTGACTTGCCGGAGCTTGGCGGCTCTGACAAGCTCAGGGCTTCAGGTCTTGCGCTTTTCACGCTGCTCGATTTTTCCGGGCACTGAAGCCGGGTTAAGCCTTTAACTTAAATCACCGTACTGGGTAACACCCAGTGGCGAAGCACGCTCGTCTGGATCCACCATTTGCGTGTCTTCAAATTCTTCGGTCGGCGCCGGGTTGCGTCGCCCCGATGTCACAATTTTCCCTGGCGCTGACAGAGGCACTGAAGTGCTTGCACTTGCCAGCGCCCGCTTGAAGGCGGCCACTTCGTCTTGTTGTAGCGGCTCATAGCGGGGCATCAGGTTGCGCGCCATCAGAGGTATTTCTGGCTGGCTGGCAGCTTTCGATTCAGAGGCCTTTCTGGACATTTGAGACATGTGAATGGGCTGACTGGACGGCAGGCCATTTGTGACGTGATCGTTCACACGCCAGTAAACAGCGGTGACCAAGATGTCATGCCGCATCTTGGCCGCCTGAACCATCAGAGACTCAATCTCAGCCAGACGTGCGGTATCACTTGCCACTTTGTCGGTTAGATCCATCATGACGAGATACTGGCGCCCAGCCGCATCCAGTGACAATACTTTGAATTTGTAACTGGTGGCCAGCACCCCGGCCCTGATCATCGAGTCGCGTACGACGGCGTACAGAAGTTGCCGACGTTCAATGCGCGCGGTTTTTCGATTCGCGTCGCGAATCGCTGGCGGTGGGGCCGTAACATCTACGACCCCCAGTCCCAAACCGTCTGTCGCCGTGGCTGTGGTTACAGACCTTCTTTTGGTGAACCAATTGAATATTGACATTTTTTCTTTCAACGCGGCAGGAAAGGATTGTGCCCATTTTGTCCACCGGGGAAACCTGAAAATTCGGCTGCTTACGATCATCCTTTGTTAAGAATAGACACCAAACGAAGCTATTTGCCAATACAAAACCGCGAGAATATCACTCCAAGAAGATCGTCTGACGAGAAGTCGCCCGTTATTTCACCTAAAGCATTTTGTGCCAAGCGAAGCTCTTCCGCCAGCAGATCAAGCGCCTGGGCCTTGGACTCCAAGTGAAAACTGGCGCTCATCAAATGAGCTGCCGTCCGGTTCAGCGCCTGCACATGCCGTTCCCGTGCCATATAAACGCCTTCGGGCTTAGATTGCCAACCCGCCACCTCCAGGAGTCGGCGGCGCAAAGTGTCCAAACCAGCGCCGGTCTTGGCTGACAGCAGCAGACCCGCATCGCGACACGGTCGGTCGATCACATCGGCCTTGTTCCAGATTTCGATCACCGGCACGCTTGCAGATATCATTTCGGCGATAGACCTTGCGATTACTGCGTCGGCAGCTATGTAATCTATAGCATCTTTGCGTGTCAAGTCATGCAAAAACACGACCGCGTCGGCCGCCTCAATCACGTCCCAGGTACGAGCGATGCCTATTTTTTCTATCACGTCATCGCTGTCGCGCAAGCCTGCAGTGTCAATCACATGAACCGGCACACCTTCGATCTGGATGGTCTGTTGCACTTTATCTCGGGTAGTACCGGCGATCGGAGTCACAATTGCCAACTCAGCCCCTGCGAGCGCGTTCAGTAAGGACGACTTGCCGACGTTGGGCTGACCGGCGATCACGACCGTGATCCCTTCACGCAGCAGGGCGCCCTGGCTCGCCTTTTGCTGCACTGATTGCAGAGTCTGCTGCAGATTTAATAATTGCCCGTGCGCATCTGCTTGGCGCAGAAAGTCGATTTCTTCTTCTGGAAAGTCCAGCGTCGCCTCCACCAGCATGCGCAAATGAATCAAGGCCTCACGCAAGATATGGATTTCTTGGGAAAAAGCGCCTGACAAAGAGCGGCTGGCACTGCGGGCCGCCGCCTCGGTACTGGCATCAATCAGGTCAGCGATAGCCTCAGCCTGGGCCAGATCAATCTTGTCATTCAGGAAGGCGCGCTCTGAAAATTCACCGGGCAGCGCTGGTCGCAACCCCGCCAGCCGAGGCATCTGACTGACGGGATCAAGCTCTGCCCCGGCCTCCAGGCAACGTGCCAGCAACAGTTGCAGTACCACTGGCCCACCATGCGCCTGCAACTCCAACACATCTTCACCCGTAAACGAATGGGGCGCCGGGAAATACAGCGCGATTCCCTGGTCAATCGCCAGTTGGCTGCGATCAAGAAACGGCAGGTAGGTTGCCTCACGGGCCCTCAGTTGCCGCCCAAAAAGCGCCTGTATTAAAGGTCCAATATTTTTCCCGCTGACCCGCACAATGCCCACCGCACCCCGACCGGGGGCAGTGGCAATGGCGACAATTGGATCTTGATGACGCGGCAGCGACACAGCAACTCAGTCGCAGCTGAGCCGCCCCTGTGAAGAATGCACGGAGTTGCTCATTATTTGAAACTAGGCAGATGGAACTTCGGCGGCACGCCCATACGGGTGTTGATGAGCCACTGCTGCGCGATCGACAGGATATTGTTGGTAATCCAGTACAGCACCAAGCCCGCGGGGAAGAAGAAGAACATCACGCTGAAGGCCAGCGGCATGAACCACATCATCTTGGCCTGCATCGGGTCCGGCGGCGCTGGATTCAGGGAGGTCTGCAACACAGTCGTCAAGGTCATCACCAGCGGCAAAATGTAAAACGGATCAGGTGATGAAAGATCGTGAATCCACAGTATCCAGGGTGCATTGCGCATCTCAACACTGGCGAGAAGTACCCAATACAAGGCGATGAACACCGGAATCTGGATCATGATCGGGAAACAGCCACCCATCGGGTTGACTTTTTCCTCGCGGTAGATGCGCATCATCTCTTGTTGCATTTGCTGTGGGTTGTCCTTCAGGCGCTCCCGCATTTCGGTGACCTTCGGATTGACCGCCTTCATCTTGGCCATGCTGGCGTAGGCCTTGGCATTGAGCCAGTAGAAGGCCGCTTTTAGCAGCAACACCAAGGCGACAATGGACCACCCCCAGTTGCCGAGGAAGCTTTCAATCGCATGGAGTAACCAGTACAGTGGCTTGGCCAAAATGGTGAGCCAGCCATAGTCCTTGACCAACTCCAGCCCAGGCGTCAGCGACTCAAGCACTTTTTCTTCCTGCGGGCCAGCAAAGAATCTTGCCTCCACGGATTTGCTGGCGCCGGGCGCAATGTTGTCCATAGGGGTGATCATGCCCACGGCATACAGATTGGTATCAACCTTGCGCAGGAACAGATCGCGTTTGATGCCGTCGCCCAGCAACCAGGCACTGGCAAAGTAATGCTGGACCATGGCCACATAGCCGTTTTCCGCTGTTTTTTCGACATCGACCTTGTTGTTTTCGATGTCCTTGAAGTCGACCTTCTGGTATTTCTTGGCCTCGGTATAGATCGCTGGTCCAGTAAAGGTGGAATAGAACTTGGACTCTCCCAGCGGCTTGGTGCCATCGCGCACCAACTGCAGGTACAACTGCGGCGACACCACAGCGGCACCAACGTTGACCACCTCGTGCTTGACCGCCACCGCATAGGTGCCACGGGTGAAGGTGAAGGTTTTTACCAGTTTGACGCCGCCAAGCTCCGGGGATTCGAACCGGATAACCAGTTGATTGCTGCCATCCTGCAGCGTGCGCTCCCCCGGTGCGACGGTCATGACGGTCTTGTGCGTCGGAAAAGTGCCGCCTGCCGCCCCGGCAATCAGCCCAGTTTGCGCCATGTAGGTATGGTCTTTGTTGTTCTCCAGCAGAACAAAGTGTTTGCTCTTGTCAGCCATGTCGGCGTGCTTGACAAACTCGGTTTGTACAACCGACGCGCCTTCGGTATCAAAGGTGAGCTTGAGTACATCGGTTATCACGACCAAGCGCTCGTGGGCTGCGGCAGACGCGTCAGTTGCAGAGGTCAATCCAGCTGTAGCCCCCGTCATCTGTGCGGCAGCAGCTACAGTATTTGCAGTAGGAACACCCGCTGGCACACTGGACGCAGGCACCGGTGGGTGGGCCGTTGCCGCGGTGTTGGACGCACTGGGGAAAAAAGTAGCTTTGTGGCCATTAAAAACCTGCCACTGATCCCACAGCAAAACCATGGAAAAGCCAAAAATCACCCACAAAATGGTGCGGCGAATGTCGTTC
>Ga0209913_1001593_pt1 | contig 11959 bp, 9 predicted proteins | sample PersoiDNA2013203_FD_185805 | JGI IMG/M metagenome (GOLD analysis project Ga0209913, IMG submission 185805) | Permafrost soil microbial communities from the Arctic, to analyse light accelerated degradation of dissolved organic matter (DOM) -... | ecosystem: Environmental > Terrestrial > Soil >... | reverse complement strand
ATTCTCGCCAGCGATGCGACCCTGGTCTGCGGCTTCGTGCAACAGGGGGATGTCGTTGCTGGCGTCACCGGCAATAAAGATCGCGCTGTTGCCGCACTGCTGGGTGAAACGGTCAAACACCGGCACGCCGCGTTCGTTCAGCTGCAAGCCGGTGTTTTCCAACGCCAGTCCGGCGAGATCGGGCGCCCGACCGGCCGCCGCCAGCACATACTCAAACTGCTCGGTTTGCCAGGCCCCGTCTCGATGCAGGTAATGGACTTCGACCCCGCCAGCCAATTCTTTGACTGACTTCACCTGAGCCGACGCATCCAGATAGAACTCTTCGTTGAAGGCCGTGTTGGCGTAATCCCGAATGGCCGGGTCTCGAATGCCGGCAATACCGCCGCTGACGCCGAACACCTTGACATTCACGCCCAGGCGGCTCATGGCCTGTGCCAGTTCCATCCCAAGTATGCCGGGGCCGAACACCGCCAGACTTGTTGGCAAAGTGGGCAAGTCGAATACGCTTTCATTGGTGAGCAGGTGCGCGCCCAGTCCTTTCAGCACCGGCGGCAGCATGGGAATGCTGCCGGTGGCGATGACGACGCGCTTGGCGTGAATCAACTGGCCGTGTTCCGTCACCAGGGTATTGGCATCCTGAAAACTGACCTTTGCTTTTAAACGGTCACATGGAGGGGTGGCTTCAACCGCCTCCAGCACGAATCCGACAAAACGGTTGCGTTCGCGCTGCACGCGCGCCATGACTGCCGCGCCGTCAACGGTGATGCCTTTCACCTGCACCCCGAACGGTTCGGTATGCCGAGCCTGGTGAGCGGCCTCTGCTGCGGCAATCAGCAATTTGCTGGGCATGCAGCCAACACGGGCGCAAGTCGTCCCGTAGGCGTCGCCTTCAATCAGCAAGACGGAATCAGTATGGGCGCGGGCGGCCCGGTAGGCGCCCATGCCGGCGGTACCGGCACCCACAACGGCGACATTGACGTGAATGGGTTTGATGTCGTTCAGCATGGTTTCCCCCGGGTTTGTGTTGCGGTCCTTGATGTTTGCAATGTATGCATCCCTGCGTGATGGGTCTGTTCGCCAGCGAACAAAGTTCAAGAAGCGTTTTGATGGCGCTTGGCCCATCCGTCTGTCAAACGTTGCACCTCGTACCTGAGTCGCGCTCAGCCAGCCACAGTTGAGGCTTGGGCTTGCAAGCTGCCCCTACTTCTTGTAATGTCAGAACTTATCGGAAAACGCTTTTGCTTACCCACTGCAAGGAAATCGCCATGAAACACAATCAGAACCCGCGTGACAAACAGGCGCCGCATACCGGCAAGGTCGAAAACGACACCAACAAGCAGGGTGAGCAAGAGCCCACGCAGTTGAATGAGGGCCAGCGTAAGCCGGACAGCCGCAGCGACCGCGAGTCGCACGTGGGCGGCAGCAATCAGTCGCAGTCGCGGCGCGGGCCGGTTGGCACCCCCAAGCGCTGAATCTCGGGAACCCGTTCGCAAGTGGCGGCGGTCTGTCCCGCAAGGCGGGCTCCAACATCCGACAATCAGTTGAGGACAGAGCTGGCTCGCTACGCGTAGCTGCGGTCTGTCCCGCAAGGTCTCAGATAAGCGATTTTCGAATCCGCGCGGAGATCACATCAATCACCGTCACCGTCACGATGATGATGATCATCACGGCGCAGGTTTCCGCGTACTGGAAGCCGCGAATGATTTCCCACAGAATGACACCGATGCCGCCGGCACCGACCATGCCCACCACCGAGGCGGAGCGCACATTCGATTCAAACCGGTACAGCGAATACGAAATCCACAAGGGCAGCACCTGCGGGATGATGCCGTAGACAATTTCTTCCAGCGCATGGGCACCTGTTGCCCGGATACCTTCCACCGGTTGCGGATCAATCGATTCCACCGCTTCTGAAAAAAGCTTGGCGAGAATGCCGGTGGTATGGACCCACAGTGCCAACACCCCGGCGAATGGCCCCAGACCCACCGCAACGATGAAGAGCATGGCAAACACCATTTCGTTAATGGCGCGTGCCGCGTCCATCAGGCGGCGTACCGGCTGATAAATCCACGCCGGTGCAATGTTGGTCGAGGACAGCAGCCCCAGCGGCACGGCGCAGATGACGGCCAGCACGGTACCCCAGACGGCAATCTGCACCGTGACCAGCATCTCCTGCAAATAGACTCGCCAGTCACTGAAGTTGGGCGGGAAGAAGCTGGCAATATAGGTTGCCATGTTCCCCCCATCCGCGATCAACGCGGCGGGCCGGATGTCCGCGCCCTTCCAGGAGCCAGCCAGCACCGCCGCCAGCAAGCCCCACAGCGCCAGGGAGCCGAGCGAGGGACGCTGCAGAAGCTTGTTCTGCGCCGAAGTGGTCGGCGCAATCGTCGTCATGGCCGGGCGGACCTGGGCTACAGAAGTTATTTTGTCCAAGGTTGAGTCATCCGGTTCCGTTGCTGGCTTACTTCAGCAGGGCGAGCTTTTGGTTCAACTCGTCAAGCTTATGGTTGATGTCGGCGATCTTCTTGCTCTTTTCGGCCGCATCCATGGTCGTGTCGCCTTCCAGTTTGATGCGTGCCGAAAACAGGGCAATCTGACGGATAGGGACCAGTTGATCGTCGCTGGACGCGGCGAATCCGCCGGCCGGCAGCAACCTGATTCTCTCCTTCTGCTCGGCGGCGTTCGCACCCTTGCCGTAGGAGACCATGAAGTCCTTGATTTTGACTTTGAGGTCGGTGGACAAGTCCTTGCGCCAGACAAACGGATCAGCCGGAATCAGGGGCGACTTCCAGACGATGCGGATGTTTTTCACCAAGGCGGGTTGCGACTGTTCCATCTTTTCATAGTCTTCGGTATTGAAGGTGGCGACGTCTACTTGCTTGTTCGCCGCCGCCATGAAATTGCTGGCGTGGTTGGCACCGCGGATGGTCTTGAAATCGGTTTTTGGATTGAGGTTGTTCTTGGCAAATACGTAATAGCTGGGCACCAGGAAGCCGGAGGTGGAATTGGGGTCGCCAATGCCGAAGTTGATCTCCTTGCTGTGCTTGATCACGTCGTCCACGCTCTTGTACGGGGAGTCCTTGTGGGTGATCAACAGTGAGTTGTAGCCCTCGGAGCCGTCGATCCGAATCAGCTTGGCGAATATTTCGCCGTTGGCGCGGTCCACCGCCTCCATCGCCGACTTGTTGCCGTAGTAAGCGACTTGCACCTTGTTGAAGCGCATGCCCTCGATGATGCCGGCGTAGTCGGTGGCAAAGAAGGGGTTGATCTTGACGCCGACGGATTTTTCCATGTCGCCCAGGAAGGCTTCCCAGTTCTTCTTGAGCGAACTCGACGAGTCGGTGGAGATGATGCCGAAATTGATTTCCTTCATTTCCTGGGCTGCCACGGGATTGATGGCGATGAGCGCGGCGCCAGCCAGGCTGGCGAGCAGTTTCTTGATCATGGGAGTTTCCTTTTGAAGTGTGAGATGAAAGCTAAAACGAATTCAGGCTGCGCAGGCTTGCGGGGCGTGCGCTGCCAGCGGAGCGGGCCAGACCAGATGCGGCGCAGCTGGCTTGTTGTCCTGCAGGCTGGAGATGTGGTCGCCGAGCGCCAGGATGTCATCGGCGTCGGCGCCATAGAGTTCGCGCAGCAAGGTGGGCGTCAGCGCCACCGACGGGCCGTCGTACACCACGCGCCCCTGGTGCAGGGCGACGGTGCGGGGGCAATACTTGATGGCGACGTTCACCTGGTGCAGCGACACCACCACCGTGCATTTGTCTTCCCGGTTGACGCGCGCCAGGATGTCCATCACCTTGCGCGAGGACTCGGGATCGAGCGAGGCAATGGGTTCGTCAGCCAGGATCACCCGGGCGCCCTGCACCATGGCGCGCGCAATGGCAGCGCGCTGCTGCTGGCCGCCCGACAGGGTCGAGGCGCGCTGGTCGCAACACTCCGCGATGCCGACCCGCCTCAATGCCTCGACGCCGCGGGCCACCTCGGTGGGCGTGAACCAGCGCAGCAGACTGCGCCACAAAGGCACCCGGTGCAGCGTGCCGGCCAGCACGTTGACGATGACGGGCAGCCGGTCCACCAGGTTGAACTGCTGAAAGACGAAGCCAACGCCCGCGCGGGTGCGCCGGATGTCGGATGCGATTTTTCCGTTTTGCTGCACGGTCTTGCCGTGGATCTGGATCAGCCCCTGGCCCGCGCCGTCGCCGGCCATGAGGCCGGCCATGTGGCGCAGCAGGGTTGATTTGCCGGAGCCGGAGGCGCCAATCAGCGCCACCATTTCACCGGCCTTGATATCCAAATGAATCTCCTGCAGCGCTTTGCGACCGCCGCGAAATGTCTTGTTCAGTGCATTGATGCTGATGGCTGTGCCCATGGTGACTCCTGTTTGAAGTGCCTAACTTAACGGCGCAATATGACAAGCAGATGTCGGTTGGGTCGGTGATTTGTTCTAGCGCACCAAGCGGCCTGAGGGTTCGCGCCTGCAATGCGGTGAAAATACAGGTCTCTTTTTTACGGCTCTACCTCCCCCATGAACCGACACCTCTGGCTGCTGGCCATCTGCCAGGGACTTTTCCTGACCAACAACGTCACCTTCATCGCCATCAACGGTCTGGTGGGCCTGAGCCTGGCGCCGCTGGGCTGGATGGCAACCTTGCCGGTGATGGGCTATGTGGTCGGTGGTGCCTTGTCGACCGGGCTGGTGGCTAAAACACAAGCCCGCTTTGGGCGCAAGGTGTCGTTTCAGATGGGCCTGCTGGTGGCACTGGCCTCAAGCCTGCTGTGCGCCTATGCCGCCATCAGCAGGAATTTTTGGTTGTTGTGCACGGCGACGGTGGTGGCCGGCTACTACAACGCCAACGCTAACCTGTACCGCTTTGCAGCGGCTGAGCTCACGGCCCTCGCCTGGCGCGAAAAAGCAGTGTCCCTGGTGATGGCCGGGGGCCTGATTGGCGCCGTGCTGGGGCCCAACCTGGCGGCCCAGACCCGCACGCTGACGAGCGTGCCGTTCGCTGGCGCCTACCTGGCCCTGGCCGGGGTGGCCCTGCTGGCGATGCTCGTGCTGGCCTTCATTGACTTCCCGCTGCCGCCGGTAAAAAAGTCGGCCGGCAGCGGCCGTCCGCTGGCCGAGATCATGCGACAGCCCGTCTTCATCGTGGCGGCGGCTGCGGGCGCTTTGAGCTTCGGTGTGATGAACCTGCTGATGGCGGCCACACCGCTGGCCATGCAGCAGTGCAGTCTGCCGTTTTCCGATGTGGCGCTGGTGCTGGAATGGCATGTGATTGGCATGTTTGCGCCCGGGTTTTTCACGGGGCATTTGATCAAGCGCTTTGGCACGCTGCCGATCATGGGGGTTGGCGTGGCGCTCAACGCGCTGTGCATCCTGGTGGCCCTCTCCGGCGTGGACCTGCAGCAGTTTTTGATCGCGCTGTTTTTGCTCGGCGTGGGCTGGAATTTCCTGTTCACGGGCAGCACCACCCTGTCGTTGCAAACCTACTCGCCCGAGGAAAAAGACCGGGCTCAGGGCGCCTTGAATTTCTTTGTCTTCGCCACGCTGGCCTTGAGCTCGTTGGCCTCCGGCGTGCTGGTCACGACCCGCGGCTGGCAACTGCTCAATGTCGGCTCCTTGCTGCCGGTGGCCTTGACGGCTGCGGCGCTGGTGTGGCTCTGGCTGCGGCAAGTGCGGGCGCGGGTGGCTTAGCCGCCGCGCCGCAGTGCCTCTTGCGCCTGGCACCAATCAACCCAGGCGCGGGCTTTGTGCTGCGGGCTGCGCAGCAGATAGCTCGGCGGGTAACTGACGATGACGGGAATACCCTGGTAGCGGTAGATTTGCCCGCGCAGTTGGCCCAGCGGCGTTCCGGCCAACCCGGGCACGCTGCCCTGCAACAAGCCCTGCGCGGCAAAACGGCCCAGCGCCAGGATGACCTTGGGCCGCACCAGGGCCACCTCGCGGCGCAGGTAGTTTTCGCAGGTCGCGAGTTCGGCCTGGGTCGGGTTGCGCGTCTGCGCCGGGCGGCACTTGACGATCGGGGTGACGTAAGCCGCCGTGTCCGCTGTCACCGCTTCAGCCGCTGGGGCGGCAACGCCACTGCCGGCGTGTCGGCTCAGGCCCAGCGCCTTGAGCATGTTGTCGAGCAATTGGCCCGCTGCGCCGGCAAAAGGCGCGCCTGCCCGCTCGTCGGCGTCATCGGGCGGCTCGCCGACCAGCAGCCAATCGGCCAGGCGGGGTGCATCGGACGCCGCCAGCACGGCGGCGCGACGCCCAGTGCACAGGGGGCACGCCTGGCAAGTGGCGATGGCCTGCGTCAGCGCGGGCCAGTCCAGGCTGACCACATCAGCGGCGAGCACGCCCGTGCTGGCGGCCGTTTCTTTGGCTTCGGGCGGCGCTGAAGCTTTCAAGCTTTTTTGAGCTGTAGCCCCCGTCGTTGCTATGCTAGTAGCTACACTTTCAATAGCATTGTTGGGCACTTCTGGCGTTGCCCGCACGGCGGCTGGCAGCGCCGGCGCCGCCACCGGCAGATCAGCCGCGGCCGCAGGCAGCCAGACGTGTACCCCCATCTCTTGCAACATGGCGCGCTGGCGGGGATCAAGGGCTAGGCTCATAGGTGCATTTTCGCCCACCTGGCGCGTCGTTTTTGTGCGTTCAAAGCCGCAGGCTCATCACGATCGCGTCTTCGCGCTGACCATCGTCATCGGGGTAGTAGTTTTTGCGTTGACCGACGCGGCAAAAACCGTGGGCTTCGTAGACCATGATGGCACGCTCATTGCTCACGCGCACCTCCAGCCACAACCACTCGGTGCCTTGTCCCCTGGCCCAGAGCGTGAGCGCGTCCAGCAACACCTGCGCCCAACCCTGGCGCTGGTAATCGGGGGCCACGGTGATGTTGAGCAAGTGCACCTCGTCAACCCCTTTCATGGCCACAAAATAGCCCAGCAAGGTGTCCTGCGCCATCAAGAGCTGGATTTGATGGCCGGCTTTGATCGAGTCCTCGAAGTTGCGCCGCTCCCAGGGATGGGCGTAGGCCTGCTGCTCCACGCGCAACAAGGCGTCCAACTTCTCGGGCGTCAGGGGCTCGAAGCGGACCTCGACGGATTTGGCAACGGCGCTCACAGCGCTGCCTTCTCAGTGGCGCGCTCAAGCGTGGTTTTGGCCACTTTGTCGCGGATATAAAGCGGCAGCGCCTGCCCGGCGGGGACGGCGCCGCCGTCGGCCAGCAGGGCGGGCGCCAGGCGCAGCAAGGCGCAGGCGCCAGGCAGGGCCTCGATGCGCGGCGCCACGCCGGGCAGACGCGCACCGTAGCTGGCAAACACATTGCCGGCCAGCGGACAGTCGGCATCAGACGCTAAATCTTCAGGTCTAATCAGGCTGTAGCCCTTGATCTGCTTCCACTTGCCACTATTGAAAGCGTAGCTGGCGGCATACATCTCGTCCATCCTGGCGTCCAGCAGCGCCAGCACCTGCCAGTGGGCCAAAGCGCTTGCCTGCTGAAAACGGGCTTCTTCCGCCACCGCCAGCAAGGTGTCGATCGGCAGCACCTTCAGGTTCGCGCCAAAAGCCAGGCCCTGCGCCACCGAGCAAGCGGTGCGCAAGCCGGTAAAAGAGCCCGGTCCACTGCCAAAGACAATCGCGTCCAGATCAGCAAACTGCAGACCGGCTTGCGCCATTAGGCGCTGGATTGTCGGAATCAACTGCGCTGAGGTTTGCGCGCCGCCGGGGCCGCTGTGCTGCCAGATTGAGTGCGGCGGCGTTGCGCCTGCTGCGTTGGCGCGCTGCACGGCGACTGACATGATGTCGGTGCTGGTGTCAAAGGCGAGCAGATTCATAGGCGATTATTTTACCGAGCAAACCAACCTCTTGCCCCTGAAAAAATTGAGCCATTCGCTACTTTTTTAATAGCAAAAATGAAATAATTCACAGGGAAAAGTACCATCGCGCCATGCGCCGTCAGCGCTGCATTTGACATGATTCAATATTTTTGTAATCATACTGAGCAAATTTACTCAGTATGATTTATGACCTTCTATCGTAGTCAAGTTCAAGCGTTGCGCGACCGATTGCAAGAACCGCCCCTGTTCATCACGATTGTGGCAGGGCCGAGGCAAGTCGGAAAAACCACTTTGGTCCGTCAGGCGCTGGAAAAAAGAGCGCACTATTTTCTTGCCGTCGACCAGCCCACCGAACCTCGCACATCTGGATTCGGGGACTTCACGTCTCAGACCAGCGAGGTTGAGGGGGCGCCCCGGGATGCCGCCTGGCTGATACGCAGCTGGCAAAACGCACGGTATCAATTCGAAGCATTCAGGCTCAACAACCCCACGCAGCCTTTCGCTTTTGTACTGGATGAAATCCAGAAAGTGCCACGTTGGTCAGACACCGTCAAAGGCTTGTGGGATGCGGACCGTGCCCAAGGTCTGGAAATGCACGTGATCTTGTTGGGAAGTTCGCCGCTGCTGATGCAAAAGGGCTTGACCGAAAGTCTGGCGGGTCGCTACGAGCTCATGCGCGCAACGCATTGGTCATTCATCGAGATGCATCAGGCGTTTGATTTCACGCTCAATGAATACATCTATTTCGGTGGCTACCCAGGCAGCGCCCGATTGATACGAGACGAAGATCGCTGGCGCAATTACGTTCTGGCAAGCCTGGTGCAGCCCAGCATCGACACCGACATTCTGCAAATGACCCGCGTGGACAAGCCAGCCTTGCTCAAACAGCTCTTTGAATTGGGGGCCAGCTACTCGGGCCAGATCCTCGCGTTGGGTAAAGTCAAAGGGCAACTGCAGGATGCCGGGAATGAGACCACGCTAGCCGGCTACCTTGACCTGCTAGGCAACGCAGGCCTGTTAACCGGGCTGAAAAAATACCATGTGGGCGCGGCGCGGCGACGCGCATCTGCCCCGAAATTCAACGTACTTAATACCGCGTTGATGTCCAGTGCCACTGCTTATACATTTGCCCAGGCGCAGGCTGATCGAAGTTACTGGGGGCGCCTGGTTGAAAGCACGGTGGGAGCGCATCTTTGCAACACGGCGACCAGCAACGAGGAGATCAGTTACTGGCGCGAAAGCCCGCATGAGGTGGACTTTGTGATCGCCGATGCCATGCGCCTGACGGCGATTGAGGTGAAAAGTGGTCCATCCATTGGCAAGCTCGGTGGCCTTCATGAATTTGTAAAACAGCATCCGGCCAGCAAGCCATTACTGGTCGGCGCCGGCGGTGTTGAACTAACAGAGTTTCTCTCGTATCCGCTGGTGCATTGGCTTGATTTGGAATGAGGTCTGACGTGAACACGTTCAAAGCCAAAATTTCAGATCACCTGCCGCTTGAGCGCAGCGCCATGAAGCGAATGCAAGACGACACCTTGTCCAACCCTGAACCCCTGAGCCACTACCGTGACGTGCCGGCGTGGGTATTGATTGCCGACCCCGGCGCCGGGAAAACAGACGCTTTCAAAACACTAAGCGAAGCAGAAGGCGCCTACTACACCACGGCACGCAACTTTGTGGAACTGGGTTCGCCAAAGGATCAGAGCCCCTTGATTTTCATCGACGGACTTGATGAAATGACGGCGGGCAACGCGGCCGGATCGACCCCGCTTGGGCAGATACGCAGCAAGCTGCAACAGCTCGGCACGCCGAAGTTTCGGATTTCCTGCAGGGAGGCGGATTGGCGCGGCAACACGGACAGCGCAGCACTGCAGCACTTGGTCGGTGATAACAACTTTTTAGAGCTGCATCTCGCCCCTTTGACCCGCAATCAAACCCAGGCCTTGATTGCCCATTGGCAGCCATCCAATGAGCAAGACGCGGCCCAGTTCATGCGCGAGGCCGAACACCGTGATCTTGAAGGCTTGCTGGACAACCCGCAAACCTTGCGCATGTTGGTCAAGGCGGTCGCCACGAAAGAGAACGGCTGGCCCACAAGCAAAACCGAAACGTATGCAATGGCTTGCGACCAGCTGGTTCGTGAGCACAACGATGCGCATCTCGATGCAAAACGCCAGTGCGCACTGCCCCGTGACAAAGTGCTCCACGCCGCAGGCTACCTGAGCGCCGTCATGCTGCTATCCGGCAGTACAGCCATTGCATTGCAGCAACGCGGTGAGCCTCGCATGGGTATCGTTGCTTTGCCCGAGCTTGCCAGTAGTCCCACTGCACCCGATGCGCAGGCCTTCCAGGCCGCACTTCACACCCGTCTTTTTAGGGGCGACGGTCATGGTGACTTTTGGCCGATTCACCGCACCGTGGCGGAGTATCTGGGGGCGCACTATTTGATGTCTCGCATTGACGCTGGCTTGCCCGCCAGCCGGGTTCTGGCCTTGATGCTGGGAGAAGATGCTGGCGTCGTGCCCGAGCTGCGCGGCCTGCATGCCTGGCTGGCGGCGACGGCGTCAGGGGATTTGCGCCGCGAGTTGATTGAGCGCGACCCACTGGGTGTGGTACTCAACGGCGATGTGCGCAACTTCAACCGGACTGAGAAGTTGGACGTGCTCAACGCCTTGCGCGATGAAGCGACGCGATACACCTACTTTCGCAGGCAGAACTGGGCCAGCCATGCCTTTGGCGCCTTGGCGACTGCCGACATGGAGGGCAATTTCAAAACCTTGCTGCAATCGGCTGACCGCAGCCCGCCTCATCTGGCATTGGTCGATTGCTTACTGGACGCCTTGGCACATGGGCATCACATGCCAGCATTGGCGCCGGAGCTGGAGCAGGTGGTGCGCGATAAAACGTATTGGTCAGGCTCACGCAAAGAAGCATTAAAAATTCTTGGTACCTATGCGCAAGAAGACAACAACTGGTCAACACTCAAACAACTACTGACGGACGTTCACAGCAACGTCGTGGAAGATTTGGAAGACGAGCTTCTTGGCAAGCTGCTGAGCAACCTGTATCCCAACCATATTTCACCAACAGAAGTTTGGCAATATTTCAGACAGCCCAAGTCTGAGCAACTGATTGGAACCTACTGGCTTTTCTGGCATGACCTGTCAAAAACAATCACACCTGGTAAGGACGTTCCTGTCCTGCTGGATGCATTGCTTTCTACCGGCTATCAGCTCGGGAACCAGCACGACCACATGGGCTCGCCCCAGATTGTGGGTGAACTACTGGTACGCGGCGTGACACAGAACGGAGAGCGAATTGAGGTGCCACGGCTTTACAACTGGCTCTCCCTGGGCTTGGGCCCTCACCAACATTGCCCGCTTGCCCAAGCAGACAAGGTAGCGCTGGGGCAATGGCTTGGCGAGCACCCCGCAACTCACAAAGCATTGTTTGAGCACGGCCTATCCGCGCAAGCCAATACGAGCGAGACTGTCTTTCGAAATCTGTGGCAAATCCGAGCGCGACTTTATGGTGCACCAGCGCCTGACGACGCCGTGCTGTGGTATTTATCACTGGCGGAAGCAAGCGAGAACGAGGACTTGCGGCGGCAACTGGTTATCGAATCGTTTCAGCTAACCCACCAAAGAAGGGGACCAAGCGCAGCAATTGAACTTCTCGAAAATTGGTCCTCCAAGCACCCAATTGATACTACCTGGGTAGAAGGTTTTTTACGCTGCCCCTATCCACCGCCAGAGATCGAGCAAGAACACATTGACTGGGAGATCAATTACAAAGGGCGTGAAGCCGCGAAGTCGCGCCAGAAGATCAGTTTCTTTCGTGAAACGCTGCCGAGTTTTGTCGATGGCCCCGCCCACTTGGGCGCTTTGGCTGAGGTGGCAAACGCGTACCTGAATTTCTTTCGAACTTCAAATGAAAAAACACCAGATGCGCGTCTGTTTGAGTTGCTGAACCAAAATCATGAGTGGGTTCTTCTTGCCCTGCATGGCTTGCGCCAGTGCCTGTTTCGCAATGACCTGCCTTCAGCCTCCGACATCATTGACCTCAACGCCAAAGGTCAACGTTACAACCTGGCGGCGCCGTGTCTGGCGGCGATGGAACTGCGCTACACCGAAAACTC
>Ga0209913_1001592_pt1 | contig 11972 bp, 10 predicted proteins | sample PersoiDNA2013203_FD_185805 | JGI IMG/M metagenome (GOLD analysis project Ga0209913, IMG submission 185805) | Permafrost soil microbial communities from the Arctic, to analyse light accelerated degradation of dissolved organic matter (DOM) -... | ecosystem: Environmental > Terrestrial > Soil >... | reverse complement strand
CAGTGTTGTGACGCAGTGTTGTGACGCAGTGTTGTGACTCTATCATGCCAATCTGCCACGCCGAACGATGGAAATAAGCGGTAAATCCCCGTCTCCAGCCTTGAATCGGCAGATGTGTGGCAAAAATACCTGTGACAATTTGCCACATTCGTTTTTCGCTCCAGTATTTATATACTTACAGTCTCGCTCCGGCTGTCTGCCGTTTTTTGTATTTTGCTGCATTTCCTTTTACGTAGAGCTCTCCGGCATTCTCTTATGCAACATAACGCATCCAACAAGGCAAGATCCTCATTCAGTTTGTCGAATGTGCAAGTGGTGCTGCTCCTGCTGATCGCCGGCGTTTGTCTGATTTCGGCAACGTGGGTGTTTGCGGTCGACATTGGTCGTGTTCCTGTTTCGCTTTGGGATATCTGCAGCAGCGCACTTTCGTCCACGCCAACCGACGCTGCCACACCCACCGTGACTAAGCCGGCGAAATAGCAGTCGGCTTTCCTTCCCGCCGTATCCCCGCGCAATGTATTGATCTTCCCTGTCAAGGCAGTACTTTTCCCTATCAGGCTCGTCTTTTGGCGAGCTTTTTTATTGCCTCATTGCATTGTCATTGCCAGCCCGAAATCCCTTTCCCACACTGGGATGCGTAGTGGATCAGGCTAACTATTCATGTCATTTCCGCAACTCAGGAAAACCCCGATATTCGCGCTTGAATATTTGGCAGAAGATTCGTTCACCCACTAGACGTACCCAAAGACGTACCCACTGAAGTGCCTCACTTACCACACAGGGAGAACAACATGAAAAACTGGAAAATCGGCTTACGCCTGAGTCTTGGTTTCGGTGCAATTCTGGCGCTGCTCGTTGCAGGCGCCGGCTTCGGTCTGAGCCAGGTATCGAAGCTGAATGATCGGGTGGAATTTTTGACTTCCGTCGATGAAGGCAAGTTGTTGGCGTTGAGCAAGGTGCAGTTCGCCATTGGCCTGCGCGCCATTGCCGCACGTAATCTGGTGTTGGTTGCTGATCCTGCAGCACAAAAGGGTGACATCGAACTGGTCACCAAGGCACAAAAAGATATTGATCAAGGCCTGGCAGAGTTGAATACGCTGATGAAAAATCCAGCGGAGTCCAATGATCAGGAACGCCAGATGTTGACGCAACTGAGCGTGTTGGAAGCGAAGTATTTGCCGATCGCCAACAAGATCGCCGGCTTGGCGACAACGCAGCAGCCTGACGCGGCCAAAGCAGCACTGATTGCCGACTGCATGCCGCTGCTCAAGCAAGTCATCGCCCATATCGCTGAATTCAACAGCATGATGCGCGCTAATAGCAAAGCCAATCTGGTCAGCGCACAGGCTGCGTACGAAGTATCCAAATGGACCATGTTCACGATCACTGCGCTGTCGCTGGTGCTGGGTTCGCTGATTGCCTGGATGCTGACCCGCTCGATTTCCCGTCCGCTGAAAGAAGCTGTTGCCATCGCTCAAAACGTGAGTGCCGGCGACCTGACCAGCGACATCAAGGTGCAAAGCAAGGATGAGCTCGGTCAACTGATGCTGGCGCTGAAAGACATGAACGGTAATCTGTTGCGCATCGTCGGTGATGTTCGCCACGGCACCGACACCATCGCTGCCGCATCGACTGAAATCGCATCGGGCAATCTGGACCTCTCGTCCCGTACCGAACAACAAGCAGGCTCGCTGCAGGAAACTGCATCGGCGATGGAAGAACTGACTGCCACCGTCAAGCAAAACGCCGAGAACGCCAAGGAAGCAAATCAACTGGCAGAAACCGCATCGAACATCGCCATCAAGGGCGGCGCTGTAGTGTCCCGTGTTGTCGACACCATGGCATCGATCAACGAATCGTCGAAGAAGGTCGTAGATATCATCGGCGTGATCGACGGCATCGCTTTCCAAACCAACATTCTGGCATTGAACGCGGCTGTTGAAGCAGCACGTGCCGGTGAACAAGGCCGCGGTTTTGCGGTGGTCGCTTCGGAAGTCCGCAGCCTGGCACAACGTTCTGCTTCGGCTGCAAAGGAAATCAAGGAATTGATCGGCAATTCGGTTGCGAAGGTCGATGCAGGCACCGCACTGGTGGACGAAGCAGGTTCGACCATGGGCGAGATCCTGGAAAGCGTGAAGCGCGTCACCGGCATCATGGGTGAAATCAGCTCGGCCAGCGATGAACAGACTCGCGGCATCGAACAGATCAATCAGGCGATCGCTCAGATGGATCAGGTTACACAGCAAAACGCTGCACTGGTCGAAGAAGCCGCCGCTGCTGCCGCATCAATGCAGCAACAGGCTGGCAACCTGGCTGATGTGGTCGCAGTCTTCAAGCTGGATGAGCAACATCAGCAAGCTGTCGAAACCAATGTGGTCAATGTAGTCAGCCCGGCACGTAAGAGCAAGACATCGACAGCACAGGTGCATCGTCTGCCCAAGCCGGTCAGCGCACCAGCTCTGGAAATGGAAGAGTTCAGCTATGCAGCCTGATCAGATCCGATCAGAAACATCAATGAATTTGTTGTGGGGGTAGTGAGTAGTGGGGTGAGGGGATGAGGTGCAGCATGCGTAAGCAAGGCCTCATCAGTTAATGCGAAAGCATTGACGTGCAGGCGGTTCACAGCAATGTGAATCGCCTTTTTTATTTGAGGATTGCCGGTGGCGAGTTCGAACTAGCGCGATAGAGAATCGCCGATGGGCAGCGCAGTTTTGTATTTGACCTGTTTGAGTGCGAAGCTGGAGCGAATGTTCTTGATGCCGGGGATTTTGGTCAGGTGATCGAGGATGAAGTGTTCCAGCGCCTGCAAGTCGGCCACGACAATGCGCAGCAGATAATCTTCATCGCCGGTCATCAGATACACCTCCATGACTTCGTCGAAAGCACTGACGGCCGTTTCAAAATTCGCCAGCGCAATCGATTCCTGTTTTTCCAGGCTGACTTTGACGAAGACGTTGACCTTCAAGCCCAGCAGGTGAGGATTGCCGAGCGCCACATAGCGCGAGATGATGCCCTCATTTTCCAGCCGCTTGACGCGCGCAAGCGTGGGCGACGGTGACAGGTTAATCTTGGAGGCGAGCTCGAGATTGCTCAGGGCGCTGTCTTCCTGAAGGATGCTCAGGATGCGCAAATCAATGGCGTCGAGTTCCATATCTGGAATTTATCTCCGTTAATTGTTAATTGGCAGCATATCGTGCTGAATATTGTATGTTAAACCATCCATTTCAGTGACTCATTTTGCTTGATCCGGCGTACATTGATCAACTTGACCAAGGAGACAGAACGTGGAAATGTCATCAGCAAGCGGATTCGCCAAAGACATCGATATCGACGCAGAAGAAACCCAGGAGTGGTTGCAGGCATTGCAAGGCGTATTGCAGGAAGTCGGCCCCGATCGTGCGCGCTTCTTGCTGTCGCGCTTGTCGGCGGCAGCGCAGCAATGGGGCATCAACTGGCGCGACGCGCGCAATACGCCCTACATCAACACGATCCGGCCCGAGCAAGAGCCGCCTTTCCCCGGCGGATCGGATGCGCAGGCCATTGAAGAACATCTGGCCACCGTCATGCGCTGGAACGCGCTGGCGATGGTGGTACGCGCCAATCGCGCCTACGGCGAGCTGGGCGGCCACATCGCCAGTTACGCTTCGGCGGCGGATTTGTTCGAAGTCGGCTTCAACCATTTCTTCCGCGCGCGTGATGCGCAGTTTGCGGGTGATCTGGTGTACTTCCAGCCGCATTCCGCACCGGGTATTTATGCGCGCGCTTTCCTCGAAGGTGCGTTGACTGAGGACGACCTCAGTTTTTATCGCCGCGAAATCGAAGCCAAGAAACACGGCAAGCAAGGTCTGTCGTCGTATCCGCATCCATGGCTGATGCCGAACTTCTGGCAGTTCCCGACCGGTTCGATGGGGATTGGTCCGATCAATGCGATTTATCAGGCGCGCTTTCTGCGCTATATGGAACACCGCGGCCTGCTGCAAGATCAGGGACGCAAGGTCTGGGGCGTGTTCGGCGACGGCGAGATGGACGAACCGGAATCGCTGGCAGCGTTGAGCCTGGCTTCGCGCGAGAAACTCGATAACCTGATTTTTGTCGTCAACTGTAATTTGCAGCGCCTCGACGGACCCGTGCGCGGCAACGGCCACATCGTCGACGAGCTGGAAACATTGTTCGCCGGCGCCGGCTGGAACGTCATTAAATTGCTGTGGGGCTCGGACTGGGATGGTCTGTTTGCGCGCGACAAGGACGGCGAGCTGATCGATGCGCTCAACCGTACCGTCGACGGGCAGTTGCAAACCTTCGCCGCCAACGATGGCGCATTCAACCGTGAGCATTTCTTCGGCCAGACCGCCGGCACCCGCAAGATCGCCGAGACGCTGACCGATGAAGAAATCAATCGTCTGCGTCGCGGTGGTCACGACATGAAGAAGATTCACTCGGCTTATCACGCGGCGGCTAATCATCGCGGCCAGCCGACGGTGATTCTGGCGCAGACCAAGAAGGGCTACGGCATGGGCGCGGCCGGTGAAGGCAAGATGACCACGCACCAGCAAAAGAAGCTGGATGAAGAAGTGTTGATCGCTTTCCGCAATCGCTTCAAGCTGCCAATCAGCGATGAGCAGTGCAAGAACCTGGCGTTCTACAAACCGGCCGCCGACAGCGCCGAAATGAAGCATCTGTTGGGTCGTCGCGCTGCACTCGGTGGTCATATGCCACGTCGCGTTGCCGGTGACGCCAAACGCACTGTTCCTGCGATTGAAACGCACGCCAAGTTTGCGCTGGATGCGGAAGGCAAGGAAATGTCGAGCACCATGGCGCTGGTGCGTATGCTCAGCAGCATGCTCAAGGATGCCGATTTCGGCAAATACGTGGTGCCGATCGTAGCCGATGAGGCGCGTACCTTCGGCATGGCAAATCTGTTCCGCCAGGTTGGTATTTATTCGTCGCAAGGCCAGTTGTATGAACCGGAAGATATCGGTTCCATCTTGTCCTATCGCGAGGCCAAGGATGGGCAGATTCTGGAAGAAGGCATTACCGAAGCCGGCGCGATCTCATCGTGGACCGCTGCGGCGACCAGCTATTCGGTGCATGGTTTGCCGATGCTGCCGTTTTATATCTACTACTCGATGTTCGGCTTCCAGCGTATCGGTGATCTGATCTGGGCGGCTGCCGATCAACGTGCGCGCGGCTTCCTGATCGGTGCCACATCCGGCCGTACGACGCTGGGCGGCGAAGGTTTGCAGCATCAGGACGGCAGCAGCCACGTGACCGCTGCGGGCATTCCGAACTGCGTGTCTTACGACCCGGCGTACGCGTATGAAATGGCGGTGATCGTTGACGAAGGCATGCGTCGCATGCTGGAACGCAATGAGGACGTGTTCTATTACGTTACCGTCACCAACGAAAACGAAGCACAGCCGAGCATGCCGCAAGACGGCGGCATCAGGGACGGTATTCTGCGCGGCATGTATTGTCTCGACGCGAAAGCCGATGCCCACGTACGTTTGCTGGCGGCAGGTCCGATGCTGAAGGAAGCGTTGTCGGCGGCGCGCATGCTGCTGGATCAATTTGGTGTCATCGCAGAAGTCTGGAGCGTTACCAGTTTCACCGAGCTGGCGCGTGATGGTATCGCCGTCGAGCGTCAGAACCGCCTGACGCCATCGGCACGCACGCAACCCTATGTAACGCAACAGCTGCAAGCCAGCAAGGCGCCTGTCATTGCCGTCAGCGATTACGTACGCACCTTGTCGGAGAGTATTCGTGCGTATGTGCCTGCACGTTATGTCACGTTGGGGACTGACGGTTTCGGTCGTAGCGATACACGCGCCAATCTGCGTGACTTCTTTGAAGTCGATGCCCGCTGGATCGCCTATACGGCATTGACCGAGGTGTTCGGCGACGATGCCGGAAAATTGCAGGCCGCTGCAGAAAAACTGGGTGTCGACCTGACCAAGCCACTGTCGACATCGGTCTGATGTAAAGAATCCACTGTTGAGGTCGCCGCCGGACACTGATTGTGCGGCGATAACAAAACGCCATCTCCTGCCATAAGCGGGGATGGCTTTTTTTATGGACGACGATTTAGTCGAGAGTGATATTCACCAGTCGCTCCTGTCCCAAGAATTGGGTTACATAGCGACTGGCTGCGGAGATATTGAAAACGATGTACTTTCCGAATCCGTATAGCGCAGGTTCATAACCGGAATCCAACCCCCGATCCCGGAAGAAGTCCTGATAGGAGCTCGCATCGTGCATCAGTTCGCCCTTGAACTCTTCGCTGAGATTGGCTTCGTCAACGGGATGGAACTTGACGAGCAATGAGCAGGACATGCTCGCCGCCAGCGCGCTTTGGGTTCGCAACACAATGACTAACGCGTAAAGAATCTTTTGCAGCATGTCCTGATTGTTATCGTATTTGGATGCGAGACTGACGATGTTCGGCAAGATGCAGACCCAGATTTTTTCTCTCTCTGGCACATCCTCATGCAGCGCCATCGATATTTGGCGAACGTTGGCAAGTGCGGGAAATGATGTCGGAGAAATGCCATAGGCGCCGCCGTACTTGGGGTGGTTGCCATCGAACCAGATCGCTTGCATTTCATTGATTCCTCGCATCATGGCATCGGTAATGCCGAGCCGCTCCAGCAAGTGATCGCGTTTGAACATGGCCGCGTAATTCTCAATCGGTATTGCCAGGTTTTGCCGGTCTTGCGTCAATTGCAGTTCATGCGAGGTATTGCCTTCTTCGATATAAAAGATGCGCCGGACAAGTGGCGACATCTTGAGCAGTTTTCCGAGCAGAAAGCCCGTATGCGGCAAATAGACGTTAAGTTGGATCGGCCGTTTTCGCGGAAGGGCATCAAGCATGGCTCTCAAAAAATCCCTGACACGTTCGGCATTCCAGATGCCGTCATCGACTACCTCAATGTGCGGACCGTTGTATGGCGTCTTGCGTCCGCAGATGACCAGCGGATTTTTGATGTCGCCATGGGCAAGCAGTTCGCGTCCGATGGAGTAGGTTATCGGACTGTGAATATATAAAACGTCGAGAGTATCGGTAGTCATAGCATCGGTTTCCCGATAAGACCATTTTCAAATCCTTGATGAAGGATTCGGTATGGCAATGTTCGGCTCGTGGAGAAGGGGGATATTCATGGCCTGTGTCGCACGCGGGACTGAGCGAACGATTCGATGCCAAGAGTCCTATTTCCGGCGGCAGATGGCGTTTCAGGTTGGCTCATGCTTTGCGTGCTGCATTGGCAATATCTCTTCCCAATATAGTGAGCTGACGACGCGAAAAAAGATGAAATTACAATTTATTACAGAGGATTTGCGATTGATACATTACGTTAATTCCGGTAGCAAAAAATGTCAGTATTTTGAAAGCGTATCTTTGCAAGCGTCAAGAAAATGGAGCCGATGCGCGACCTGTTTCGGAGTCTTGATATGGTGGGCGGCAATATGCTTTTTTGTGAAATGTGACCCGCGATTTTCGAAAGGTGACGGAGGTAAATTGCAGAGGCCTGAAAATCACCTGAAAATATCTCATCCGCCATGGAAGAAACTGCTGTTATATTCGCTTTTTGATCGTGGCTTTCCCATCGTGATCTTGCGTGTCGTCACGACGATGAGCGGTCTTTCAGAACGATAAAAAGTTGTGCTCCGGCGGAGCGCGCAGAATATACTTTATCTAATATAAGGAGCCAAACAGATGGCAGCACCGAAAAGAATCGCCTTGGTTACCGGCGCAGGTTCCGGTATCGGCAAACAGATCTCGCTGGCGCTATTACGCGAAGGCTATGCCGTTGTGTTGGCCGGACGTCGCGAAGAAGCATTGCAAGAGACCGTGAAGGCTGCGGGCGAATTCGGCGGCAACGCGCTGGTTGTTTCCGCTGATGTGAGCGACCCGGCCTCGGTAAAGAATCTGTTCGCAAAGACGAAGGAAAAATTCGGCCGCCTCGATCTGCTGTTCAACAACGCCGGTATTTTTGCACCGCCGATGTCGATTGAAGAGTTGAGCTATGAGCAGTGGAAATCTGCCGTGGATATCAATCTGACAGGGGTGTTCCTGTGTACGCAGGAAGCGTTCAGGATCATGAAGGATCAATCGCCGCGCGGCGGTCGCATCATCAACAACGGCTCGATCTCGGCGCACGCGCCGCGGCCGTTTTCGGCGTCTTACACGGCGACCAAGCATGCAATTACCGGGCTGACCAAGTCGACATCCCTCGATGGCCGTCGCTACGACATCGCCTGCGGCCAGATCGATATCGGCAATGCCTCGACGGACATGACCGAACTGATGAAGAAGGGGACCTTGCAAGCCGACGGTTCCACGCAGGTTGAGCCGACGATGGATGCGGGCCACGTCGCAAAAGCGATTCTTTACATGGATAGCTTGCCGCTGGATGCCAACGTGCAGTTCATGACGGTGATGGCGACCAAGATGCCGTTTATCGGTCGTGGCTGATAACTTGCTTAGATCTTACGGCGAGGCCAGGATCCGCGAATTTGCAACCCTTGGGCGGTGCTCCGGCCGCCACCGGCTGATGGCCTCTCGCTACAGATCTAAACAGGTTTTGAAATCGTTTGCTGAAAATAAAAACGCTGCTTTCAAGGCAGCGTTTTTTATGTCGACTATTTTTTCAAACCGGCCCAGCGCGGCGTCAGCGCATGCGGAATGGCGAACAGATCCAGTACGCGGCCCAGCGTGTGATCGATCATTTCGTCGATCGACTGCGGGCGGTGATAGAAGCCGGGCAATGGCGGGAAGATGATGCCGCCCATTTCAGTGACGCTGGTCATGTTGCGCAGATGCGCGAGATTGAACGGCGTCTCACGCACCATCAGAACGAGGCGGCGGCGCTCCTTCAGCACGACATCGGCCGCTCGGCTGATGAGGTTGTCGGACAGCCCGTTGGCAACGGCGGCCAGCGTTTTCATTGAGCAGGGCGCGACGATCATCCCGGTAGAGGTGAACGAGCCGCTGGCGATTGATGCGCCGACGTCGCGCACCGGATGCACGACATCTGCCAGCGCTTCGACATCCTTGCGGTTCATGTCGAGTTCCTGATGCAGATTGAGTACACCTGCCTCCGACACCAGCAGATGGGTTTCGATCTCCGTGTCGCGCAGCACACGCAGCAGGCGAACACCATAGGCAACGCCGGTGGCGCCGGTGATGGCGACGATCAGGCGTTGTGGTTCCGATGCCTTGGGTGCGGCTGTCGTCGTGGCGGACAGAGGATTAGCCCTTGAACAGGGTTTGCAGTTCGCCTGCTTCGTACATTTCGTTCATGATGTCGGAGCCGCCGACGAATTCGCCGTTGACATACAGTTGCGGAATGGTCGGCCAGTTCGAATATTCCTTGATGCCCTGGCGAACATCCGGGCTTTCCAGCACGTTGACGGTGACGATGTTTTCAGCGCCGCTGGCCTTGAGCAGTTGGATCGCTTTGCCGGAGAAGCCGCATTGCGGAAATTGCGCTGTGCCCTTCATGAACAGGACGACAGGGTTTTGGGTAACGGTTTCTTTGATCCAGGATTGCACTTCGCTCATGACTACACCTTCAAAAAGTTCTCAATGCCGACATTATATGAAAAAGCGAGCCTTCGCGTTGAGGTCTGCTGATTCTGGTGATGCGGTGTTGCGAAATGGAAAAATGTTTTTCAGGCAACTTCAGCGACAAGATGAAAATAGGTAAATCATTTGTCGTTGTCTTACCGGCAAGCAAAGGCGGGCGGAGACAGAAGGCCGGGGAAAGACGTAAATGATATAAAAACAAGAAAGGGCGCTGATGCGCCCTTTTTCTGTTGCCGGTCCAATCCGCCGGCTAGTTGGATATCACGAGGCAGCTGCGGGCGTTGGTTCTTCCGGCATGCGTTTTGCCATCGAGTGATGGTTCTGTACGCGGTCCTTATGCTTGATGACCTGGCGGTCCAGTTTGTCGATCAGCATGTCAATGGCGGCATACAGGTCATGTGCAATGCTTTCGGCATGCAAGTCCTTACCCTTAATGTGAACGTTGATTTCTGCTTTCTGGCGTTTTTCTTTTTCTGTCAGCTTGTCGACGCTGAGGATCACACTGATGTCGATGACGTGATCGAAATGGCGCTTGATACGCGTCAGTTTGCTTTGCACGTATTCGCGGATTGCAGGGGTCAAATCGAGGTGATGGCCACTAATGGTCAGATTCATACAGCACTCCTATCGTGAGGTTGCTGGAGGTTCCTGGAACCTGCTTAATGTCTTGCTGCGAAGCCATGATCTGGCATCGTCCGGTGCTCGAAATCCTCGTGTACAAAAGTACATTCCGGTTTCTGCGCTCCGGGCGCCACCAGCTGATGGCTTCTCGCGACAGACCTCAAACAGGTTTGCGCATTGTCCGGTTGTTTGTGGAGCATTACGCTAGAACACAGCAACAGGGGCTACTACAGAAAAACTTACAGAGATTTGCGGAGATTAACTGGCGGTATCTTGAGCACTTCGCGGTATTTGGCGACTGTACGTCGCGCTACCACCATGCCCTGTTCCGCCAACATGTCTGCAATCTTGCTATCAGAGAGTGGGTTCTTAGGGTCTTCTGCTCCTATCAGTTGTTTGATGAGAGCCCGTATCGCGGTGGAGGATGCTTCACCTCCTGCTTCCGTTGCGACGTGGCTGCCAAAGAAGTATTTCAACTCAAACATGCCATGCGGGGTCAGCATGTACTTCTGAGTCGTTACACGAGAAATAGTGCTCTCGTGTAGACCCAGTGTATCAGCTATTTCACGCAACACAAGGGGTCTCATGGCAACTGCGCCGTGAGAAAAAAAGTTGCGTTGCCGTTCAACAATTGCCTGAGCGACACGCAAAATTGTGTCGAAGCGTTGTCGCATATTTTTGATAAGCCACTTGGCTTCCTGCAACTGCGAACCCAGCGAACCGTCGCCCTTGGTTTGCTTCATTGCATTGGCGTACATCGCATTGACGCGCAGGCGCGGCATGACGTCGTGATTGAGCAAAACCTGCCAGCCGTCTTTGGTCGCTTTGACAATGACGTCGGGGACGACATAGTCAGAAGTTTCCGACGCGAAAGCGGAACCGGGATGCGGGTTGCACTGACGGATGACGGCTTGTGCTTCTCGCAAGTCTTCATCGTCGCAGCCGAGTGCCTTCTTGATTTTATTGAAATCTCTTTGGGCAAACAGAGGCAGGCATTCTTCCACAATCGTCAGCGCCAGGCGGCGTGTGACAAAGGCAACTTTGGGCAGGCGCTTGATTTGCAAGGCGAGACATTCCGATGCGCTGCGCGCACCGATGCCGGCAGGATCAAAACTTTGCAGCAGCTTCAGCGCAATGGAAAGTTCTTCCAGCTCGATTTCAAGTTCTTCCGGCAGGCGCGCGAGAATATCCTCCAGCGGCTCTTCCAGATAGCCGTGATCGTCCAGCGCATCGATGATCAGTTCCACCAGCGCGCGGTCGCGCAGCATGCGTACGGTCAGACGCGCCTGCTCCGCGAGATGTTCACGCAGCGTGACGGTATGCGCTTCCAGTTGGGGGCGCGCATCTTCATCGTCCGGCGTTTTTCCGGTGCGTGCAACGTCGTCGAAACTCCATTCGGCGTCGCCGCTGACATTGTTGTCGTCGCCACCGAGACTGTCGGTGTGTTCAGTCGTCTCTGCTTCGGTCGGTGCGCTGCTGACGACGTTCTCGGCCGGATTGGCCTGCTCGGCGGGCGTCGAACTGATGGCGCCATCGGCCAGCAGGCGCACCGAATTGTCGAGCGCGTCGTCGAGGCGTTCGAGCAATGGATTGTCGGAGAGGATCTGCTCCAGTTCCTGATGCAATTCCAGCGTCGACAACTGCAGCAGACGGATCGACTGCTGCAACTGCGGCGTCAATGCCAGATGCTGGGATGTGCGTAACTGGAGAGATTGTTTCATTCAGGTGGCCTGGGGCACTACATGCGGAAGTGTTCGCCGAGATACAC
>Ga0209913_1001591_pt1 | contig 11976 bp, 6 predicted proteins | sample PersoiDNA2013203_FD_185805 | JGI IMG/M metagenome (GOLD analysis project Ga0209913, IMG submission 185805) | Permafrost soil microbial communities from the Arctic, to analyse light accelerated degradation of dissolved organic matter (DOM) -... | ecosystem: Environmental > Terrestrial > Soil >... | reverse complement strand
GGACGAATCCGGTTACACCGTGCTGGTCGCCACCCACGGCGAGGCGGCCCTGCAGCGCGCCGCGCAAGCCTTGCCCGACATCATTCTGCTGGACGCCATGATGCCCGGCATGGACGGCTTCGAAGTGGCCCGGCGGCTCAAGGCATCGCCGCAGACGGCGCACATCCCGATCATCTTCATGACCGGCCTGACCGAGACTGAATACCTGGTGGCCGCCCTGGAGGCGGGCGGTGTCGATTACGTCACCAAGCCCATCAAACCCAAGGAAGTGCTGGCCCGCATGCAGGTCCATCTGCAAGGCGCGCGTGAAAAACGTCAGGCCCGCAACGCGCTGGACGCCTTTGGCTATGCCAGCATCACCGTGCGCGTGAGCGACGGCAAACTGATGTGGCAGACCCCGCTGGCACGCGAACTGCTGCTGCGCTACTACGGCACGGAGGCACCGAAAACGCCCGAGCCGGTCTGCCAGTGGCTGCGCCGCCATGTGAAGGAGGCGGAGTCACTGATCGAGCCGCCGCGCCTGCGCATTGAGCTCGGCCCGAAGCGCCTGACCTTTCGCCTGCACCAGCAAATCGGTGACTCTGAGGGCGGTGGCGACTGGCTCATCATCATGCAGGAGGTGTCGGATGAATCCGTGATCGAGGCCATCGCCCTGAGCTTCAAGCTCACACCGCGCGAAGCCGAGGTGCTGTACTGGGTGGTCAAGGGCAAGATCAACCGCGACATTGGCGATATCCTGGGCTCCAGCCCCATGACCGTGAAGAAACACCTGGAGCACGTGTTTGCCAAGCTGGGTGTCGAGACCCGTACCGCGGCGGCCGGCATGGCGATGAGCCGCATCCGCCAGCTGCATCCGCAGTTTGAGGGATAGGTTTAAGCCTTTTAGGCCTCTAGCCCCCGTGAAATAAGCGTAGAAAGCTATCTATTTTGTAGCGACTTGGGTGTCTCGCGTTTATCAGCAGGTGCTCACTGAGCCTGTTCTTGATTTGGGCCCATCGCCGCAGCCCGTACTGGGTACCAAGTCGATCACTGCATCCGCTGGTGAGAAGGTCTTTTTAGAGCGGACTGAAGTGTCTCTACGCCTGCGCAACGCGCCTCGCCCCGATCACACCGCATGGGCTAAGATGACCGACCTTCCTATCCGTATCGGTCCATGGCATCCATTCTCCCAATCAATCTTGGCGATCTGCTTCATTTTCGGGGGGTGGAATCCCCGCGCGTTGAATTCAAAGCCTCTTGGAATGAGAAAAACACCGGCGCTCAGGTGATTCGTTCCATCTGCGCTTTTGCAAACGATTTTCAGAACCTGAACGGCGGCTATATCGCCATTGGTGTGGCCGAGCAGGATGGCTCTGCAGTGTTGCCTCCCAAGGGGTTGAGTCCGTCTGAGTTGGAGCAAGCAATGCAGTGGATTCGCGGACGGTGCAACACCATTGACCCGGTGTACCAGCCGGTGCTCTCGCCCGAGGTAGTGGATGGCAAGCACATTCTGGTGGTGTGGGCTCCAGGCAGTCAGGTTCGCCCTCATCAGGCACCGGAGTCTTCTGAAAAAGGCGGGGCGCGCAAGTACTACATTCGGCTTGGTTCGAGCACGGTGGATGCAGACAGTCAACCCGATTTGAAAACACAGCTTGTTCAACTGACCGCCAGGGTGCCCTTCGATGACCGCAGAGCGCTGCAGGCCAGCGTGCTGGATATCCGTGAGACCAAGGTGCGGGAGTTTTTGCACGACATCGGCAGTGGTTTGCTGGAAGAGCAGGACACTCGTACGCTATACCGCAATTTGCGTGTCGCTGAACCCGTCAATGGCCATGATGCGCCGCGCAATGTCGGCTTGTTGTTTTTTAGTCAAAACCCGGAGCAATGGTTTCCGGGCGCGCGCATTGAAGTTGTGCAGTTTGCCGCCGATACGGCGGGCAATGTTATTGAAGAGAAAGTTTTTGCTCAGCGCCCGATTCATGAGCAGCTCCGAGAATGTTTGGCCTATCTGGAAAACCTCTCTGTTCGACAGATTCAGAAAATCAGTAACCGTTCGCAAGCGGCCCATTGGGTCAGCTACCCATCTTTGGCGTTACGCGAGGCCTTGGTCAACGCGGTTTATCACCGTTCCTATGACGGAATATCAGAGCCCATCAAGGTCTATCTCTACCCAGACCGGATGGAGATCATCAGTTATCCGGGGCCAGTGCCCGGTATCGAACTCCACCACTTTGATGATCCGACTTCTATACCTCCTGTGCCAGCGCGAAATCGTCGAATAGGCGAGTTCCTCAAAGAACTCAAGCTTGCCGAGGCGCGAGGAACCGGTATCCCAAAGGTACGGCGTGCCATGTTGCAGAACGGTTCGCCGCTGCCACGGTTTGATTTTGACGAGGCACGCAGCTACTTTCGGGTCACGCTGCCAGCGCATCCCGAATACCAAGCGATTCTTACCTTGCAGGACGTAGCTAGTTTGAAGGCCGTGGGCGATAGCCAAGGTGCATTGCAGCGCTTAAAGGATGCTTATGGCCAAAGTCCGGCTGCCTTGGGTCTTGGCCTGGAGTTGGCCCGGGAGCTCATTGCTCAAGATGACATTCATGCAGCGGAAGCGGTCTATGAGCGAATTTCAGTCGCCAACCCCATTGCAAATAAAGCGCCATTGGTAACGCTGATTGCTGCTGCGTATCTGGATACGAATCGACCAAGTGACGCTATGAAGTGGCTCGACAAGCTGCCACTTTTGGACGCCGTAGGTGACGCATTCGATGCCGCAATACAAGAGAAGCGAGCGGGGCGGATGGAGCGTGCGCACCGATACTTCCTGGTTGCTGGTGAAGCTGTCATGCAAGATGTAAAAGCGCTGCACGAGTTTGCACAGGTAAAAATGAAGTTGGCGGACAAAGCCAGACCGAAAGGTCACCAGGGCACCTGGACTACGTATAACCGGCTGCTTGACGAGGCACGAGAAATGCTTCAGCGAGTCGTTCAAATGGACGCACCCCGAACCCGCCATGCATGGGCATGGTTTGATCTGGGCAATGTGCTCAAGGGGCGCCGATTGCCACAGCAAGATATTCGCCATGCTTTTGAGCAGGCCATACTGTGTGAGCCAAATGAAATGCGATTTAGAGAGGCTCTGAATCGGCTGGAGGGTGGTCGTGGTTAGGGCGCACGTTTCATGTATGGTGATCGAGTGTAGCGGCCCGACGATGGTGAAGAAGCATTTGGAGGGCGTGTTTGCCAAACTGGGCGTGGAGACCCGTACTGCGGCGGCCGGTATGGCGATGAGCCGCATCCGCCAGTTGCATCCGCAGTTTGAGGGGTGATCTATACGTTTTAGGCCGCTAGCCCCCGTGGAATAGGCGCAGATAGCTACTAATTTAGTAGTATTTTTTACACTGATTCTGCGAACTGTCTGGCGCGCGTACCGAGCAGAGGCAGGGTATTGACCAGATCAATGCCGTCGTGAATCCGCTTGAACAGGGGGGCCAGGCGCTTATGGTTTTCCCCCGTAAAAAAGATCAGAATGGCGACAAGCGCTCGGCCGTTGTGCGGTGTAATGAGACCTCAATCGGTGAAACACCCTGCCGGGCCAGGCACAGCACGTCTCACTTTGGATGAATCCAAAAAACGCCAGGCTCGTGCCCGCAGGCCGACCCTTGAGCGACTTGGCGGTCAGCCCCAGAGGATTGAATGAATACCTTGCCAATGAAGCCAAAACACCTGTTGCGGGCAAGTGTCTGTGCGCTGCTCGCAAGCAACGCGTCGATGGCGTTTGCCCAGTCCGCCGCCGTAAGCAATTCACCCCTGGTTGCCCCGGATGAGAATGCCGAGACCGGTGTTCTGCGCGAAGTCGTCGTTGTCGGCGTGCGTGCGAGCCTCGCCTCGGCCCAGGAGATCAAGCGCGACAAGCTCGAAATCGTCGACTCCATCGTTGCCGACGACATCACCAAGCTGCCGGACTTCAGCGTCACCGACGCGCTGCAACGCGTCACCGGCCTGCAGATTGCCCGTGATCGCGGGGATGGCACGGGTATCACCATTCGGGGTCTCACGCAGATGGAGACCACGCTCAATGGCCGCGAAGTGTTCACGGCGGGGGCCGGGCGCAATTTCGATTTCGCCGACATGGCGTCCGAGATGGTATCTGGCATCGACGTCTACAAAACCTCCTCTGCCGAGCACATCGAGGGTGGGGTGGGCGGATTGATTGATCTGCGCACTCGCCGTCCCTTCGATTTCAACGGTCGGGAGATCGTCGGCTCGACCCGGCTGATCTACGGCGACCTGGTGGACCGCAATGCAGCGCAATTCTCTACCTTGGCAAGTAACCGCTGGAAAACTGCCACCGCCGGGGAGTTCGGTGCGCTGGTAAATTTTGCTTACCAGGACCGCGCCTTTCGCGAAGATCAAAAAGGCACCGGCAACCCACAAGCCCGCACCGATCTCATGGCGGGCCAGACCGTCGTCGCACCCAACGGAACGTCTGAATCGATCAGTCTGGGTAACCGCCAGCGCAGCGCTGCCAATGTGGTGCTGCAGTGGCGTCCGGCGTCGAACCTCGAACTCTATGCCGAAGGCAGTTACACGGAATTTCAGACCCGCCAGAACTCCTATCAAATCAACGTCCAGGCGTCACCGACGTTTGTGCCTGGCAGCGCTGCACTGTTCCCGGGCACGAATGACGTGAGCCACATCACCTGGATGAACGCGCCGGTCTCGATCGTTAGCTTCGCCCGTGACACGCTTGACCGGACGAAACAGGCGGCTGTGGGCGGGGTTTGGACCGGCAAAGCGCTCACGCTCAAATCGGATGTGAGCTACACCCAAAGTAGCAGTACCCTTTTTTTCTCCGGCCTGACCCTGGGCGGGACTGCCGCCAACTTCACGCAAGACCTGTCCACCGGTGTCCCCAGTTCGAGCGTCACCGGTACGAATTTGCTGGACCCCGCCAATTTGCAGTACACGGGTATCGCCTACCGTTTGCGGCGCTTCGAAGGCGACCAGGCCACCGTTCGGCTGGATGGGGAATACGAGTTTTCAGACAGCTTTGTCAATACGCTCCTGGCCGGGGTGCGCTATGCCTGGCGTGGCGCCACCAACGCGTCCGGCCTGGTGGTTGCCGACGCTGGCGTAGCAGGCATTTCGGCCGCGTCCTTGCCGCAATACGCCATGGCCAACCCTTATGATTTCTACTCCGGCACGGCCAGCATCCGCAACACCCTCGTTGGCAATCTCGATGCAGCCCGCGATGCCGCGGGACTGCGCAACGCCTTTGGCATCACCACGGCGATCCCCGCCACAGCGAGCCCGCTGAGCCTGTGGGACACCAGCGAGGAAACCCAGGCGGCGTATCTCATGGCCCGGTTCACGGCCGTACCGTTGAATGGAACGCTGGATGGAAATATCGGCCTGCGCGTGGTCAATACCCATGAGCGGGTAGCCGGCGCCCAGTCGGTGCCGGCCACCGGTGCGGTGGTCCCCGTCAACGTCGACAGCCGTTACACCGACTACCTTCCCAGCGTGAACCTGCGCTACCTGCTCAGCCCGGGGCTTTATCTTCGTGCGGCGGCCTCCAAGACCCTGACACGGCCGAATTTTGACCAACTCTCGCCTTCATTGACGCTGCTGCCAAACGCCATCAACCCATCGCTGAATCAGGGGAGCGCGGGCAATCCGGAGCTCAAGCCGATCCGCGCCGACAATCTGGATCTGGCCGTAGAGAAGTATTTCAACAAAACCACGGCAGTTCACCTCACCGGCTTCCTGAAAAAAGTCGAGGGTTTCGTGACCACGGTGAGCAGTCCGGAAGTGATAGACGGCGTCGCGTATCAAGTGAGCCGTCCGCAAAACAGCGCCGCGGCCGACATCAAGGGTTTCGAGCTTGGCTACCAGCAGTTCTACGATTTCCTGCCGTCCTGGCTGAGTGGTTTGGGTATGCAGGCGAACTACACCTATGTCGACAGCGAGACCCTCGACAGCACCCTGGGTGAAAAGGTTGCACTGCAAAATCTCTCGAAGCACAGCGTCAACCTCATCGGCATGTACGAGAAAGGCCGGGTGTCAGCCCGGGTCGCCTACAACTGGCGCGACAAATTCCTGAGCGGCGTCACCAACATCGTGGGCGTCGGCGCACTGCCCATTTACACCAAGGCCTATGGCTGGCTCGATGCGTCGGTGAGCTATCGATTCAGCGACAAAATATCATTCGTGATCGCGGGCACCAACTTGCTTGGCACGAGGCGCAGTTCCTATTACGGTGTGGAAACGAGACCTCAGAGTAACTGGATCAACGATACGCAAGTCAGCCTTGCTGTGACCGCTCGATTCTGATGAAATGCCTCATGGTGACGATTTCTTTACCGAGTCATTCAGGATGGCGCCCTCCCGTCGCACCGCGCTGCACATACCGCTTTTTACTAGCGGTCTGGATGGTTTTTGCCGGGATTTTTGGTCTTTGCCTGCCTGGCCCGGCCCAGGCGGCCAGCACGCTCAATGAATGGCGCAAGGAAGCGGGCCAGACCCGGGTACTGGCAGAAAATGATGTGCCTCGCGCCTACGCGCAGGCGCAGCGCTTGCAGGCCAACCTGCCCGTCGATGCCACACCCGTTGACCGGGCCCGGGTGCTCAATCTTCTGGCCCGTATCGAGGTTTATCTGTCGTTGACTGAAAAGGCGCAAAAGAACGCCGAAACCGCCATGGAACTGGCGCAACGGCAGGGGGACCGGGTGGGGCAGGCCGAGGCGCAGCTCAACGTGGCGTTGAACGCCGTCAACCAGGCCCGGATTGACACGTCCATGGCGGCCACCACCCGCAGCGTGGAACTGCTCGAAGGCGTGAACCGGCCCGACCTGCTCGGCGAGGCGCTGCTGAGGATGTCCATGATGTACCGCCGTATCAGTGACTTTGACAACTCCGTCACCCTGGCCATGCAGGCCATGGAGATTGCCAAACGCACGAACGACCCCTTTGCGTTGACATACGCCCATCAGGGACTGGCCATTTCATTTGATCTAAGCGGGCGCTACGCGCAGGCTAGCGAGCACTACCTGCAAATGCGTAACCAGGCTCGCGTGGCCCACTCGAAAATTCTGGAAGCGCACGCCCTTCAAGGTCTTGCCGGAGTGACGGCGAGTCTCGGCCGCCTTGCTGAAGGCGAACGCCTGACGCGCGAGGCGATTGCCATGTTCCGCTCAGTCGGTAGCCACTTCAGTCTGAGCTATGGGCTGTTTGGCCTTGCGGACTTGCTTCGCAAGCAGGGCCGTCACGCCGAAGCCGTGCTGCTTCTGGAGGAAGTGGTCGCGGTCTATGAGAAATATCCGAACCCAATCGGTCTCTGGTTTACGCTGAATGCGCGCAGTACCAGTCTTCAGGCCTTAAGCCGCGTTGCTGCTGCACGGGCCGATGCCGAGAGGGCTTATGCGCTCGCCAAAGAAATTGGTTTGCCCGTTTACCTGAGCGGAAGTGCGCTGCGCATGGCCGAGATTGGTACCGTCGACGGTGACCACCAGCGAGCTTACCAACTCTTTGTGGAAGCCGCCAACCTGGCTGACAAGGTGGCGCGCGAAAAAGCCAGCGCGCGCATGGTGGAGCTTGCCGAACGCTACGCAACCGAGAGCAAGCAGCGCGAAATCAACGAATTGACCCATCGCAACGAGCAACAATCCGTTGAGCTGCGCCAGCGCGCCCTGCAGGAGCGCTGGCTGTGGACCGTGCTCGGCGGCAGTGCCCTCCTCTTTGCCGGTACCGCGTACTTCCTGCTTCGTCTGCGACGCTCCAACCGGATGCTCGAAGCGCTCAATACACAAGTGCAACGGTCCCAAAACCAACTGCAAGCCACGTTTGATGCCGTCCCGGACCCGCTGTTCGTACTTGGACTGGATGGTCGTTACTATGACTGCCGTTCTTCGCGCGCTGACTTATTGGCCGCACCGGCAGAAGATTTGATCGGCAAAACGGTGTCTGACGTCCTGTCTCCCGAAGCCGCCAGTATTTGTTTGTCGGCATTGCGCGAGGCGAATGAAAAGGGTAGATCAACGGGCAAGCAGTTTGAATTACAGCTTGCGTATGGCAGGGTCTGGTTTGAACTGTCCGTTGCCCGCAAGTCCGTGGGCCAGGGGCAAGAGCCGCGTTTCATCGTCCTGTCCCGAGACATCACCGAGCGCAAGCAGGCCGAGGAAGCGCTTCGCATCGCTGCTACCGCCTTCGAGTCCCAGGAGGGCATGACCGTCACCAACGCGCAGGGCGCCGTCCTGCGGATCAACAAGACCTTCACCGAAATTACCGGCTACGGCGCCGATGAAGTCGTAGGCCAGAACCCGCGCATGCTCAAATCGGGACGCCATGACAAAGCCTTCTATGCCGCGATGTGGGAAAGTATTACGCGTACCGGATCTTGGCAAGGCGAAATCTGGAACCGGCGCAAAAACGGCGAAGTCTATCCGGAGTTGCTCTCCATCACCGCTGTCAAAGAGAATGGCGGAATTGTCACGCACTACGTCGGCACCTTCATGGACATCACACTGCGCAAGGCGGCGGAGGACGAGATCCGGAATCTGGCGTTCTTTGACTTGCAGACCGGCCTGCCCAACCGGCGGCTCCTGCTTGACCGGCTGCAGCAGGCCCTGGCCGCGAGTGCCCGTCACCGACGCCAAGGGGCGCTGCTGTTGATCGACCTTGACAATTTCAAGACACTCAACGACACCCTCGGCCATGACAAGGGTGATCTGCTGCTGCAGCAAGTCGCCCAGCGACTGGCAAGCTGTGTGCAAGAGGGCGACACAGTAGCCCGCTTGGGTGGCGATGAATTCGTGGTGATGCTGGAGAATCTGAGTGAGCACCTGGAGGCGGCCGCCGCCCAGGCTGAAACATTGGGCAAAAAAATTCTGGCCTCGCTCAAACAGACCTACTCTCTTGACGGTTATGAGTATCAAAGCACGGCCAGCATCGGCATTACGCTGTTTGCCGAGCAGCAGGAGACCATTGAGGATCTACTGAAACGGGCCGATCTGGCCATGTACCAGGCCAAGGCTGTGGGGCGCAACACCCTGCGCTTTTTCGACCCGGAAATGCAGGCCGTGGTCACGTCGCGCGCTGCATTGGAAGCAGGTTTGCGCAGGGCGGTTACGAATGATGAGTTCCTTCTCCACTACCAAGCGCAAGTGGACGGCCAGGGCCGCCTGACAGGGTGCGAGGCGCTGGTGCGCTGGCAGCATCCTGAACGTGGCCTGGTATCGCCTGCCGAGTTCATTCCCCTGGCCGAGGACACTGGCTTGATCCTGCCCTTGGGTCGTTGGGTGCTGGATGCCGCCTGCACCCAATTGACCAAATGGGCCAACCGGCCTGAGATGGCCCATCTTACGGTTGCGATCAACGTCAGCGCCCGTCAGTTTCATCAAGCGGATTTTGTGAACCAGGTGTTGACGGTTCTTGACAACACCGGCGCCAACCCGCAAGGGCTCAAGCTGGAACTGACCGAGAGTCTGCTGATCGGTGATGTGGAAGACGTCATCGCGAAGATGAGCGCCCTGAAAGAAAAAGGCGTGGGCTTCTCCCTGGACGACTTCGGCACCGGCTATTCGTCGCTGTCTTACCTGAAACGACTGCCGCTGGATCAACTGAAAATCGACCAGGGTTTTGTCAGGGACATCCTCATCGACCCCAACGATGCCGCCATCGCCAGGATGGTCATCGCGCTGGGCGATAGCCTGGGCCTGGCGGTCATCGCGGAGGGGGTTGAAATCGAGGCGCAGAGGGACTTTCTGGCCCGTTTGGGCTGCCATGCCTGCCAGGGCTATCTGTTTAGCCGTCCGCTGCCGCTGGATGAGTTCGAGGCGTTTGTGAGGCGGGTCTGATGCCGATGGGAGGAACAGCTCTGGCGTGATCAGCGGGCCACACTGCAATGCAAAAACTCTGGTGCATGAAGAGCCCGGGCCATCGCGACAAAGGCGATTGAGACGGTATCCCAATCCGGGATCACGGCGTTTGCTGCCAAGTCAGACTCGAGTGCAGCGGCGCTGGCCCGAAGGTGCTCGGATTTCAGTTCTGATTCGATGTTCTTGAAGTTCTGCATGGTGGTAGAGGTAGCGGTCAGATGTCTGATCAGTGGGTTGTAGGGTCGATTAGCCTCACGTGCTGCGACAAAGGCAGCAATGGCCTCATCGCTTAGAGCCCATTTAGTCAGTTTCGAAACCGCTTGTCGGTTCGCCAACGCACATTCAAGACCCTTGGCGCAGTAACGTGCGATAACGCACGGACTTTTCTGCCGGAATCGTCTAATCTGTTAACAGTGATTGCTTGACGGGTCGGGATCGGTGTCACGTTGCCGCTGGCAATACACCGCACTGCAGTGATCCAACTGGAGAACAGAAAATGCGCTACTTACTCATTGTGCTTTTGATGCTGTTGGGGTCGGTGACTTCGGCCATGGCTCAGGTGAGCATCGGGATCGGGCTTCCCGGTGTCAGCATCGGGATCAACCTGCCGGTGTACCCGGAATTGGTTCGGGTCCCAGGCTACCCGGTCTACTACGCGCCACGGTTGAATTCGAACTTCTTCTTTTACGATGGCATGTATTGGGTCTACCAGGGCGATAACTGGTATACGAGTTCCTGGTACAACGGGCCTTGGGGCTTGGTGGCGCCAGCGTATGTGCCCTTGTTCGTCCTGCGAATTCCGGTGCGCTACTACCGGGCGCCGCCAGCGTACTTTCGCGGCTGGCGCGCGGATGCGCCGCCCCGCTGGGGCGAGCACTGGGGCAATGAATGGCAGCAGCAGAGAGGCGGCTGGGACAAGTGGAATCGCAGTTCTGCGCCCGCGCCCGCTCCGCTGCCCACCTACCAGCGACGGTATTCAGGCGATCGATATCCCCAAGTGGAACAGCAGCCCTCGTTGCGTGGCCAGAATTACCGGTATCAGCCGCGTGACGCCGTAGCGCGGCAGCACTATCAGGAGCAGGCCGTGCCAGGAGCGCCCGCGCCGCGCGTACAGCCGCCGCAAAAGAGAGACGCACAGGCTCCGAGGGCAGCCCCAACCCAAGCGCCACCGCGCCAGAGTGGCGCGCCAGGCCAGGATCAGACGCGGCAGCCACCGCAGGGGCGGGAGAAAAAGCGCTTGCCAGATGAGGAACGAGGTCAGGACCGCAACAAATAAGGCGTGTGGCGCTTTTCGCCACACGCTTGCCAGACCATGAGTGGGCGCAGTGGCGGTTCCGGTTCCAGCCCCGCTTGAATACTGCACCAGGGCTTTTGATGACCAGTCTTGGCGTTATCAGGGCGGGGTCTGCGTGGCCGAGTTTTCCGCGCTGCTGTCAATCCGAAGATTACCGGTCCACTGGCATGCAAATTGGTTGCAGCGATAGCGATGAACCGGCACAAACAGGCTCCAAAAACGGTCGACAGGTCGGCGCGGGGCTCGGATCAGATTTCCCCCGCACAGCGGACAAAGGTGATGGCTGACGCCGACGTCATCTGCGGGTTCGGCACTGTCAGCTGGGTGGTTCATGTCAGAGTCCTTTCGATGATTTCGAAAAATCAGCTTGACCCGATTGAGTCAGTTTCGAAGCCGCCAGTCGGTGCGCCAGCGCACAGCCTGGATGGAGCCACGGATTGCGCGGACCACGGGCGCCGAGTGTATTGGGTGCATGGCGCTTCAAATAGTTCAAATAGAGTGGAAGTTTTGTAGACTAGAGAACCACGTTATCGAACCACCCCTCATCCATCATGGCCCACCATACCACCATCGTTATCTGGCAGCGCGACAGCCAAGCCTTTGCTGACCACCGCGCCCCATGAATCGTGCTTTATCGTCGGCTCCGTGACGACGCAAGTGCTGTGCGAATCCATTGTTGAAACCGAAACGAGGCCCTTGCCATGACCTACCTAGTCGGCCCTGCAAAATTCACTTTCAATTTAGGCGCCCCAGGCGAGGTGTCCAAAAATCGGTCTTTTGACAACTCCACTTGTGAGCCAGTTGCCTACGTGAGTTGTCCACGAGCGT
>Ga0209913_1001590_pt1 | contig 11991 bp, 5 predicted proteins | sample PersoiDNA2013203_FD_185805 | JGI IMG/M metagenome (GOLD analysis project Ga0209913, IMG submission 185805) | Permafrost soil microbial communities from the Arctic, to analyse light accelerated degradation of dissolved organic matter (DOM) -... | ecosystem: Environmental > Terrestrial > Soil >... | reverse complement strand
GCGAATGCAGACCAGGATCACGTCGATCGGAAAGCGCATCCCTTTGAAGTTGAGCATGTCGATTGGTCCAGGATTCAGGCACCGCAGTTTACCTGACCGGCTCGGAGCTCGCCAATGCGACAGAACCCGCTCCGTGTCCCTTCGGGTGCTACTTCGGCGCTGGGGCGCCTGCGCGTGCCAGGTCGTTGTCCTGTCACTTGCGAGCTGATGCCGCCTGCTTTTCACGCAACCTTGTGGGGAAGCGTCGCGCATGGCGACTGCTAGCGCTGAAGCGGTGCTTGGCGCATGCTTGCTGTTGAAGTAAAGTTTCGTGTTAGCAGTATCTGCATTCGCAGAAAATTCAACGTTAGCCACAGTCATTGCCGATGCAGTGTACTTCCTCATTAAATTACTGATTAACTGTTTCTTTTTGTTAAAATCCATCGTTGCCTAATCAGGTAACATCAGTTGAGAGAGGAAGCGGAATTGCGTCTCATTAAAAATAGCGGCAATGACCGCGTCATCGACGCGCTCCGGCAATATTTGCAATCGAAGCCCCTGCTTGACATAGCTTCCCCCTCTTTTTCGCTTTTTGCGTTTGCAGAACTACAAGACCAGTTAGCGGCAGTCCCGAAGGTAAGATTTGCTCTGCCATCTTCCTGTCAGGGAGATTTAGAGTTGCTCGGCACTGATGCCGATAGGGCATTCCGCAACCGCCTGCAGACCCGATGGCTAGCAAAACAATGCCACAAGTGGTTGGAGCAAAAGGTTGAAGTCAGGCAGGCAAATGGTTTGATTCCCCAGGCGACAATCGTTTTTCGCGAGGAGGGGGCAGGCAGTCCCAATCGAGTTATCACTGGCAGTAGCTCATTCTCTACCAGTGGACTAGGTCTCACACCTAGTCAACAGTTCAGCCTCATCCAGTCCTCGGAGAGCGCTGCCGAGAGCGCCGTCCTGGCCACCTGGTTTGAAGGCCTTTGGGCTACCCTCCCTGCAAATGGTGATGCGAAGGCTACTCTCCTTGCGCGCCTCAGTGAACTGTCGTCTCATCGGGCGCCGTCGCTGATTTATTACCTGGTGTTGTTTCATTTGTTTAAAGACTTGGACGGCGAGCTCGATGAGGAAAAAATCATCAAGTCCGCAACAGGTATCAAGAACAGCGCTGTCTGGAAAAAGCTTTATAAGTTCCAGCGGGATGGTGTCGTAGGCGCAATCGACAAACTTGAACGGCATGGTGGCTGCATCATTGCCGATAGTGTCGGCCTCGGGAAAACCTTCGAGGCACTGGCAGTCATTAAGTATTATGAACTGCGGAATGACCGCGTCATGGTGTTGGCACCGAAGCGCCTGCGTGACAACTGGACGCTGTACAAGTCCAACGACCGACGCAATGTGCTCGCTGCCGACCGGCTGCACTACGATGTTCTCAACCACACCGACCTCTCCCGCGACGGTGGCCAATCTGGCGACATCGACCTTACGCACGTCAACTGGGGCAACTATGACTTGGTGGTCATCGACGAGTCCCACAATTTCCGTAACAAGATTACCCATCAAGGGCGAGAGAGTCGTTACGACCGCCTGATGCGCCAAATCATCCGCGAAGGCGTCAAGACGCGGGTGCTGATGTTGTCGGCCACGCCGGTCAACAACCGGCTCTCCGACCTTAAGAACCAGATTGCCTTCGTTACTGAAGGCGCGGACGGCGCACTCGACGCGCACGGCATCCCCAGCATCGAAGCAACGGTCCGGCAGGCTCAATCGCAGTTCAACCGCTGGTTGCGGCTGGAAGAGGTTGACCGCAGGCCATCGCGCCTGATGGACATGTTGGGCTTCGACTACTTCAAGCTGCTCGACTTGCTCACAATTGCCCGTTCGCGCAAGCACATCGAGAAATACTATGGCACGGATGAAACCGGCACCTTCCCCAGCCGCTTGAGGCCGCTCAACATCAAGGCCGATGTCGATTTGGCGGGGCAGTTTCCGGCCATTCGGGAAATCAACAACGAGATTCGGCGGCTCAACTTGAGCCCCTACGCTCCGTTGCGCTACGTGCTGCCGCACAAGATGGCCGACTACGACGCCAAGTACAGTACCCGCATTCGTGGCGGCCAAAGCTTCTTCCGGCAGGTAGACCGCGAAGAGAGCTTGGTGCAACTGATTCGCGTCAACCTGCTCAAACGCATGGAGAGCTCGGTGATGTCGTTCGCGCTGACGCTGAAGCGGCAACTAGCGGGCGTGGACGCCTTGCTTGCCCGCATTGATACCCACGAGGACTCCATCGAACAACTCGACATCGACGAGGTCGAGGTGGACGACCCCACCTACGAATCCCTGCTGGTTGGCCGCAAAGTCAAGGTGCTGTTGCAGGACGTGGATAGGGTGCGCTGGCGGCAAGATTTACAGGAGGACCGCAACCGCCTCGCCACCCTGCTCTCAGCCGCAGAGCAAATCTCGGCGGAGCGGGACGCCAAGCTCGCCGACCTGCGCAAGCTGATTGCCGATAAAGCCAATCAGCCCATCAACGCGGGCAACAAGAAAGTCATCATCTTCACCGCGTTCGCCGACACCGCAATGTACCTGTACCAGCAGATTGCGCCGTGGGCCAAAGCTGAACTGGGCATTCACTCGGCAGTGATTGTGGGTGCTGGCAGCAACAAGACTACCCGGCCCAAAATGCGGACCGACCTCGCCACCTTGCTGACGGCGTTCTCGCCGCGCTCGAAGGAGCGTCCCGCTGAGTATGCTCAAGAGGGTGACATCGACTTGCTCATCGCCACCGACTGCATTTCGGAAGGCCAAAACCTGCAAGACTGCGACTACCTCATCAACTACGACATCCACTGGAACCCCGTCCGCATCATCCAGCGCTTCGGGCGTATTGACCGGATTGGTTCGCCCAACGACTGCATCCAGCTTGCCAACTTCTGGCCAAACATTGAGTTAGAGGAATACATCAACCTCGAACAGCGGGTCAGCGGCAGGATGGTCTTGCTCGATGTCTCGGCCACGGGCGAGGAAAACCTCATCGAGCAGCAGGCCGGCAACCAGATGAACGATTTGGAGTATCGCCGCCAGCAACTGCTGAAGTTGCAGGACACAGTCATCGACCTTGAAGACCTGTCCAGCGGCGTGTCTATTGCCGACCTGACCCTGAACGACTTTCGCATCGACCTCGCCAGCCAGTTGAAAGAGCATCCTGGCCTGCTGGACGCGATGCCGCTGGGTTCGTTTGCTGTCACTACGGCCGCTGAACTTGGTGATGCGTCGATTCCTGCGGGCATGGTGTTCTGCTTGCGAGCCGTGGGCGAGAGCTTGGCCAACGCTGCGGAGTCGGGCTATCCGCTGGTCCCGCATTACTTGGTACATGTGGCGGACAACGGTGAGGTATCGCTCCCGTTCACCCAGCCCAAGCAGATTCTCGACCGCCTGAAGAAGCTCTGCCTCGGGCGCGACATGCCCGATGCCACGGCATGCGTCCGGTTCGACAAGGTCACACGCGATGGCCGCGACATGGACCACGCCCAAGACCTGCTGGCCACAGCCATTGCGTCGGTGGTGGGCAAGAAGGAAGAAAAGGCCGCCGCCAGCCTATTCACAGCAGGCGGCACCCATGCACAGAAGGGTGAATTCGCAGGCAGTAACGACTTTGAAGTGGTGGCGTGGCTGGTTGTCTTGCCGGGGGCTGCGTCATGAGCCTGTCCATCTTCCTGGAAGCACTGGCCCTGCCTGCCGAGTCAAAGGTCGAGCAACGCATCCCCAAAAAGCTGCTCGTGGAGCAAGGTGCACCCACGGCAGCCGACAAACGCCAGATTCAGGATGGCATTGAAGAACTGATGTGGGTGGCGGCCCTGAAGCCCACCAACATCGGAGTGCCGGTGTTCCGGGACAGCGAGCGTGAGTATTTAGAAGTGGCAGTGCTCACGGTCCAGTTTCGCCCTAATGCCAAAGTGACTCGGTTGCTCGAACTCATCCACCGAGCGATTCCTTACCCGGTGTTGCTGGCTGCGTCGTTTAACGATGCGGACAAAGTCTGCGTCGGGGTGTCCGCAGCCCACAAACGCTTTAGCCAGAACGAGTCGGGCAAGTACGTGGTCGATGAAGTGCTTGCCACCTCCGCCATTGCGCTCGATGCACTACTTACGGCCGGCGTGCAGGGCTTCATGGCTTCAATGAGCTTGTCGCACCAGCCCAATCGAGACCTTTTCGCCCTGTATCAGGGCTGGGTGGACTGCATCGTCGGTCTTGCCGTCGCCGGGATTGTCGGGCGCTTTATACGGCCTACCTCGCCTGAGCAGGCGGAGCAGATGCGGGCATTCATGAAAAACTGCGAACACCTGCTGGGCGAGTTGTTCGCGTTGCGCAGCCAAGCCAGCAAGGAGAAGCAAATGAACCGCCTTGTGGAATTGAATATGTCTATCAAGCGGCTGGAATCCCAACTGGCCGCCAACCAATCTGCGCTAATGGCCTCGTAATTAGGCCCGTTTATTTAAAGAATATAACATGAAGAAAATTGAAGCGAACGATACCGAAGCCCAGTCTGCCGACATCGTCGCGGGCAACCTGTCGCAACTGAAAGCGTTGTTCCCCGAAGCCTTCGCCGAAGGAAAGGTGCAATTCGAGACGCTGCACCAGCTATTGGGCGGCGCGGTGACTGAGTCGGAAGAAAAGTACAGTCTTAACTGGCACGGCAAGCGCCGCGCACGGCAAATCGCCTTGACTCCCAGCACTGGAACGCTACGGCCTTGTCCAGAGGAAAGCTTGGATTGGGATACCACCCAGAACTTAATGATTGAGGGTGATAACCTTGAAGTGTTGAAGCTTCTGCAAAAGAGTTATGCGGGCAAGGTCAAGCTAATTTACATCGACCCACCATACAACACAGGTAGTGATTTTGTATACCCAGATAATTTTCAAGACAGCATTGCGAACTATTTGGAACTTACGGGGCAAGTCGAAGGCGGCGCGAAAGTTACTGCAAATTCCGAGTCAAGCGGCCGGTTTCACACTGACTGGTTGAATATGATTTATCCACGTCTCCGACTGGCGCGTACACTATTGGCGGAGGATGGGCTTTTTGTTGCACAAATTAGTGATGTGGAATTGCACAATCTTCGCCGAATTCTTGACGAAGTATTCGGCGAAGAGAACTACCTAAACACGATTGCCGTTCAGACTAAGGTTGGGGCTGGCGCATCTGGTGGGGGTGAAGATAAGCGGCTAAAAAAGAATGTCGAATACATTCTTGTATATGCGAAGAGCTTCGAATCGGTTCCGGGTTTTGCAAATAATTATGTAGACACCCCGTTGCTGCAGGTAATTTCAGAAATGCGGGAAGCCGGAGAAAGCTGGAAGTACACGAGTGTGATTGTCGATTATGGAGTCAAAAAGAAGATTGCGACCATCCCAGATGGAGACGGAAATCCGATTGATGTGTTCTTATGCGACGGAGTAAAGCGCTCAACACTGAAGGAAAGGTGTCGCGAAGAGGGGCTTACTGAAGAGCAAGCGTATTTGAAATACTTGGGAAGCTTATTTTCAGACACAAATGCTCAAACTAGCATTCGGACCAGAGTAATAAACGCTACGGGGCCGCTCAAGGATGGCCAAATGTACGCGGTTGAGTACGTTCCAACATCAGGCCGTGAGAAGGGGCAGCGTGTCTGTCATTACTACATCAGCCCAACGGTCCGTCGAGTTATTTGGCTAAGAGATGTTGCATTCGAAAAGAACGGAGTCGTTATTAAGCGGGAAAGAACAGGAACTCTTTGGAATGATATTGACTACAACAATATTGGCAAAGAAGGCGGCGTTACGTTTTCTAATGGCAAAAAACCAATTGAACTACTAAAACGGATTGTTCGGCTTTCTCCCGAAAATGACGGTCTTTTTCTTGATTTCTTTGCAGGTTCTGGAACTACGGCTCACGCTGTCCTTTCCCAAAATGTGGAGGATGGGGGTTCGCGTAGATTTGTGATGATTCAATTACCTGAGGCTTTGAGTAAGGATGTTGATGCTCAAAGTGATGCATTCGATTTTTGCGAGGCACTTGGCAAACCAAAAACTGTTTCGGAGCTCACAAAAGAACGGTTGCGTCGCTCCGGCGCGAAGATTAGGGAGACATCATCGTTAATAACTAGCGATGTTGGATTTCGAGTTTTTAAATTAGACAGTTCGAATATTCGCCAATGGAATCCCAATCTCGATGACATTGGCCAGTCCCTGTTTGACCACAATGAGCATCTCCTGGAAGGACGAACAGAGGTTGACATCGTTTATGAATTACTGTTGAAGCTCGGCCTTGATTTGTGCGTGCCGATGGAGTGGCGTGAAATTAAAGGCAAGGCGGTCGGTGCGGTCGGCAGTGGTGTGTTGATGCTCTGTTTGGCCGATAAGATTGCCTCCGAAGAGGTTGAAATGTTGGCAGCTGGCATCGTGGCATGGCACAAGGAGCTGGCCACGGCAGGCGATTCTACGGTGGTGTTCCGCGACAGCGCCTTTGTGGACGATGTAGCAAAAACAAATATGGCCGCCATCCTCGCCCAGAACGGCCTGGAAAACGTGCGAAGCGTATAAGAATGGAACATTCAGCCGCCGTTGCATTGGTCGACCGCTTGCGTGGCTTGCCTCGCGAGCAGGCTACGGTCGAGTTCAAGTCGAATCTGGATTTGCCAAAGGATATAGGCGAGTACCTGTCGGCATTGGCCAATTCAGCCGTCTTGGAGCAGCACGACCGGGCTTGGCTGGTGTGGGGTATCGATAACGATTGCCACCAAGTCAAAGGGACAGGCTTCGACCCATTTTCGCAAAAGGCTGAGGGCAACCAGCCCTTGATTGTCTGGCTTACCCAGAAGACTCTGCCGCGCCCAGATTTCAACTTTTTCGAAGTGGCGCACCCGGATGGCCGGGTTGTCGTACTGGAAATCAAGCCGCCCCGTACTGCGCCTTTGGCGTTTGCTGGGGTCCGTTACATTCGTATGGACAGCTACTCAACCAAACTGTCGGAGCACCCGGACAAAGAGCTTCGCATCTGGGGTTTGCTGGGGCAAAAGGAGGACTGGTCGGGCGAACTGGTCTCTGATGCCACGCTGGCAGACCTCGACCCAGAAGCCGTTGAGACGGCACGGAAGCGCTTTACCGAGTACCTCATCAAGTCAGAACCTGACTCGTCCCGGCATGAGCGGCTTCAATCAGAGGCAGGAGGTTGGAGCGTTGAAGTTCTGCTGAACAAGGCCCGGTTGACCAAAGCTGGAAAGCTCACACGGGCGGCTCTGCTTTTGCTGGGTAAGGATGAGTCTGCACATTTCTTGGCTCCCGTCGATGCCAAAGTGAGTTGGATTCTTCGAGATGAAAAGAATACGACAGTGTCTTCGCAGCACTTTGGTATGCCCCTGCTGCTCTCCACGGAGAAGGTCTTTAGCCGGATTCGCAACATCACCGTTGAGCACATGCCGGATGGTTCATTGTTCCCGACCGCTTTACAGCGCTACGACGCTTGGGTGATTCGTGAGGCGCTGCATAACTGCATTGCGCATCAGGATTACCGGCTGGGCGGAAAAATCAACGTCGTCGAACACGCGGACCGGGTGGTTTTCACCAATCTAGGCCAATTCATTCCGCCCAGCGTGGAGTGGATGCTGGAGCACCAGGCTCCACCGGAGCATTACCGGAACCAGTGGTTGATAGACGGGATGATTCGGCTGCGCATGATTGACCAAGTGGGCAGTGGTATCCGCCGTATGTTTCAGGTGCAACGTGAGCGATTCTTCCCTCTGCCGGATTTTGTGATTGACGCGACCGAGCATGGCTATCCGAGGGTGGAGGTCAACATTCCTGGGCAGGTGTTGGACATCAACTACACGCAGATGCTGATGAAGCTGCCCGACCTGACGCTGGGGGAGGTGTTGATGCTAGACCGTGTTCAGAAAAAGCGCCCGCTGACTGCCGAGGAAGTGCGTAAGCTGCGCGACCGCAACTTGATTGAAGGTCGCTCCCCCAACTTCTTCGTCTCGGCCAAAGTGGCGGCAGCGACGAATCAGAAGGGTAACTACATCCACAACAGGGGACTGGACGATAGCTATTACCGAACCTTGGTATCTGACTACCTCAGAAAATACGGCCAAGCGACGCGCAAGGAGTTAGATGAACTCCTATTAGCAAAGCTTCCTGCCGTGCTAGACCCAGCGCAGAAGGCCAACAAGGTCCGAAACCTTCTGCAGGCGATGCGTCGGGATGGGGTGATTCGCCGCATTGGGTCGAAGACGGAGGCTGTCTGGTTGCTTAACCCGAAGCCTGTCATCGCGCAAAGCTGAGGGTGCTTAGCAGACAACGACTAGCTAAGAGTTAACCTATCTAATTGATTTTAAAGATTTCTTTTTAACTTAAGAAGAAATTTTCTAGTAAAGAAAACTCATGAAACTTCACTTCGAATCCAATTTGGATTACCAGCACGCGGCCATCGAGGCAGTGTGTGACCTGTTTCGCGGGCAGGAGGTGTGCCGTACCGAATTCACCGTTTCCAGCCAGAGTACAAGGGCGGTAGACGGTCAGGTCGAACTGCCCCTGGGCGGCAGCTTTACGCAAGGTCAAATGGGGCTTGTGCAGAACGAGTTGGGGGTGGGTAACCGCCTGACCCTGCTGGACGACGAGTTGTTGGCCAACCTGAGGGATGTTCAGCTCCGCAATGGGCTACGCCCATCCACGGCGCTGACCTCGGGCGACTTCACGGTGGAGATGGAGACCGGGACTGGCAAGACCTACGTCTACCTGCGCACCATTTTTGAACTGAACAAGCTCTACGGCTTCACCAAGTTCGTAATTGTGGTGCCCTCAGTCGCCATCAAGGAGGGTGTCTACAAGTCGCTGCAAATCATGGCCGAGCACTTCCGCAGCCTGTATGCCGGTGTGCCCTTCGACTTCTTCTTGTACGACTCTTCCAAGCTGGGGCAGGTGCGGAACTTTGCGACCATCCAGCACATTCAAGTGATGGTGGTCACGGTGGGGGCCATCAACAAGCAGGACGTGAACAACCTGTACAAGGACAGCGAGAAGACGGGCGGAGAGAAGCCGATTGACCTGATTCGCTCGACTTGCCCCATCATCATTGTCGATGAGCCGCAGAGCGTGGACGGCGGTCTTGAAGGCCGTGGCAAGGAGGCGCTGGACAAGATGAACCCGCTTTGCACGCTGCGATATTCCGCAACGCACGCCGACAAGCACCACCAAGTCTTCCGGCTGGATGCAGTGGATGCCTACGAGCGCAGGCTGGTGAAGCAGATTGAGGTGGCGTCGGCAGCGGTGGAGGGAGGACACAATAAGGCCTATATGCGTTTGGTGTCGGTCAGCAACAAGGCCAACCGGATTCGCGCCGTGCTTGAAGTCGATATGCAGCGCGGTACAACCGTCAGCCGCGGGACGATTACGGTGCAGGCTGGCGAAGACTTGGAGCAATCCACGAAGCGCCCCCTGTATGCGGGATTTCTGGTGGAAGACATCGGCTGCCGCAAGGGCGATGAATACGTCCAGTTCAGCAACCAAGAGGCCCCGCTGCGTATCGGCGAGGCCATTGGCGGCGTCGATGAGGATGCGGTGAAGCGGCAGATGATTCGCCGTACCATCGAAGAGCATTTGGACAAGGAGCTTCGGCTCAACCCGCTGGGCATCAAGGTGCTGTCGTTGTTCTTCATCGACGTGGTGGACAATTATCGCCAGTACGACGCCAATGGCGTGCCGATGAAGGGCAAGTACGCCCAGATGTTCGAAGCCGAGTACAAGACGGTGGCATCAAGGCCCAAGTTCCGAAGCCTGTTTGGTGAGGTGGACCTGAGCCTCGAGGCGGCGGAAGTGCATGACGGCTACTTCTCCATCGACAAGAAGGGGAAATGGCTGGACACCGCAGAGAACAACCAAGGCAATCGGGACAACGCCGAGCGGGCCTACAATCTCATCATGAAGGAAAAGGAAAAGCTGCTGGGCTTCGAAACGAAGCTGAAGTTTATCTTTTCTCACTCCGCCCTGCGGGAAGGTTGGGACAACCCCAATGTGTTCCAGATTTGCGCCCTGCGCGAGATTGGCTCGGAACGCGAACGACGGCAGACGGTCGGTCGCGGCCTGCGGCTGTGCGTCAACCAGAACGGCGAGCGCCAGCGCGGATTTGAGGTCAACACGCTGACCGTGGTGGCCACCGAAAGCTACGAGGACTTTGCGGCCAACCTTCAGAAAGAAATCGAGGCCGACACCGGCATTCGCTTCGGTATCGTGGAGAAGCACCAGTTCGCCGCCATTGGGGTGTTAGATGCCAACGGCGAGGCCAAGCCGCTGGGCGTGGAGAAGTCCGAGGCCATCTGGACCTACCTGCATAAGTCCGGCATGGTGGATGCCAAGGGCAAGGTGCAAGACGCCCTGCGCACGGCATTGAAGGACAAGACCTTGACCCTGCCGGAAGAGTTCACGTCAACAAAGGCCGAAATCGGCGAGTTGCTGAAGAAGCTGGCTGGTGGCCTGATTGTCAAAAACGCGGACGAGCGCAAGCCCATCAAGACCCGCCAAGCCGTATTGCAGAGCGCAGAATTCAAGGCACTGTGGGACCGCATCAAGCACAAGACCACCTACCGGGTCCAGTTCGATAACGAGGAGCTTCTCACGGCCTGTATTCAGGCGGTGAACGACTTGCCGGTGGTCACTAGGACTCGTCTGCAATGGCGCAAGGCGGATTTGGCCATTGGCAAAGGCGGTGTCGATACCAACGAAACCGCGTCGTCCGCCCCAATCATCCTCGAAGAGCAAGACATCGAACTGCCGGACATTCTGACCGAGTTGCAGGACCGCACCCAGCTGACCCGGCGCAGTCTGGTCCGCATCCTGACGGAAAGCAAACGCCTGGAGGACTTCAAGAAGAATCCGCAGCAGTTCATTGACCTCGTGGCCGATTCGGTCAACCGGGCGAAGCGGATGGCGCTAGTCGATGGTATCAAGTACCAGCGCATCGGCGAAGATGCTCATTACGCTCAAGAGCTCTTTAATCAGGAAGAACTGACCGGCTATCTGAAGAACATGCTTCCCGCAACCAAGTCAGTATACGAGTACGTCGTTTATGACTCGGGCGGCGTGGAAAAGGGGTTTGCCGAAGACCTGGAGAAGAATGAAGCCGTCAAGGTTTACGCCAAATTACCTGGTTGGTTCCGCGTCCCGACACCTTTGGGGACGTATAACCCTGATTGGGCAGTGCTGGTGGAGATGGATGGCGTGGAAAGGCTCTACTTCGTTGTCGAGACGAAGGGCAGCCTCTTCGCAGAAGACTTACGGGACAAAGAAAGTGCCAAAATCGTCTGCGGAAGGGCGCACTTTGAAGCACTGGCTGTCCGTGAGGATGCCGCACAGTATATGGTCGCGAGAAATATTGACGACCTGATGTCCGAGGTAGTCTCGTAGTCTAGCTGCGCGAATCCAAACTCAAGCTGTCCTATTGTCGGGGCCTGGTACTCAGCAGCGGTTCCGGGCCGGGTAAGTGACGGCATCGTCGCGGGAAAAATTTTGGGAAAAAATCGTCGGAATTTCTTCCCAATCCTTCCTTGACTTGCCCGATACTGCCCAAATGGAATATTATATGGTTCAAGGAGTTACGGTAAACCAAGCCACTTTTTCCAATTGCACCCAAGGCCTCCGAAGCCAAGGGTCGTGGGTTCGATCCCCGCCAGCCGCACCAAAAATTCTTCTGGTAGATCAATCAGTTAGGCCAAGCGGATTGACCTATCCAGCCGATGCCGCGGAATTTCGATCAAGCGTTGCAAGCTGTCCGGCGTCGCGCCATCGCGCCGATGTGAGACGGGCGCGAGCGCCGACGCGGGGCAGTTAGGACTCTTCTCCACCTGACTGTGGCTCAGCGACGTCTTTTTTCGCTGCCGGGCGCAATTTCGCACGAACCGCATAGTAAAGGGTCAGCATCTTGCCCAATATGCTACGGCTGTTCACTACCTCGACCCACACAATGACCTCGCGCTGATCCATCCAGGT
>Ga0209913_1001589_pt1 | contig 11995 bp, 10 predicted proteins | sample PersoiDNA2013203_FD_185805 | JGI IMG/M metagenome (GOLD analysis project Ga0209913, IMG submission 185805) | Permafrost soil microbial communities from the Arctic, to analyse light accelerated degradation of dissolved organic matter (DOM) -... | ecosystem: Environmental > Terrestrial > Soil >... | reverse complement strand
GAGTGGCATCATGTTCGCATCTGTATTTTCCAACGAAGTTTTTTAAAAATATCACCTTGCTCCAGTCTCGAGCGAACATCGCTTAAACCTCAAAGGAGAACGAATGTTTCATTTGAGAGTGCCCCCACATTCGCACAATGAATTTTTATTCAGTGCGGTGGTATTTGGCGTGTTTGGCATCATCGCGCTCATGCTTTTGCATTTTCCCCCAATAATCTACTTCGTTAAATTCGTTACGAATCAGTTCGCAGAATCCCGCGCAACGGCATTGATGGATGTGGTTTTGTGTCCTATTTCACTAACGGTCTGGTTGACGTCATGTTTCTATGGCATGAAGCCGCTTTGTTTTACACCATCGTATTGTCATTGTTAATGGCGACAACAATCCATTTCAGCAAGCCGCAACCTGACTAAGACATTCATGAGCAGGAAACCCGCCATCAAAGCAAGCAAGGTTTTTGATCAGCGTAAAATACGGCTTTCACTGCCACGGGCCTGAGCATGTGTGTCAACTACAAACCGCCGACGCGTTCGGAAATCGCAGAACTGATCCACGCCAGGATGGATGATCCTGCCGATTGGCCCGCCGATACCTGGCAAGACTATGCGGCCCCTATCATTCGTGCTGAGATGGGAGCAGACCGAGCCATTGAGCTGGCAGTCGGTACCTACGGCATGATTCCAAAACGATTTCTGCCGCCCGGCAAGAAAAACATCACCACCATGAATGCGCGCGCAGAAACGGTTGGACAAAAACCGGCCTATGCCACCGCCTGGCGGCGGGGTCATACCTGTCTGGTGCCGATGAAGTCGTTTCGCGAACCAAGTTACGAATCGGGAAAGTCAGCCTGGTGGTCTATCGGCATGGCCGACGATGCTCCGTTTTGCGTGGCCGGTTTATGGCGCGCATGGGAAGAACCGGAGGGCGGAGAGGCTCTCGCCTTTACACAGATCACCATCAATGCTGATACGCATCCGGTGATGCGCCGTTTTCATCAACCCGGTGACGAGAAGCGCAGTCTGGTCATTGTGCCGCACAGCGAGTACGGAGCCTGGCTGACCTGTCGTGATCCTGAACAGGCCCGGGCGATGTTGTCACTGTATCCGGCGCAGAACATGAAAACTTGGCCTGAAGTACGTCCAAGCCCCGCTGGTGCGACGACGCTCTCCTTGTTCTAGCAAAGAATCAAATCACCTTCTCCGGTCAGGTATTGTTCATCCGTGACTTTGCCTAACCCAACCTCTGCAACACGATCAAGAACTTCCTGCGCGCCAATATGCATCATCGTCGTAGTCGACGTAGCAGCGTGGCAATAAAAGGCGAGCCGCGTGCTGGCCAACATCATGACGGCAGTAGAAAAATGCCAAAAGGAGCAAGCGAGTTACCTTGCATCAACGACATCCAGCACTACAAGCAAGCGCTCGCCGCGGCAAAAATCCACGCATCTCAGGCAGAGATGTTGCTGGTCGATTCCAGCATTCTCGCCATGCCACCTGATTTGCCAGGTAAGGCGGTCTACATGCAATAATTATTTCGCTTGCGGTAAATTCCGGTCATCCTCCAACTACGCGAAGATTTGCCTTGCTCCTGCGATCAACGATCGGCATGCCTGTTCAGGCCAATTTTTGTAAAGTAATGTTCTAGCGTCGTGACATCTGCTGCGCCAACGATGGCTCCGACATAGCCGTCGGGACGCACTAGTACCCAATGGCCCGGTGGTAACGCATAGGCATCGCGCACATGTCCTCCGTCATCGATAATATCGCCACTGTCTCTGTCAACAATATGAATGTGCAAGCCAGCACGCGCAGGGACGGTAGCGCGATCAGTCTCATAGCCAAGTAACGTCCAATGTGTGCCTTTGAACAAATCGAACAGCCGCAAGCGCTGACCGGCGGCGCCACGCAGCGGGGCATCTGGTGCGCGATTGCCGGCTCGCAGACTGCTTTGCCGCACTACCGTCTCTAATGCCAATGCGCCATCTGCATAACCGAGGTCAAGTTGATGCACTTCTCGGCCACGCCGTGTATCGCCACGCTTGGCGGCATCAAGCAATCGGGTTGACAGACCCAGCATGTCTGCGGCGATCGGACGGCGTTCTTGTTCATAACTGTCGAACAATGACACGGGAGCGCCCTTGATCACTGCTGCGAGCTTCCAGCCCAGATTGTAGGCATCCTGAATGCTGGTGTTGAGACCCTGGCCGCCGGTCGGCGGATGAATATGTGCTGCGTCGCCCGCAAGGAACACACGCCCCACACGATAGCGCTCAGCCAGTCGGGCATTCATTGAATAGACCGATGCCCAGGATACTGACTTGACGCCGATATCGCTGCGGCCAGTGCGTAATGCCACCATCACGGCAAGACCCGTGGCAGAGAGGTCAACATCACCGCTCAGTGGCACTGGCGCCTGCAGTTGGAAAAGCTCGGTGCCCATCAAGGGGCACAGATACATCTGCTGGCCCATCGAATCACCTTTATAGCGATGCCATGCATCGCGCCCCAAACCTGCCAGGTCAATATCGGCCACAATGGCACGCATATCCAAGGTCTTACCCGCAAAATCAATCCCCAACGTTTGACGTACGAAACTGCGGCCACCATCGGCGCCGACTAGATAACGTGCACGTTGGATTTCAACTCCCGCCGGACCATTCAGGCGCGCCGTTACACCGTTTTCATCCTGCTCAAATCCGAGTAGCTCGCAGGCAAATTCGGGGGTATGACCAAGCTCACTGAGACGCTCCCGCATCACGCCCTCGGTCAGAAATTGCGGCACCATTAACGGCAAATGATATGGTTCTGCTGCGGTGGCAGCGCCATGGTTGAGCTCATCTGACTCGATATAGTTACCATCGACACCATATTCCCTTTGCGCTGGATAAAGACCGCCTGTTGCGAAGATGCGATCGATGATGCCCAGATCCTCGAAAATTTCCTGAGTGCGCGGCTGAATACCCTTGCCGCGCGATCCCGGAAATGGAACATCCAATTTCTCGATCAAACGGAAAGATATCCCTCGCCGCGCCAGCTCGATTGCCAGTGTGAGTCCAGCAGCACCCGCGCCGCAGATGAGTACATCAAGTTTTTCTGCCATAATCACTCCGATATGTGCAAATTGCACTCAATTTGAAAGATAGTATGCCATTCGATAAAAATGTGCAAGATGCACATATCTCACAGCGACTAACGCGTATGCACCATTCGCTCATGCGTATCGTCAGTGTCATGAATCGCCCTCAGGTTGACGAAAGGATGGTTCGTGAAGCCGGCATTACTCTTGATCGCGCTTTATTTCCGGTGCTGGTCGGCATTGAACGGCTCGGCCCCATCGGCGTTGTCGAGCTTGCCGATCACCTGGGACGCGATTACACGACGGTGAGCCGTCAGATCGCCAAGTTGGAACATCTAGGTTTAATCAGTCGTCAAGCGGGCATGGATGACCGGCGCGTGCGCGAGGCCATCGTCACAAGCCAAGGCAAGGCGATGACCGATGCTGTAGATATCGCCCGGCAGCGGCTTGGTAGCGGTATATTTGCCGATTGGCAAGAACAGGATGTGGAGGACTTCGTGAGGCTCCTTCAACGATTTGCCGAAGACGTCGAGCTCGCTGTTACCAACAATGCAACGCCCCCTGAGTTACCGACTTAGAAACCTAACATTTCCCTAAGCCGAGACTGCACAACAACAGAACGCCACAGAAAATCCATTCCGAAGCAAACGATGCCCCCCACACAGCAGCGCCAACCTGTAATGATGCATTTCAGCTAAAATCGTCAGTCGCATTACGTCAGTCGTCTACAGGTTTTATTACACAGTAAAAAAGGGGAAATCTATGCGTGTTAAAAATTGGTTGAAGACCTTGTCGGTACCGGCGCTAGCGCTGGCATTGATCGGCAATCTTCATGCGGCATCCGTGCCCGCGGTCGAGGCAAAGAATGGCATGGTGGTGACCTCCCAGCATCTGGCCTCGCAAGTCGGCGTGGATATCCTGAAAATGGGCGGTAATGCAGTCGATGCTGCCGCTGCTGTGGGCTATGCGCAGGCTGTTGTCAATCCGTGCTGCGGCAATATCGGCGGCGGCGGTTTCATGACCATCCATCTGGCCGATGGTCGCGACACCTTCATCAACTTCCGCGAACAGGCGCCGGCAGCAGCCAGCGCCAATATGTACCTGGACGCTGACGGCAAAGTCCTCAACAATGCCAGCCTGTACGGTTATCTGGCAGTGGGCGTGCCAGGCACCGTGCTGGGACTCGACACTGCACAGCGCAAATACGGCAAACTGACTCGCGCACAAATCATGCAACCAGCGATCAAGCTGGCGCGCGACGGCTTCATTTTGAACCGTGGCGACACCGACATCCTCGACACAACCATCGCGTATTTCAAGAAAGATCCAGAAGCTACGAGAATCTTCTTGCGCCCAGATGGCTCGCCGCTGCAGCCTGGCGATCGTCTGATACAGAAAGATCTGGCCAAAACACTGGAAGCCATCGCCAAGCATGGTCCCGATGCTTTCTATAAAGGAAAGATTCCTGCGGCAGTCGAACGCGCCTCCAAGGCTGGCAACGGTATCATTACCGCGGCAGATTTCGCCAACTACAAGATCACCGAAACTGCACCGGTTTCCTGCGATTACCGTGGTTATGTTTTCGTCTCGGCACCACCGCCAAGCTCCGGCGGCGCCACCATGTGTCAGATCCTCAACACGCTTGAAGGTTACGACATGAAGGCGCTGGGTTTCCACTCTGCCGCCTCGATCCACCTGATGACCGAAGCCATGCGCCATGCTTACATGGATCGCAACACATTTCTGGGCGATCCAGAATTCGTGAAAAATCCGCTGGACCGTTTGCTGAGCAAATCCTACGCTGGCGCCATCCGCGAAAAAATCAGCGCCGACAAGGCAACACCATCGGCAGAAGTACAGCCCGGTATGGCTCCGCATGAAAAGCCTGAAACCACGCACTATTCGATCGTCGACAAGGATGGCAATGCCGTATCGACCACCTACACCGTCAATGGTCGTTTTGGCGCTGTGGTGATTGCACCCGGAACGGGCTTCTTCTTGAATGATGAAATGGATGACTTCACCGTCAAGATTGGCGTGAAAAACATGTACGGTCTGGTGCAAGGTGCGACCAATTCGATCGCACCGGGCAAACGTCCGCTGTCGTCAATGTCGCCAACGCTGGTGACCAAAGACGGCAAGATCTTCATGGTGCTCGGTTCCCCGGGCGGCTCACGCATCATCACCATTACACTGGAAACAGCGCTCAATGTGATCGACTACGGCATGGCCCCGCAAGAGGCTGTCGACGCTCCCCGCATTCATCATCAATGGCTGCCGGACGAGGTGTATTACGAAACTCGCGGCCTCTCGCCTGATACCTTGAAGATCCTGCATGACATGGGTTACAAGATGACCGAGCAAACACCTTGGGGTGCTGCTGAACTGATCATGATCGGCTTGCCTGGTGCGGCCGGCGTGACTCCCGCCAGCTCCGGTAACGATGCGGGCGTATCGGGCAAGGTTCTCCCCGGTTTTTATTATGGCGCCAATGACGGCCGCCGTCCTTCGGGTTCTGCTGTAGGGTATTAAGCCAATCCGGCAGCTTGACATACCAAGCTGCCGGGATAGTGAACAGAAATTTGCGCGCCGCCTGGGTTATCGATGGTTGATACTCACCGGCGCGCAATTTTTTCTGGCGTCGATTATTTGATCAGATCGACTTTATCGAAGTAGTTGTGAATCGTGGCATCCATCTTGTAACCGACGACTTCCTTACGCACAGGAACAAAACGCAGGGAGTGAGCAATCGTGATCCACGGCGCCTCTTCCTTGGCAATGACCTGCGCTTGCTCGTACAACTTCGCGCGATCGGCCTGCTTGGTCAAGGACTTGGCTTTCTGCACCAGTGCTTCGTAGTCCTTATTGCACCAGCGCGCCACATTGCCGCCGCCTTGCACTGCATCACAACCGAGGACGGTATTGAAGAAGTTGTCCGGATCGCCGTTATCGCCGCTCCAGCCATACATCATGGCCTGTTGCTCACCGGTTTTCGAGCGTTTGCGGTACTCGCCCCATTCATAGGTGGTCAACGTGGTCTTGACGCCGATTTTCTCCCAGTCAGCCTGAATCAGTTCGGCCATGCGTTTGCCGTCCGGATTATAGGGACGGCTCACCGGCAGATACCACAACTCAACTTCCGTGCCATTCGGATAGCCCGCCTTGGCCAGCAGCGCCTTGGCCTTGACTGGATCGTAGGCGTAGTCCTTGACCTTGTCGTTATAGCTCCACATGGTCGGTGGAATCAGGTTTTTGGCCGACGAGCCGGAGCCCAGGAACACGGTGTTCAAGATAGCCTGCTTGTCGACGGCCATGTTCAGGGCCTGGCGCACTTGCTTGTTGTCAAAAGGCTTCTTCTCGACATTGAAGGCGATATACCCGACATTGAGCCCCTCTTTGGTCAGCAGCTTGAGGTTCTTGTCTTCTTTCATCAACGCCAGATCAGCCGCCTTGGGATAAGCCATGACCTGGCACTCATTGGCTTTGAGCTTGGCGTAACGTACCGATGCGTCCGGAGTAATGGCGTAGATCAGGTTGTCGATCTTGGGACGGCCTTGCCAGGATTTATCAAATGCCTTGTAGCGGATGACCGCGTCCTTTTGATACGAGACAAACTGAAACGGGCCAGTACCGACCGGTTCACGGTCAATCACGTCGGGCGTGCCGGCGGCAGCCATCTTGTCGGCATATTCGGCCGACAGGATGGAGGCGAAGTCCATCGCCAGATTCGCCAGGAACGGTGACTCTGGCTGTTTGAGTGTAAAGCGCACGGTGTCGTCGTCAATTTTTTCCAGCTTGTCGACGATCTTGCTCATGCCCATATCGTTGAAGTAAGCAAATGATTGTCCTGCGGCCAGCTTATGGAAAGGATGGTTGTCCAGCGCCATGCGATTGTAGGAGAACACGACGTCGTCGGCATTGAAGTCGCGGGTGGGCGTAAATTTTGCTGAGCTATGGAATTTGACGCCATGGCGCAGCTTGAAGGTGTAGACCAGGCCGTCGGCCGATACGGTCCACGATGTCGCCAGACCCGGTGTGATGTTGGTGGTGCCGATTTCGAACTGCACCAGACGGTTGTACATGGGCACCGAGGAGGCGTCGAATGTGGTGCCGGTGGTGAACAATTGCGGATTGAATCCTTCCGGGCTGCCTTCCGAGCAGAACACCAAGGTTTTGGCTGCCATGGCGATACCGCCATAAACGCACAGGACCGCGAACAGTCCTGCCTTGAGCGCTAGCTTATGCTTACTTTCCATCTGTTTTTCCCCTATTTATTTTCTACAATAAATGTTCACCGCAACGGTACGTTCCTCTGCATTTTCTTCAGCGTCAATAGCACGCGGAAATTGAGTCAGAGTCTGGTATTTTACGCAGTACCGTTTATTGGTGCAGAGGCAATGATGGCAAACGTCTGATGACGACAGGCTTACGCCAACACGGTATCAGCGAGCGGTCTCGGCCCAATGGAGCATCGTCTGTAGGAAGCGACGCAAAATCGGCTGGACTTGCTGTGCCACTTGCGGGTCAAAGCGGAATGGGTAGGTTTCTTCCATATAGGTGATTTGCGACAACTCCAGCTGCACTGCATGCACATGATTGGCCGGATCACCGTAATGGCGAGTAATGTGACCGCCCTTGAAGCGTCCGTTCAATGCATGGCTGAACAAGGCCATAGATTGCGCAATGATAGTCAATTGGTGGGATAGATCTTCGGCACAAGAAGTACCGGCTGCCGTGCCGATATTGAAATCTGGTAGTCGGCCACTGAAGAAGCGCGGCACTTCCGAGGCAATCGAATGAGCATCCCACAACATCGCCACGCCGTGCTGCTCGCGCATGCGCTGCAATTCTTCTGCCAGCTTGTTGTGGTAAGGCTGCCAGATTTGCTCCCGGCGTGCCGCAATTTTCTGCTCGTTCGGTTCTTTACCGGCTTGATATAGCGGCTCACGGGCAAAGGTATCGACTGGACAAAGTCCTGTTGTGTCCTGACCGGGATACAAGTTGGCGTTGTCGGGCGGCCGGTTCACATCGATGACATAACGCGAATGCGTAGCCACCAGCACCGATGCGCCTAGCTCTTCCAAACAATCGTACAAGATTTCCAGATGCCAGTCGGTATCGGCCAGGCGCAACGCGGCATCTGTCATGTCAGCCGCGATGTGCGGTGGAATCAAGGTGCCCACGTGTGGCATCGAAACCAGCAGCGGCGCGCTGCCTTGGCGGAAGGTGTAAGCAGGCAAGGATGCAGTCATGTTGATGTCTCTCGCGTTGAAGTGTCTTAGAGGCTATTGCGAAATTAGTGTGGCTAGGCGCGGTGACGAAGACAGTACGAGTAGTACGGCAAGGAGCCGTAACAACGCTACAGTAATTTCGCAATAGCCTCTTAGTGGAACGGTGCTCAGTTCTTGAGCAGGTCTTGCAGGGTCTGGCGGTAGTCGGCAGCACTGGTTTCCTCGCCGGCATGGCGACCGTTGCGTACCACCCATTTGCCACCGGTCATGACCTCTCGTACCAGGCAATTGCCGTGATTGGAAAAAATCAGGCTGTCCAGCAGCGCATCGCCTTGTTTGCCGTACAGGTCGGGATGGGCATCGTCGAGCACCAGCAAATCGGCGCGCTGCCCAAGTGCCAGGCCGGCAATCGGGCGACCGCTGGCTTGTGCACCACCGGCCAGAGCTGCGCGGTAGAGGTAGCCGCCGACTGAATTGCCGCTGGCACCGACCAGCACGTTACGCTGCTTGTGTTGCAAACGCTGGCTGTATTCGTAGAGTCGCAATTCCTCGCGCATGCTGATGGTGACATGGCTGTCCGAACCGATACCCCAGCGACCGCCAGCGCTTGCATACTGCTCGCCGTTGAAGATGCCGTCGCCCAGATTGGCTTCGGTGGTCGGGCAAATACCTGTGATCGCACCACTGCGGGCCAATGCCTGAGTCTCCGTATCGGATAGATGGGTGGCATGAACCAGGCACCAATGACTATCGACTGTCGCGTGGTCGAGCAGCCAGGCGACCGGCCGGGCGCCGCAAAAGGCCAGACTGTCAGCGACCTCTTGCACCTGTTCGGCGATATGAATATGCACCGGCGCTTGCTGGTCCAGGCTATGCAGATCGCTGAGCAAAGTCTGCAACGATGCCGGCGACACCGCGCGCAGCGAATGTGGTGCGACGCCGTAACGCAGGCCGGCATGTTGCGGGTGGCTTTTTTGCAGCGCTTGCAGCAACGCGATCATCGACTGCGGCGAATTGATGAAACGGGACTGGCCGGCATGCGCCGGCTTGCTGCCAAAACCGCTGAACTGGTACATCACCGGCAACAGCGTCAGGCCGATACCGGCTTGCTCGGCGGCAGCAATCAGACAAGCCGACATTTCCGCCTTGTCCGCATACGGCTTGCCGCCGACATCGTGATGCAGATAGTGAAATTCGCACACCGAGGTATACCCAGCCTTGAGCATTTCGATATACAACTGCCGCGCCACCACCAGCAAGGCGGCGGGCGTCATTTTTTGGGCGAACGCATACATCAGCGTGCGCCAGCTCCAGAAGCTGTCGGTCGGGTTGGCGCGATATTCAGTCAGACCCGACATGGCCCGTTGAAATGCGTGCGAATGCAGATTGGGCATGCCTGGCAGCACAATGCCGCCGGCCCTGGGCGCGCAAGCCGAGGGTTGATCCGGACTGACCTCAAGCAAGCAGCCGTTGGCGTCCCATTTGAGAAATACGTCCTTGTGCCAGCCATCGGGAAGTAGTGCGTATTCGGCCAGCAAACTATGCGTGGTCATGATGTCGTTCCTTGTTTGGTCCTATCCAGCGTCAATATGATGTGGCAATGCCGCCGCGCACGACACCATGGCACGCATTGCCGCCGGTGCGGTAAGCCAGCTCGGCCAGCGAGTCCACCGACCAGATGGCAAAATCAGCGCTGCGGCCCGGCGCCAGCGTACCGTGCCGGTCCGCTTTACCCAGCGCCTGCGCGGCGTGGGTGGTGACGCCTTGCAAGGCCTCGGCCACCGTCAAGCGAAATAGCGTGCAGGCCATATTGAGCATCAATAGCAATGAAGTAGTAGGCGAGGTGCCGGGGTTGCTATCGGTTGCAATCGCCATGGGAATCTGATGACGACGCAGCAAAGAGATCGGCGGCAACTGCGTTTCGCGTAAAAAATAGAAGGCGCCGGGCAACAAGACGGCCGTCACACCGGCTTGTTTCATGGCGACGATATCGGCCTCGTTCAGATATTCCAGATGGTCGACCGAGAGCGCACGATAGCGCGCTGCCAGCTGCGTACCTCCAATATTGGAGAGCTGTTCAGCGTGCATTTTGACCGGCAGACCGAGACGGTTTGCTGCCTCGAATACGCGTTCGCTTTGCGCAATGGTGAAACCGATTTTTTCGCAGAAAACGTCAACGGCATCCACCAGCCCTTCGGCATGCAAGGTCGGCAACATTTTCTCGCAGACCAGAGCGATGTAGTCGTCGGCGCGATCCTTGTATTCCGGCGGCAATGCATGCGCGCCGAGAAACGTGGTGTAGACCGATAGCGGATAACGCTCGCCGAGGCGGCGCGCCACGCGCAGCATTTTTCGTTCAGTCGCCAGATCCAGCCCATAGCCGGATTTGATTTCCACCGCCGTCACGCCTTCGGCCAACAAACCTTGCAGACGTTGTGCAGATTGCTCAAACAGACTGTCTTCATCGGCCGCGCGCGTGCTATTGACCGTCGAGACGATACCGCCACCACGCCGCGCAATCTCTTCGTAGCTGGCGCCGGCCAGACGCAGCGCGAATTCATCTGCGCGATTGCCGCCGTAGACCAGATGGGTATGGCAGTCGATCAGGCCGGGCGTGATCCAGCGGTTGCCGACATCGTGCCGCGGCAGGTCGGCATACTCAGCCGGTAGCAAGATCATCGGCCCCAACCAGGCGACCATGCCATTGCGCACTACCAGCGCAGCCTGTTCCAGAGTGTGATCCGGATCGCCTTGCGCAGCGATCCGAGCGTTGATCCAGATGCCGTCTTGATGTGGAACGTGCATACGCAACCTTTCTGTTTTATGGCAACACCGTGATGTGTACGCAAACCAGTACACTTTCAGCGCAAAGATCGGTGACGTCAATCTGCCCGCTTACATTTTCCAGCAACAAGGTGTCGCCAGGATGCAGTATGTGCCCGGCGTGACTGCCATCGATTGCCTGCCAGTGACCGGTCACACAAAAAAGCAACAACGTAACACGGCCCTGCTCATCAGGATGAGGATGGCGAAAGCTGCCACCGGTTCGGCGTACTTCAACCTCGCCACAAGCGGCATCGCGACGCAGCATGAGATTGAAGTCACGCGAGGGCGTGCCGACCAGTTGCGCGTCCAGACTTTCTTCGCCGCAGAAGCGATAAGGCATCAACGTCTGCGTCAGTGCATGCGTATCGCCTTGCGCAAAATGCAAATGCATACCGTCGCCTTCGAGCAGGGTGATCACCCTATCGATGCCAGGAAACCTGGAAAACGGCCCAGATTGATGCACATCGGCAATGCTGATCCGCCACACGAAATTGTCGAAAGAGGCGCCGTCAGGCCAACAGGCAAGCTCGCGTGTCACGCCGCCGCCATTTTTCCATGGCGTCGCTTGCAATGTGTCATAGCTGATCAATGTCATATCGGCGGCAGGCATTTGGTTAAGATTTAAGTCGGATACAGTTGCGCGAACAAGCCCTGGCAAGCGGCACTGACTTGCCCGCTCAAGACCAATTCTTTGGCCGCTTCAATGTCTGGTGCGAACAGACGATCCTTGTCGTAAAAAGGCACTTTTTCACGCAAACCTTGATGCACTGTTGCCAGTACAGACGAGGTGGTCAAGGGACGATGGAAATCGATCCCTTGCGCGGCGGCCAGCAATTCGATGCCGATGATCACGGCGGTGTTA
>Ga0209913_1001588_pt1 | contig 11999 bp, 13 predicted proteins | sample PersoiDNA2013203_FD_185805 | JGI IMG/M metagenome (GOLD analysis project Ga0209913, IMG submission 185805) | Permafrost soil microbial communities from the Arctic, to analyse light accelerated degradation of dissolved organic matter (DOM) -... | ecosystem: Environmental > Terrestrial > Soil >... | reverse complement strand
CCTCTATGTGCTGTCACCCCGGGTTGCGACGGGACCCATCGCGTCCCTGGCTCATGCGCTGGTCGTACGCGATGCCGGCGGTCGCTTTGCTGCCTTCTTCAGTTATCCCAACGCGCTGGCTGGCTTTCTCATCTTGCCCATCTGCATTGGTGTCGGACTGTTCGCCTTCGCTCAAAGTGGCCGCGAGCGCCTGCTGGGGCTGGCTGGCACCATTGTGCTGATGAGTGTCCTTGTGCTGACCGGGTCACGCGGGGGCATGATCGTGGCGGCAGGCGTGCTCTTGCTGCTCCCCGTTGCGGGCTGGTTGTGCAGGTCTGTTTCGAGTCGCCAGATGGCGCATGTCGCCGTCGCGTATGGGGTCGTCGCTGTCTTGGTAGTGGTCAGCATAGCCATTCCCATTTCCCGCAATCGGGTATGGAAGCCCCTTGTCCAGCGCTTCGCTGCCGTTGTCCAGGAGGTTTCGCAGGGGCAAGCAACGACGGGCCAATTGGGAAATCGGCTCCAGATGTTCCGGGACCTTGGCCCCTATCTACGGGCATACCCGGTCCTGGGCAGCGGCCTTGGTACCTACTCCAGTGTCTACATGAAGTTCCGGTCGCAGCTCTGGTTTGCCACCGACCCCCACTCGCTGGTGGTCAAGAGCTTGGCGGAAGGCGGCATCCTTGGATTTGCCCTCGAGCTGAGTATGATTGCTGTTCTCCTTTGGCTGGGTTTCCGTGCTGCGCGTTGTTCCGGCAACAAGGCTCTCACGTTCGCTGTCGTGGTGGGCATAGCCGGTACGTTGCTCCATTCCTGCTTCGACATCGACTCTATGTTCTATGTGGTCGGTGCCCTCTGCGCCGTTTTGCTGGGCTCGTGCGCTGGGTTGACCATGCAGGTCGGGGCTTCGTTCTGGGTCCTAGGCCGGCCGGTGCGCGGGATAGCCAGTCCTGCGCAGGGCGCGAAGCACGTGAAGAGTTCTCGTTCGCGTTCTCGTCCATGGCTGGGGACAGCGGGACTCGTGGCGCTTGGTTTGGCCGCTGTCGTGTTTGTTCTGGCCACATCGGCTGAAGTATGTTGGGTGGCAGGGCAGCGAGCGGTCAGCACGACGTTGGCTGTCACCGTACAAGATGAATATCAGGCTGCAGAGGTATTGAACCCGTTCAATGCGCGCTATCCGCTGGCGCTTGCAGGTCTCTCTGCGGGCCGGCTGAATGTAGTGCCAAAGGATCTCCAGCCTGCCCTCTTCGACCAGGCCAAGGGTGCATATCAGCGCGCGGTGGCCCTGGACCCACTTAACCCGGCCATCCAGATCCAGTATGCGCAGTTCTTGTACCAGCATGGGGACAAGGATGCGATCGATGTATTCCAGCGGCTTACCACGCTGGACCCCATCGACCCTGGCACCTGGACGTCGCTGGCACATGTGCAAGTCGCATTCAACCACAACACGAAGTTAGCTGAGCAGGCCATCGACCAGGCACGGCGATTGGATCCCACGTACTATGACATTGCCAACTTGACTGGCCAGATGGCCTTGGACAAGGGAGATGTCGCCGCCGCCGAGGCAGCCTTCCGGCAGTCTGTAAAGAGTAACGCGGCGCAGCAGTTTGGGTGGAGTGAACTGACAAATATCTACCGCACAAGCGGGCAACAGGGCAAACTCGTGGCCGCGCTGTTCGATGGCTTCGCGAATGCGCCGGATGGGGCTGCGTTTGCCGCTGAATTGCAGCGTCTGGCACCAATGGCACAGTGGACGTCACCAACAGCTGGCACATCTGTTGTTCCCGGTGGCACTGTTGCTTTGGCGTGGAATGTGGCTGGTGCAGCGAATCGACTGGAGGGGCAGACACTCTATGCTGTTGTGGCGACGGGTGACTGGATCCTGGTGGCGGATGGCCTAAAGCCTTCGGTTCGCGGCCTGACATGGCAGGTTCCTGCTGTTATATCCCCAGGTCCTTGTCATTTCTATGTGTATCTTCAGGCCCCCAAGCTCATGGTGGGATCGGACAGAGGATGGGCGTCGTACGCCGGCAGTCCGCCAGTCCAGGTGGGGCAATGAATCATGCTCGGCGTCGGTCGTCTCGATAGCGGAAACAGATGTATACTCATGAAGAGACTGGGTCAGGTTCCAGGCGGTTTGTGAAGGAGGCCAATCATGGAAGATGAACTTACGTTGATGGATATGTTCAAGGTCCTGGCGCGAAGGTGGAAGCTGATCGTGGCTGTCACCCTGATACCCACGATTGTGGTGGCCGGTGTGCTGCTGTTTGCCATCAAGCCCACGTTCACATCGACAGCGACAGTCTTGGTCTCTCAGCAGAGCGTGGTTCCCCAGCAAAGCATGGTGGTTCCGCAGGGCCTCGGTCCACTGGCCACCTTGATGGCGAGTCAGTCGGTCGCTACGGTAGCAACCTATGTGAACCTAGCTCAGGATCCGAGTCTCTATCGACGGGTCATCGAGCAGCTGCAGTTGTCTGGTGAGACGGCGAGCAGTCTTGCCCAGGTGGTCAAAGTCACAGCCGCCACAGACACCAACATAATCACAATCAACGTGAAGTTGGGGGACAAGGACTTGGCCGCTGCTGTCGCCAATGCCGTAGCAGAGCAGCTTGTTGAGGGGGCCAAGGGAATCATGGTGGCAGAGGAGCTGAACAATACCCGTGCGTATCTCCGGCCCCTGCTTGTCGACATTCCGGCGCAGCAGACTGCATTGGCGGCCAAGCGCGCAGCACTGGTAGGAGTGCCTAAGGTTCTCGTGACAACGCAGTCGATTGTGAACAATCAGACCCTCTTGGACGTCGCCAAGGCCACATCCAACCAGAGCGTGCTTGACCTTGCTGGGCTGTCTATGGCGTCACAGAAGGTCAACCCGCTGTGGGTGTCTCTGACGAGTGATGCTTCCACTATTTCGACTGACATCACGACCAAGACGGGCCTCAAGGCATTGTGCGAGCGGATAATTGCTCAACTGGAGTCACCGTCGCCGAATGACAATTCCCAGTCTCCCATCCAGATCGAGCGGCGGGCAGTTCCAGCCGACGAGAAGGACGCCGGAGGGCGAGCAGCCAAGCTGGCAGTCACCATGGTGGCCGCGCTCCTTCTGAGCATCCTCTTGGCCTTCCTCATTGACTACATCCAGACCGCGCGTGCAGTGGAGGCGGAGGCTCGCCGGACGAAGGAGTCATGAAGGCAGTCATCCTTGCAGGTGGAATTGGCTCCCGGCTGAGTGAGGAGACGGCTCTTCGCCCGAAGCCGATGGTTGAAATCGGCGGCAAGCCCATCCTGTGGCATATTATGAAGACATATGCGGCGTATGGCATTCAGGATTTTGTCATCTGTCTTGGATATAAGGGGTATGCCATCAAGGAATACTTTGCCAACTATGTCCTGCACATGTCCGATGTGACCATCGATCTCGAACACAACAGCGTGGAATGGCATGACTCGCGCGCCGAGAACTGGCATGTGACCCTTGTCGACACGGGCGAGGAGACGATGACGGGTGGGCGCATCAAGCGCATCCGACCTTACATAGACGGTGCGTCCTTCCTGTTGACGTATGGCGATGGCGTCGCCGACATCGACATCGCGGCACTTATTGCCTCTCACGAGCGGGCCGGTACCCTGGCGACACTCACGGCTGTCCGACCCCAAGGGCGCTTTGGCGCTCTGGACCTGGGAGACGACAATACGGTGACGAGTTTTAGCGAGAAGCCACCTGGAGATGGTGGATACATCAACGGCGGCTTCTTCGTGCTCGAACCCGGCATCTTCGACTACATCGAGGACGATGCGACTGTCTGGGAGCGCGCTCCGCTCGAACACTTGGCAGCTGATCATCAGTTGTCCGCTTATGTGCATGATGGTTTCTGGCAACCTATGGATACCCTGCGCGACAAAAACTTGCTGGAGTCGCTGTGGTCTGCGGGACACGCGCCTTGGAAGATCTGGAAATGACGGAGCCCGAAATGAATCAGCTGTTCGACGGCTACTACGCCGGCAGGCGCGTCTTTGTCACGGGGCACACCGGGTTCAAGGGTTCCTGGCTGACGCAATGGTTGCTTCTGTTGGGCGCGGAGGTCACCGGATACAGCATCGGCGTGCCAACGCAGCCGTCGCTGTATGAGTCCCTTGGCTTGTCGGGGCAGATCCAGGATATGCGGGGCGACGTACGGCGCTTTCAGGACGTACAGACGGCAATGGCGAAGGCTGCGCCGGAGGTGGTCATCCACATGGCGGCACAAGCTCTGGTCCTGCCCTCGTATGCTGACCCTCTGGCGACGTTCGAGACCAATGTGATGGGCACAGCCAACGTGCTGGAGGCGGCAAGACACTGTCCTTCGGTGCGGTCGGTCGTCATTGTGACCACCGACAAGTGTTATACCAACAACGAGTGGCAGTACGGCTACCGCGAAGTAGATGCGCTGGGGGGTCATGACCCATACAGCGCTAGCAAAGCAGCAGCCGAAATGGTGGTTGCTTCGTATCGGTCGTCGTTCTTTGATGCAGGGAGTGCATCGGGGCAGAGGACTGGCGTAGCTTCCGTCCGGTCTGGCAACGTTATTGGTGGGGGCGACTGGGCAGCCGACCGTCTGGTGCCTGATTGTATGCGCGCGCTGATGGAGGAAAACCCGATTGTCGTGCGGAATCCTGGTTCAGTGCGCCCGTGGCAGCATGTCCTGGAACCGCTGTCCGGATACCTGTGGCTGGGTGCCCTGCTGGCGCGAGATTCCGCAACGTACGGTGGAGCATGGAACTTCGGTCCGAACCCCGAGAGTGCCGTATCCGTTGATCAACTTGTCAGGTTGGTGTGTCAGGCGTGGGGAGGTGCAGCTGGGTTTGAGACAGCCACATCCGCACACGCCTTGAGCGAAGCGGGCATTCTGCGGTTGGATTGCACCAAGGCTCGCTCCCAGCTGGGTTGGCGTCCAGTGTATGATGTGGGCGAAGCCGTTCGGCAGACGGTACCATGGTATCGTTCGACGATGGAAGATGCTGGACAGGCAGTCCCTCTCATCGTGCGGAGCATTGGTGATTACGTCCAAGCTGCACGTGCTAAGGGCGTCTCCTGGGCCACGATGAACCGGGGATGCAGGAAGTGAGTATGTGTGTCTTGGACAACCTGCTGCCAAATCCCGTGCTCGACGCGGATCCACGTGCTGCCGAACTGCGTTCGCGGGTGCTGATGCTCACGAAGCTGGAGAGTTTCTTCGCGTATTGGCAGGAGGAATCGTGAGCGCAGCCCGTGTGGCCCTAGTAACTGGCGCGACGGGATTCCTTGGCGAACATCTCGTGCGACGCCTGGTGGTCGGTGGTTGGGAGACACACGCTATCGTGCGCCCATCGTCGAACGCAACAACTCTCCGCGACGTTCTCGGGAGCAGCAACGTACATGAGCACGACGGCAGTACCAGCGGGCTCATCAATATTGTTGGCAGTGTCCATCCACTAGCGGTCTTTCACCTTGCATCTGCGGTCATTACAGACTACGTTGCTGCCGATGTCGAACCGATGATACGCAGTAACATTCTCTTCGGCACACAGCTTCTTGAGGCTATGGCCGTCGCCGGCGTATCGGTCATCGTGAACACGGGCACGATATCGCAGCACTATGAGGGCAAGAGCTACAGCCCGGTCTATTTATACTCGGCGACGAAGCAAGCTTTCCAAGACGTCCTTCAGTTCTACTGTGAGGCTCGCGGTTTGCATGCCGTGACGCTGGAACTGCCTGATACATATGGCCCGGGCGACAGGCGTCTAAAACTGCTCTCCCTGCTGGCTCGAGCGGCTCGCACAGGCGAGACCCTGGCGCTGACTCCAGGCGAGCAATTCCTTGATCTGTTGCACGTGGATGACGTAGTCCACGGCTATGAGGTGGCTGCCGACGGTCTGTTGACTGGACACTTGCCATCGCCGTCACAGTACCGGCTGTCTTCGGGGTCGCTTGTGCGTCTGAAGGGCGTCGTTGAACTGTACCGTCAGGCGACTGGGAGCGCAGTCAGCGTTGTCTGGGGTGGTCGTCCATACCGTGAGCGTGAAGTAATGGAGCCCCGGTCACCCGTGCCGGTGCTGCCGGGCTGGATTGCCTCCAGGAGTCTGGCGACATGGTTGGGCGAATCGACAGTACGCACAGAGACGTGAGGTGACATGGCAGAGACTATGGAGTTTCATCGTGAAGTGGACCCAGCATGTGAGCAAGGCACGCGCCTCTTGACGATCTGTATTCCCACGCACAACAGAAGACTAGTGCTTGAGGAGTGCTTGGAATCGGTGTTGCCGCAGGCAGACGCATTAGGTGTCGGCGTGTGTGTTTCGGACAACGGTTCGTCCGATGGCACATGTCAGGCACTGGAAACGCTCAAGCATCAGTATCCTTGGATGCAAATCATGCGTCATACGAGAGATATTGGCTATCGAGACAATCTGACTGGGGCTGTGCTGTCCTCTCGCGCGCGCTACGTTTGGCCCTTGGGCGACAAGTACATCTTGTGCCCAGGGGCGTTGGAGTTCGTGGTCGATGAACTGGTCCGCCTGCATCCCAGCGCTCTCGTTGTGAATTGCCCGCATCAGTTTGTCTCAACTGTCGAAAGGCTGTACTCCGTGCCGCAGCTTTGCCTGAGGGAGCTGGGATGGTACACCACTCTTTGCGGTGCCACGGTGTTGCCGCGACAGGCGTGGATCGATATGCTTCACGTGCAGCCTCCTAGTAGAGACTTTCCACAGGTCGTCGCTCTCTTCTCTTATCTGGCCTCACTGCCGGTCCCTCAGGTGTTGTTTTCCGGTCGAGTTCTCATCCAACAAGGGAAGTTCGCGAGGGAGAATCATGTGGTGTGGTCGTGGGCTGGCTACTGCTTGGAGACTTGGGGTCGCAATTGGTACGACGCGGTCATGAGTCTGCCAGCCCTTTACTCGGCCAACGACAAGCTGCAGGCGGTGAGGAGCAAGTCAGAGCGCGGAGGCCCCTTCGATGTAGGAGGCCTCGTGGAGCTGCGGGTGCAAGGGGAGTTGACGCTCCAGCGGCTCAATGTCGATCAGGTGCCCCTTCGGGCAGCCGTTTCTGCCCCTTGGTGGTTGGCCGTGATCATCTCTGTGATGCCTCGGTGGATGATGTATCCCGTTACGCGCGTGTATCCTCAACGAGTGCTGCGGGCAATGCGACGCAGACTGCGATTGCTGCATGGGCAGCAAGTGCATCGGAGCGTTCCTTGACAGCCTGCAATCCACCCGAGTGTGCACTGTGGCGATAGCGCTTCAAGCCAAGCGAAATGAGTCTAGGGGGTCTGCAGTGAAAGGCATTGTTCTGACAGGAGTCTATGGTACGCGACGGTGGCCAATGCTGCGAGAGTTGTATTCAAAGCAGTCTCTCAAGCTTCCAAGAGACGGACAATCTCTGTTCGCCAGAGCGTATGCACGGGCGCGCGAGCAGCCCGAAGGCATGGAGGAGACCACAGTCGTCATGACGGGCCTGCGACCCGAGCGCGTCGTGGAGGCACTGGTCCTGACTGAGGCCCAGCCTCGGGGCATCGACCAGCCGCTGCGCCTGAGTTCGGACTATGCTGTCCCGAACGTGTCCGGCAAGGTACTGCGCATCATCCTGAGTTATACGGACTATGTCAGAAGAGTCGTATGGCAGGTGCGGGGCGCAGAGTACAGATGAGCGGAGCCTCTTGCGGCCAGCCAGAGAGGGCAGGCATGACCGCTGAAACCGCAGCGCGACACCCAAAGGTGTTGATCATAAGCCGGGGAGCGCCTGGTGTCGGCAAAGATGCCAATTCCATCATGTTATGGCGACTACTCAAGCACTTCCCGGCGAATTCATACATGGTGTTGTCATCAAGTAAGAACTGGCCAGACGGGCGGGTGCCCCAAGCACAACAGGAAGAGGGATATCGGTGCTTTGTTGGATCCGTTGTACGCCCCGGAATCAGCAGGTCAGGCGGGGCACTTCAAGCGTGGTCCATTCAATGCATTCCACATTACGGATTCTCAAGGATTGGCTTGGGAGGTCTGGGCTTGGGAAGTCCATGCTGCGAGGCGTTGGTGTTCCCATATCTGCCGTTGTGCAGACTTGGTCGATTGCTGGGACCGCAACTGCGGTTGTCGAGAAGGAAGACATTACGTCTATCCTTGCGATCTCAGACGATGGTCCGTGCGGCATGGCTGGCTGAATCGACTGAGCACACCACGAAGTGAGGCGCCATGGCAGAAACTGTTGAGTTGGCTCGCAAAATGGACGAAACAGCTGGTCGGGCTATCCCCCTCTTGGCGATCTGTATTCCCACGCACAATAGAAGAAAAGCGCTTGAGGAGTGCCTGAAATCGGTGTTGCCACAGGCAGAAGCCTTAGGTGTCGGCGTGTGTGTTTCGGACAACGGTTCGTCTGATGGCACATGGCAGGTACTGGAGACGCTCAAGCTGCAGTATCCTTGGATGCAGATCATGAGCCACACGAGAGACATTGGCTTTCGGGAAAACCTGACCGGGGCCGTATTGTCCTCGCGCGCGCATTACGTCTGGCCGATAGGTGACAAGCTGGCTCTGATGCCAGGGGCACTGGAGTTCGTGGTTGCTGAGCTGGACCGTCTGCATCCCGATGCAGTTGTTGTGAACTACTACCCGGGCCGAGGTGTCTCAACTGTCGAGAAAGTATACTCCGCGCCGCAGATCTGTCTGACTGAGCTTGGATGGCACACTGACCTCCTCGGCAGCACGGTGTTACCACGGCAGGCGTTTGTTGACGTGCTTCATGTGCAGCCTCTCAGTAGGGACTTTCCGCAGGTGGTTGCCCTCTTTTCCTATTTGGCCTCGCTGGGTGCTCCTCAGGTAGTGGCTGCCGGTCGAGCGCTTATCCAGGGCGGCAAGGGTGTTGACCCTGGGACGCACTATTGGGATGGCAGTGCTCTGAGGCTCTGGGGCCGCAATTGGTATGATGCAGTCATGAGTTTGCCAGCACTCTACTCGACAAACGACAAGCTTAAGATGGTCAGGAGTCACTCAAAGCGCGCAGGTCTCCTAGATCTCAAGGGCCTCATGCGGCTGCGGGCGCAAGGAGAGTTGACGCTTCAGCGACTCAATGCCGAGCAGGTACCTCTTCGAGCAGCCATCTCGGCTCCTTGGTGGTCAGCCATGATTGTCTCTGTAGCGCCGCGGTGGATTCTTCGTGCCGTTGTGTCTGTACATCCTCGACTCGTGCTACGGACAATCCGAGACAGCGTACGATTACCGCGCGGGCAGCAAGCGCATTGGCGTGCTCATTGAAGGCGTCCAATCCAACTGATTGTGCGCTGTGGTACTGGTGTTGCAAGCCAAGCGAAGTGAATGTAGGAGGTCTGTAATGAAAGGTATTGTTCTTGCCGGTGGTACCGGTTCCCGTCTATCTCCCCTGACGGCTGTAACCAACAAGCACCTCTTACCCGTGGGTAACTATCCCATGGTGTTTCATCCTATTGCATGCCTCAAGCAGGCGGGCATCAAGGATATCCTAGTTGTCACCGGACGCGACCACATGGGCGACGTCATGGAACTGCTGGGCAGTGGGCACGACTTCGGCCTCGACTTCACCTACAAGGTGCAGGACCAGGCAGGCGGCATTGCCCAGGCGTTGGGACTTGCGCGCGGCTTCTGCTCTGGCGACAGCTGCTGCGTCATCTTAGGGGACAACATCTTCCAGGACGACCTTTCATCGTCCGTGGAAGCCTTCCAGCGCCAAGGACAGGGTGCCCGTGTCCTCCTCAAAGAGGTGCAAGACCCTCAACGCTTTGGTGTCGCCGAACTGTCCAAGGACGGGCACATTGTTAGTATCGAGGAGAAGCCGGCCAACCCCAAGAGCAACCTGGCCGTCACCGGCATTTACATGTATGATGCGCAGGTCTTCGATATCGTTCCGACCCTGGTCCCGTCTCATCGTGGCGAATTGGAGATCACGGATATCAACAATGCGTATATTCGCGCCGGCACCATGACGTACGATGTTCTACAGGGTTGGTGGACAGATGCTGGTACCTTCCCCTCACTGCGCACAGCCAATGATTTAGCGCAGAACATTGAGCTTGGTCTCGACGAGACAAGAGGGGGACATCATGAGTAAGTTTACCTTTGAACCGTTGGCTGTCCCGGACCTGATCATAGTCAAGCCGACTGTGCACGGTGACACACGGGGATTCTTCCTTGAGACGTACCGAGCAGATGAGTTTGCAGCAGCTGGTATCGCAAACACTTTTGTTCAGGACAACCATTCGCATTCGACCCAGGATGTTCTGCGTGGTCTGCACTTTCAGAAGACACACCCGCAGGCCAAGCTGATCCGCTGCACAGCTGGTTGCATCTTTGATGTTGGCATCGATCTCCGCTCTGGTTCCCAGACGTACGGCCAGTGGGCAGGTGTCGAACTCAGTAGTGATAATCACTGGTCGCTTTTTATCCCCAAGGGTTTTGCGCACGGTTTTCTTGTCCTGTCCCCGGAGGTTGATGTCGAGTATCAATGCGACGAGTACTACCATCCTGAGGACGAAGGTGGCTTGCTGTGGAACGACCCGATCGTGGGTATCGCGTGGCCCATGCCTGTTGGGTCTGTGCCTGTCTTATCCGGCAAGGACCAGCAGTGGCCCACCCTGACACAATGGGAGAAGAGATGACCGCGATGAAACTCTTCGTCGTGGGCGCTGACGGTCAACTAGGCACCGATATGGCGCGCCTCCTTGCCCCTCTTGCCGCTGTCACAGCGTTGACCTTCCAAGACCTGGACATCACGGACCGGGGTAGTCTTACACGAGTCGTCGAATCTGCCCTTCCCGACGTCATCGTCAACTGTGCAGCTTACACTGCGGTGGACCGGGCTGAGACGGAGCAGGACGCGGCGTACCGTGTCAACGTCCTGGGTGCCCGCAACGTGGCCCAGGCTGCCCGGCGTGTCGGTGCCAGGGTCGTGTACTTTTCCACCGACTACGTCTTCGACGGCACGGCGTCCACGCCCTACGACGAGGAGGCTCCCACGGGTCCCCTCTCCGTCTACGGCAGGACAAAACTGCTAGGCGAGCAGGCGACCCGGGAGGCCAACCCGGACCATCTCATCCTGCGCCTTGCTTGGATGTACGGCAGCACGGGGCACAACTTCGTCCGCACCATCCTCCGTCTGGCCCAAGAGAAGGATGAGCTGCGCATCGTGGATGATCAGGTTGGTTCTCCCACCTTCACTGAGGACGTCGTGCACCAGCTGTGGGCACTCCTCCAGGATGGGGCATCCGGCACCTATCACTGCGTCGACACTGGTTCGGCCAGTTGGTACGAGTTTGCCTCTCAGATTGTCCGCCTTAGTGGCAACACTGTGCCGGTCATGCCCATCACCTCGACCGAGTATCCTACGGCAGTTCGGCGTCCTGCCTTCTCTGTGCTGTCGGATCGCCATCTGGAGTTGGAGCATCTGAACATTATGCGTCCTTGGCAGGGTGCTCTCCAAGATTGTATGGTACGCTACAAGGAGGTCCTTCAGCATGAGTGAAACGATTCTTGTCACCGGCGGCCGTGGCTTCATCAGCTCCTGCTTCGTCCTCCAGCAGAAGGAGCGGCAACCTGAGGCTGTCATCGCCAGTTGTCTGGACGGCCAGTGGTTGTCCGCAGCAGTCAGTTGCAGTTGCCAAGGAGATGCCTCATGAGAGTGTCATTCGTCTTGCCATCTCCTGCACGGCGTACTGTGGGCGGCTACATCATGGTGTATGCCTATGCGGACTTCTTGGCATCGCGGGGGCATGACGTGACCGTAGTGCATCCGCTTTCCCTGGATGGAATAGGCTACAAGCGACCGTATGCTATCCGGTGGGCTGCTCATACGATGATACGTAGCTGGATGGCGCCGTGGTTCGCATTCAAAGCCAACCCCACGAGGGTCATGATCCCAAGGGTCGATGCGCGGCATATGCCTGACGCAGACGCAGTCATAGCTACAGCATGGCAGACGGCTGTTGCAGTGAATTCGTTGGCTCAGGAGAAGGGAGTGAAGTTCTATTTCGTCCAGGGTCTTG
>Ga0209913_1001585_pt1 | contig 12006 bp, 15 predicted proteins | sample PersoiDNA2013203_FD_185805 | JGI IMG/M metagenome (GOLD analysis project Ga0209913, IMG submission 185805) | Permafrost soil microbial communities from the Arctic, to analyse light accelerated degradation of dissolved organic matter (DOM) -... | ecosystem: Environmental > Terrestrial > Soil >... | reverse complement strand
AATAGGTCTTGCGCCATTTCTTGTGGATGGCCATGCCCGAGGCCACCTTGTTCAACTCCTGGAAATTCTGCGTCCAGAAGAATTCATCGAAGTAGAAATTGCCGTGGTAGCCCTGCGCCGTGCGCGCATTGGTGCCCAGGAAGTACAGGTGCGCGCCGTTCGGCAGCACGATGGGATCGCCCGTCAGCTCGATGCCGGCCGCCTCGCGCGCGAATTGCACGATGTATTGCTTAAAGACGTGCGCTTGCGACTTGGATGCGGACAGGAAGATCTGATTGCGGCCCGTCGCCATGGCATCGGCCAGCGCCTCGCGGGCGAAATACCAAGTGGCGCCGATCTGGCGCGACTTCAAAATGGCGCGCGTGCGCTGGTCGCCGTTGCGATACCAGACCTTTTGATAGTCGAAGAGCGAATCCTGGAAGGCGTCGAGCAGCTGGATTTTCTGCTCTTCGCTGAAGTCGTTGCGCATCGGCTTCTTCTTCGGCCCGGCGTTGCGGTTCGCCAGCTTCGGGTTGAGATCGACCTCGTTGCCGCCCGGCTGCTCATAGCGGCGCACGCGCGCCATCTGCACGATGGTGCGCGCGAGCAAGTCGATTTCCTTGTAGTCGCTGCCGCTCTTGACCTCTTTTTCGATCAGTTTTACGAGGCGCAGCTCGGCCGACGCCTCGACGTGCTCGATGGCCTGCGCCTTGTCCCACTCGTCGCGCAGCTTCCAGCTATTGATCGTGCTGCGCTTGATCCCCAGGTGGCGGGCGATGGACGAAATGCGCCAGCCCTTCCAGTACAGGGCGCGCGCGGCACGGCGTGGCTCGGATTCGGGCACGGCCAGTTCGGCGATTTTCTCGTCCGCCGTTTGTTCGCTTGTTTTCTCGATTGTCAGCATGCCGCCAGCGTAGGCCGCGCGCGCGCGGAGCGGGGAAAGGCAGAAGTCGCTATGGCCCATAGCAACCCGCACCACATTGAATCGCAGCGCCAAGACGTTGACCATGGCGTTATCCGATCAACCGAGAACGCCCACCATGTCCAAACCATCGAAATTCTTCCGCGTCGCCACCGAAGGCGCCACCACGGACGGTCGCAACATCGACCGCGCCACCATCGAGCAGCTCGCCGCCACCTACAACCCGAAAACCTACGGCGCGCGCATCTGGCTGGAGCACATTCGCGGCATCCTGCCCGACAGCCAGTTCAAAGCCTACGGCGACGTGATCGCGGTGAAAGCCGAGGAAGTGGACACGGACAGCGGAAAGAAACTGGCCCTGTTCGCGCAGATCGAACCCACGCCGGAACTGGTGGCCATCAACAAGGCGAAACAGAAGCTGTACACCAGCCTCGAAATTCAGCCCGACTTTGCCGACTCGTCGCAGCCCTACCTGGTCGGCCTGGGCGTGACCGACAGCCCGGCCAGCCTGGGCACGGATGCGCTGAAATTTTCCGCCAGCCGCAAGCAGCAAAGCGCCAACCTGTTTACTTCGGCCGTCGAGGTGACGCTGGAATTTGACGAGCCGCAGGGCACCAGGCTGGCCGACGCCGTGAAAAACCTGCTGTCGCGCTTCTCCAATAAATCCGGCGCCGACGCCGCGCAGTTCGCCGACATCAGCGAAGCCGTCGAGGCGCTGGCTGGCCACGTCGTCACCGTCAACGACAACTACACGGGCACCTTGGCGCGTCTGGAGAAAGCCGAAACAGCGTTGCAGGCCACGCAGGACGAGCTGGCCGCCTTCAAGGCGCAGATGGATGAAGCGCCCGGCAACGGCCCACGCCGCCCGGCCGCCACCGGCAACGACGGCGCCGTGCAGACCGAGTTTTAAGCGCCCTCGCCCTGTCTCACCCCCATTCAACAACGGAGCAATGATTTATGAAAAAGCAAACGCGCCAGGTCTTCGGCCAATATGAAACCCGCCTGGGCCAACTGAACGACACGGACAACGTGGCCAAGACCTTCAGCGTCACGCCCAGCGTGCAGCAGAAGCTGGAAACGAAGATGCAGGAATCGAGCGAGTTCCTGACGAAAGTGAACATCATCGGCGTGACCGAGCAGGAAGGCGAAAAACTGGGCCTGGGCGTGTCCGGCCCGATTGCCGGCCGCACCAACACCAAGGACAAGGAACGTAAGACGCGCGACCTGTCCACCCTGGACGGCACCAAGTACCGCTGCGAGCAAACCAACTTCGACACGCATCTGAACTATGCCAAGCTGGACGCCTGGGCCAAGTTCCCCGACTTCCAGTCGCGCGTGGCCAATGCCATTTTGACGCGCCAGGCGCTCGACCGCATCGTCATCGGCTTCAATGGCGTCAAGGCCATGGCTGACACCGATCTGGACGCCAATCCGCTGCTGCAGGACGTCAATAAAGGCTGGCTGCAGCACCTGCGCGAGCTGGCGCCCGAGCGCGTGCTGGGCCTGGTCGCCAACGGCATGCCGGGCAAGGTCATCATCGGCGACGTGGACGGCGCCGACTATGCCAACCTGGACGCGGCCGTCACGGATGCCGTCAACCTGCTCGATCCCTGGTATCAGGAAGACACCAATCTGGTGGCCATCGTCGGGCGCAAGCTGTTGAACGACAAGTATTTTCCATTGGTCAACACCAAGCAGGCGCCCACGGAAACGCTGGCGGCCGACATCATCATCAGCCAGAAACGCATCGGCGGCTTGCCAGCGGCGCGCGTGCCCTTCTTCCCGGACAACGCCATCCTGATTACACGCTTCGACAATCTGTCGATCTACTTCCAGGAAGGCGCACGCCGCCGCCGCGTCGAGGACGTGCCCAAGCGCGACCGCATCGAGAATTACGAGTCGTCGAATGACGCCTACGTGATCGAAGACCTGGGCCTGGCCGCACTGGCGGAAAACATCGAGCTGAAAGACAAGTGATGGCGAACCAATCCCCCGCCCTGCGCCACCGTGCGCGCATGCTGGCCGAGCGCACGGCCGGCGCCGCCGCGCCGCAGGGCGTGACCACCGGCACGGCCTACGAAATGATGCTCTACAAGCTGTCCGACGACCGGCGCCGCCTGAAATCCATTCAGTCCGTGGAACGCAAGATCGAGGTCAAGGCCACCATGCTGCCCGACTATGCGCAGTGGATCGACGGCGTGCTGGCAGGCGGCAAGGGCGCCCAGGATGACGTGTTTGCCACCTTGCTGGTGTGGCACATCGACACGGGCGAGTATGCGCGCGCCCTGGTCATGGCCGCCTACGCCTTGGAACACAAGTTCACCCTGCCCGACACCTACAGCCGCGACATCGCCACCCTGATGCTGGACGAGTTCGCCGAAGGCTATTTGCACGGCAAGCTGGCAAGTGACCCGCAGCACGCGGCCCAGGTGCTGGGCACCGTCGAGCAACTGACGGCCGCCAGCGACGCGCCCGACCAGGCGCGCGCCAAGCTGCACAAGGGCATCGGCCTGGCCATGATTGCCGTGCTGGACCAGGCCGACGAAACGGACATCGCCCCGGAACTGGTGCAGCAAGCCGAAACGGCCATGGCCCAGCTGAAACGCGCGCGCGCCCTGTCGGAGTCGTGCGGCGTCAAGAAAGATATGGAACGGCTGGAACGGCGCCTCAAGCGCGCGGCCGGTTCCACGTAAAGAGCATCCCCCGCAGCACGGCGGCACGGGGGGATTCTGGCCAAACCTTTGACCTGATGAACCCCGTCCACCGCCCCATTTTGAAAGCGCCCCGTATGTCCTTCATGGCCCTGCCCCCGTCAATCCCGTCTGGTAGCACGCCCACGGCTCCAGCACCGGCCGCTGGCATCATCGAGAACGACGGCTGGTTTCCCGATGTCGCGCTGGCCGATATGCGCGACGCCATGCGCCTGGACGGCACCGTCACCGACGCGCGCCTGGTGCAAGCCGTGGTCGACGCCATCCTGCAGGTCAACCGCGAGCTGGCCGACTGGCAAGGCACGCATGCGCAAGCAGGCATCGCCGCCCTGGTGGACGTTCCGGCCACACGCATCAACCGCGAATCGCGCTTGCTGGCGCAGTACCGGCGCGCCGTCTACAGCACGGCGAAGGCCGATCTGATCGAGCGTTACCGCGACTACGACAGCACGGCCACGTCCGTCAGCGACAAGAAAAGCATGGAGTGGCTGGACGAGGCGCCCGGCGCGCAGCGACGCAATGCGCAATGGGCCATCGCCGATATCGTCGGCCGCACGCACCTCACCGTGGAACTGATCTGATGCAGGTGCGCACGCGGCAGCACGACACGGTAGACGCCCTGGTGTGGCGCTACCTGGGCGACGGTGCGGGATACGTCGAGCAAACCCTGGAAATGAATCCCGCGCTGGCGCGCCACGGCGCCGTGCTGCCGGCCGGCCTGCTCGTCACCCTGCCCGAGCCGGCACCCAGCACGGGCCAGGTGGCTGCAGCCGATCTTGTGCAGCTATGGGACTGATCCTGGCATTCACCCTTTTATTCATCATGAAAAATCTCTCACCCCTCACCCCGGAGTATCAAGCAATGTCCGCAGAATCGTTTGGTGGTTTCGCCACCCTGGTCAAACTGTACGGCTTCAAGGCGGCGCTGGGCATGGTCGGCGCAGCCATGCTGTACATCGTGCTGCCGCCGTTGAATAGCGATGGCACCTTCAACAAAGGCGAATTCGTCGCCCGCCTGGCCTGTGCCGGCGTGTTTTCGTGTCTGCTGGGCGGCACCGTGTACCAGCTGCTGTGCGCCCAGCTCCCGGCTATCGGCGCCATGGTCAACGCCTCCGCCATCGACTTGATCGTCGGCGCCCCCGGCTGGTGGGTATCGCGCGCCGTGGCCCTGTGGTTCCAGCGCCGCAGCGACAAAGACATCGCCGAACTGGTCAAAGACGCGAAGGAACACTGATGGCCACCACCGACAATCCACTCATCGCGCGCACCATCGACGCTATCTTGCGCGCCGAAGGCGGCTATGTGAACGACGCGGCCGACAAAGGCGGCGAAACCAACTTCGGCATCACCGTGGCGGTCGCGCGCGCCACCGGCTACATGGGGCCGATGCGCGAGCTGCCCGTGGCGGTCGCGCGCGCCATCTACACGGCCCGCTACATCACGGAACCGAAGTTCGACCAGGTGCTGGCACTGCATGCCGGCATCGGCGCGGAGGTGATCGACACGGGCGTCAACATGGGGCCGCACCGCGCGGCCGAGTTCCTGCAGCGCTGGCTGAACGGTTTCAATGACACGGGCGCCCGCTACCCCGCCCTGTTCGTCGACGGCCGCCTGGGCGCGCAGTCGCTGGGCGCGCTGGCCGCTTTCCTCAAGTGGCGCGGTCAGGATGGCGCCGCCGTGCTGCTGCGCGCCCTGAACGGCCTGCAGGCGGCACGCTATCTGGAAATCACCGAAGCCAACAAGACCCAGCGCCGTTTTCTGTTCGGCTGGATCAAGGAACGGGTGGCCCTGTGACCGCGACCACCTGGCGCCCGCTGGCCGCCTGCCTGCTGTGCGGCGCCATCGCGGGATGGACGACGCAGGGCTGGCGCAAGGACGCCAGCATCGCCGAACTGCAGCGGCAGGCGGACACCAGCAAAACCACCGCCGCCACCGCGCTGGCCCAGGCCACCGCCCGCGTGCTGATGCTGGAGCGCGCGGCCGGCGCCGCCCTAATGCTGCGCGCCGACCACCTCACCCAGGAGCAAACCCATGCGAAAACTGAACGTGACCGTTTTAACGATGACCTGCGCAGCGGCGCTGTGCGCCTGTCAATCCCCGTTGCCAGCGGCCAGTGCGCCGCCACTGCAGATGCCGCCGCTGCCGCAGGCGATCAGCACCAAGCGCGAGCCGAACTTGACCCGGCGACTGCGGCAGCTCTTGACGCCATTGCCGGCGACGGCGACGACGCCGCCCGGCAACTGAACGCCTGCATCGACGCCTACAACCTAGTACGAGACACCTACCATGTACAAACCGAATAGCCTGCGCCAGCACCTGGCCGCCGCCATCCCCGGCCTGCAGCGCGACCCCGACCGCCTGCTGGTCTTCGCCGACGAGGGCAATGTGGTGGCGTCGGCCACCGCCTCCCTCTCCTTCGAATACCGCTTCAAGCTCAACCTGATCGTGACCGACTACGCAGGCGATGCCGACGCCATCATGGTGGCCCTGATCGCCTGGCTCAAAGTTCACCAGCTCGATCTAATGGCCAACGAGGAAACCCGCAAGCACGGCATCGCCTTCGAAGTCGATTTCAACAACCATGAAACGGTCGACATTTCCATCAAGCTGGACCTGACCGAGCGCGTGGCCGTCAAGACCGGCGAGGCGGGCCGCCTGGACATCAAGCACCTGGCCGAAATACAGCACATGCCGGCTTACGCGGATGAGTTCTGGAAGCTGTATGCCGGCGACACCCTGCTGGCCGAATGGCGCACGCCCGAGGCCACGTCATGAGCGGCGACCTGCGCGCGCTGGAAGCCTGGGCCGGCGCCCTGCTGGCGAAGCTGCAGCCGGCCCAGCGCCGCGCCATCAATCACAAGGTCGCCATCGACCTGCGCCGCAGCCAGGCGCAGCGCATCAAGGCGCAACAGGGGCCGGATGGTACGGCCTATCCTGCGCGCAAGCGGCGCAAGGAATTCAAGGGGAAGAACGGGCGCATCAAGCGGCAGAAGGCGGCGATGTTCGCCAAGATTCGTACCGCCAAACACCTGAAAGTGAAGGCGACCGGCGACCAGATCGAGGTCGGCTTCTTTGGCTGGGTGGCGCGCGTGGCGCGGGTGCATCAGTTTGGGCAGCAAGACCGCGCGTCAAAAAAAGGACAGGCATACAAGTACCCGGAGCGGCCCCTGCTCGGGTTAAGTGAACCGGATCGGACGTTGATACGCGAATCCTTGTTGCGTCACATGGATAAAAATTGAGATGCATCAATGCAAACTTCAACTGACACAAGTTGTCAAATGAGTTAGAGTCACAGGAAACCGACTGCAACCGGCCAAAAGCGGACATCGATTTCCCTACGCACCTGGCAGGTGTCACCAAACATTGAATCCCTAACGATGATTAAACGTGCGCTCCTAAGTTTCCTTCTACTGGCGAGTGCTGCTGCAAGCGCCCAATACGCTAACGTGGAAGGGCAGTTCCGTTCGCAAGCAAGCTCTCTTGATTTGATTGCGCTCGACGCGGAGTCAGGGGCAATCGCAGCAAAAACCACGGTAGTACAAGGCAGTTGCTCAGGCTCGGTGGCCGGTGTAGGCAAGGTTGTAAAGAACGTCCTGACGTTCTCGCCTTATACGAAGGTTGATAAGGACGATGCTTGTGTCATTACCGTAACTTTCGATAAGCAGAAGAACACCGCCAAGGTGGAGGGCGCCTCTTGCTCGATGCATAGTGGTGCAGCTTGTGGTTGGGAGGGCGACATTGTGCGCCGCGTGAAAGAAGGCCAGTCCCGTAAGTAATTAGCCAAGCCGAACGTCCGGATTGGGTCGAATCCAGCCTGTCATGGGATGCGCTGGATTTCCCACCTGACAACCTGCTATGCTTGTCCGAAGGGCCGGGCTCGGCCAGAATCGGCCAGTTATCATCGTTCAGATACATCAAAGCGGGAATCATTTTCAGCCATGATTGACGGGAAATTATCTAGGAAGACGCGCTGTCCCTGCGGCAGCGGAAAGAGGTATCGGAAGTGCTGCCAAGACAATCAGCCATCCATACTTTTTCCCAAGAAGCTGGCTGTGGCGCAACTAGTGGAGCAATTACATCGTCCAAGGCCGTCACTCTCAGTCTTGCAGACTATCCGACAGGTCATTGAGGAGAAACGGTTGGTCGCAAAGGCGGTAAAGATTTTCCGAGAACGCGAAGAGGACGCACGCGGGTTTGTTGAGCAATATGGTCACGCACGTCTGCCGATGGCGACTAAGTTCAACGATAAGATGATGGTCGCCATCGGTAACTCCATCTACGGTCAGACTCGTGAGGGCGACTACACGTTCCTAGACGCGATTCATGACCATGCTCTACATTTATTCGGCGAGCCGATGCTCGAAGCCGAGGAGAAAAAGCCTTTCAATGATAGGCATCCAGCGTTGCAGTGGATGCACACTTACGTAGAGCATCATAACAAACTAAGATCCGAAGGCAACATCGATCCGCGAGCTTCGCAGATTGGGGCGGGCGCGGCATGGTACAGATTCGCCTACGACCTGTACACGATTCAGGACAACGCAAAGCTTGAGGCCATTCTAAAGAAGCGCTTGCTAAATCCGGATTCGTTTCAGGGTGCACGTCACGAACTGTGGGTGGCAGCGTTGAGCGTGGGGGCCGGTTTCGAGCTGCAGTTCGAAGATGAAACAGACAATTCGAAGACACATCCTGAATTCATCGGCACAGACAAAAACACGAATGATCGAATTGCGGTTGAGGCGAAGAGCCGCCGGAGGAATGGTGCATACGGCTTTGCCAGCGGCAAAGATACTTTGCTCGGCTCAATCGTCGACGTCCGGCAATTAATTCTCGATGCTTACAAAAAGAAGGCGGAATTCCCGTTCTACATATTCATCGACGTAAACCTGCCTGCCGCTAAAACGGAGATTTACAACGGGTGGCTGGCAGAAATTGAACAGACCATGGCCGATCTGGAAAAGGAAGGTTACACATCGCCTTCTCCAGCGAACGCTGTCTTCTTCGTAAATGATCCATCACACTACCTGCGCGACGAACAAATCGGAAATCAGGAGGACAGTCTTTGGATCAAGCCCTTTAGAGCCGCGCAATCAACTACAGCGCATCCAGAGCTCGATGTTCTCGACCGGTTTATGAAATCGTGGCGACAGCGGGCAGTACCGCCGAAAGACTTCCCGAACTTTCATTGATGCTTGTGTCAGCAGACGGACTCTCAAAACGTCGCGCTATCGGATGCCAATTCTGTCCAAGGCTACGCAGACTCGATAAGTCCGCTTTGGGGCGAAAGCAGCCACTCGTAACATCGCCACCCAATCACGAAATGTAAGTTTATGCCTTACGGGCTGCCATAGTCGCTAAGCCGTATAGCAACCCGCCCCCGCGTGCATCCGCACGCGGACTTCGGCAACATGCACTGCATGAACGCCGACCTGTCCGACCTCCTCCGCTTGCTGCAAAACCTGATCCGCCTGGGCACCATTGCCGAGGTCAAAGGGGCCAAGGCGCGCGTGCGGCTGGGGCCGACTCTCACCACCGAATGGCTGAACTGGGCCACGCCGCGCGCCGGCAGCACGCGCACCTGGTCGGCGCCGACTGTCGGCGAACAAGTCATTGTCTTTTCCCCAGGCGGCGACCTGACACGCGGCATCATCCTGCCGGCGCTGTACTCGCAGGCGTTTGACGCGCCCGAATCGAGCGACACTATCCACACCACGCATTACCCAGACGGCGCCGTGGTGCAGTACGACCATGCGGCCCACGCCCTGACGGCCACCCTGCCAGGCGGCACCGCCACCATCACCGCCGACAAGGTGACGTCGAACGCGCCCAGCACCATCTGCACGGGCGACCTGACCGTCATGAAAAACCTGATCGTCAACGGCGCCACCGCCCTGAACGGCGGCGTGAACGCCAAGGCCGGCGCCGCTGGCGGCGTGGCCATGGCCGTGCAAGGGACGATCAAAGCCAGCGAGGACGTACTGGCCGGCGCCATCAGCCTGGCCAAGCATCCGCACGGCGGCGTCAAGGCTGGCGGCGACAAGTCGGGCGGGCCGCAAGCATGATGGGCATGCACGCCGTCACCGGGCGCAGCCTGACGGGCCTGGGCCACCTGCGCCAGTCGGTCACCGACATCCTCACGACACCCATCGGCTCGCGCATCCGGCGCCGCCGCTATGGTTCCGAAGTACCCGAGCTGATCGACCAGCCCCTGAACAGCGCCACGCAGTTGCGCATCTACGCGGCCACCGCTTTTGCCCTGCGCCGCTGGGAGCCGCGTTTGCAACTGTCCAGCGTGCAGCTCACGCGCGACACGGACGGCGCCATCGCGCTGCTGCTCGATGGCACGGCCAATGGCCAGGGCATCACCCTGTCCGTCCCCGTCAAGCAAGGGGGAGCCGTATGAGCACGCCCATCGACCTGACCCAGTTGCCAGCACCGAGCGTGGTCGAAGTGCTGGACTTCGAAGCCATCCTCGCCAAGCGCAAAGCCCACCTGGTCAGCCTGCTGCCGGAAGCCGAGCGCGCCGCTGTCACGGCCCTGCTGGAGCTGGAATCGGAACCGGCCACCAAGCTGCTGGAAGAAAATTCGTATCAGGAAACCATCTTGCGCAACCGCGTCAACGAGGCGGGCAAGGCCGTCATGCTGGCGTTTGCCCTGGACGGCGACCTGGACCAGTTGGGCGCCAACGTCAACGTGGCGCGCCTGGTCATCACGCCGGCCAACCCCAACGCCCTGCCGCCCGCGGCCGCCGTCTTGGAAGATAACGACGCCTACCGCCTGCGCATCCAGGAAGCGCCGGACGGCCTGTCCGTGGCCGGCCCGAAGGCGTCCTATGAATTCCACGCCCGCAGCAGCGACGGCCGCGTCAAGGATGCAAGCGCCACCAGCCCCGCGCCGGCCAGCGTCACCATCACGGTGCTGGCCAACAACGACACCGGCATCGCCGACGCCGCGCTGCTGGCCACCGTGGTGCGCGCGCTCAACGCCGAGGACGTGCGCCCCCTGGGCGACCGCCTGACGGTACAAGCCGCCCAGGTCATCGACTACCAGATCGAGGCCACCCTGTTTATCGGCGTCGGCCCGGAAGTGCCGATTCTGCTGGACGCCGCGCGCGCCAACGCCGTGCGCGTGTCGCAGCCGCGCCGCCCGCTGGGGCACAGCATCTACCGATCCGCCTGCAGCGCCGCCGTCCACGTCGAGGGCGTGCGCAAGGTCGTCCTGACCAGCCCGGCGGCGGACATCGAACTGAACGCCACCCAGGCCGCGCGCTGCACCGCCATCAAGTTGAATGTGGTGGTACTCGATGAATAAGACCATACCGACCCTGCCGCCCAACACCACGGCGCTGGAGCGCGCCATTGCCATGGCCTGCGCCGAGCTGGTCAACGTACCCGTGCCGCTGCGCGATCTGTGGAACGCCGACCGCTGCCCGGTCAACCTGCTGCCGTTTCTGGCCTGGGCCTGTTCCGTTGACCGCTGGGACGACGCCTGGCCCGAATCGATCAAGCGCGGCGCCATCAAGGCGGCCTATTTCATCCACAAGCACAAGGGCACGATTGCCGCCGTGCGCCGCGTGGTCGAGTCCCTGGGCTATTTGATCCGCATCACCGAATGGTGGCAGACCACGCCACCGGGCGTGCCGGGCACTTTCCGCCTCGATGTCGGCGTGCTCGATACCGGCATCACGGACGCCATGTTTCAGGAAATGGAACGCCTGATTGCCGACGCCAAACCCGTCAGCCGTCACATGACGGGCCTGGCCATTTATCTGGAAAGTCGCGGCAACGTCTACGCGGGCGCTTGCGCGTACCACGGCGACGCCATGACCGTGTATCCCTGGATCGCGGAAACCATCGAAGTGCGCGGCACGCTGTTGCAGGCCGGCGCATCCCATACCATCGACACCCTGACCATCTATACATGAGCACATATTTCGCCATCCTGACCGAAGTGGGCGAGGCCAAGCTGGCCAACGCCATCGCCCTGGGCCAAACCCTGAAACTGAAAAGCCTGGCCGTGGGCGACGGCAACGGCAATTTGCCGATTCCCGTGCGCACGCAAAAGGCGCTGGTGCACGAAGTGCGCCGCGCGGGCCTGAACCAGCTGACCATCGACCCGGCCAACACCAGCCAGATCATCGTCGAGCAAGTCTTGCCCGAGGACGTGGGCGGCTGGTGGATACGCGAAATCGGCATCTTTGACGAGGCCGGCGACCTGTGCGCGGTGGCCAACTGCCCGCCCAGCTACAAGCCCCTGATGGCCGAGGGTAGCGGGCGCACGCAAGTGGTGCGCATCGTGCTGATCGTCGCCAGCACGGCCGCCATCGAACTGAAAATCGACCCGTCCATTATCCTGGCCACCCGTAAATATGTCGATGACCAGGACATCATCGTTC
>Ga0209913_1001584_pt1 | contig 12006 bp, 10 predicted proteins | sample PersoiDNA2013203_FD_185805 | JGI IMG/M metagenome (GOLD analysis project Ga0209913, IMG submission 185805) | Permafrost soil microbial communities from the Arctic, to analyse light accelerated degradation of dissolved organic matter (DOM) -... | ecosystem: Environmental > Terrestrial > Soil >... | reverse complement strand
AAAACTTGCGACAAAGAAGCCAACAAAGACGCTAGAGAAAAAGAAAAAAGGGACTAGATTTGCATCTAGTCCCTTGAATCTGGTGCGGCTGGCAGGAATCGAACCCACGACCCCTTGGTTCGTAGCCCGATATCTGCCACTGCATTATCTTATTAATCAATGACTTAGCAATGACCGTTGCGCGAGTTCTGATGTGGAGTGCCGGGGAGTGTTTTTAAGAGTCGCGCAAAAGTCGCGCAATTATCTTTGAGCGAGACAAATTTGTTAGATGTTGGTTAAGCTAAGAATATGGAACAATATTAGCTTGTAGTTTATCCATAATGCCAATTTGCTTTACCGCGCCATTACTTATTTTTCGTAAAAGTTTAAGGATAGATTCAGGTTGAAAAACTACATTGGTAGCCTCAATCATTAATCCTTCAATATTTTTCAAATTAAAATAATTAGTTGTCGCCTCGAGAGTATTTAAGAATGATAAAGTTGGACTTCCTTTATTCCTGTGGCGAATAATAACTGCATATTTAATTTTAATATTTAAAAAATCATCCTTTATGATGAGATTGTTATTGATCGCAAAATGATAAAGAGTAATTATCGCTTCATGAATTTTCAATCGCACGTCTTGCTTATCGTAGTCACCCTCTTTAAATTCAATGAAGTACAAGGTATCGTTATGCAAAAAGAGTGCATCTGGCGATTTTTCTTTATGTCCTGAGAGTGACGAACAAAGATTGTTAATCAAATCAAAGTTAAAAGCTAATTCATCGGACATTACAAAACACTTATTTGCCGAAGTATTTTTACTTAATAAACTAATTGGCTGAAGTGCCATAGGAAAATCGGCAATGAGCGAGTCATATATTTTTTTTTCGTTAGAACTCATCGCTAATATCATCAATTAATTTTGAAAGGGGGTCTGAAAGTACACGAATGATTGGAGAAATATTTGTGGTCGTATCAACGTAATTTATTTCGTTATCTTCGGATTTGCTTGCCAAATAAAAATTTGCTTTTGCATTAAATTTCCCAACAAATCCCTTAAGCGCTTCCAACATATAGGGGCTATGCGTTGTAACAAGTATTGTCGCTCCTCGACTCGCCAATTCGCAAAGTACTTTTGCATATTCTATCTGCCATTTTGGATGTAAATTTGTTTCAGGCTCATCCAAGATAAGCAGCATTCTCTCACCAACATACCCTCCTGAAATCAGCATATCTATCAATCCAAGGGCCTTAACTCCCGACGCAATGTTATCCGATGACACACGATAATTTCCTTTCCTCAAGAAGAAACTTTTTTCTTCATCGTCAAAATATACCTTTCCTTTGTAAATATTACCTAAATTCAGATTTGAATTTGAATTATCTAAATTAAATAAACCAAATTTTCCGTTTCGTAATTTTTGAGATAAATCTAATGTATGGAAAGGAATAGATCCAGAAGATGTTCTATTTGATTCACCGAGCGGACTATATCCGCTCATGGCATTATTGAATTGAATTACAGCTGGCCCCTCAACAAAAGTGGCATCTTCTAATCCCATATTTTCTCCACCGTGAAAATCAATTATTCCACTATCAGAAAGAGTGACATCGAAAATATTAGTTTCGCCATCACTCAATGTGATTTTCGCGTTATTGGTTTGTGATTTATTTACAATTTCACCGCCAAATTCAGATTGCAACGCCTTGAATATGGAATTGGCAATTGCATCTTTATCGGATATTTCAATTCGAACATAGTCCCTTAATTTGTCTAATCGATCTTGAGCAAGCTTAAGTACTGTTGCTTTATCTGGCGACGCTTCTTTTAAGGTATTCAACATCATTGACATATCAAGAAGAGCAGCCTCATCAAGAAGTTCAATACGGCGAATTAAAAGTGGGGGGGAAAAGGACTCGCGAATTTGCGGAAATTGTGAAAGATCAAAATTTCTTCGCAATTCAAAAAAAATACGTTCAATTTGCCGCCGAATAGACTCTTTTCTTTCTTGCTGCAGTAGTACTGGATAGTTTGAGAATGCGTGAACTAACGCAAAAAAAATCTTACCAATAGTACTTTTTCCTGAATCATTCTCACCAGCAATGACTGTAATACCAGCAAGCTCGACCGATATTTTTCCCAGTACACCAATATTTTCTATTGTTATCTTCATATTATTTCTTAATAGAAATTAATTTTTAAACGAATATAAATGCCTAAAATACAAAAAGATTTTCATTCCGAAATTAACATTTATTATTTTCAATTAAATTTATATTTATCATTACATTAGGACATAAATCCAGCGCAATTGAATATATCTGTTTTTGACGTTAACTCAAAATTACAACGAAAACAAAAATTATTAATTTAACCATTCTTAATTTAATAATCTCATCAGCGCTACTGTTTTCAACACAATATTAGTTTCAATTATTGAAATAAGTTTGGATGGTAGCATAAATGATTTTAAGTAACATTTATATTAGTGGCATACGTCATACTTATGTTGCTAAATTATTAATTAATGATCAAATGTAGAAATAATTTGTTTTAAGAATTCTGCAAGTCGTAAAACGTGTTCAGTTGGATGCTCAATCAAAAATTCAGTTAGTTCAATTCCATGTGATATTTTTTCATGTTTAAATCGTTGTTCGGTTAATTTGCCAAATTAATCATAAAGCAATTTAGCTCCGTCAGTTATCTCTACCAGTCTGACAGCGTGCCTATTCAATTACCTAAAAAATCTCCACTAGTTCCCAAGTACATCGGCTGGTCCTGCCCCTTGTACGTCGGAAGCCAGCGCATATCTTGCTGTCCAGTCGGATGATCGTACTCAGTCGATGAAAGGATTAGCTGTGCATCCTTCGCCACGCAAAGTGCCTCAAGTTCGGCAAGGTAATTGGCGAGATCTTCGGTATGCAGCTCCTGCTGCTTCGGGGTATCCAAAATAAGGAATCTGAACGGTCGTGATGGTTCCGAGATGTAAGCCTCGAACAGAGCCGCGTGAATTGCCAACACCAGGCGAATCTTTGTGCTTCCAGAAAAAAGGTCCAAGGGCTCGCCATTGAACGTGAAGCGAAGTTCCAAGTCAATGTCAACATTCCTGGTAACGTTGTGTGTGTCTAGTATATCCATCCACTTGACGGCGAGTTCGCGTAGTTGGAGGCGCAGCTTGTTAAACTCATTATCGGTCCGTGCACTATTGGAGATGCCGTCAATTCGATCCTGAATGCGTAAGCGCTCCGTTTCCAAATTGAAGAGCTTGGAGCGTTCTCCCTTAAGTGCAGCTATTTGTCCGAGCTCCACTTGGGCTTCTACCAGTTGTTTCGTCAGCGCTTGCACCGCAGTCACTAGCTGATCAACGCCAACCATTGTCGGCGAGTCGAGCTTGTCTATTAGCACCATGCGTTCACCGCGTAGATCCTTGAGAACTTCGCCCAGTTGTTCTATCCGCACCTCAGCCCGAACTGCATTCCGGTCAAGATCCTTGATTTGATCGCGGAGATATAGAAGATTTTTTCCGTAAGACTCAGTGCTGCCGATGAAGAGACCACAATTTTGGGCACCACAAATCTCACCGAACGACGAGAACACTCGACGTGCCTCTTCATTGAGACCGAGCGTCTTAACCTCGCCTTCAATTTCAGTTCGAATTGCGTCGATTCCAGAAATACGATTTTGAAGATCAGAAAGTTCCATTTGCTTTGATCGAATCTGTTGGTCTTTTTGCCGAAGTAGTTCGGATAAAGTGGAACTCGCCGCGCCCTTTGCGTCAACGGAGAGGCGCAAAGCTTCGATTTGAGCGGCCAGATCGGTAGCTCGGCGTTGCAGTACTTCCTGGTAGGCAGAACTATCGTCAACCCCTCTAGATTGATATTCAAATATACGCTGGGCAGCAACAATTCTGCGGGTCTGCGCCTCCAAAGCTGCTTTCTCATCAATGAGATTTTTTTTCACATCAAACGAATGCTTTGGATTCAGGCCAAATACGAAACGAACCATCTCTACAAATTGGTCCATAATAAATGGATTATTTGATTTATAGGCTGCGGTGTAACCATCACCTTGGTTCAAATAGAAAACAGGTAGGACAGTCGATATGTAGGGTTGCGCGGCCTCACCTTTATTAGATACAAGTCGAGGAGGCTCGAGGCCTAGGGCTTCGAAAAGTGCCACTGAAAATGAACCTTCGTTGAAGTGCTCGGATTCTTCGCCCCGATAGCTCAGGATTGAGTGAAAATCGCGATTATTTGATCCGAGAATTCGGCGAATGACGAGCATTTCACCGTCGTTCTCAGCCTCCAGCGTTATGGCAGCGCATTTGCCATATATTTCATCCCGAAACTTCGATGGGAATCCAAGGCTACCAGCTAGAGATTGAATGATCGGCGTCTTGCCGCTGCCGTTCTTTGCGAAGATGAGCGTGGTCCGCACTCCAAATTCAAGCAGCGGGCTTTCCCAGCCGTTCTGACCGAGTGGCTCAACCTTAAGTGTCCGCAGTCTCAATTTACTTCTCCTCTAATGCGTGCTTCATCTCTAATGTATTGATAGCTGAGCTCTATAGTTTTCATCGACAGCGCCAACGGACTCTCGCCTGCAATAGCGCTTTGATAGATCTTCTTGCCAATGTCAGTTGCAGAAATTCGTCTCGTATGTTCGTCAATGCTAATTTGCCCGGTGGCCTCCAGAAATGTCAGCGCTTTAATAGTTCGAATGCGCAAGTTACCCGACCAACCGATATCCTGCGATGATCCCTTGAAGCCAACCACCGTCCGTTCTAGGCATTCGCCAACCAGTTGGCCAATTTCCGGTAACGGAGGTTTGGCTGTACCCTTCGTTATTGCCAGAATGGTCATCGCTAGCAGTGGCAACTGGAACAGTGCCTCGTTGCTTAGGGAACGAACTGGAACCGAAACCTCGGCCGGAAGGTGCAATCGAATATTGAGCTTGGTCGCTTCATCGAATAGTTCGGCAACATTCATCGCGCGGCCCTCCTAACAATTGATGAACAAAAACCACCAAGCAAAAGGTCAACGTCCAATGGTGGAAACTTCTTGGCCAATTCAGATTCTAGAACTTCATTGATTGTATTTCGAAGGTCGCCAAGTGCGCTGCTGCTCAAAATCCAGGCCTTACATTTAACGTCGATGTCATTAAGCAGCAATTCAAGATCGAATTCAGGAAACGTGTGCCGCGCTGTGCGGAGCCAAACATCCCAAGACACCTTCGCACGAGACATAGTTTCAATCATATTTTCTGGGGCGCCAGCAGCCTTCAATTGACGTTGCAAAATAGAGGCCGCCTTAATTGCTGCGGGGTCCCCGCCGTCGACTAGGGTTTGGTAAACCGTTGTGGAGATACTTAACACTGTCAGTAGGTCGTGAAGCCCAACTCCAGTTACCAATTCGATTTTGTCTTTAGTGAGGCCGCCAATTGGCGCACAGGATTTTGCCTCAATTAGGGAAACAAGACTGCTCGCAATCTCGTCAATTTCATGTTTTTGGAGGTCAATTTCACTATGTTTCCATATCGCGTTGCGAGCCGCCTCTACAAAGGGTTCAAGGTTTTCATCCAAATGGGAAACTTGCAAGAAAGATAGCTTGGACGTCACTGCTCTGAACTGATCATCGGACAACGCTTCATGGGGCGAGAAGATTTCGCCAAATTTTTCGATTAGCTGCGTAACGTATGCAAGATTTGACTTTCCGATCTTGAGGTGATCTCGAACCTCGACAACGTCATCTTGAAAGTGAACATTGCTGAGGACGGTCACCTCCCGACACTGCTCGCCAAACTCAATCGTATGTAAGAAGAGCTTTCCAGCGATGCTGTCGCGAATCGCCGTGAGTTTTTCCTTAGTGTCGAGATTTCCCGCTTTTTCAGAGAGAATATTTCGTCGACTTTCCACTGTTGATTGGCTCGGCCTTTTGTCTTGACCTGGAAGAAATGATATTCAATGACACCTTGGACGTTTCGCCGCACTACAAAATCATCGTGATAATCACAGTAGACACGGTCAACTTCCTTACCGCTGAGTATCTCTAGCGCTGCAAATGCTGCCGCTTGAAACTGCATTCGAAAACGGTTGGTTGTCTCCCGACCTACTGTTTCCCGTGGTGCTTTGTCATGGATCATGCCCATGGCCTCTTTTCTTTTTTTCCTGGTTACAATGGGCGGTACATTTAACAGGCCTATGTATGATGCGCTATCAAATTTTCCTAATGAGGGCGGCGAAACAATAAACTGGCTCATTGCCAAACGTTCCCCGCCCCATTGGGATTCAGGAGGTTTCGGGAGGGTAACAAAATGGCTTATCATAACTGTATAAATATACAGTATATTGTCTGTTAACGCCTGTCCCTCAATAACTAATCGCTTTCTGACACCTGCTATGAATCTCAAATATCGACGTCATAGCAGAGAGACAAAAACGCCCCATAAATTCAAATGAACTCTCTTGCGTTTCTAAAGCCAGTCTTTTTGCATTCATGCAGTGAATATCGCCCAAATAAACCACGCAATACCGTGCGTAGAAACGTTTCTTCAAGTCGATAATAATGCCAGATTGCAAATATCAAGAACGTACAGACTAATTGGAACATTGTCTATGCCCTAAATAGGGCATAGACAATGTTCCAATAAAGCTATAGTGTCTCAAAAGATGATAATTTGCAACTTTTTTAGGGTTATGCGGTGTCTAGTAATTCCGGGATGATTCAAAATTAATTATTTGTCGATGCCTAAGATTGGGCATAGACAATTTTCTAATTGAGCGATAATCTCCAATAAATGTCAAATAGCAACTTTTGGTGCTTTTGCCTCCCGGAATACCAAGATCGCTAGGTAGTTTTAAAGACAAATGGGCACCAAATGAGCATCCTTTGAATCCCCCTTGTTTTACAGTTGTGCATCAACCTACTCTTCGTGGCAATAATTCGTAATGCAAAACTTCATTCGTACAACAATTGAAAATCAACAAAAGCACAATTGAATGTCAGTTGTGATGCATTGAAATTTGCTCGCCTGCTTTTGTTCATGGGTTAAATTTTCCCATTCCAATCAGCGATTTTTTATTTTTTACGCCACCCCGGAGGGGCTTACAACAATTTAAATTTAGAAGCGGAGCGCACTAAATTTAAATTGTGTAGTAAGTACACATTTTAATAGCATCGAATGCTATTAAAATTTAGTCGTCCGCCAGCCCCGGAAAATTAATGTCCGATAGGTCAACGGACTCACCAAAATGACGCGCCCTAGACGCCAAAGTAAATGCTGCTGCGCTATTCGTCGCGGAATTTTTCTTTGCCAAATTCTCTACACCAGGAGCTACACTGCTCAGCATACCGATATTCTTCTCGTAAACTTTTTCGTATTCTTTCAATGCGTTCTCAAACAGTTCTTTAAATTTCGCGGGATCAGGAGTGAGCGTTTCCCTAGATTTTTTCGCCTTTTTAATGACTCTGTCTGCCGCATCAGAAACATCGATAAAGTACCAAATTATCGTTGCAGTTGAAAGATCAAACAGTTTTCCAATAAATGAATTTGCAACTACTCGCCGAGCGTCGTTCGCTGCTAATCGCACTTCACCATTAACTAACCTTCTCCATTTTCGTCCCTCGTGTGTGTCACTGCCATCTGCTCGTTTTACTCGTTGCGGAAATATAAGCCTTTCAATTTCCACCTGTGTTAGACCTTTCGCCGATGTGGCAATTTCATCCGAAATTAGCTTACAAATACCGGCTGGTAGTGACGGTGATAAATTTGTCTTGCTTTGATATAGCCGAATTTCCGCGGCTAACGCTATAGCCACGTTCTTAGAGTGCAAGTTTTGATTCGCAAGCTCCTTAATTTCCTTTCCAATATCCTCAGTCATTAGCACACCCTCCATCCCACGCTATTTGCAATTTCGTAAAAGCCTTCATTTAAAGATACTCTATTTTTTGCAACTTATCCAAATTAGAAAATACATTTTTGATAAGCATACAAAACCGTGTCCGGGTATTTCAAGATCGAACTCCTTAGACTGGGAACCACTTCATTTGAAGTAAAAACGATTCAACTTAAATAGGGGTAATTGAAATGGAACAAAAATTTTCACGAGTAATAAATCAAGAGAAAACCATCGATCGAAATGAAAACGGAAGCTTAATTATTGAAAAGGCAACTATCGAAAAAATAGAGTCGATTATCATAAACTGCAGAGCACCCGGCGCGACAAACCAAGACTATCGGGACGCTCCCATCATTGTCGAGAAATTGCAAAGTATTCTCGCTATTGCCTTTGCAAAAGGTTCCAGATCACCATTCGAAGTGAAACTGGAACCAATGCAAAGGAAAGAAACGGTTGACTCACATATCCAAAAGTCAGAGCAGGAAATGGGGTCAGCGACAAGAAGAACGAATAGACCGTAATAGTTTTCGAGGACTGAATTGGCCCAGTACCTGGGCTAGTTCAGTCAACTTTGTGTCGACTGTACCAGATCAAAAGCATGATCCTGACTTAAGTCGGCAAAAACCAATCTGGATTCTTAGAAAATTAAATCGCAAACTAAATTATGACTACAAATTATTTCGCCATCTTCCGTGTTCAGAAGTTGAAAAGTATAGGGCAAATTATCAGCAGCCTTGCACATCAACACAGAGAGAGGCAAACCGACAATGCTGACCCAAGTTGTTTACATAAAAATATAGTCATTGTTGCTCCACCAAAACCAAATCAGATAATGAATGTCATTAACAGCAAACTCGGAGTCAATAAAAAACCAGCGAAGAATTCTGTTCTCGCGAGTGATATTGTTATTTCGGTTTCACCAGAATATTTTCGACCTGAAAACAAAAACTTAGTGGGGCACTATGATTTGAATCGCCTAAATGATTGGCGCAACAAGGTCGAACCTTGGATCAAAGACCAGTTTCCTGACGCAATTTCGGTGGTACTTCATTTAGACGAGTCTACCCCGCACTATTCGGTTACAGATATCGCTGTAAATAAGCAAACTGGACGTCTTAGTCATCGACAAAAATATGGTGGTGACAATCGATACGATGGACTAAGCGCATGGCAGACAAAAGCCGCAGAGTGCATGTCGTCATTAGGTATCGTGCGTGGCATTCGAGGCAGCACAGCGACCCACATTGACATTAAAAAATACTATAGGACCGTTTCAGGCGCAACTCCTGAATTGCCTCGTGTCAGGACAAAGCATGTCAAAGCGCTGCCAGAACCAACCTTGCTGGAGAAAATTCCATTCACTTCCGCACATAATGCCAGGGTCAATGAAGAAGAATATTTTCGAGAAAAACAAAGCAAGAGAGCGTCGGAGCTTGCCACTAGAAACGCCGCAGCAGCACGAGTATTTCCTCTACTAGCAGAAAAAGCAAAAGCTGTTGATTTTTTAGTCAAACAAAATCAAGAATTGAAAACAACTCTAATCACTAAAGAAATCGAGTTATCAATTGAAAAGGAACAGGCGAAAAAAATTAGAGCAATACCACTTGCCGAAGTCTTGACGGTTGTCTACAACGCGGTCGATCTAAGGAAACATGAATTGAACGATTCAATCCGGATATTCGAATTGCCTGATGGTCGTCAAATTACGATTTCCCCTGACAAGTTTTTCGTGGACGGTGTAAAGGACAGCAAAGGTGCAATAAATTTAGTGATGTACTTGGACCACTTAGATTATAAAAACGCTGTTCGTTTACTAGTTGACTATTTTGATAGAGATGTAGTGGTCGCAGAAAACTCCGCAAATGTATTAGCGCAGTCAAAGAGGGAAATTGACACGCTGGCCATCGAACCACTGCCATCGCCAAATCCTAGTGCACCTGCATGGCCTACAGTTAGCAATTGGCTTAGAACGATATGTGGAGTTCCTAAAACTCTGGTTGAACGACTTCATAAATTCGGACTTGTATTTGCCGACAAGCGTGGCAACGCGATTTTCCCAAAAAACGGGGGAGGCGCGCATATCTATGGCACAGGCTCGCGGAAATTTGAACGCCACTATGGTAACAGCGCCTTAGGAATATTCGCAATTCCAGGAAAACCATCGGAAAGCGATGTTTATCTGGTCGAGAACCCATTCAACGCAATCGCAATTAAATCGATGCATCCGGAAGCGGTAACAATCTCCACAAGCGAAGAGATGCTGGTAAATGGGGAATTGAAAGAAATTCTTGAGAGACCAAACTTAAAAGCCGGTCAGCTCTTTGCTGCGTTTGACAATAACAAGATCGGAAACAGAATGGCGCTTGCCGCATGCCGGATTTTCAATGCGCTCAGGTTTGTGCCGCCAACCAAATTTCGGAGCTGGGCGCAAGCGGTGAAAGAAGATCCGAGCTTGATTTCAAGGGTCTGGCTTGAAAACGGATTCGACGAATTCAAACAGTCAAATCCAGAACCACTCGTTCCAATGGAAAAACTGGACCATCGACCAACACCGAAGTTTTTAACTAATTAGATATATATATCGAATTCTCACAACCACGAACAGGAATTAAAATTTTAGATGATGATTTTGCCTCGATTCATTCGATACCGCGATGCTCCAGCCTATCTTGGGGTTGATCGTGGAAGATTTGATAATGAAATCAGGCCATTTCTCATCGAAATTCCTATAGGTGAACGTGGCATTGCATTCGACAGGCTTGACTTGGATGAATATGCGGACGAATATAAGCGTCGCAACGGTCGTCTAAGTCGCAATTCAAAGGTAATAACATGCGAACAAGGACAAAAGGAATTCAATCTACCGCTGAAAACGGGAGGATTGTTAACAAAGAGTACCGAGGCAAGCGGATATTTGCTCGACTCGGAGAAGTTAGTCAAGACGAAGCTGAGGCATGGTTACGGCAAGAACAAGCCAGAATCGACTTCGAACTTGAGCAAAGCACGAAACGCAATTTCGCAGTTGCTGCAGGAAGATATTTAGAGGATTGCGAACGTCGAAAAGTGCGAACACTCGACTTGATTGCGTACCACATTACGTTGGCACTGCCGTATATCGGTAGCAAACCGTTAGAAGCTGTGCATTCTGGAAGTTTGCAAGCGTTTTGTGATAGCCGTATCAATGACGATGGGGTTACACCAACTACTGTCAATCGTACGCTGGAAGTTATCAGATCAGTTTTAAATAAAGCGGCACGAGTTTGGCGTCAGGAAAATGGATTGCCTTGGCTGTTATCCGCGCCGTTAATTGAAATGCTGGATGAATCACCTAGACTACCCTACCCGCTAACGTGGGATGAGCAAGACAGGTTGGTCAAGGAGCTGCCAGCACATCTTCAACACATGGCACTATTTGCCGTTAATACTGGCCTACGCGATGAAAATGTGTGTGGATTGAAGTGGGAATGGGAGCGGTTCATTCCTGAACTAAACAGAAGCGTATTTATTATTCCTTCTTCGGAGTTCAAGGGTAATCGCCAGCATGTAGCTATTCTCAATGATGTCGCTTGGAAGGTTATTGAATCATGTCGTGGAAAGCATTCGGAATACGTTTTTACGTACAAGAATGAGAAGAAGCAAGTTCCGGCGAATAGAATCGACACAATTAACAATACAGCCTGGCAAAAAGCAAGAAGTCGAATTAACTTGAATCAGGTGCGCGTACACGATCTTCGTCACACATTCGCACAGCGCCTACGCGAAGCAGGCGTTGCGAACGAAGACAGGGCTGTATTGATGGGGCATGCAACGAGCAATATGTCGGAGCATTATGCAACACCGACAGTTTCTCGACTCATTGAAATGGCAAATTTGGTAACGCGAACGCGAGACGCGATGACGCTGTTAAGAGTAGTAAATGGAAATAGTCGCGCAGAAAGTCGCGCAACAAAAGGAAAAGGGCTAGCGCTTGCGGCGCTAACCCTTTGACTTTACAACGTAATGCTGGTGCGGCTGGCAGGAATCGAACCCACGACCCCTTGGTTCGTAGCCAAGTACTCTATCCAGCTGAGCTACAGCCGCGAAAAACAAAATTATAGCACAGGGGTTTTGATTTGATAAGCCCCCATGC
>Ga0209913_1001582_pt1 | contig 12039 bp, 9 predicted proteins | sample PersoiDNA2013203_FD_185805 | JGI IMG/M metagenome (GOLD analysis project Ga0209913, IMG submission 185805) | Permafrost soil microbial communities from the Arctic, to analyse light accelerated degradation of dissolved organic matter (DOM) -... | ecosystem: Environmental > Terrestrial > Soil >... | reverse complement strand
CCCTCTCGGGTCTAAGACCGTGGCGATGTTCAAGTCGCCACACACTGGCAACCTGGGCGAATCGCATGCGGGCGGCCGTAGTGCAGTCGCCATCCGTATGTCGGGGATCGGCGCAATCGTCATCACCGGCGCCAACGCCAATCCGGGATACCTCAGCATCGAGGAAGGCAAGGCATATTTCCACGATGCCACCACACTGTGGGGCATGAGATCCAGCGTGACGGCAGGGCGCATACTACGGCAGAGCGAGAGTTCGGCGGGCCTGCGCAGCATCATGCGCATCGGTCGTGCAGGGGAGAACCTGGTAACCTACGCCGACGTCAGTACGGAGACGTACAGGCACTTCGGGCGGCTCGGCATGGGAGCGGTCTTTGGCAGCAAGAAACTCAAGGCTGTCGTGGTATCGGGTAATCGGACGCTTGAAGTCGCGGACAAGGTCGCGTACCGGGCACTCTACGACGAGATCAACACCGCGGCGGTCAGCAGCCCCGTTATGAAGAAGTACCACGATCTGGGAACTGCGGAGAACATCCAGCCACTGTCTGCGCTCGGCGGGCTTCCGACACGCAACGTACAGGCGGGATGCTTCGAGTCTGCTGAAGCCATCTCGGGGGAGCACTACGCTGAGCATTACCTTGGCCGTCGCCTGGCCTGCTCGCATTGCCCCGTCGCGTGTATCCACATCGCGGCGCTGCGCGAACCCTATCAGGATGAGGCGTACTATTACAAGACGACGATGATCTCCTATGATTATGAGCCGATCTATGCGCTCGGCTCGATGCTTGGCCTCAGCAATCCTGAGCAGGTGCTGAGTCTCATGGACGAGGTAGAAGTCGTGGGACTGGACGCCATGAGCGCCGGTGTTTGCCTGGCCTGGGCGACCGAAGCGATGGAAAAGGGACTGGTCACGGAACAGGATGCGGGTGGCCTGAAGCTCGAGTTTGGTAAAGCTGATGGCTATGTCGCAGGCGTCGAAGCCATCACCAGCCGGTCCAACGAGTTTTGGAGGATCCTGGGCCGCGGCGTGGACGCAGCTGCTGCCCGTTACGGCGGTCCCGACTTTGCCATGGCGTTTGGTGGCAACGAGATGCCCGGGTACCACACGGGCCCGGCCGGTTACCTGGGGTTCATGCTGGGAGCACGTCACAGCCATCTGGACAATGCCGGTTATGCCATTGACCAGAAGGAGCTGACCAAGGGACTCATTCCGGCCGAGGAGCTTGCTCAGAAGCTCATGGACGAGGAGCGCTGGCGCCAGGTGCTCAGTTCGCTTACGGTGTGTTTCTTTGCCCGTGGCATCTACACGCCGGAGTTGACACTGCGGGCGCTTGCCGCCGCGGGATACAACCGGACGGTCGAACAACTGGCAGAGACCGCAGACGATATCTATCGGGCCAAGTTCGCGTTCAAGCTTGCGAACGGTTTCGACTTCAACAAGCTGACTATCCCGCAGCGGGTGTTTGAGACACCGGCCGTGGTAAGCGGGTTTGACGAGGCGTACATGCGGCGCGCGATCACGTTTGCCGCGAATCAACTGGCCAGTCCGCGCGCATAGTCGCGGCAGAGCAGTATAGGAGGACCAGATATGACAGACAAGAATAGGGAACCCATGAGCAGCAGTGCTGAGGATCGCAAGGATCGCAGGCAGCGGGAACGCCTCGCGGAACTGACGCGTTCGTTTAAGAAGGATCCCAGGGACTTCGTTCAGAAGGTGGAGCAGGCGTGCCCGGCAGGCACGCCGCCTGCGACTGCATTGCTGGACGCCGCGGTGGTTCTTGCGGAGCAGGACGAGTTCAAACCCGCGCTGGCCCTGCTGGACAGGGCGGCCGTGCTGTACGAGGCCAAGCATGACAATGCCGGCCTGGCCCACGTCTACGTCAACATAGGTCCACTGTATGGCATGCTCGACGAGCTGGAGAAAGGCATCCGCTTTTCGCTGAAGGCCGAAACGCTGGCCAAGGAACTACCCGCGGACCCTGAGTTCACGCTTCATTACGCGAGTGACCTCGGTGGCATGTACACAGAGATGGAGGAGTGGGACAAGGCGATGCACTATTTCCAGGTCGCCTGCGACACGTCGAAGGGCATGGGCAACAAGGAGGTCCAAACCGACGCTCTTCTCATCATGAGCCAGGTGGCCGTCGCCCAGGGAGACGAAGCCAAGGCACGTGAGCTCGCGGAGAAAGGTGGCGCTCTTGGCAAGGCTCTGCAAAACAAGCTTTTTCAGGCGCGTGCACTGCAGACGATCGGCGACGCGAGCGCACTCGACGGGAACCATGAGCAGGCTGTCGTGCTGTTCCAGCAAGCGCTGGACCTCGAAGCCGACCAGCCCGATCTCGAGCTTCGACAGCAGTTGTTCTGGGAAATGAGCGAGTCGTACGAAGAAGCGGGAAACAAGGAACTGGCAGAGGACTATCGCAGTCGCGCTGCCGACCTCGACGAAACCGACGAGGATATGGACGAGCCGGACGACTCAGCCGACTGATCACGTATCAGACGCGTATGTGCCGCGTTGTCATCGACGACCTGCGGACAAGGAGGATGGAATGCTGTACGAACGTGAGTTGAAAGAGACGGCCAGAGCTCTGGTGGCACCGCACAAGGGAATCCTGGCGGCCGACGAGAGTGTTGGAACAATCGGCAAGAGATTTGCAAAACTGGGTGTGCCGTCGACGGCCGAGACGCATCGCGTTTATCGGGATATGCTGTTTACGACGCCCGGTGTCGAGGAATTCATCTCAGGCGTCATCCTATATGACGAAACAATTCGCCAGGAGTCCCTCGGTGGAACGTTGTTCCCCAAGCTGCTGGCCGAGAAGGCTGTCATCCCCGGCATCAAGGTCGACACGGGAGCGGTTGAGCTGGCGCTTCACCCCGGTGAGAAGGTCACACAGGGACTGGATGGCCTTCGCGAACGGCTGGCCGAGTATCGGTCGCTGGGCGCGCGGTTCACCAAGTGGCGTGCCGTCATCACTATTGGGGCGGGTATCCCCAGCAAGGCCTGTGTCAGTGCCAATGCCCAGGCCCTTGCGCGCTATGCGGCCCTGGCACAGGAAGCTGGACTTGTCCCAATTGTCGAACCCGAGGTCCTCATGGACGGGGACCATGACCAGGAGCGGTGTGAGTTCGTCACCTTGGCCGTCTTGAGGTCGGTCTTCAACGAGCTTGCCCGGCAAGGGATCTTGCTTGAGGGTATGCTGCTCAAGCCGAGCATGACGATCTCCGGCAAGTCCTGCTCCCGCCAGGCGGGGGTCCAGGACGTGGCCGAGGCGACCGTGCGCACACTGCGCCGTACCGTTCCTGCCGCCGTCCCGGGCATCATCTTTCTTTCGGGCGGGCAGTCGTCCGAACTGGCGACCGCTCATCTCAATGCGATGAACAAGCTGGGACCGCACCCGTGGGAACTGAGCTACTCGTACGGACGGGCACTGCAGGAGCCCGCACTCACCATCTGGCACGGTGAGCAGACAAACGTTGCGGCGGCTCAGGCGGCCTTCTATCATCGAAGCAAGTGCAACAGCGCAGCACGGACCGGTTTGTACACGCCGGAGCTCGAGCGCCAGCAGTAGCGGGCTGCCCCCTTGGGGTCGTGACCCCTGAAATGACGTTCCCGGGCAGCGGGGATACCCCCACTGCCCGGAAACGCTGAGAAGGAGGAACGGCGGAGAGGCTAGCCGCCGAGATAGGCTCTCTTCACGTCCGGGTTGTCGCGTAGTTCCTTGGCCGTCCCTGACAGTACCAGGGAACCCGTTTCCAGCACGTATGCGCGGTGAGCGATCGATAATGCCTTGAATGCGTTCTGCTCGACGAGCAGCACGGTCTTGCCAAGTCGGTTGATCTCAGTGATGATGCCAAAAATTTCCTCGACCAGCACGGGGGAGAGTCCCATGGACGGTTCGTCCAGAAGCATGAACGGGTTGTTCTGCATGAGACCCCGGCCGACAGCCAGCATCTGCTGTTCACCTCCTGACAGGGTGCCCGCTTCTTGGCGCCGGCGTTCCTTGAGCCGCGGAAACAGCGAGAATACCTTGTCCTGGTTAGGCCCGGCGGACTGCCTGTTCTTGACGGACGACAGCGCCACGTCCAGGTTTTCCTGCACGGTCAGGTTGCCAAAGATGCCACGGCCTTCGGGAACGTGGGAGATACCCATGCGCGCGATGAGATGCGGCGGCGTGTGGGTGATGTCGTGTCCGTCATAGATAATGCTGCCAGACGTTGCACGCAGAATGCCGGAGATGGCACGCAACGTCGTCGACTTGCCGGCGCCATTGGCGCCGATGATCGAGACGATTTCGCCTTTTTCTACATTGAAGGAGACGCCCTTCAGTGCATGGATAGAGTCATAGTAAACGTCGATGTTCTGGACTTCGAGTAGCATGTCAGGCCCCCTTTCCAAGGTATGCTTCGCAGACTCGGGGGTCGTTGCGGATGTACTCAGGCACGCCTTCGCAGATGGTCTCGCCGAAGTCCATGACCTTGATACGTTCGCACACGCCCATGACTACCCTCATCTGGTGCTCGATGAGCAGGATAGTCAGGTCGAACTTGTCGCGCAGCCAGTGGATCATTTCCAACAGTTCGTCTGCCTCTGCCGGGTTCATACCGGCTGCGGGCTCGTCCAGGATGAGGAGCTTGGGTTTGGTGGCAAGAGCGCGGGCGATTTCCAGCCGGCGCTGGGCCCCATAGGGGAGGGAACCCGAGATGTCGTCGGCATGTCCCTCCAGATGGAACAGGCGCAGGAGGTCGATGGCGTAGTCGTCGACAAGTTGCTCACCCTGCCAGTACTTGCGTGTGTGCAGGAATGCATCAGTGTTGCCGTAGGACATACGGAAGTGATAGGCGATCTTGAGGTTGTCGATAACGCTGGACTTGCTGAACAGGCGAATGTTCTGGAACGTGCGGGCGACCCCTGCCTGGGTGATCTGGTAGGTTTTCTTGCCCACAATGTTCTGCCCGTCGAAAACGATGGTACCCTTGGTTGGCGTATAGACACCGGTGATCACGTTAAAGACGGTCGTCTTGCCAGCGCCGTTGGGTCCGATGAGGCCGACGATCTCGCCGTGCTCCAGCTGGATGTTGAAGTCGGAAACGGCGCGCAGACCGCCAAAGAACTGTGTGAGATGTTGAACGTCGAGGAGAGCCATTATACGCTCACCTCCTTCCTCTGACGCTGCGGAATGAGGATGAAGCTGAATTCCTTGAGGCCCATGATGCCTTCCGTCCGGAAGATCATGGTCAGGATGAGGATCAGCGGGTAGATGACCATACGCCATGACTGCAGGCTGCGCATTAGTTCGGGCAGGAGAGTGAAGATAGCCGGACCGACGATGGCGCCGCTGATTGATGTGGCACCGCCGACATACAGGTAGATAAGATACTCCAGCGACTTCACGAAACTGAAGTTGTCCGGGTGGATGAACTGGAGCAGATGCGCGAATACACCGCCCGAGACTCCAGCGAAGAAGGCCGAGAAGACGAACACAAACACCTTCTGCCGTGTCGTGTTGATACCCGTGGCTTCAGCGGCGATCTCCGAGTCGCGGATCGCCTTCATGGAGCGTCCATGCGACGAGAACAGGTAGTTGCGCATGAGAACAACGCTCCCAATTGCAAACACGAAAACGACCTCCAGCGTCGTGAACTTGGGGATACCGCCCAGGCCACGGGGACCACCCAAGACGTCAGTGACACGGATAACCGTTCGGATGAGTTCGTTGGCGGATAGCGTCACGATAGCCAGGTAGTCTCCCTTGAGACGCAGCGACGGCGCGCCGACAAGATAGCCTGCTGCGGCAGCCAGCAACCCCCCTGCAAGAATTGCGACAATGAAGACAGGATACCCAACCCACGGATTTGTTGTGCTCGTATGCAACCAGACCGTCGTAATCACGGCTGATGTATAGGCGCCGACAGCCATGAAACCAGCGTGTCCGATGGAGAACTGGCCGGTGAAACCGTTCACCATACCCAGGCTGACAGTCATGACGATGTTGATACCGACCAGCATGATGAGTTGGATGTAATATGCGTTCAGGATGCCCGCCAGATTCAGGACCTTGATGACGGCATAAACCAGCACAAATGCTATGACTGTGGCTATGGTGCGGTGTGTACGGACAAATGTCATGTCAGACCTTCTCCGGCATGAACTTGCCCAGCAGGCCACTTGGTTTCACCAGGAGGATGCCAATAAGGATGGCGAAAGCGATGCCGTACCCCAGGTTGGAGTTGACCGACGTCGCAAACGCCTCCGAGATGCCCATGATGTATGCGCCGAGCACGGCGCCGGGGATGTTGCCGATGCCGCCAAGAACCGCTGCGATGAACGCTTTCAGGCCTGGCCATATGCCCAGGAATGGGGATGCCAGCATACCATAGGTCGTGCCGTACAGGATACCGCCGGCGCCTGCCAGCGCAGGTCCCACGATGAAGGCCGTGCTAATGACGATGTCGATGTTGATACCCATGAGACTGGCTGTTGGTTTGTCGAATGCCACGGCGCGCATCTGCTTGCCGATGAGGGTCTTGTTGACGAACCAGAACAGCAGAACCATCAGAATGACGGAAACGCCGACGTCGAGCAGCAGGACGTTCGAGATGGAGAGGCCTAGGCTACCGGGGATGGGAATGTTCTTGGCCACGATGAGGTCAGGGAACTTGCGGAAATTCGGACCGAAAACGAAGGGCATCGCGGAGAAGTTCTCAAGGAATATCGAAACGCCAAGCGCAGTGATCAGTGCCGAAAGGCGGGACTTATAGCGCAGGGGGCGATATGCAAGTTTCTCCATGACAAAACCAAGCAGGCCGGTAATGAGCATTGCTGCGATGATCGTCGGGATGAAGGCGCCACCAAAGATCTTGGCCATGACGGGGGCAAGGAAGAATCCCATGTAAGCGCCAACCATGAAAATGTCGGCGTGAGCAAAATTGATAATGCGCACAATACCGTACACCATTGTATAGCCTAGGGCAATCAGGGCATAGATACTGCCTATTTGAATACCGTTGATGAGTTGCTGCAGGAACTGACCCATGTTTTCTCCTCCAACAGGGGTGCAGTGGGGAGTACCTGGTCCCCGCTGCACCGAGATGCGTGCCAGGCTACGGGTTGACAGTCGTCAGGTACGTTTGCTGGCCGTTCTTGATCTGCAGAATGACTGCGGACTTGATCGGGTCCCGGTTTTTGTCGAACTTGTAGGCGCCGGAGATGCCCACGAAGGATGTATTCTTCATGGCATCCCTGATGTCCGAACCCTTGATCGAGCCGGCAGTCTTGAACGCGTCGAGGAACAGTCCCGCAGCGTCATACGAAAGAGCGACGTAGGCGTCGGGTGCCTCTCCGTTCTTGGCCGTGGCTGCTGTGACGAAAGTCTGGACTTTGGGGCTGGGGTCGTCCTTGGAGAAGTGGTTGGAGAAGACACCACCTTCGACAGCCGCGCCACCTATCTTGACGAAGTCAGGTGAATCCCAACCATCGCCGCCGCCGGCGGGGACGTTCAAACCCATCTCGCGTGCCTGCTTCAGCTGGAGGGCCGATGAGGCGTAGTAGTTGGGCAGATACAGGAACTCAGGCTTGGCGGCCTTGATCTTGGTCAGCTGGGCCTTGTAGTCGACCGTCTTGTCTTCATCCGTGAAGGCTTCATAGGCGACGACTTTTCCGCCGTTCTTCTCAAAACCAGCTTTGAAGTACTCGGCAAGGCCCTTGTTGTAGTCGTTGCCGTTATCATAAAGGACGGCCGCCGTCTTGACCTTCAGCGTGTTCCACACATAGTTGGCCATGACGGTACCCTGGAACGAGTCGATGAAGCAGGCACGGAAAATGTAGTCACCGACCAGCGTGACCTTCTCATTGGTGGCCGTTGGGCAGATCTCTGGGACGCTGGCAGCCTGCGCGATAGGCGCGATAGCCAGGGCGACCTTGCTCATGACGGGGCCGATGATGCCGATGACCTTGTCCTGGTTGAGGAGCTTCTGAGCAGCACTGGCGCCGACTTCAGGGGATGCGGTGTCGTCCTCGTTGACGTACTTGATCGTCGTCTTGACGCCGTCGATCATTGCTCCGCCAGCAGCGTTGAATTCCTCGATGGCCATGTTTACACCTTGCGTGGCGTGAACACCGAAGGTGGCCGAGCCGCCGGTCATCGGTTCGATACCACCGAGGTTGACGACTTGTTCGGTGGGTTTGACCTCAGCTTTTTTGCATCCAACGCCGACGCCGGCAATCAGTGCACAGACAAGAATAATAGCAAGCAGTCTTCTCATGTTTCTCCTCTCTTGATGCGGATGTGTGGTACTGGTTCGTGGAGCGGCAGAGCATCGTCAGGCTTGCAGGCCCGTTGACGCCCCCTTCCCAAGAAAGCGGAAAGACTTCACGGCGTATTCTCCGCGAGGTCTTCTGGTAGCCGCGCAGGCAGTGGACTTGGGTCCCCGCTCACTGCGGACTCCGGGCAGAGTTCTGCTCGGTGAGTCCGAGGCACAGCCATCTGGCACAAGGCGTGAGCATGAACCGAGTGGGTGTAGTGGATCAAGGTTTGAGGTCAAGAGGGAGAGCCACCGGATATCCATGGCCAATTCTTGCAGAGTGGACAGAAAAGTCAATAGGCAGATGCCGAGGACCGTGAAGGGGCTATTGGAGCGCATGTGACGGCATAACGAAGCACGCGGATCTGTGAACAGACGATGAGAGAGAGGTTCGACGTGTTGTACTGTGATCGATGCGAGCATACCAACGCAGGGGCAGGATCCGATCACGATGGAACAGGCCTCCGTGCACCACATTTCAGCACCTCACATCAAGTCTGATGTCCCTGCTCGGGGATATCTCGTACGTCGTTTCATGTATTCGATCTCACAATTGCACATTATTGCGGTACCGCAGGAATTGTCAAGGGACATGTGACCTCCTGTCAGTCCGGCGTTGCATCACCTCGAACCGAGCCGAATGTCAGGCTGACTGTCTGCGGAAGCGAAGAGCGGCCAAGGAGGACGAGGCCAGCGGCAGAGGCAGTCAGCAGAGAGCAGGACAACAGGACGGAGCGAACGCCGAGTCCTCGCCGGACAACGTTCTCATGGGCGCCGACAACCCATCCCCCCGGCGTCGCTCGTGCCACCCTCTGGAAAGCCGTGCCGGTGAACTGGAGAGGGACCCGTGCGCCGCCGAGGCCCGCGAGGACGAACATCAGGATGAGCGAGAACGCTGTCGCCCGCTCCTGAGAGCGTGACGCGACCCCGTGGCGCCGAGATGCGTGCCAGGCTACGGGTTGACAGTCATCAGGAACGTCTGCTGGCCATTCTTGATCTGCAGGATGACTGCAGCCTTGATGGGGTTACGGTTTTCGTCGAACTTGTAGGCGCCGGAGATGCCCACGAAGGTCGTATTCTTCATGGCATCCCTGATGTCCGAGCCCTTGATCGAGCCGGCAGTCTTGAACGCGTCGAGGAACAATCCCGCAGCGTCATACCCAAGAGCGCCGTTTGAGTCGGGCGCTGCCCCGTACTTGGTTGTGTATTTTGCCACGAAAGCCTGGACTTTGGGGCTGAGGTCGTTCTTGGAGAAGCCGGTAGAGAAGACGAAACCCTCGACAGCTGCGCCACCTATCTTGACGAGGTCGGGTGAGTCCTCGCCGTCGCCACCACCGGCGGGGACGTTCAGTCCCATCCCACGTGCCTGCTTCAGCTGGAGGGCTGTTGCGGCGTAGTAGTTGGGCAGATACAGGAACTCAGGCTTGGCGGCCTTGATCTTGGTCAGCTGGGCCTTGAAGTCGACGGTCTTATCTTCATCAGTGAAGGCTTCATAGGCGACGACTTTGCCGCCGTTTTTCTCAAAACCAGCCTTGAAGTAATCGGCAAGGCCCTTGTTGTAGTCGTTGCCATTGTCGTACAGCACTGCGGCCGTCTTGACCTTGAGGGTGTTGTACGCGTAATTTGCCATCACCGTTCCCTGGAACGGGTCGATGAAGCAGGCACGGAAAATGTAGTCACCGACCAGCGTGACCTTCTCATTGGTGGACATGTGCGAGATCACTGGAACGCCGGCAGCCTGCGCGATAGGCGCGATGGCCAGGGTGACTTTACTCATGTCGGCGCCGATGATGCCGATGACCTTGTCCTGGTTGATGAGCTTCTGAGCGGCACTGGCGCCGACTTCGGGGGAACCAGTGTCATCCTCGTTGATGTAGTTGATCGTCGTCTTGACGCCGTCGACCATTGCTCCGCCGGCAGCATTGAACTCCTCGACGGCCATAACTACACCGTTTTCGCTCCCAGTACCGAAGGTGGCCGAGCCACCGGTCATCGGTTCGATACCGCCCAGGTTGACAACCTGTTCGGTGGGTTTGACCTCAGCTTTTTTGCATCCAACGCCGACGCCGGCAATCAGTGCACAGACAAGAATAATAGCAAGCAGTCTTCTCATGTTTCTCCTCTCTTGATGCGAATGTGTGGTACTCGTTCGTGGAGCGGCAGAGCATCGTCAGGCTTGCAGGCCCGTTGACGCCCCCTTCCCAAGAAAGCGGAAAGATTTCACGGCGTATTCTCCGCGAGGTCTTCTGGTGGCTGCACAGGCAGTAGGCTTGGATCCCCGTTCACTGCGGACTCCGGGCAGAGTTCTGCTCGGTGAGTCCGAGGCACAGCCATCTGGCACAAGGCGTGAGCATGAACCGAGTGGGTGTGGCGAGCCAAGGTATAAGACAAAGAGGGGGAACCATCTAGTATCCATAATGCATTCTTGCAAAGTGGACAGAAAAGTCAATAGGCAGATGTTGAGGACCGTGAATGGGCTATTGGAGTGCGTTTTCCGGCATCTTCCGGCATGACGGAGTAGCGAGTCTGTGAACAGACTGTACCAAGCGCTGCCACGAATGCCAAAGCGCAGATTGTCACGAACAAGGTCGCGAGGGGCGCATGCAGTGCCTGGATGAGATGTGTGACGCACCGCCGTACATCGTTAATGATGACAGCCGCGGCGTGGGATGTACCCTGTCGCCGCGGCTGTCATCGTGTCGGCTACGGGTTGACGGTCGTCAGGAACGTCTGCTGACCGTTCTTGATCTGCAGGATGACTGCGGACTTGATCGGGTCCCGGTTTTTGTCGAACTTGTAGGCGCCTGCGATGCCCGAGAAGGTTGTATTCTTCATGGCATCCCTGATGTCCGAGCCCTTGATCGAGCCGGCAGTCTTGAAGGCGTCGAGGAAAAGTCCCGCAGCGTCATACGCAAGAGCACCCATTGAGTCGGGCGCCTCCCCATACTTGGCCGTGTATGCTGCGACGAAAGCCTGGACTTTGGGGGCGGGGTCATCCTTGGAGAAGTGGGTGGAGAAGACGCCACCCTCGACAGCCGCACCACCTATCTTGACGAGGTCGGGTGAGTCCCAGCCATCGCCACCACCGGCGGGAACGTTCAGTCCCATACCACGGGCCTGTTTCAGGATGAGTGCGGTGGACCCGTAGTAGCCCGAAAGGTACAGGAACTCAGGCTTGGCAGCCTTGATTTTGGTCAGCTGGGCCTTGAAGTCGACCGTCTTGTCTTCATCCGTGAAGGCTTCATAGGCGACGACTTTGCCGCCCAGCTGCTCGAAACTGGCCTTGAAGTTCTCGGCCAGTCCTTTGGGGTAGTCGTTGCCATTGTCAAAAAGGCAGGCCGCCGTCTTGACCTTCAGCGTGTTCCACGCATAGCTGGCCATGACCTTACCTTGGAACGAGTCGATGAAGCAGGCACGGAAAATGTAGTCACCGACCAGCGTGACCTTCTCATTGGTGGATGTTGGCGCGATTTCTGGGACGCCGGCAGCCTGCGCGATAGGCGCGATGGCCAGGGAGACCTTGCTCATGACGGCACCGATGATGCCGATGACCTTGTCCTGGTTGATGAGCTTCTGAGCCGCGCTGGCGCCGACTTCGGGGGAACCAGCGTCGTCCTCGTTGATATAGTTGATCGTCGTCTTGACGCCGTCGATCGTTGCTCCGCCGGCAGCATTGAATGCCTCGACGGCCATAACTACACCGTTCTTGCTGGAAGTACCGAAGGTGGCCGAGCCACC